>OGLJ01000673.1_pt1 | contig 37064 bp, 26 predicted proteins | sample 1572801 | NCBI WGS metagenome assembly OGLJ01 (sample SAMEA2581877, study PRJEB24529) | metagenome | biome: Human gut stool | place: China | collected 2011
GCAACAACGCCGCAGATTCACTATGGGGTGCTCCAAATCACTGCTACGCAATCAAGCGCACGCAGGAAAAATTACAGGCGGTCTCTCCCCTGCCGTCAAAAGTGGAGAAAAGTAAATTTGACAATCTATGCCACTTGCACTATAATGATACTAGAAAGAATATTACTTATCGAGGTGATATTATGATTCATAAAACACAGACAGTATTAGTTGGTCAGGTGGTCGCAAAAAAAGGAGCTCATAAAATGGGACGAAAGCCTCTTTATGCGACTGTACGATGCGAATCTGATGAAGATGTTGCTCGTGTTATGTCTGCTTATGTAAAAGACTTACAAATCAAATACAAAAAGAATCCAGAATGGGCTAAAAAAGATGCTCATCAAGCTTTGATTGACGGTGGCGTTTTAACAAAAGATGGAAAATTAAAAGATCAAATTGTAACGGAGTGATATTTTTGTATAGTAAACTCCCAAATCTTGTGTTAGGTTTTCATGGTTGTAGCAAAGAAACATATCAAGCAGTTATTTTCAATGGAGCACAGCTTCATAAAAGTACTAACCCATACGATTGGCTAGGAGGGGGAATTTACTTTTGGGAACAAAATCTTGAAAGAGCTTGGCAATGGGCAATAGAACATCATAAGGAGGATGCCGCCGTTGTTGGTGCGGTAATAGATTTAGGACGTTGTCTAAATATAACCGACACGGCAAGTGCTGCTATTCTTCGCAACGGATATAATGCTCTAAAAATACGCTGTGAAAACGAAGGTATTCCCCTTCCTCAAAACGTTCCATCAAAAAAGAGACGTGATGTATTGGCTCGAAATCTTGATTGCGCTGTTATTGAGCAAGTTCATACTTCGATGAGGACATTGTATCATTATGAGTATTACGACTCTGTTCGTGGCGTGTTTTGGGAGGGAAATCCATCATATCCCGGATCTGAATTTTACGAAAAAACGCACGTTCAAATCTGTATTAGAAATCCAAATTGCATCAAAGGATATTTCACGCCATTGAAAAAAGACATCAATTTCTCAATGCCATAATATATAATTCGACATGCTTCATGTTGACAATTAATACATCACAGGTTATAATAAAAACATGATCGTATAAAATAATCCTACGGAGGTATTATATTATGGCACGGCCTAAAGGAAGCAAGAATAAAGCAAAGATTCTCGATGGTATCGATTACGCAGCACAGATCGCTGAAAAGAATACCGCTGCAGAATCTATTGCTCAGGAGATTGCAACTATTGGTGATAATATCGCTGCATTGAACGCCCAGCGTAAAGTAAAAGAGGCGGAGTTGAAAAAACTCAACAAAGAGATCACCAAGCTCGAAAAGAAAAAGGCTGACGCTGACGAAAAGATTGCGGCAGAGCTGAATCGTAAAAAGGCAGAAGATATTGTTGCCAATGCACTGGCAAATGGTGTGACTGCTGAAGAAATCGCTGAACTTCTGAAATAACAACGGCGCAGCTATCATAATGAACAAGCCCGACTTCCCTACTGCTGGGAGGCCGGGCTTTTGCTATGTCTCGCTGGAAGGAGGAGATATTGTGAAATTCAACATTCTAGGCTTCGATGTTTCTATTGATATAAAAAAGCATGTAAAACAAGAACCTATTACAATCAATAAGATAATCCATCCCGGTGAATCAAACTACGGAGCCAATTACGAAGAGTGGTATATAGATGCCGATGGGAATAGTCACTCTCGCTTTTTATTTCGCTTGGAACCTCGCAAGGGACAAACTGTGTGCCGGTGGTCGTAATAACGCAGATATCGCATTGCTGACTTATTGTCTCATCTTTTTTGCAAAACCTATTAAGTTTGTTGGCCGCATAATTTAAAAAAAGAAGATAATCAATTGTTTCTTCTACTGTGAAATCTTTAATGTTTGGTGTAAATGTATTATGAATTGTTTGCGCAACAGAAAGGTCTCCTATTCCAAATATGGACGATTCAACTTTAATAAAATCGTCTAATTTTAAAGAAGTGGTGTATATATTGTCTATACCATCTTCAATGCCTGCCGCCAAAAATCTTGTGTCGTTTAGTCCAGCAAAAGAAGATAATTCGTTTTTAATATAAAGCAGTTCATCACGCACACAAAGATTTAGGCTATTGATTTTTTGCGCAATATCTTTTATTGCATCTTCAATAAATCTGCCGTCGGAAAGCACAGATTCTCCTGTATGTGCAATAACGTGTCCAGTTTTTGTAACAAAAATCTTTAATCCCGTATCGAAAAACTGAGTTTTTGTAACAAGTTCGGTATTCAAATCAATGGTTTTGCACGTCAGCCTCTTGTTTGCAGACACTACAATACCATCAGTGCATACAATTGCCATCACCAAAGACAACTTGGTTCACATCCTTACCCACAGTTCTTGTGGTAGAATTGTTTGCTGGGTTTGCTGGCGGTACAATCACTTCTGTGCTTTTGCTTTCCGCTCTGCTTCAAGCTTTACAAAATCAAGACCATATAAATCTTCAAGCTCTTCGAGGACATGTTTGATTCCATATCCAATATGCATCTCGTTTGCGCCAAATTTATAATAGATATCGCCAAGTGCTTCTGGTTCAAGTCCAAGGTCGTCAATTCGACCTCTGAATTTCCCATGGCCGTCAACGGTTACAGGATACCGAAAATCAGCGCCCCATTCATCAGTCCATCCATTGTACGAGTCGCTATTTGCGCATGTGTCACCAATTCTGTATTCAAGTTTGCAAATGAGGTTCATAATATCTTGATTGACTTTCATTTTAATTCTCCTTTAGAAATTACTCCCGCAGTTTTTGCAATGCCACTGTTTGCCGATCTTCCCGCTGGCCGCACCCACGAGAGACACAGATACTGCGCGGCTCATAGTGCTGATCTTTTCGGTATTGGTAGATTTGCAGTAGGGACAGACAACACGCTTGCCGCTGGCGAGGTCTTGCTGTTCTTGTTGTTTTGCTTTCCATTTTTCTACCTGATGTGCTGTTTTGAGTGCTTTTTGTTTGCGTTCACATTCTTGTCTCTCGCGTTCGAGGCATCCCGGATCAGCTTGTTCGCGTAGATAGTCTTGGTACCAGCAAAGAAATCGATTGTTAAAGGAAGAATACGTTTTATCCGCTTTTTCTCTTAACTCCTTAACGCTTCCGGTTTTTTCCTTATTTACTGATTCTTGTACAATTCGTTTATATTCTTCATTAAATTCCGGGTACTCTTTCAAGATTTGATCTACCATATAGGCATATACAACAGACTCATAAAACACATTTTCGTTATGAAAAATATCGGATTCCGCCCAATATTTAATGTATGGATCTTCCTCAAGGTATTCATATTCTGGATGTTTTTTATAAAGTCTCTTACCTTCTTTGCTTAATTCTTTTTCTGTATAATCACCCCAAAAATTTTTCGCTGTTCCAAAAAAAGGATTTACATCTCTTTTCATTTCACCGATTTGCATAAGCTCACCTCATTGGCAAATAATTTCAACTGACCATTGAGATTATTATACGCTTTGACAGTCAATAAGTCAATGATTGAGCTTGGCAAAGGATTTGATGGAACTATTGAAAAAGCAATTTCCTCTACGGAAAAACTTAAAGGGCTACCTGAAATCGTCCAAAAGTATATGATGTGGGGAGACTATAAGTCTGGATTTGTCAAAAAAATCGATGGCAGTAATTTTGGAACTGACGAAAATGGGAAAGATATTCAAAATTACGTTGCTCAAATTTCCAACCTTGATAAAGCACAGCGTAAGGCGATTATTAGTGTAACGGAACTTGGTAACGACTCGAAAAAAACTATAGAAAAACTTATCAAGCTTACTCAAACAGGTTCTCGTATCAATGGCAAGGTTTTCGAGGCCAGCTTAAAGTCTGCCGGCAATAGCGAAATCAATCAGGGCGATATCAATTCTCTGATGAATGCTCTTGGCATGAAAAACGGCGATAACTATGCACTACCTGACACTAATGAAGTCAAAAAGAATCTCAATATGTGGGCAAAGGCCGCAGAGAATGCAGATGCTAAAACTCGTCTTATGAACGCTGGTATTATTGAAAGCACAAAAAACGGCTACGCAATGACCGAGTCTTTCAAAAAGATGATTGGTATCGAAGAGGTTGATGGCGTTGTTAAAACCGGATTAACTGCAAAACAATTTGCCTTGAATGCAGCTATGCAAATTGGAAAACAATTGGCCTTGTCTTTTGGTGTCGCGATTGCCACATGGGCTATTTCTAAAGCCGTTGAGTATCTGATGAACCTTAAAACGCATTCCGAAGAACTTGTGGCTACAATGAATGATTCTCATGATGCAGCTGAACAAGCTACTAAGGATGTTGAAGAGATCCAGTCTAAGATTGACGAACTCAATGATTCCCTAGAAGCTGCTGGAGTTAAAAAGATTGAAGACATTGTTGACCCTGCCGAACGCGAGCGGTTACAAGCCGTCAACGATATGTTGCAGGCTCAACTCGAACTCAAGAAGCAGCTGGAGAAGGACGCAAACGATAAAGCAAATGCTGACACAAGTGCTGTTGTAAATGATAAAACTGAAGACAGTATTGTGAAATCCCGCACAGTAAATGTTTCTTATGCCGAGGGTGGTGCAAATGCTGGCACTCATCAGGTTGCAGAGAAGGTCTCTAAGACTGAATCTCTCCATGAGTATGCAGCAGCACTCGAAGATACTACTCAAAAACGTCGTGATCTTCAAGTTGAACTTGACCAAATTGAAGCTTCTAGCGGAAAAGATTCTGAAGAGTATGCAAATAAAAAGAAAGAACTCGATGCTCTGAATGAAACTTTTGAATCCCAGAAAACCAAAGTTGAAGAATTGTCTACTGCTGTTTCCGAGCAGATGGGCAATTACAAGACAGATGCTGACAGTTTTGCTCAGTATAAGGACGAGTATGTTGCCGGTACGAACGCCATGACCGCAGCCACTAAAGCTCTGGCGAATGCACAAGATAATACAGGCATTGATACTACCAATCTTGATATATTCTCAGAAAAAATAAAACAAATCAAGAATGATATCGATAATGGTGATTCTCAGCAAAGCGATTGGAAAACATTCAATGGGCTTGATGCATTTAGTGGAATGAGTGGCGAGGCAATAATCAACATTGATAAGGACTCTTCTCATCAAACTGAGACCGAAACAGCTGCGCTTGAAAAACTCCATAAAACTGCAGACGAGAATAAAATATCATTTGAGTCTCTAATTGGTGTGTTTGAAAGTTTCGGTCTTGTGCAAATTAGTAACTCTGCAGCTGCTGACGATTACGCCGATAAACTCGAAAAAACAATGGGCGTCATCGATAATATTCAATCAGCATACAAAGCCTGTTCTAGCGCTGTTGAAGAATACAACCAGTATGGGTACATGAGCGTTGATTCGTTGCAGGCTCTTTTACAAATGGATGACCAGTATCTTAATACTCTTGAACTTGTTAATGGAAAGCTCCAAGTCAATCAAAGTGCGTATGCAGATTTGTTGGCAACTCAATATGCAGAAGCTCAAATGGAAGCTATTTCTCAGGCGATATCAGAACTAAATGCGATTGCAAAGGGAGACGCTGCAGAAAAAGCCGAGACATTTACTGAAGCAACTGAAGATGAAAAGAATAAGCTTACTGCTTTATGCCCAGCTTTGAAAGATGCCACTGTCGGAACAGGCGAACTTGCTGCCGCATTAGCCGCTGCACAGGGAGCAGCCAATGGAGAAGATGCTGACGCTGTTCAAGCTAAAATTGACGGTGTTATGAACGCATTGAACACCAGATTAACGCTTATTGGAAATAATATGTCTGCCGCAATGAATGGTGCTGCCGGTTTACGCAATCAGCTCGATGGGTTTAGCAATTCTTCGAAAAAGGCCGCTGATTCTTCGAACAAGGCAGCGGATTCTTCTAAAACACTTCTTGACGCATGGTCCACTCTGACTTCTGCTATGGAGGAGTACAACAAGTGGGGTAGCATAAGTCTTAACACGATGAAATCCCTCATGGGGCTTGACTCCAAATATACTTCTTGTTTAAAAAAGCAAGGAAATGAATTGGTTGTAGATGCCACTGCATGTCGAGATCTGATTCAGGCAGAACTAAAACATGCTGCCGCTACAAATGATGGCACGGGTAAGATCGGACAGTACAATCAAGTCCTTGAATATCTTGACACTCACGCTAAGAACGGGACTATTTCGCTCAATCAACTGAAGGATGCAATTGAAGGTGTAAATACCGCGCTGGATGAAGCAACTGGTAAAACAGACGAATTCCAGTCTGGCATGGAGATCCTTCATGATCTGTCTAAAATTGATAATGCAAATGGAGAACAGATTGCGGATTACGATACACTAAAGAAAGTCACCGAACTAGTTACCAAGCACCCAGAACTCGATGGCATTTTCCTTGATGAGAACGGAAATCTCAATGTCGATGATGACAAGATCAAGAAGGCCGCTGAAATTCTTGTTGGGAAAATTATCAATGCTGCCAATGATAGTGGGCAAACCGGTCTGGCTAAGCTGTGGTCAAATCGCCTTGAACAACTGAATAAAGGCGATATCTCCATGACTGATTTCTGGAACGGTTTTGGCACGGACATCGAAGATGCAAACACTAAAATTGATAAATTCCAGAGTACATTTAGTGCTTTCCGTAGCGCTTTGGAAGAGATTCAGGAAACCGGAAGTCTTAAAAGTCAAGATACTCTTCAAGAGCTCGGTCAAATTGACCAGTCTTTCCTCGATCAGTTCATACAAGATGATGGAACATATAAAATCAACGCAACTGGTTTGCGTGATATGTATGTGAAGCAGCTTGAACCACTAATGAAGGAATTTGATGGAACTGTATACGGTGATTATCTCAAGAAGATGTACGATGCTGTACGTGCTCCTACCGAAGAAGAGTACGACGTATTGGTTAAGGCGACTTTAGAATATAAGGTTGCAAAAGAAAAATATGACCGTGCAGTTGGTCGTATTGATTCTTCTGACGCATCTGATGAGGATAAAGAAGCTGCCAAGAAAGCAGCTTTAGATGAACTGACTGCTGTTTATAATCAGAAATATCAAGATGTTCAAGAAACCGATGCCCAAGTGATGGCGAAACTGATTGCTCACTGGGAGGACGCGAAAAATGCGGTCGAAAGTTTCAAGTCTGCTCTATCTGATGCAAAAGACATCCTTTCTTCTTTCCTCTCTCTCCTTTCGTCCGCAAATGACAAATCTAATAACGACCTCAAGATTTGGGGCGATGCTATGGGCAAAGTCATCGACAAGCGGATTGAAGCCCTGAATAAGCAGAAGGAAGCTCTGGAAGAAAATAATGAGGCTACTGAACGCGCCATTGAACTTTCCAAGGCACAAGATGCTCTCGCCCGTGCCCAGCAACAGCGCACGACCCGTGTGTACACTGAGAATGGTTACGAGTGGCAGGCAAACGCCGAAGATGTGCGTACTGCACGCGAAGACCTTGCCGACAAGCAGCGTGAATGGAATAATAAAGACGCTGAAAAGGCTATTGACGACCAGATCAAGAAGTACAATGAGTTCAAGGACAAGTTGTCTGAGGTCATGGATGATATCGGCAAGAGCTGGAAGGATTACCAGAAGGAGCTTGAGTACACTGCGCAGATCCAGAAGATGAGTCTATCTCAGATGGAAGGCTCACTGGACGGATATCACAATAAGATCATTGCAAGTCTAAATACTGGCAGCGCGATCACCGGCATCCAGAATTTGATTACAAACCTTGAATCACTGATAAATACGCTAACAAAACTAAATAATCTGTATTCCATGTTTAAGACTGGTGAGTACAAAGATCTCGGCACAAAAGGTCTGTGGAATACGATAAAAGGATTCTTAAATAATGGTGGCGAAAAGGCTGCAAGTTCTGGCACATCTTATGTTAATGCAGCCAAGCAGGCAGTCAACGCTGTCAAAACCACGCTCGTTGATACTGCAACAGAAACGGGAACCGCATTAAAGAACATATTAACAACCGCGAATAACAATATTACAAAACAGGTTGTAAGTTCTGGCAATGGAATTATCAATGCGTTTACAAATATTTGGAACACGATCAAAGGTGGCGCTCAAAGCCTATTCGGCGGTTCCGGCGAAGGCGGCGGCATTGTTTCCACAGTTGTAAACGGATTTAAGGCTGTCGGTAATGCTGTTAGTAAGAGCAAGATTGGTTCCACGATTCTTGGCGGGATTGGTAAGGTTGGAACTACATTACTTAGTGGCGGAGGTAAGTTGCTTGCTGGTGCTGGAAAACTTATTGGTACAGCTGGAAGCGCCTTGGCTGCTGCTGGGCCCGCTGCGATTCCGATTCTTGCAGCTGGCGGGCTTGGTATTTATGGCGGCACAAAGGCCATGAAGAATCAGAAGAAAATCTGGTCCAATAAAGAAGATGGCTTTGGTAAGAAGGCAATAAAGTCCGTTGCTTCGTTCTTCTGGGACATAAGTCCTATTGGTGGAATCGTAAATCTGTGTAAGGACATTTTCGGTAAGAGTAAAGAAACTGCCGAGAATACAAAAGACACTGCGAATAGTAGTTCTGAAACTGCCGAAAACACACAAAAGAGCGCAACAAATCTCACAATTAACGCTACACAGATCGTATCTAAAGAAGAGAATAAAGCAACTGACGAAACAGACAAAAAGAATGACGCAACCGCCAATGAAGATAAAACAGTCAAAACGGCTGCTACAACTCTTACTGGTGCTGGTCTGGGCGCAGCTGCGGGTATGGCAGTAGGTGGACCTGTAGGAGCATTGATTGGTACTCTTTTGGGAGGTTTTGCTGGTTTCTTTTTGGGTGGTCATGCGAATGGTCTTAAATCTTCTAAAACGAATCATTTTGCAAACGTTGACGAAAGAGGTTCAGAACTTATTGTTCGTAAGCCAGCTTCTGGACGTTATACATATCTTGAGACTGGCGATGGTGTTGTTCCTGCTGATATTACCTCTCGCCTGTTTGAGATGGGCGGCAATCCAGACAAGTGGTTCAGCGATCAATTGGCAAAACATAGTTCTGCTTCTATGGTGCAAAGCCGTGACGCTGGTGGTATTTCCCTGTCTATTGGTGATGTGAATGTGAACAATCCCGTTGGTGATAGCGATGCACTGGCTCGTGAGTTGGTAAATCGTCTGCCGAACAAGGTTGTACAGGAACTGAATAGACGTTAAGCAGTACAATAAGCAAAAATAAATACGAAGTATACTTGGCTCAGGGTGGGTTGGGTAGGTTGAGATCGAGTATACATTTATAAAGGAGGGACGAGATGTCACAAAATAGTCAAGATGCAATCGACGTGTTGAGCAAAGTCATCGTAGACACGATTGAAAAGAAGCTCAATGACGCAAAATTTGACAAATCGCAGACTGGCGTGGTAACTGCGGTGAGTGGGAATACATACACAATATCCGTGTTTGGAAGCCAGTATAACATTACATCTGACCAGATTTACACGGTTGGACAGAGTGTGGTTGTGACTGCATTGCAGGGTGATATGAAGCGACTGGTATGTTCCCCCGATAATATTGGTACAATGAAAACAGTGGACAGCAAAGTCAACGTGGTTGGCAGTCAGCTGTCCATTATTGATACAGATTTTGCTGACACTATTGTTAAATACACGGATGTCAGTGAATTTTTAACGCTGAAAGATCAGGTAGACGGACAACTCAGCTTATGGTTCTACAGTGGTGTACCATCTACTGATACAGCTCCGACAGTAAATTGGGTAACGGAGGATGCAAAGAGACTGCACATTGGCGACCTTTATTATGACATGAAGGCTGATGATGCGTATAGGTGGACGGACACTTTTATATGGGAGGCTCTTAGTGACAAGAATTTATTGAAAGTTTTGAGAGCTGCGAGCCTTGAAAACGATACAGCAAATGGATCAAGACGTGTTTTTTTCACAACGCCTTCAACCCCATATAGCCGTGGTGATATCTGGGCAAGTAGTTCTGGTGATAATAAAGTTCTTGTATGTCAGACAGCGCGTCCTACAACTGAAAGCTTTAGTCGGACTGACTGGGCTGTGGCGCTAAAATACACGGATGATACAAAAGCAAACGAGGCACTGGATGCCGCTGGCAAAATAGATGGTGACCTTGTAAGCTTTAAAACGGAATATAATTCTGATTTGGAGAGTACAAAGCAGCAGATTGAAGCCCGCGTAACCACTAAAAAATACAACGAGGACATGAGCGGGCTAAATACAAGAATTTCGCTGACAGAATCTAAAATTTCAAAAAACGAGAATGCCATCGTACTGTGTGCCACAAAAACTGAAGCTCAAAAGTATGCGGATACTGCAGAACTGAACGCAAATAAAAAGCTCGAAGAGCACATCAAAACAGCAACTGAAAGCATTGATTCAAAGGTGGCTAAGACAGATTATACTGGAAAAAACATTGCTACTTTGATAAACCAGAGTACAAATACTGTAAAAATCAAGGCGACAAAGCTTAACTTGACTGGTGCTATATCTGTTGACAAAAATGGTAAAGTGGCGCTTGATTCCACCTCTGTAAACAACAGCCTTACGCAAGTTTCTGGGGATAAAATCACCACTGATACTATTACTGTGGACAAGTTGAAGGCTGGGCAGATTTTCCAGCTATTATGGAAGAACGATTCAAAAGATGCATACTCTGCTGTTGGCGAAGAGAACAAGTTGACTTTTGAAGCGGACAGCGATTATTCAGAATATATTTTTATTTTCCGTGGCTACAAAGAGAGAGAAGTTGTTGATATTGATCCAGAGAGTGCTGCAACAAAACGGGTGCTCGAATATTTGAGCAAAGTTTCTGTTATTGTGTCGAAACCAGTCGCAGGTGAATGGAGTGGTGCAGAATATCATTGCGCCACTATGAATACGCCGAAGCTGTGTATGATTTATGATTTGAGCGCTGGCGACAATTCTACTCCAAATGTATCATACAATTCTGACACAAGTATAAAAAGTGCTTTCCGTCCGTTCTATGTAAAAGCATATGAAAAGAATAATAAATATTGCACTGAAATTACATTCTTTGACGCACAAAGCTCTGGTGAGACGGCCATTACAACAAATAACGATTTGATTATTCCATGTGAGATATATGGCGTAAAATAAGGAGGTGTTAAATTGGCGAAACCGATAATTTCAAAATTTTCCGTGATAGACGCTACGCGGGAAAATATTGTGCGGTACACATGTTACGATGACACGATCAATGAAGTGAAGTATATTATCTATGACAACGCCTCCGGCAATATTATTGTTAACCAGACAGTGAAAACCAGTGGTTCATCTTCTGTGCGTATGTTTATGTTGCCAGCGAACCTTATACATAACAGACTACTCCCCTACTATCTTAAAATTGCAGTAACAAATCAGAACGGCAATACAAGTGATTTAAGCGATGCCGTTCTTTTTTATTGCCATGAAAAACCGGTGTTAACGTTTGTTGATGTGGAAGCACGCGCTGAAAAGACGATTCCCTTCCCCGCTTTTTCATTTAATGTCGAGTATAAAAACATCGAAGAAGAGGGCGAGACACTGAATCTTTATAAATATCAGCTTTATGATTCAGACAAGACTTTGTTACATGAGGAGATATACCACGGCTCTATTTCACATGCGTTTAACGTAGAAAGCCTTGATAATAATAAGGTGTACTATGTGCGAGCAGTTGGAGAAACTGTGAACGGATATGTTCTGGACACGGATTTTTGCGCATTCAGAATTGAGTATGACGGACAACTGCAGAAACTTGAAATTGTGGCAGAGAATGAAAAAAGAGAAGGCAGAATTAAGCTTACCATTACAAAAAACGAGGACGAGCCTAATAATTTTGATTCTATTCGCGTAAAGCGTAGAGAGGTTGGCAAGTACGACTGGATTACGATTTATGAAAAGAAGATCACAAGTTCCGTTGAGCCTATTTTGATTGTATGCTATGACAAATTCGCACGTGGCAGGAAAACGAAGTATCAGTATATGGCAGTTCCTGTTGTGGATGAAATTGAACAAGTGTACACATCTACAAGTGCCGTAAGCGATTTTGACGGAGCATGGCTAATGGATAAAGACATATCATATTATGTTGGTCTTGAGCCAGCTGTCACGAATATTACGCGCAATCAAGAAGCGTCTGTGGAGACGACATTGGGAAGCAAGTATCCCATCGTATTCTATGGTAGTGAGGCAAATTATTATAGCGGCAACTTCTCTGGTGTTATTATCAAGTGGGATCGCAACAATGATGAGTTTGATTTTGATGGGTCTATTGACTATCGGGAGACTTTTATCAATTGGCTAACGAACAAAAAGCCAAAAGCATTGAAGATGTACGATGGCCGCGCATGGCTGATGAATGTGAATGGAAATGTTTCTTACTCAGATGATGAGCATCCGGATAAGGTAGAAATCTCATTTGATTTTGTAGAGACTGGCGATTTGAATAGCAGCGATGACATGAAGAACGCTGGTTTGATTTAAGGAGGTGGGCCATGACTTACTTACCTACAGAAGAAGATCTGGCCTTACTGAAAAGCCGGTCAAAAAGATTATATTGTCGTATTGAACTGCTGAATAAAGACTACCAGATTATTGATACGATCGAAGGACTTGCGTTAAGTGGTTCTAACTCGATTGACGCAGACTCAGATACACGGCGCACTTTTAATCTTGATATCTTCCCGAAGAGTGGATTCTCTATTTCTCAGTTCTCCACAGAGGAGTGGACGAGCAAGATGCTTCGCTTACAGATTGGTATGAAAGCTCCAACAAGTATGCCGCTTGTTGGGGCGGACGCGGTAAGAATACCAGAAGAAGAGATCGATGCAAAAATCAAAAATAGTGCGATATACAAAGAAAAGGACACAGAGTTAAGGCAAGCAAAGTGGAGATATAAGGTTGGCGGTTATGAACAGTATGGCAATATCGAAAATATAAACCGTAAGCGTATTATTTGGACAGATGAAAATAAAGAGAAATATGCATCTTTTGTGAAAGAGCAAGGAGATGTTGGAACATATTCGACCGTTGTTGCATCTTCAGATGGTTATACAACAAATGGCAAGACGTATGAGATTGCATACACTCCACTACTGATAGGCGGAGGAGATGTTGTTATTCCGCTGCTGAATGCAGATATCAGGTCTTATATTGAAGTGATTTTCAATGCAGCTTGTGATGCAGTTCAAAGAGATGGTTCAACTTTACAAAGTAAAATACTTGAACTTGATAGTTTTGGTGTTGACTGTATGATTTATGGGAAAACAGTACGTGTAAAAAATATGATTGCTGCTGTAGAGGGTGGTATCGCAGCAGGAAGGATATTATCTGCAGCCGATGTTGCAGCGATTGCTGGCTGTACCAAAGAAGAACTTGATAAATATTTCCATGACACAAGTGTATTTGTTGGCTATTCAATGCACGATATTCAAGGAACGATATGGGAATTGAAAGATGGTTTAACTCAGATATATAACTTCTATCACGCTTTATACTCTGGTGAGGCTGAAATACGAACTGGCACGAACTTTGTGGATACAGATGGTGTACACTGGTATGGCGCTGGCGTATATGCAATACAGCAAAATGGATACAGTTATGATGCTACAACGAACAAACTAAGCCTTTCTTGTCTTGATATGACCTGTTTGCTTGACGGCACGCTTGGTGGAACACTGACCGGATACGCAACGCGCATTCCGATGTATGACCGCAAGCTCGTGGTTAAGGATGGGGTCAACTACTACGAAGATGACAAAAAGAAGCCGCACTATGTTCGTGATTCCATTAAGGAGACATTTGAACTTTCAGGGCTGACAAAGAGTATGGTTGACTATTGGGTACGGCGAATTCCGCACGACCTAGAATATAATACTGGCACGACAATCTGGAACATTTTGACGGAGTTGAGAGACCTCTATTTCCCTTTCGAGATGTATTTTGACGACGATACTTTTGTGTGTAAAGAAATTCCGTCTGGCTACGACGACCCCGTTGTTCTGGACGAGGATACATTTAAGAGTATGGTTATCAGCGAAGATGCCAGCGTCGATTACGGTCAGATCCATAACTGTGTAGAGGTATGGGGTGCATCAAACTCCAGCGACTATTTCTGTAAGGATAAACTTGAAAAAAATGACCCAGACGGTACTGGCGAGGTCGTGTATTGTAAAAAAGGAACAAAAGAATGGAATGATGTTGTTACGCTGCTTAAAGATAATAAATTGAATATGAGCTACAACATGAACCCAAATGATACCGGCGCGTCTATTTTATTGTTAAAATTAAAACAAGCAAGTATTCAGGACGGTACAAGATTTTCGTTTATTTGCCCAGAAGATATTGCGATAAATGCAAGAATCTGTGTTGAGAACCTTGTTACGACAATCAAAACGAATCCGACTGGGGCAGGACAGTATCGGGAAACAACGCGCGCAGTGTATGGACCTATGATGTTGTTTAAGGCTGTTACCAACGAAAAAGGAGAGGACGAACCAGAAGATACCTCTCTACTAAGGAAAGGCCGTTATTACGTCATAAAATATGGCGAGCATTGGCTAAATCAGGCAACTGATGGTGCATTTACATATAAGTTCAACGCACTTACAGGCAAATACGAAAAAGAACAGCGTGATCCACAGGTGCGCTATTACCCGAAACAAATCTATAATCCATCCACGAAAAATTATGACACCGTGTATGTGAAGTATAATCCAGCAACGAATACAGAGATCCAGATATCAGACCCTGCTCTTCTTATTGAGAGCCGGGTCTATTTTATTGGTCAGTCTCAGTCTCATGCTATGACGAAGTTTGTGGATGCAATGCCGACCGCAAAACAAATTGAGGCAGACAAGATTGCGGAGGCATGTGACAACCTTGAGTACGTTGTCGTAAATGACCCAAACCGCATTGATGACTTGTACAATAGTCGGTTGACGATTGATAAAATCGGGCGAAGAAACCTTGTGTGCTCGGGTAGTGAGTTTGACGGATATACCTCGGATGAATCAGCCATGACGGTATGCAAATACACGCTATGGAAAAATTGTCGGCTGACGGATTCCATCACATTGAGTATGCACATGATTCCGTGGCTTGACGTAAATGAAAAGGTAAAATATGCAGCGAAGTACCTGAAGTCTGATATTGCAGTTGAGTGGATTATTAAAAAGATAGATAAAAACATTGGAGAAGGCACAATGAATGTTACATTGAGCCGCTATTACCCGTATTATCCCTATATCACTTATGAGAATGTCCTCAAAGAAAAATATATCGATAATAAGAAAGATACTTAATGAGAGGAGTGAGTAGATGGCATTATCATTTGAAGAATCCAAACGTATGGTCGCTGCAAGCCCCGCAATGACGATGGAGGCTTCCATAGAAGATGCTCGTCCAGTGGTTGATTGTGATGAGGATGTGGCAACCTTCTCTGTGGAAGACCAGAATTTCACCAGAAGTGGCAATTATACGTGGTTTGATACCTTCTCGGACAATGATTTTTCTACGGTTGATACCAATAAAGAAATCACACTGAGTCCGACTCAGGTAAATATCACACAGGAAAACAACAGTCAGGTCATTCCGTTTGAGATGCCGCGTTATTATGATGGTGTTGACCTGATGAGCATGACGATTCAGATCCACTATGTTAACGCTAATAATGCTGAGAACTATACCGCACCCATCAACGTGAGCTATAGTACTGATAAGATTCGGTTTTACTGGATGGTCAGTAACTATGCCACTATCAAAGAGGGTGTGCTAAAGTTTGAAATTATGGCGACTGGTGCAATTACTGTACCGAACAGCGGTGAATCGAAGAATTATCTATGGCGTACAAAGCCGAACGAAAAGCTAAATGTTTTGAAAGCGCTTACCGGCACCGCAATGAATAACCCGACCGATGACGATTGGTATACTCAGTTCTTAGCTACGATGAGCCAGAAGGTTGGTGAGGCACAGACTGCTGCAACTCAGGCTGCACAGAGCGCACAAGAAGCACAGGCTGTTGTAGATGGTCTGGCTGACACACTGGCAAACTATTACACTAAGGAAGAGGTTGACGGTTTTGTTACCCTGCTTCGGGATGATATCGCCAAGGTTGACGGTCTAGCAAAGTTTGATGTGCAGTATGATGCTGAAACACAGACGATTAAGTTCCTGAATGGCGAAAAGATTATTAAAACCATCACTCTAAATACTGACCCGAGTGCTGATTGGGTGACCGCTTTTAATAAAACCGTTGAAGCAAAAATCGACGAAAAGATTGCGCCTGTTAAGACCGAACTAACCGAGTATAAGACCAGTAATGATGCTGCCGTAAAGAATCTGCAGGATAGCGTTGGTAACTTGCCTGAGACCTTGCAAAGTGATTATTACAACAAACAGGCAACCAACAAGCTGTTAGAAGCAAAGGCTGAAAAGACCAGCGTTGAGACCGTGGCAAATGATTTGACCGTGGTAAAAAACACTGCTTCCGGTTTGCAGAACAGCATCGATACCATCAATGGTGATATTTCCGAAATTCAGGAGCAGTTGAAGAATGTGAAACCAGACCCGAATGCTGGACGCGAGTATGACATTACTTATGAGGATTCCAAGCTGAACCTGTTAGAGAATGGCACTGTTAAGACTACCGTGGTCATTCAAGGCGGTGGAGGTGGCGGCACTGGCGGCAACACAAGCGTTATCAAAATCGAGCGTCTGGATGGGTCTGCTTTGACTGTTGTTGCTGGAGACCCAGCTATTATCAATTTTAAGTTCTCTTCTGTGGACAATTCTGGCGATGACACTGGTTCTGCTACTGGCGTCTGGTATGTCGGCAATACAAAAGTTGGCACGCAGACCGTTATCCAGGGAAAGAACAGCTTTGACGCAACACAGTATCTGCATAGCGGTGACAATACTGTTAAGCTACAGGTAACTGATAGTGTTGGCAGTGTTGGTACAAAGACTTGGACTGTCAATGTCGTTGAGTTCTATCTGGAGAGCTCTTTTGATGATACGTTGGTTTATAGTGGAGAGGTAACCTTCCGCTACACTCCATATGGCAATATTACAAAAACTATCAACTTTACGATTGATGGAAAGATTCTTGGCTCTACCACAAGCAGCGTTACCGGCAGACAGTTGACTTATGCTATTCCTGCACAGACCCACGGTGCACATTTGGTAGAAGTTTCCATGACTGCTGAAATCAATGGGAAACAGGTTACCAGTAATAAGGTTGTCAAAGATATCATGTGGGCAACTGAAGGCAATACAACTCCTATTATCAGCTGCGCCACAAAGACAGCAAGTGCAAAACAGTATAGCAATGTTGCAATCAACTATACCGTTTATGACCCTTCTAGCTCTACAACCACTGTAACGTTGGAGGTTGACGGCGCTAAGATTTCCACTCTGACTGTTGGACGCACCATGCAGACATGGACTTGGAAATCCGCTGATATTGGCACTCATACATTAAAAATCGTATGCGGCTCCGTGAGCAAGGAGATTAGTGTCGAGATTAAAAAGCTTGGTATTACGATTGAACCCGTTAAGACAAATCTGGCTTTTGATTTTAACCCTGCTGGTAAAACTAACGCTGACGAGACCCGTTTGTGGTCTGATGGAAATACAAGACTGACCGTAAGCGATAATTTTGATTGGTCTAACGGTGGTTATCAGCTGGACGAAGATGGTGATACCTACTTCTGTGTGAAGGCTGGTACAACTGCAAATATCAGCTACAAGCTATTTGGTGATGACGCAAAGAAGTTAGGTAAGAACTTTAAACTTGTGTTTAAGACTACGAATGTCAAGAACTACGATGCTACGGCGCTGACCTGTTTGAACGGCGGCATCGGTCTGAACATTCAGGCACAAAAAGTCACACTGACCAGTGAGCAGAACAGCATTTCCCTGCCGACCTGTGAAGATGACTTTATGGAGTTCGAATTCAACATTCTGCCAGACAGTCAGTATAAGGAAATGGTTCTATGGTTGGATGGTATTCCCTGTCGTGTTGAGCTGTATGACGCAAGCGACAACTTTACACAGGCTTCTCCGGTAGGCATTACGATTGGTTCTCCTGATTGTGACGTGCTGGTTTACCGCATGAAGTCCTACATGATGAATCTGACGGACGACGAGATCCTTGATAACTTTATTGCAGACGCAAAGAATGCAGAGGAAATGATTGAGCGCTACACCCGCAATGATATTACGGATGTGAGCGGCGAGCTGAATCCTGACCTACTGGCTGAGAAGTGCCCAGACCTGCGCATTATCAAGATCTCTGCTCCAACCTTTACGACTGGCAAAAAGAACGAAGTTCCGAATACGACCATCCAGCACATTTACAAAAATGGCCGCGCTGTGGAAGACAACTGGATCGCCATTGGTTCACACAAGGGACAGGGCACTAGCTCTAATGCATACGGTGAATCTGGTCGTAATATTGATATCAACTGCTCTGGTGGTTTCACCTTTGGTGATGAGAGCACTGGCAGCAAGTATGCATTTACAGAAAACAGTGTTGGTGAGAAGTATTTTAACATCAAAGTCAATGTTGCCTCTTCTGAGAATGCAAATAACGCTCTGCTGGCAGACGAGTTTAATGAGTTCAACCCGTACATTCGCCAAGCTCGCAAGGACAACCCGAAGGTACGCGACACCATGGCATTCTACCCCTGTGTCGTTTTTATTCAGGAGACCGACACCACAAACGCAACTGTCTTCAAGGATGGTCAGTGGCATTTCTATGCTTGCGGCGATTTTGGTAACTCAAAGAAGAATAGTGACACCATGGGTATGGACCCGAACAATCACAAGGAAGTTATCATTGAGATTGACAATAACACCGATGCACAGGCACGCTTCCTGAGTGGCGACTTCTCCGAGGAGACTTGGGATGGCGACCACAGCTTTGAATTCCGTTACATCAATAAGGCTTGTACTGAGGAAGAGGTTCAGGCAGCTAAAGACGCATGGATTCGGGTACAGAACTGGGTCGTGAATGCAGATGATGCTGAGTTCAAGAAGAATTTTGAAAACTACTTTATCAAGGATTCTGCCCTGTTCCACTATCTGTTTACTGAGCGCCATACCATGGTTGATAACCGTGCAAAGAACGTATTCCCACACACTACTGACCTCGTACACTGGGATTTTTGTTTTGACTACGACAACGATACCGCTATGGGTAACGACAATGAAGGTGGTCTGACCCTGAGTTACGGCTACGAGGACATGGACACTATCGGCACAAAGAGTGTGTTTAACGCACATGATTCTAAGCTGTGGTGTAAGATTCGTGACCTGTTTGCAGACGATCTCGCAAAGATGTTCCTGAGCCGTGAGAGTGCTCTGGCATGGAGCTCTACCCGTATCCTGAAGAAGTTCGAAGACTATCAGGATGTAAAGCCTGAAAAGCTATGGATTATGGATATGCGGCGCAAGTATTTCCGTACTTATGAGGACAATGGCACAACTAGCTATCTGCCTATGATGCACGGCAATAAACGCCACCAGCGGCGTCAGTTCCAGCGTTATCAGGAAAAATACATGGCATCAAAGTATACAGGCGCTGCTTGCACCTCTGATGATATGACCATTCGTGGTTACACTCCGACAAACTGGACAGGCGTGAAGCCCGATGGTACTTTCCATATTGTCCCCTACGCTGATACTTATGTCTCTGTACGGTATGGTTCTAACCCTGTAAAGGTGCGTGGTAAGCGTGGTCAAACTTACGAGATTCAGTGCCCGATTGCGGCAATGAACGATACCGAAGTTTACGTTTACAATGCTTCTATTATCCAGAGTATTGGTGATATCTCCGGCTTCTATCCAGGCTATGTTGATTTCAGCCATGGTGTAAAACTGACTGACCTGAAGATTGGCTCCGCCGTCGAGGGTTACAAGAATACGAATATGACTGACTTCGCGGTTGGTAACAACACACTGCTTGAGCATTTGAACCTGCAAAACGTGCCAAACCTGAAGAAGTCCATCAGTTTGACTGGCTGTACGAATCTGGAAGAGTTCTATGCTGGTGGCTCTGGTATTACTGGTGTCGCGTTTGCTAAGGGCGGCAAGATTAAGAAGGCTGAGCTGCCTGTGATTGCCAGTCTGAGCGCTAAGAACCTGAATTATCTGACCGACCTGAAGGTTACAGATTATAAGAATATCACCACACTGACAGTTGAGAACTGCCCAACCATCGACCTGATTGGAATGCTGGCAAAGTGTACGAGCCTGAACCGTGTGCGTCTGACTGGCGTAAAGTGGGAACTGGATGATACTTCCCTGCTGGAACGTCTGCTGAAGATGACCGGTTTGGACGAGAATGGTTACAATACTGACCACTCTGTTATCGAGGGCAGCGTTCATGTGCCCATTATGCGTGAGCGTCAGTTGGCTGATTATAACGCACAGTGGCCTGACTTGAATATTACTTATAACACGCTGGTTCAACAGTTCGTCTGGACATTCGTGAATAAGGATGGCACGGTGCTGGATGTTCAGTACATTGATAAGGGTGATAAGGCAGTTGATCCTGTTACACGCAAAGAGAATCCGATCCAGACACCTACTGCCGAGAGTACGATTTCTACGGACTTTACTTTCAGCGGTTGGGATACTGAATTTGTTGCCGTTTTCAGCAATCAGACTATTACAGCAACCTATACCGAATCAGTGCGCAAGTACACTGTTCGCTACATGAATCGTGGAGCCGTGCTGAAGGAAACTGTTGCTCCGTATGGCTCTATGGTTCTGTATGATGGTGACACTCCCACTTACACCTCTGAGGAAAGTGCTTTTAAGTATTACCTGTTCAGTGGTTGGGACAAGGGCGGCTACGTCACCGGCGATAAGGATATCAATGCTGTTTATGATAGCTGTGAATATTCTTCTACCTACTTTGATGGTAAGGAAATCGGTCAGCTTCGCCCTGTTGAGATCTATGCAATGAACAAGGTTGGTGTTGAACAGAACATTGCTACGGCAAAGGATGCAGTCTCCATCCAGCTTGGCAATGATTTCTCTTATGAGGATATCACTGAAAAGATTCTTGTCAGCGAGCCGCAGGTGTTTGATGGCAAGAACTATATTGACACCAACATTCAGCTGTTTGAAGAGGACAGAGATTTTGTGCTGGCTGTTGACTATAAGATGGATGTCACAAATGCAAATAACACTGTTCTGATGCAGTGCTTTGAGCAGAACGGCATGAATGGTATCCGGCTGTGGAATTCTACTGGCGTGAAGACAACTTGGGGTATCGACTCTGCAAATGGGGTGGCAGCTGGCACTCGCGATATGACTGTTATTCGGCACATCAAGGGCGACAATGGCTTGTATGTCTACTCTTCTAATATCTATGGCTCCGCACTGAATTACACAAAGATTACTCGCACCCGCTCCACAAAGACGAACGCTACACTGGTGTTTGGTTGTGCAAAGGCAGACGATGGTGCTTACGAGCGCCACGCTAAAGGTACGGTTTATTGGTCTAAGCTTTGGTACGCAGACCTTGGTGATGCTGCTTGCCGTGAGCTGGCTGCATGGACACACGATAATCTGATTGTTGAAGTAGCAAGCTTTAAGAACTACTACCTGAGTGACAATTCCAATAAGCGTTGTTCCATGACGTTCTTGCAAAAAGACACTCTGGGTCAGGATATGATGCTGAGTTCTTCTTCCAACAATGCTGGCGGTTGGGGCAACACTTCCCTGCGCGAGTATCTTGATTCTCGGTTGGTTGATGCTTTGCCCATTGGTTGGAAACAGCTTATCAAGAAAGTTAAAGTGCCAAGCTCTGCCGGTAATAAGAGCAAGGAAATCGTGACTTCGGATTGTTATTTCTTCATTCCTTCTGCGATTGAAGTGAACTCTGCAATGATCGATGAGCCTTATATCTACGAAGGTCAGACCATCAGCTACATGACTGGCAATGAGTCTCGCATTAAGCACAATGCAGAGGGCAAGCCGACTAAGTATTGGTTGCGTACCCCGTTTGCAACTTACGATGGATACTTCTATGCAATCGAGGAGACTGGTGAACTGTATGGCTTCCACTATCCGTCCGAGCAGCTGGGTGTAACCATTATGTTCAGTATTTAAGGAGGTGTTGAGAGTGTATTATAAGGTACTTAAAGACGGTCGAGTGATCGATGCTCTTGACCGCCTTCAGTTTGTAAAGTATCAGCCCAAGCACGATATCATGGTGAATTGCACCGAAGATGACGCACAGGGTATTATCAGCAGCAACGGCAAGTATATCTGGCACGTTGAAGGCTATTACCTGATTCCATCCCAGGAATATGATACCGTAACGCTTGAGCCGATTGACAAATATGAATATGACCAAATCAAGGCCTTGGGAGGTACAACTCCTGAGGCCATTATTGATGCCTATACACTGACGTTAATTCAAGGAGGTCTACTGTGATGGATAAGATTTTCACCGAGTTCGTCGAGAGTATGCATCGACTCTATAAGAATGGAATGGTACAGGACAAATTTGTGGAAAACTTGCTTGAGGGCAAGAAGATCTCATTGGATGATTACCTGTACATCGTGAACGGAAAGGAGGTGTGATATGTACACCTTTTTAATTAACGAGGATAACACTATCACAGCGAGTCTGACTGAGCGTATCATGCAGCGGAGCAAGCTGGTGGATAATTTGCACTTTCTTGCCGATCAGACCTACAAAGGTGTAGATATTAGTGACTATACTGTTATGCTGGAGTACGTTTTGCCTGTGAGCAAACGCTATAAAACTGAAATTCTACAAAAGTCAAAAGACTTGTACAAGAACCGGTTGGAATATCTTCTGCCATTTGATACGGGTTTGACTAGTGAGGCTGGAGACATTGAATTCCAGCTGACCTTTATTCATGTCGAGATGGACTCTGAAGGACAGACGATTCAGCGCGTGCGTAAGGCTGGCCCCGGCGTTGTACATATTATTCCTATCAGCAAGTGGTCTGATTTGATCCCCGATGAAGCACTGAGCACACTGGATCAGCGTATTATTGCGCTGGAGGCTCTGAACAAGGCAATGACCGACCGCTTCAACACTAGTCTGGCTAACAAGGCTGATAACATCACTTACGATGAAGAGCATCGTATTCAGCTTACCTCCGAGGGCAAACCCATTGGTAACGCTATTAAGATTACGACTGAAACTGTGGAAACTGAAGATGGTAGTATGCGTGTTGTCCCATTCTAACCATCGTTTAAAGCGAGGTGAAAAGAATGGCATACAAATACTCGAAGCTTGGTTACGGTAACGCAGAAGACGTAGAAGCCGCGATTGCGCTTGGGTTGATTGATGGCAAAGACATTATTATCACAAAAGATACATCAGAATTCATATACGTCCGGGACGACTTATCTATTCAAAAGGTAGCGCCTCGGACGCTTTGTTTTGATAGTATTCCGGCGGCAAATGAGGCAATCAACCAGAATGACGCGACTTATGCAGGTCAGACCGTAATGATACGAGGCAAAGACGACAAATATGAACCGTGGGTCGTGCAGCAAAGCGCGGAGTCAGGTCGGTTCTTCGTCGAGCCTTTTCAAACTCAATCTACAAATTTCCAATGGACTGAATTCTAATAAGGAGGAAAAATATGGCACAAGTAAAATTTGCGTATGGTACGAAAGCACGGTACGATGCCCTTGCTCCAAAAGACATGGACACACTGTACTTTACGACCGATACGTTGCAATTGTTTAAGGGTACAACTGAGTACACTAAGAGCACTAAGATGGTGTCTTCCCTGCCCGCAGCGGGTCAGGTGCAGGGCATTATTTATTTCCGCATGACAGACTACACCATGCATATTTGGAATGGTGTGGAGTTTGTGCAGCTGAACAAAACAACCGTTACTCAGATTCCTGCAGATGCTACCAACGATGATATTCCGACCACCAAGGCTGTCGCTGACTATGTTAATGCCAAGGTTGCAGCGGTGGAAGGTATTAAAGGTAAGTTTGTTACAGATGTTACTTATAATGCTGGTGTGTTGAGTGTGGCAAAGGGTGACGAACCTGTTACCACTACCATGACTGGTATTGTTCATGAGCCTACTTATGATGTAGAAACTCGCACTATCAAGCTGCCTGTATTTGGCGGCGACACTCTGACGATTGCGTTGGGCAAGGACTTGGTTGTAAAGAGTGGTATCTATAACACCGAGACTCATGAGATCGAGCTGACTATTACCACCGGCGAGGTCATTAAGATTCCTGTTGGCTCCCTGATTGATATTTATATCGGCGTGGCAACTTCTACTGCAACTGTGACCGTTTCTGATGATAATAAAATCAGTGTTGATGTGCGTGTGTCCGCAAAAGCCAATAACTCTATTACAATTGAAGAGGATGGCTTGTATGTGGCTGTGCCTGATGCTTATACCAAGGCTGAGACTGACGCAAAAATCAAAAAGGTGCAAGACCAGCTAGACGGTCATTCCAAGGATGCCGTGGTGCACATTACCGCCGAAGAGCGCAACACTTGGAATGCAAAGGTATCTCAGGATGAGCTGACCGCCGCGAAATCAGAAGTAATTTCTGCCGCTGCTGCCGATGCTACTAAAAAGGCGGATGCCGCTCGCGATACTGCTAAAACCTATGCAGATGGTCTGAATACTGCTATGGATAATCGTGTCAAGAGTGTCGAAGGTGCTCTGACTTGGAAGGCTATTGATGATTCCGGCGCAAACGCTGAGACATAATAATCTAACATAAATCCCTACACTCCATTACAGAGTGCAGGGTTATTTTTATCGAAAAGGAGTTTCATGATGTCAAAATTATCACTTTTAGAGATTGCACAATCTCAACTCGACAAGACTCCAGTGATCGACGGACAGCTTATTGTCTGCCTTGACACCGGAAACGCCTATCGAGACACTGCTACGGCTCACGTAAAAATCGGAAGCGATTTAGAGGTTGTGAGCGACTTACCATTGGCTCCTCTAGCCGAAAAAATCTATTATCTGAAACCTGATAAGCTGTATGCGTACTTGGGCGGCAACTGGACACTGTTAAACGACAACAATTTCTCACTAGGTGCAAATAAGAGCGCACTTAATGGCAAAGCAAAAATTACGCTGGATGGTGCAAAACAAAGTTCTGTATCCATCAAGGGCACGGGTATCACCACCGTTATGACAGATGAGAATGGCGAGTTGGTTGTGAATACTGGCGATCCATCTATGTACATGGAGGCTTTAACGAATTCAGATATAGACAAGATACTTTCAACATAAAGGAGGAAACACATGGCTTGGTTAGATTATGACGGCCTGCTTTACTTCTGGCAAAAGATAAAGGCAAAGCTAAATGACAAGGTTGATAAAGTCGAAGGCAAGGGGCTGTCCTCCAATGATTTTACTGCCGCCGAAAAGAATAAGCTGGCTGGTATCGAGGCTGGCGCAAACAATTATTCTCACCCGACAAGTTCTGGTAATAAGCATATTCCGTCTGGTGGTTCTGCTGGTCAGATTCTGCGTTGGAGTAAAGATGGTGAAGCACAGTGGGGCGCTGATAACAACACAACTTATAGTGCATTTAAGGGTGCAACCAGTGCCGCAGCCGGTGGCTCAGGCCTTGTCCCCGCCCCTGCTGCTAATAATGCTGGTCAGTTTTTGAAGGGCGATGGTACATGGGCAACCCCATTAAATACAACCTATAACAACGCAACCTCTGGATCTGCTGGCTTGATGAGCGCCGGAGATAAAGCAAAGCTGGATGGTATTGCTGCAAACGCAAACAACTATACACACCCGACTTCTGCTGGCAATAAACATATTCCGGCTGGCGGTCAGTCTGGTCAAATTCTAAGATGGAGTGGTGATGGTTCTGCTACTTGGGGACCCGACTATAATACTACTTATTCTGATTTTAAAGCCGCTACTGCTTCGGCTGCTGGTGGTTCTGGTCTGGTTCCTGCTCCGGCGGCTGGCAAGCAGAGTCAATATTTGCGTGGCGATGGTATTTGGGCTACTCCAACCAATACAACATACAATGACGCAACACAGAGCGTCCACGGCCTGATGAGTACTGCCGATAAACAAAAGCTAGATGGATTTGGCGCGGCAAGCACTTATGCACTCAAGAGTGATATTACCGCAATGTATCGTTATAAGGGCTCCGTCGCTTCTACGGACAAGCTGCCCACGAGCGGTCAGACCATTGGTGACGTGTATGACGTTGGCAATGGTATGAACTATGCATGGAATGGTTCTGCATGGGACGCGTTGGGCGAAATTTTTACTATTACAAAGATCACAAATACTGAAATCGACACTGTTTTGGCAAGCTGATTTCAGTTTTTACTGAGACAGGAGGTCGATTATGGGATATTTAGATTATGCTGGTTTACAGTATCTGTGGGGCAAGCTGAAAGAAAAGTTCGCTCCGAAGAGCCACAGCCACGATGATAGGTATTATACGGAATCCGAGATGGATGGTAAGCTGAACAGCAAGGTGAACAATAACGAAGCTGGAGCAAATGGACTGCTTTCAAAGCTCTCTGTCTGGACTGCCACTCCTACTGATGACACCTATTTTATGCGGCAAGATACAGGAGGAGGAAACAGTTTTGGTCGCGTAAAGTTTTCTACGATATGGAGCTACATCAAAGGTAAAGCAGATGGAGTATATCAGCCAAAGGGTAGTTACGCGGCGAGTGGACACGCCCATGACGACAGGTATTATACCGAGACGGAGATAAATGCTAAACTTGATGGTAAATCAAATACTGGGCATACCCACGATGATCGTTATTACACGGAAAGTGAGATCGACTCGAAATTAAGCGGAAAAGCAAATTCAAATCATTCTCATTATAGTATCACAACGGTAGCAGACAACCGAAATACTAACACAACGCCGAATGATTATAGAAATACGTTCATTTTCCAAGGATTAAAATATAATAGCAAAATCAACTCTCCGTCTTCTGATACATGTTCGTACCTATTAGGTCTTCGTGGATGGAATGATTCGTCTGGTGGTAATTCACACGAATTAGCATTCAACAACACCGGCGTTTATTGGAGAAATGGCTCAACGGAATGGAATGGATGGAATCGACTTTATACTGAAAACTACCACCCAAATGCCGACCATGCAAGCTCGGCTGATTATGCAACGAATGCAGGAAGTGCAAATGGAGTGGCACCCGAATGGAGCGGTTCTGTTGATTTAAACAGTAGTTCATGGCTCGCAGCTTGGTCGTCCGATGGCAAGAAGATAAAGGCGATGTCAACAGGAACTTTTGCAAAAGCTTCACATACTCATACAAAAGCACAAGTAGGTCTTAGCAATGTGGATAACACGGCCGACGCAAACAAATCGGTCAAGTACGCCACAAGTTCCGGTACTGCTGATAGCGCGACAACCTCCAACGGTGTAAAAGACTACAACGACGCTAATAGAACTATCAAGATTGGCTTTGCTGGCGATGGCTTGAATACTTCAAATTTAAATTATATTGCAGGCTATACAGACAATGGCACAAAAATCAAAGATGTGTCTAAGGATGTTCTGAAGAGTTGGATTGGATTGGGAAATTATCTGCCTCTTATCGGTGGTACGATGAGTGGTCAAATTACAAAATCCACTGGCGGGTCTTGGATTGGTGATAGAGACCGTGCTGCAATAAAAAGTAGCTATGCGGGTGATAGTTCTTATGGTGCCGTTGCTGCTATGGCGACAAAAAACGGTTGCTGGACTATGGGCAACCTTGGCGGCGATGAGAGTCTGATCTTCAATTATTCAACTGACGCGAACTATAATGCTGGAAAAAACGAGACTTCTCAAGTATATCTCCCCGCCCAAGCCGGTACTATCATTACAAGTGCTACTATCGGCGGTCAGTCTGTTAATTATGCCAATAGTGCGGGCAACGCCACGAACGCTACAAATGCCACGAACGCAACGAATGCAGCAAACGCTACAACAGCTACAAAACTTTCCTCTAATGCTGGTTCTAATAATCAACCCGTCTACTTCTCTGGTGGTAAGCCCGTTGCAATTGGATACACAATCGCTAAGAGTGTCCCAGCGGATGCTAAGTTTACTGATACAAACACATGGCGCGGAATCCAGAATAATTTGACAAGTGATAGTACAGATCAGAGCCTTAGTGCTGCACAGGGTAAAGCTTTGAAAACATTAGTTGATGGTAAAGCTCCTATTTCACATACGCACAAAAAGTCCCAAATAACGGACTTTCCAAGTTCTATGCCTGCAAGTGATGTATATGCATGGGCCAAAGCAGCTACAAAACCAAGCTACACCAAGGCTGAGGTTGGGCTTGGTAACGTAGATAATACTGCGGACAAAAATAAAAGTGTGAATTATGCTACGAGTGCGGGATTGGCTACAAATGCCCAGTGTTTGAATAATGATGATAAATATATGAAGTTCCACTGGTCTGGTCAGAAAGGTCAACCCACATGGCTATGGGGCGGCAATGACTCTGGTGATATGTATGTATATAATCCGAGCAATTTTAATGTGAATTATGCTACGACGGCTGGAAATGGTACTGTCGATTTCCAAACAAAGGTTACTACCGATGGTTATTTTGGTGCAGTTCGTTTTGGTAACGGAGTACAGATTTGCTGGTTTACAATGAAAAGCGCTCGAAACAGAACTTTCTTACTTCCGTTTGCTGATATAAATTATGCTATAGCCTTTAGTGGCGGCTATTGTTGGTTGAACATAAATAATAGAACGACTACTGGTTTTACAGTTGGTGTTGAATGGAGTGGATATGAAAACTCTTATATTGCAATTGGTCGATGGAAATGAGGTGAATACAATTGAATCAAAAAATAAAAATTGGATATCAGATATCTAAACCAATAATTACGACAGAAGAGTGTGAGTTGTATTCATCAATGGTTGAAGAACTGAGTAATCACAATGCCGCAGCAAAACCGGGTGAAGAATTGTGGACTGTTAAGGAACAAGAAGATTGCTACGAAGTCGTATCGGACGGAACTGTTCCAAGTGAAGAACAAAGTTTGGAACCAATCAAAAACAATAAAATTTCTGAGTCTAAGACTGCTCTCTCCGCATATCTAGCCTCGCATCCGCTTCAATGGTCCGATGGAAAGTACTACAGTGTTACCAGTGAAAAACAGGCATTGTTGACTTCGAATTTGGCGCTGTATCAAATTTCTGCATCCGCCGGGCAACCGTTCAAGCTGACATGGAACTCAACCGGCGACGAATGTGTAGAATGGACTTATGAAGAACTGGCTGCACTTGCATTGGCAATCGGTACATATGTAAAACCCTTTGTATCGCGTCAGCAGGAATTAGAAATTGCTATCAAGGCTTGTACTACAATGGAAGAGCTGAACGCAATTGAAATCAACTACGACCCTGTTCTGAAGCAATATCTTGAGACCGCCGGGCAGAAGGAGGCCGCTGAATGAGCAAAATCGTAAAGAAGTATAAAGAATTATTGAAATGTGCGCTTCTCTTTTTGATAGGAGGAGCGCTTTATTATTGCATCGAGATTTTATGGCGTGGTCACTCACACTGGACTATGGCTGTAGTAGGCGGCATTTGCTTTGTGGTCATTGGTGGGTTGAACAATTATATTCCGTGGGAAATGCCCATGTGGGAACAGGGTTTTGTCGGTGCATTATTTGTGACTGGTATGGAGCTTGTTGTCGGCATTCCATTGAATCTGATGATGGGTTTACACATCTGGGACTACTCTTCCCTACCATTCAATCTGCTTGGTCAAATCTGCCTGCCATTTACTGTGCTATGGTTTTTCCTTGCCTTGTTGTGCATTTATGTAGATGACTGGATGCGCTATATCATGTTTCACGAGGACAAGCCACACTATCACTGGAGTAAGGTATGTAAGCCGAAGCAGTAAACAAACTAAAAGTATATGTAAAAACAGAAAGAGCCCCGGGCTGTTACACCCAGAGCTCTCCCGCCACACCTATACAAAGATAGGACGTCACAAATTCGCTCGATGAATTTTTGACATACCTATTTTATCATAGTGTGAAATTTTTGTCAATACAGAATCGAGGTGATGAAATGATTGGTTTGTTGACTGCTGCACCAACTCATGCTCCGGGTGTTATCAGCTTTACAATAGAACAGCTTTGGCAAATGATTCTAAGTATTGCTGGTGGCATTACGGCTATTTCAGCTGCTGTTGTCGTTATTGTAAAAGCAATCAAGAAGGCAAAAGAGCCCGACACGAAACAGAACCTGAAGTTGATTGAACATGACAAGCATTTGGAAGATATCGACCGCAAGCTCAAGAATGATAAAGAGGTTTTGGATTTATATCGCTCCAAGCTTTTGTCAATTGAAGAGCATCAGAAGGAACAGGACATCGTAGTTGAAGACCACGGACGAAAAATCGCTGGCGTAGAGCAGCGTGTAAATAAGAGTGAACATGGTATCAATGTTATGATGAAAGCTCTGCTGGCTCTGCTTAGTCACGGCATTGATGGTAATGCTATCGACCCTATGAAGGAAGCCAAGGCTGCTCTTGAAAGCTACCTGATCGACGGACAAAATTTAAAAGACATTTAATACATAGTTCGGTACGTGTGTGCCGGGCTTTATTTTTTATTCAAAACAGGAGGTATTACTATGGCAAGTATTGTTAATGAGATCGTCTCTGTTATTGTGAAGCTGGTTATCACTGTTGCTGGCACTGCATTTATGACCTATGGCATCCCCTACCTGAAGCAGATCGGTATGTACAAGATTGTTCAGATGGCTGTGCGTGCCGCTGAGAAGTTGGGCGTTACCGGCGCAATCAAGAAAGCTGACAAGAAGAAGTATGTTATTGCCGCACTGGAGAAGATGAATATCAAGATTACTCCCACTATCGAGATGATGATTGAGGCCGCAGTCAAGGAGATGGATATCCAGAACGAGAAGATCAATGCAGAACTCAAGAAGGATTGAAGGTGTGGCTCTATGAGCATTATTACATATTCTATGAAGAAGGACTGGAACAAGAAGTTGTCCAAGAACTTCTGCGCCTATGAATTTGCTTGCAATGACCGGAGCGATGAGTTCAAGGTGGCAACTGAGCTGGTAGAGACTCTGCAACAGATTCGTGACCACTTCGGCAAGCCGGTTCTAATCAGCTCTGCCTACCGTACTCCTGCATATAACATTTCAATCGGTGGCAGTTCTCGTAGTCAGCATTGTCTGGGCACAGCAGTAGATATTCACATCAATGGTGTTGACCCAATTCGTATTGCACTGTACGTAGCCTCCCTCCCCTACTTCCAGAAGCATGGCGGTATTGGCTATTATAATCGTGCACAAGTGACGGGCGGCTTTGTTCATGTTGATGTGCGTGAGACTCATAGCCGTTGGGTCAGTAAAAGTGGTACTGCATATCAGGTCGTGAGTAAAATCATGCCCACGATTCGTCAGGGCTCTAAAGATTGCACCGGTGGCGCGTCTTATGCTGTGACCGTATTGCAGCGGCATTTAGGCTTGAAGGTAGATGGCATCTTTGGTGCTGGTACAAAAGCTAAGCTGGTAGAATGGCAGAAAGCACATGGATTGGCGGCTGACGGCATCTGCGGAATGGCAACATGGAGTTCGTTTTGATTGCAGACAACCAGAATACATTTCGTGCAGGAGACAAAATTAAATTAGACGGAGTATTATTTTCAAACAGCCAAACTCACTGCGGTATGCGCCGCCGGGGAGAATGGTTTATCTATGATGGAAAACTAGTCAATGGTCGTTATCGTGTAACGAATCTTGAAAGCCGCATTGGCAAGTATCCAATTTCAGTAAATGTATCAGGTTATGTTGAACCGAGCGATATTGAACTGGTTGACAACAGGAATGGACGTTGATATTATTATTCCAAGGAGGAGATATCATGTCTATTGTTGTTTGTGGCTGTCATATTGGGGAAGGTAGACCTAAAGTCATAATCCCAATCGTTGAAACAACTGAAGCAAAAATTTTAGAACGCGCATTTGAGTTTTCAAGGCTTCGTATTGACTGCGTGGAGTGGCGTGTTGATTGGTTTGAACAATGCATGGATGCACATTCTGTGGTATCTTGCATGCAAAAACTTCGTGTGGCATTGAAAGACAAGCTCTTGCTTGTGACATTTCGTACCAAGGCAGAGGGCGGAGAAGTGTCTTTGACCCACAAAGAATATTTAGATTTCATCAACATGATAATAGATGCGGACTGTGCTGACCTTATTGACATTGAGTTCTTTACAGCCGGAGATGATATTCGTGAACTGATAGACAATGCACATTCTTCTGGAGTTGTGGTTGTATGTTCAAGTCACGATTTCCAAAAGACGCCTGATAAAAATGAGCTCGTTTCTCGTATGGTTAAAATGCAACAGGTCGGAGCTGATTTACCGAAAGTAGCAGTTATGCCGCACGATAGTACGGACGTGTTGACTTTACTGGCCGCTACGGTTGAAATGAAAAATAAATATTTTGCTACTCCCATTATCGCAATCAGCATGAGTAAGCTTGGTGTTGCCAGCAGGTTATGTGGGGAGGTCTTTGGCTCTGCTATGACTTTTGCCAGCGCTGGAGACTCAAGTGCTCCCGGACAGATTGGACTGGATGTTGTCAACGCCGTGTTAGACTCAATAGCAGAATAAAAACAGATGGGGTATTGATCCTTAATTGGACCAGTACCCCATTTTTTAGCGTTTTACTTTTATAACAAAAAGGCGCTGGAGAGTGTCCAGACGCCTTGGTTCATACTGTTTCAAATGCGATTTTCAATTTTATACATCGTTTGTGGGAGCAACGATTGTCACATCAAAGCTCTTTGGTTTAAGACTCAAAATCGGATTTGACGATTATACTTTATAGCTCGGTTTCAGAATTGGTGTAGTAGTGGTGTAGTAAGTGCGATTTCAGCATTTTTATTTACGAATTAACGTTATCATTTTAAAAATCAAGGGGTTTTGCAATTTTTCTTTGTTAAGAATTTATGACGTTCAAAAATCGCACCCTACTACGCAAAAAAGCGGTGTGTTCTTGACAGGACGCGCCGTCTTTTTTATACTTATAGCGCATTACAAAAACACAGCTGACGCGCTTTGCGGCAGAACGGAGGATACTTTGACAGACAAAAAGCTGATCTCATCTTTGCAGGGGCTGCGGGCAGTCGCATTTCTGAGCGTGGTGCTCTCCCATTGCGGGGCACCGTGGCTGGGGCCGTGGGCGATCACGGTATTCGTGGCGCTGTCCGGTTTTCTGATGACCTGCAACTATTACGACCGCCCGCGCACAGCACCGGGACTGCGGTCTGCCATAGCTTTCTCTCTTAAAAAAATACGAAAGCTGTACCCGCTGCACCTTATAATGATGGCTGCCGCGTTGTTATTTGTGCTGAAGGGGCTTCTGGCGCAGCCCTCTGCCCGCGGGGTGCTCTCCTGTGCAGCGCAGCTTGTTGTAAGCATTTTTCTGCTGCAAACATGGATTCCCTCCAGCCGTTTCTGGTTCTGCCTGAACGGAGTGGCGTGGTATCTTTCGGTACAGGCTTTTCTGTATGCCATCTTTCCCCCGCTTCTCGCCGTACTGAAAAAGGCGGATGTCCGCAGGCTGCGCTGCATTGCCGCCGTGATCTTCTGCGCACAGTGCCTTGCGTCCTTTGTTTTCTGGAAAGCCGGGCTCAGCGGAAAGGCGGCCTTTTACCTGACCTATCTGTGCCCTGTGTTCCGGGCGGGAGATTTTACCATCAGCTGCTGCATGGGCTGCCTTTACCACAGCCGCAAACAGGAGAGCGGCCTGCCGGGCGGTGCTTTCTCCCTGCTGGAGCTTGCTGCTGTGCTACTTGCGAGCGGCTGCCTGTTTATCGCCGCCAGGCAGGTGGGGGTTCTGGGCGCGGTGGCCTTCCGGTACAATGTGCTGTTCACTCCCTCTGCGGTGCTGCTGGTCTGGCTGCTTGCCGTGGGCAAGGGAATCATTTCCCGGCTGCTTTCCGCAAAGCCGTTTTTGTGGCTGGCCGGGCTGTCCCCTTACGGTTTTCTGATTCATCAGGTGCTGATCCGGTATATGGAGTGGACTGCGGACAAGTTCAGCTTTACGGTACATCCTGTGGTCTGGACCCTGACCGTATATCTGCTCACGCTCTGCCTGAGCAGCTTTTACAAGGCGCTGGAACGCCGGGTGCGGCAGCGCCATACCCAAACCGGCGCATAACAGTAAAACACAAGGCCGCTGCACGGAACAATGTGCAGCGGCCTTGTTTGGGTCTGATGGTTTATTTCTTTACTTCACAGCCGCTTTTTTGGCGGTAAAGCGCTGGTAGGCGGGCAGCGGCAGCAGCACGCGGCCTGCCAGCGGCTGCACCTGCACCGACACCTGCTTGCAGGGGGCGCACTCGCCGTCCACTGTGGCAATGATGGGTCCGCGGCCATCTGCTGCCCGCAGACTGACCGATTTTGCGCGGCGGTAGATAAAGTAGGGCTTTGCGGCCTCGGTCAGCTGGCCGTTTTGAAAGTGCTGGCCGTTTTTGTACAACATCAGCAGTTTTGCAATGACCCGGCGGCTGACCTTGCGCACGATGAACACATCCAGCCAGCCGTCATCCGGCTGTGCCTCCGGCCCGGCCATAAAACCGCCGCCGTAGGCGCGGCCATTGCACACTGCGCACATCAGACAGTCCACGGTCAGCACCTCGCCGTCAATGACGTACTCCACCCTGCGGCCGATATGCCCGCACAGCTGCTGAACAATGGACAGCGCATAGGCTGCCTCGCCGCCGCACAGCGGGATGCGCCGGAACTTGGGGATGCCGTAGGCCACCTGTGCGTCCAGACCGGCGGCACAGATGGTAGCAGAAAGCCCCAGACTGGTGCGCATCAGGTCGATGGGCACTGTCCCGCCGGCCAACTGAGCGTCCAGATCCAGAAACTCCTCCTTTGTACCGTAGGTGCGCAGAAAGTCGTTGCCGCTGCCATAGGGCAGGCAGCCCACGGCGGTCTTATCAAAGCCGTGGGCACCGGTGAGCGCCTCGTTGAAGGTGCCGTCACCACCGGCGGTAAAAATGTGAAGCTCCACCCCGGCCTTCTGGGCGGCAGCGGCGGCAGCGCGGGACAGTTCCCGGGTTCCGTCCGTGGCGGCCGCCTGCCCTGCGACAGCAGCACGCACGGCCGACCGTGTGCCGGCCGAAGCGGCATCCCCGGCACCGGCAGCCGCTGCCGCGATCTGCTGCGGCAGGGTGCGGGTACAGTCGGCCTTTCCGGCTGCGGGATTGAGAAGAAACAGCGTGTGCATCGGGGTCCTCCCTGTTGTAACTCTATTTCCTCTATAATAGTCGAAAACCGTGCCGGTTGCAAGCAAAAACGCTATTTTCTTATAGGGTTATGGTCTCATCCTCCCGCAAAACGATGCTGCCATCGGCGGCGCAGTCTGCCGTCCAGTGCTGCCCCACGCAGGCCGTCCCGGCGGCAATGCGGTTCGCAAGTGCCTGCTCCACCGCCCTGTCCACCTGACGGCGCAGTTCCCGCGCACCGTAGGCCGATTGCGCCCGGGCAGCCAGTGCCGCCCCCACCTGCGGGGTGTGGCGCAGTCGGTAGCCGCTGCGGGCGGCGCGCTGCTCCAGCTGACAGAGCATTTTTTCTGCAATGGCGCAGAGGTTTTCTTCCGCCAGCGGGCGGAACACGATCACCTCGTCCAGCCGCCCCAGCAGCTCCGGCCGGAACCACTTTTTAGCTTCCTCCACAGCCTGCGCGGACTGCTTTTCAAACACGGCTTCTGCCCCGGCAGCAAAGCCCAGCGGCGCATTCTGCCCCGCCAGAAACCGTGCACCCAAATTTGAAGTAAGCAGCACGATGGTGTTGCGGAAATCTGCCTTGCGGCCCATGGCATCGGTCAGCTGACCGTCCTCCAAAATTTGCAACAGGATATTCTGGATATCCGGGTGCGCCTTTTCGATCTCGTCAAACAGCACCACGCTGTACGGGCGGCGGCGCACAGCCTCGGTCAGCTGCCCGCCCTCGTCATGGCCGAGGTATCCCGGCGGCGCACCCAGCAGCCGGGCGGCGGTGTGCTGCTCCTGATACTCCGACATATCGAACTTGAGCAGTGCCTTCTCGCTGCCGAACCAGCTGACCGCCAGTGCCCGCGCCAGTGCGGTCTTGCCCACGCCGGTAGGCCCCAAAAACAGCATAGCACCGATGGGACGCCCCGGCTCTCCCAGACCGGTGCGGCTGCGCCGGATGGCTCCAGCCACGGCCGCCACCGCTCGCTGCTGACCGACGATCTCGGCATTCAGGCGACTTTCCAGCTTGTCCAGACGCTCCCGCTCCTGCTCGCCCACCCGCTGGGCGGGCACGCCGCTGGCGGCTGCCACCACCCGGGCGATATCCTCCGGGGTGAGCACCGGCTGGGTGCGCTGCTCCTTTTCGGCAAGGATGCGCGCCGCCGCACAGGCTTCGTCCACAAGGTCGATGGCCTTATCCGGCAGACAGCGCCCGGGCAGATACCGCACCGAAAGCTCCACCGCCGCCTGCAAGGTCTGGGGCGGCAGGCGCACGTTATGGTATCGCTCGTAGCGGGGCGCAAGGCCGTTGAGGATCTCCACCGCCTGTGCGGGGGTGGGTTCCTCCACCTGTACCCGACCAAAGCGGCGTTCCAGCGCGGCGTCCTTCTGGATATGGGTGCGGAACTCCTGATTGGTGGTGGCGCCGATGAGCTGCAATTCGCCCCGGGCAAGCACCGGTTTCAGGATGCTGGCGGCGTCGATGGCGCCCTCGGCGGCACCGGCACCCCCGATGGTGTGGAACTCGTCGATAAACAGGATGGCGGTGCCGTCCCGCACCAGCTCTTCCAGCAGGTTTTTCAGCCGCTCTTCAAAATCGCCCCGGTACTTGGTGCCCGCCACCAAGCTGGCCATATCCAGTGCCAGCAGCCGCCGCCCTTGCAGCGCTCTGGGCACCTGCCCGGCGGCAATGCGCAGCGCCAGACCTTCGGCCAGCGCCGTTTTG
>OGLJ01000686.1_pt1 | contig 36702 bp, 38 predicted proteins | sample 1572801 | NCBI WGS metagenome assembly OGLJ01 (sample SAMEA2581877, study PRJEB24529) | metagenome | biome: Human gut stool | place: China | collected 2011
TCAGGCACAGAAGATGACCGATAAGTACATCGCAGATGTGGACCGTGCGGTCGAGGCAAAGACAAAGGAAATCCTTACGGTATAGTTTGGATAGATTTGAAACGAGAGGAGATACAGATGTTTATGGAGGCATACATCTGTATCTTTTCCGTTATTTTGTATAGTTGATACTTCAATACGAGGGAGAAACACGGGTATGGAGACGGGAAGAAAGATTCCACAGCATATAGCGATCATACTGGATGGAAACGGAAGATGGGCAAAGGCAAAGGGAATGCCCCGAAATTACGGACATACAGCGGGAGCCAAGAATGTCGAGACGGTGTGCCAGGCGGCGCATGATCTCGGGGTAAAGTATGTTACCATGTATGCATTTTCAACAGAAAACTGGAACCGCCCGGAGGGCGAAGTGGAAGCGCTGATGAAGCTTTTGGAAAGCTATCTGAAGAACTGCATTAAGACAGCCGACAAAAACAATATGCGCGTGCGCGTGATTGGCGATACGACAAGACTCAGTGATCGCTTTCAGGAGCGCATCCGTGAACTGGAGGCTGCCTCTGCAAAAAATGACGGCTTGAATCTTCAGATTGCCATCAATTACGGCAGCCGCGACGAGATGACACGCGCAATGCGCCGCATGAGTGAGGATGTTGCGGCGGGGAAGAGAAAGCCGGAAGAGATCACAGAAAGCGTGTTTGAGGAGTATCTGGATACCGCAGGCATCCCGGATCCGGATCTTTTAATCCGCACAAGCGGAGAACTCAGATTGTCCAATTTCCTGCTTTGGCAGCTCGCATACAGTGAATTTTACTTTACCGATGTGCCGTGGCCGGATTTCCACAAAGAGGAATTAGAGCGTGCCATTGAAGCGTATAATAAAAGAGACAGAAGATTTGGCGGTTTGACGGACAACAAGTAGGACGGACTGCCGGATGGAGGAGATATGTTTAAAACGAGATTATTGAGCGGAATCGTTCTTGTGATTGCCGCATTGGTATTGATTATTACCGGCGGGGATGTGCTGCTGGTGTCCACATTGCTGATTTCCTGGATCGGAATGTTTGAATTATACCGGATTTTTCACATTGAGAAGTCTGCGCCTGGCATTGTCGGGTATGCGGCGGCGGCCGTCTACTATGCGAATCTGCGCTTCGGCTTCCTGCCGGATCTGATGATGCTGGTTTTAGGCCTTCTGATCGTATTGATGTTCGTGTATGTGTTTACCTACCCGAAGTATCAGACGGAGCAGCTTCTTGCCGCATTTTTCGGCGTGTTCTATGTGGCAGTGATGCTGTCCTACGTGTACCAGACCAGAATGCTTAGCGCCGGAACCTACATTGTGTGGCTGATTTTCCTGTGTTCCTGGGGATGCGACACCTGCGCGTACTGTGTCGGCATGCTGATCGGGAAGCATAAGATGACGCCGAAGCTGAGTCCGAAAAAGTCTGTGGAGGGCGCCGTGGGAGGTGTGATCGGAGCTGCGCTTCTCACCGTGATTTACGGCATGGTATTTCGCGGGGCGATGGGAAGTGAAATGTCACATGTCTGGATTATGGCAGCCATCAGTGCGGCGGGCGCACTGGTATCCATGGTGGGAGATCTGACAGCTTCCGCTATCAAGCGCAATTACGGCATCAAGGATTATGGAAAACTCATTCCGGGACACGGCGGTATCCTGGATCGTTTCGACAGCGTCATTTTTACGGCGCCGCTCATCTATTTCCTTGCCGCTAATTTGATTGTATTGTAATTTTGGGAGAGACCTATGATGAAGATAGCTATTTTGGGATCGACAGGCTCCATTGGGACACAGACGTTAGATATTGTCCGGGAGCAGGGCGACATACAGGTGACGGCGATTGCGGCCGGAAGCAACATCAAAAAGCTGGAAGAGCAGATGAGAGAGTTTCATCCGCTGCTGGTATGCGTTTTTCAGGAGGACGCCGCCAAAGAACTGCGCGATCGCACGAAGGATCTGAATGTCCGCGTGGTGTCCGGCATGGATGGACTTCTGGAGGTGGCGGTACAGCCGGAGAGCGAGATCCTTGTGACGGCGATTGTCGGGATGCTCGGCATAAGACCGACGATTGCAGCCATTGAAGCGGGGAAAAAGATTGCGCTTGCGAACAAGGAGACGCTTGTGACGGCAGGCCATATTATTATGCCGCTGGCAAAAAAATGCGGCGTGCCGATTCTGCCGGTCGACAGCGAGCACAGCGCTATTTTCCAGTCGCTGCAGGGAGAAAACGGGAACCGCATTGCGAAGATTCTTCTCACGGCGTCCGGCGGACCGTTCCGCGGGAAAAAGCCGGAAGATCTGGCACACATTCAGGTGGAGGATGCGCTGCGTCATCCGAACTGGACAATGGGACGCAAGATCACGATCGATTCGTCAACGCTTGTCAATAAAGGCCTGGAAGTTATGGAGGCAAAGTGGCTGTTTGATGTGGAACTGGAGCAGATTGAGGTGGTTGTCCATCCGCAGAGTGTGATTCATTCTGCGGTGCAGTATGAGGACGGCGCAGCCATTGCGCAGCTCGGCACACCGGATATGCGTCTGCCGATCCAGTATGCGCTCTATTATCCGAAGCGCAGACCGCTCTCGGGCGACAGACTGGATCTGTTTGCATTGGGACAGCTGACGTTTGAGAGACCGGACACGGAGACGTTCCGCGGTCTTGCGTTAGCCTATCAGGCGATGCGCCGCGGCGGCAATATTCCGACGGCATTTAATGCGGCGAATGAAAAGGCGGTAGCGCTTTTCCTGGATCGAAATATTGCCTATCAGCAGATCCCGGAGATGATTGAATCGTGTATGGAGGCAGCTGATTTTATTGCCAATCCGACGGTTGATGAGATCCTGGAGACGGAGGCAGCCGCATATGAACACATTGCAGGCAAATGGGGAAAGGTTTTTGCATGAAGATTATTATCGCAATTCTGATATTCAGTCTTATTATTATTTTTCATGAACTGGGGCATTTCCTTCTGGCGAAGGCAAACGGAATCCGGGTGAATGAATTCTGTCTCGGACTGGGACCGAAAGTGTTTGGCATCACAAAGGGAGAGACGACATACTCCCTGCATCTGTTCCCGATCGGTGGAGCGTGCATGATGGAGGGAGAGGATACGGAGAGCGAGGACGGCAGGGCGTTCGGGAAAAAATCAGTCTGGGCGCGCATCAGTGTGGTGATTGCCGGGCCGGTATTCAATTTCCTGATGGCGTTTGTCTTTGCTTTTATTCTGTTATGCAATATCGGCTATGATCTGCCGGTGCTCGCCGGAGTGACGGAGGGATATCCGGCCGAGGAGGCGGGAATGCAGGCGGGAGATACAATCTTAAAGATTGATCACACCCGGATACATTTTTTCCGGGACATCAGCGCCTACACACAGTTTCATTCCGGGGACGCGGTCACAGTGACCTATGAGCGGGACGGAGAACGCTATCAGACGGTGCTCACGCCCAAATATAACGAAGAATACGGCTATTATATGTACGGCTTTCAGGGAAGCGCGCAAAAGACGAAAGGTTCTGTGCTTTCCAATTTAAAATACAGCGTATATGAGGTGGAATACTGGATCCGGGTGACGATTGACAGCCTGAAGTCTCTGGTGGGCGGAAAGGTGAGCGTCAATGACATGAGCGGTCCGGTCGGGATCGTCAATATGATCGGGGACAGCTATGAGCAGAGCGTGACGTACGGCTATTATATGGTATTTTTGCAGATGCTTTATATTGCGATCTTCTTATCGGCAAACCTCGGTGTGATGAATCTGCTGCCGCTTCCGGCGCTGGACGGAGGCAGACTATTGTTTCTGATTGTCGAGGTGATCCGCGGAAAGCGCGTCGATCCCGACAAGGAAGGCATGGTGCATTTTATTGGCATGATGCTGTTGTTTGCACTCATGTTCTTTACATTTTTTAACGATATCCGCAAGCTGTTCGGATAGAAAGGCAAAAAGATGACAAAAGTAGTGAAAATTGGCGACCGGGTGATCGGCGGAGGCAATCCGATCCTGATCCAGTCCATGACAAATACAAAGACGGAGGACGTGGCTGCAACTGTGGCGCAGATTCAGGCGCTTACCGCTGCCGGATGTGATATTATCCGCTGCGCCGTGCCGACCATGGAGGCGGCGGAGGCATTGACCGAGATCAAAAAGCAGGTGAGCATTCCCGTTGTGGCAGATATTCATTTTGATTACCGCCTGGCGCTTGCCGCGATCGAGCACGGTGCGGATAAGATCCGCATCAATCCGGGAAATATCGGAAGTACAGAGCGTGTGCGCGCAGTGGTGGATGCCGCAAAAGAGCGCGGTATTCCGATCCGTGTCGGCGTCAACAGTGGATCTCTGGAAAAAGATCTTGTGGAAAAATATCACGGTGTGACGGCGGAGGGGATTGTCGAGAGCGCCCTCGATAAAGTACATCTGATCGAGGATATGGGGTATGACAATCTGGTCATCAGCATCAAATCCTCCGATGTGATGATGTGCGTGAAGGCACACGAGCTGATTGCGACACAGACGGATCATCCGCTGCATGTCGGCATCACGGAGTCCGGCACCATCATCAGCGGCAATATCAAATCCTCGATCGGGCTGGGACTCATTCTGCATCAGGGAATCGGCGATACAATCCGCGTATCGCTCACGGGAGACCCGTTGGAGGAGATCAAGTCCGCGAAGCTGATCCTGCGTACCTTAGGGCTGCGCAAAGGCGGCGTGGAGGTCGTGTCCTGTCCGACCTGTGGCAGAACCAGAATCGATCTGATCGGGCTTGCCAACCAGGTGGAAAATATGGTGGCAGACATCCCGTTAGACATCAAGGTGGCGGTTATGGGCTGCGTTGTCAACGGACCGGGTGAGGCAAAGGAAGCGGATATCGGTATTGCCGGAGGAATCGGAGAGGGACTTTTGATCAAGAACGGGGAAGTGTATAAAAAGGTGCCGGAGGGCGAACTGCTTGAGGCATTGCGCTATGAGCTGCTGCACTGGAATGAGCAGCAGAAGTAGAACAGACTGAGGAAGAAGTGAGAAAAGGGCATGGCAAAACGGTTTTTTGATGTATTTCCATCACTGAAGGTAGAAGGCGACATGAAAAATCTGCTGACGGAGACGGAAGTAACGAAGGTGGGTATGAATCATGAGCGCGATCATCTGCGCGTCTATTTAAGCAGCACGCGTTTGATTCACAAAAAAGATATCCGCCAGTTGGAATCTGCCATTGCACAACAGATTTTTAAGGGCAGGATGATGCAGGTCAAGGTCATTGAAAAGTATCATCTCTCGGAACAGTATACGCCGGAAAAGCTGCTTGATCTGTACCGCGACAGCATTTTAGAAGAACTGAAAGATTACAGCCTGATGGAATACAATCTTCTTCGGACGGCGAAGATGGAGTTTACGAGCGAAAGCCACATGCTGCTCACGCTGGAGAACACGATTATCGCACAGACACGTTCCCATGAGATCGTGGAGTTTTTAGAGAAGGTGATCTGTGAGCGCTGCGGACTCGATCTGGCGGTGGAGCTTGCCTATGAGGAGCCGAAGGAGAGCAAATATAAGAAAAACAGTGATCTGCAGATTCAGTTTGAGATTAAAAACATCATGAAAAAGGTACATATCCGCAATGACGACGGGGAGAGTGTGCCGGCGGTCGTAGAAGGCGGTGCCGAGGCGGTTTCCGATGGCACAACAACATCTGGTGGTACAGGCGGCAATGCCACCACAAATACCGTTTCTTCTGCAAAAAATGCTGCAAAACCTGCGGAACATGCAGGAAAAACTGCAGGAAATGGCGAAAAAGGGAAGAAGGAATTCAAGCGCAGATTCGAGGGCGGCGGCTTTAAAAAGTCGGACAATCCGGATGTGATCTACGGGCGTGATTTTGAGGATGAACCGATCGCGATCGAGAAGATTGTGGGAGAGATGGGAGAGGTGACGATCCGCTGCCAGGTCATGACGTTAGAGACCAGAGAGATCCGGAATGAGAAGACGATCGTGATTATGTCCGTGACGGATTTTACCGATTCGATTGTGTTAAAAATCTTTACCAGAAACGATCAGCTGCAGGAACTGCTTGACGGGGGACTCGCAAAGGGAGCGTTTTTAAAGATCAAGGGTGTGACGACGATCGACAAGTTCGACAGTGAGCTTACGATCGGTTCTGTGGTCGGCATCAAAAAGATTGCGGATTTTACGTCCACACGTGCAGACACCAGCCCGGAGAAGCGCGTGGAGTTGCACTGCCATACGAAGATGAGCGATATGGATGGCGTCTCGGATGTCAAGGATATTGTAAAACGCGCCATGAAGTGGGGACACAAGGCGATTGCCATCACGGACCACGGCGATGTACAGGCTTTCCCTGACGCGAACCATGCGGTTCCGCCGGATTCAGATTTTAAGATTATCTACGGCGTGGAGGCGTATCTGGTGGATGACCTGAAGGATATTATCGTTGACTCAAAAGGACAGAGCTTAAATGACAGCTATGTCGTATTTGACCTGGAGACAACCGGACTTTCGCCGGATAAGAATAAGATCATTGAGATCGGTGCCGTCAAGGTGGTGGACGGAGCTATCACGGAGCGTTTTTCGACCTTCGTCAATCCGGAGGTGCCGATCCCGTATAATATTGAGCAGCTGACGTCTATCAAGGATGACATGGTGCTCGATGCGCCTAGGATTGAGGAGATCCTGCCCGAATTCATGAAGTTCTGCGAGGGGACCGTCATGGTGGCACACAATGCGGAGTTCGATACCGGATTCATCCGCAAGAACTGCGAGCGCATGGGACTGCCGTTTGATTTTACCATCGCAGATACCGTGGCGCTGGCGAGAATCCTGCTGCCGCAGTTAAACCGTTTCAAGCTGGATACCGTGGCAAAGGCGGTCGGTGTATCGCTGGATCACCATCACCGGGCGGTCGATGACGCGGCATGTACGGCGGAGATTTTTGTCAAGTTTATCGAGATGCTTCATGAACGCGGCATGGAGACGTTAGACGATGTGAACCAGATGGGCGCGACGTCGCCGGAACTTGTGAAAAAGTTAAAGAGCCATCACGCGATCATACTGGCGACAAACGATATCGGACGCATCAATCTCTACCGTCTGGTCTCCATGTCACACCTGACCTATTTTCACAAGACACCGCGTGTGCCAAAGAGCGAATTTGTAAAGTACAGAGAGGGACTGCTGCTCGGATCTGCCTGTGAGGCAGGCGAACTCTACCGTGCGATTTTAGACGGCAGACCGGAGGAGGAGATCATCCGTCTTGTGAAGTTTTACGACTATCTGGAGATTCAGCCGATCGGCAACAACAGTTTCATGCTGCGGGATGAGAAGAGCGCCATCAACTCTGTCGAGGAGCTGCAGGATATCAACCGGCGGATTGTAAAGCTGGGCGAGACATTCAACAAGCTGGTGGTCGCCACCTGCGACGTGCATTTCCTTGATCCGGAGGATGAGGTATACCGCCGTATCATCATGGCGGGCAAGGGATTTAAGGATGCCGATGACCAGGCACCGCTGTTCCTTCGGACAACGGAGGAGATGTTAAAGGAGTTCGAGTATCTCGGAAGCACCAAGGCGGAGGAGGTTGTCATCACGAATCCCGGCAAGATTGCCGATATGTGTGAGAAGATCGCACCGGTGCGCCCGGACAAGTGCCCGCCGGTCATTGAGAATTCCGATCAGATGCTGCGTGACATCTGCTACACCAAGGCGCACAGCATGTACGGCGAGGAGCTTCCGTCCATCGTGAAGGAGCGATTGGACCGTGAGCTGAATTCCATCATTTCCAACGGCTATGCCGTAATGTATATCATTGCACAGAAACTGGTGTGGAAGTCCAACGAGGACGGTTATCTGGTAGGCTCCAGAGGTTCGGTCGGATCTTCGTTCGCGGCGACCATGTCCGGTATCACGGAGGTCAATCCGCTGCAGGCACATTACCGCTGTGCCTACTGCAAGTACAGCGACTTTGATTCGCCGGAGGTCAAGGCGTTCTCCGGGCGAAGCGGATGTGATATGCCGGATAAGATCTGTCCGGTCTGTGGCAAGAAGCTGGTAAAAGACGGGTTTGACATTCCGTTTGAGACGTTCCTGGGATTCAAGGGAAACAAGGAGCCGGATATCGACCTGAACTTTTCCGGTGAATATCAGAGTAAAGCGCATGCCTACTGTGAGGTTATTTTCGGATACGGTCAGACATTCCGTGCCGGAACGATCGGTACGCTGGCGGACAAGACGGCGTTCGGATACATCAAGAATTACTACGAGGAGCGCGGTGTCCACAAGCGGAACTGTGAGATTGACCGTATTGTGCAGGGATGCGTCGGCGTCCGCAGGACGACGGGACAGCACCCGGGCGGAATCGTCGTGCTTCCGGTGGGAGAGGAGATCAACACGTTTACGCCGGTACAGCATCCGGCGAACGATATGACGACAGCGACGGTAACGACACATTTTGATTATCACTCGATCGACCACAACCTGTTAAAACTCGATATTCTCGGACACGATGATCCGACGATGATTCGTATGCTGCAGGATCTGACGGGAATTGACCCGACAACGATCCCACTCGACGATGAGTCGGTCATGTCCTTATTTAAAAATACATCGGCACTTGGTGTGACGCCGGATGACATTCATGGAATTCCGCTCGGATGTCTCGGTATTCCGGAGTTTGGAACCGATTTCGCCATGCAGATGGTTATCGATGCCAAGCCGCAGGAGTTCTCGGATCTGATCCGTATCTCCGGTCTGTCCCACGGTACGGATGTATGGCTCGGCAATGCGCAGACACTCATCGAGCAGGGACTGGCAACGATTTCCACAGCGATCTGTACCCGTGACGATATCATGATCTACCTGATCCAGAAGGGACTTGACAGTGAGCAGTCCTTCACGATCATGGAGTCGGTGCGTAAGGGAAAAGGCTTAAAGGAAGAGTGGAAGACGGAGATGCGCGCGCATGATGTGCCGGAGTGGTACATAGATTCGTGTCTGAAGATCAAGTACATGTTCCCGAAGGCACATGCGGCGGCATATGTTATGATGGCATGGCGTATCGCCTACTGTAAGGTATATTATCCTCTTGCTTACTATGCGGCATATTTCTCGATCCGCGCGACGGGATTTAACTATGAGATCATGTGCCAGGGCAAGGAGCGTCTTGAATATTTTTACAAGGATTACACGCGGAGAAAAGATTCGCTCTCCAAAAAGGAGCAGGATACTTACCGCGATATGAAGATCGTGCAGGAGATGTATGCCAGAGGATTTGATTTTACACCGATCGACGTGTACCGTGCAAAGCCGGACCGTTTTCAGGTGATTGACGGCAAACTCATGCCGGCGTTAAACACGATCGATGGTATGGGCGACAATGCTGCGATTGCGGTTGCCGAGGCGGCAAAGGACGGCAAGTTTTTGTCTAAGGACGACTTCAGGCAGCGCACCAAGGCGACCAAGACGGTCATTGATCTTATGGCAGATCTGGGACTGCTCGGCGAACTGCCGGAGTCGAACCAGCTGTCGCTGTTTGATTTTGCATAAATTGATATTAAAAATTCAATCTTCCGAAATTCCTTGAGTTTTCAAGGCTTACCGCCTATCAAATATCAAAACCTTATGTATTTTCCCTTGTTTTTGCCCTTATGAGCCGAAACAAGGGAAATTTTTTATGCTTCGCCCACAACCTTATCCAAGAGCCTTGCGGAAGTCCGCTTTGCTTCTCTGGTAGAGTGGGCATAAATGTTCATTGTGGTACTGACTCAGCGTGTCCGAGAAGTTCCTGCACATCTTTGGGTTTTGCACCGCCTGAAAGCAGATTGCTTGTGTAGGTATGGCGGAGTGTGTGGAAATGAAAGTCCTCCAATCCCTCGACCTCTGCCTTTGCCTTGCGGCAAATCTGACCGACTGCACTTGCAGAAACAAAAGCACCGTCCTCCTTTAAGCAGACAAAGGATAATTCCCTGTCATCTTCGGGCGTTCCCTGCGTCCTTTGCAGACTGTAAACCTCGTAATAGGTGCGCCCCTTTTCTTTGACTGTCTTACAGTAGTTCAGATGATACAGTTCGCCATAGCGGAAACGGTTTTTATGCTGTTCCGTCTTTGCTTTCCGTAAGATGTCTGCCAATGTGTCGCAGAAATCAACGGTACGGACTTTACTGCGTTTTGTCGTGCCGACTTCGTGCTTATGCCTTGTGCCATTGTACCGCATACTGCGTCTTACAGTTAGATATTGCTCGTCAAGGTTGATGTCCTGCCAAGTCAGACCGCAGACTTCTCCGATACGCAAGCCTGCATAATAGGCTATCTGCACCGCAAGCAGCGCTGGGTGTTTCTTCCCAGTTAAGAAGTCCGCCAGCTTTTGGTATTCCCCATGTGTAATCGTAGGAATAACAGTTTCTTCCTCGCTGTCCGAGAAAATATCTGTTTCCTCTTTTTTGCCACGCAGTTTTACATACTGCATCGGGTTAAAGGTTATCAGCTTTTTGGGAAATACCGCAAAACGGAATGAGTCTTGCAGCATCGCCGAGAATTGCAGCATATAGCCTTTGCTCATAGGCTTTGAAGTTGTACCGTCTGGGTTTATCCCGCCGTAGCTCATAAGGTCGATAAACGCCTGTAAATGGTCGGCGGTCACGGTTTTCAGTTTTCGGCTGCCAATGGGATATTTCTTAATCTTTTTGACTGCCGTCGTGTACGCCATGACCGTACCGTTGCTGAGATTGCCGGGCTTTAATTCTTCCTCCACCCACATATCCAGCATTTCGCCTACCGTGATGTTTTCGGCTTTCCCGACAAACTTCTTTTCCTCATAGTCAGCGATTGCCTTTCTGAGCAGGGCTTCGGTTTCCGACTTGCTTTCTGTTCCTACAAACTCTTTCTGTACTTTTCTGCCGCTTTCATCTTCGATGTAAAAGCGAGCGTACCACTTTTTACCTTTTTTTCTTACAGAACCTTTTGCCATAGATAAAATTCCCCTTTCTATCCGTGGCAATCGGGACTGTGACATATGGTGTGCGTAAAATAATAGTGTCACTTATGCCGGTGAATGTCAATCGGCATTTTCACTTGTCAAAGTGCCACGGAATTTTTCTTTTTCAGCAATCCGTTCTTCGGCTGCTGTCACTACGGAAAGGCTGTACCGTCATTAAAAAGAGCGAGGTTTACGAAAGTCACCTCTTTACCGTGAAAGACGATAAATTCAAGAGCGAGCCTTTTCTTCGGGAGGTAAAAGCGATTTATACCGACCTTATCAATCGGCATATCTCTGATCTCGAACAACAGTTAAAGGTATTTGATAAGAACAGCGTTTATCTTCCTACCAAGAAAATCGGCATGAATAACCCCAAAGCCGCCGAGATTAAAGCGGACAATACCGCAAGACAGGAATGGAACAGGACAGCGGATATGGCGCAAAGATTTTAGAGGTCAAGCAGACCGAGATACACGAAAAAGCAAGCCAATCTATCAAGAGCAAAGGCTGGCTGCCTAATCTGTTCCGAGGGATTGTGGCAAAGGCAAAAGACTTTCTGCAAAACCTTATCCGTGAAAAGGATATGCTGCCCAAGCCTACGCTTGATATTGATATGGCAGAGTTTCGCCATATGCGGAATCTGATGATAAAGGCGCAGGACAAAGCGGCGGAAATCAAACACTTGCAGGACGAGGTACTGCCAAAGTTAAAATCACAGCTTGCCGAAGTAAAAGGAATATTCAAAGGCAAAGAGCGTAAAAGTCTTACCGAGCAGATAGAGCAGACCGAAAAGAAAATATCTGAGAAGCTGGAAAAACTGCCCTATGTTCTGAAGAAAGACGGTTATCCCGATGTACAGGCGTTTATGCGTATTTTCCGAGAAATGGAAAGTGTTGTAGAGCAATACAACCGTGATCTTGTCGAGTGGGAATACCAAAGCAGAAGAAAATCCGCAGCCGCCAACAAAGAACAGCGCAGACCGCCCGAAAAGCAGAGTGTACTCAAACATCTGCACGAGATACAATACAGGAGCGAAACAGACAAAAGCCACCGCAAAAAATCCTTTGACAGAGATAGCCAATAGGCATTGAAAAAACGCCGTTATGGTGTTACCCATAGCGGCGGCATACATAGCAATCTCATTTCTTCTCACAATTTTGTTTTATTGGGTTGACTAAAATTGTATAGATGATATAATGTACTTGCACATTAAGTACACTCGTGAAATAAAAGGCGGTGAGGTATGGAAATCATTATCAGTAATAATGCCAACAAGCCCATATATGAGCAAATCACATCACAGATTAAAGCCATGATAATGAGTGGCGAATTGAAAGCTGGTGACGCAATCCCCTCAATGCGAGCATTGGCAAAGTCAATTCAGGTAAGCGTCATTACTGTTCAGAAAGCCTATGAAGATTTGCAAAGGGACGGTTTCATAGAAACCACGGTTGGTAGAGGAAGTTTTGTATCTGCACAAAACAAAGAATTTTATCAAGAAGAACAGCAGCGTATAGCAGAAGAACATTTACAAATAGCTGCCGAAATCGGGAGAACAAGCAATATTTCTCTTGAGAAATTGACAGAATTATTAACTTTATTTTATAAAACGGAGGAATAGCATGGAAAATATTTTAGAATTACAGCAGGTTTCCAAGACATTTTCAAAATCAAAATTTTCATTGGAAAATGTGTCCTTCAACTTGCCGTATGGGGCAATTATGGGGTTTGTTGGAGAAAATGGAGCAGGAAAAACAACGACGATTGGTTGCATATTAAATACAATAAAAAAGGACAGCGGAAAGATAAAACTGTTTGGACAGGAAATGTCAGACGCAGACACAGATATGCGTGAAAAAATAGGCGTTGTTTATGACGGAGATAATTTCCCGACTTATTGGACGGCTACACAATTAGCAAAAGTTATGGCAGGCTTTTATAAACAATGGGATAATATCTTGTTTCTGAAGTATTTAGAAGAATATAAACTACCTGCAAATCAAAAAATCAAACAATATTCCAGAGGAATGACAATGAAATTAGCGATTGCGGTTGCTTTATCACACCATCCACAACTGCTTATTTTGGACGAAGCTACTGGCGGACTTGACCCTATTGTTCGTGATGAGATGTTAGATACGTTCCTTGATTTTGTACAGGAAGAAAACCATTCTATTTTACTTTCTTCTCATATTACAAGTGATTTAGAAAAAGTTGCAGATTATATTACATTTATTCATAACGGGAAAATGATTATGACCGTATCGAAAAATGATTTGGTTTACAATTATGCGGTTATGCGTTGTAAGGAAAATCAATTCCTTGCATTAGATCCAACAGATATTATTGCCTATCGAAAGCGTGATTTTCAAATTGATGTCCTAGTTTCTGATTGTAAAGCAATGCAGAGAAAATACAAAGATACGGTGATAGACCACATTTCAGTTGATGATATCTTTTTACTATTGGTACGAGGGGGGAACGTATATGAAAGGGCTTTTCAAAAATAATTTTCTTGCCGTATGGACAAATGCAAAAATATTTTTATTTTTTATGCTTGTAATGGGTATTGTCGTTATCATTATCCCAGACCAGACATGGCAAATGTATTTCATAATTATTGGAATTGTTGGATTGTCAGTAAATGCAGCTACTGCTATCGGAAATGAATTTTCCTCAAAATGGGGGAAATATAAGCTCACTTTGCCAGTAAAAAGGATTGATATTGTAAAAGGCTTATACATCAATCAGTTATTGTGGATTGTGATAGGGACACTTTTCGTTGGTAGTATAACAGCCTTATCCTATCTGTTACATGGAGTTCCTTTTAACCAGTTTGAAGGTATAGCAGGTGTACTTATATTAGGACTCAGCATAAGCCTTTCAATGGGGGCAATATTTATTCCTAGCATTTATTTAGCAGGGGAAGATAAACTGATAGTGTTTCTTATCATATCTTTGCTTTCCGCAGTTGGTATTGCTGCAATGCTTTTTAATATACCGTCATTTGGACAGTTTATTTTAATAAGTGGTTCTATATTGCTATTTATCCTATCTTTTCCTTTGACTGTCCGTATTTTCAAGAAAAAGGAATACTAAACGAGATAGCAAAGTCAGCCGAGCCAGTCAACGGCAAGTAAATGGGCTGCCCTCAACCGTTGACAGCCCCGACTGTCCTTACAATATGGTAATTAAGAGAGCGACAGCAAAAATGCTGTCGCCCTCTTTTTAGGTATAAATCAGTTCTTGATATACAATTTCTCTCGCCCTTGCTTGTATCTCATTCATTCTTCCAACCCATAACATCGGGCTTTCTACTTTTAGTTGTTCGGTCACGCCCTCTTTGTCAGCCATTTGCTCGACCAAGCGAAACATCATATCCGTTGCCTGTTCGTCAGAGGTTTGCAGGATCAGTTTAATAACAGTGATGCTTTTAACGGGTATTTGCGATCAGCAGGAACGAATACAGGTCACGGGGTCAACAAGGCATATATATTTACATCAAGTCGAGAAAGAGAAGTATTCAAAGGAGAAAATCATTAAAACTTATAAAGAGTTTATGGAAGAGATGTACATTGTCAATAAGAGAGTGTAAATATGAATACAGAAAGTGTGTAAGATAATTCATGAGGTTTGCCCCACAATCTGGGGCAAACCTCAACTTTTACTGAAATTCTATATAAAAGTGGAGTTCATGCATGAAAGAATAAACAATGAAGACTCCCTATCGCCGGAAATTATCCAGTGGTGAGGAGCCTTCGTGCGTCTATGAAGTTATGTGTCTGCATCAATGCTGACGCCGGATTTTAATTCAACTGTGATGCGGTCATCCCAGATCGTGATCTGCTTGATCCAGCATCGCACCAGTTCTTCCTGTCCCTGCAGGTAAATATCTTTCGGAATAATGGCTTCGTGGTCGCCTTCTACATAGTATTGTGGAACAAGACCGTTATTTTTAACTCTGGTCTTGTTTAGAAAGTCGGTGGTGTAGGTCTTTTGGAGCAGAGCATCACCGATGTATTTTTCGTTACGGAGAATTTTGTTGATGGTGCTTGTTCATAAATATTCCTTTCTTCTGCAAAGGGCGTATAAAATTCAAAGTTTCGTCATAAAATAATCTATGTAAATGCTTGCAATCGCAAGCAAATGCGAATATAGTAAAGAAAAAGGAGGCGATACTATGGCAAATACATCCGCTGTTTATGCAAGAATAGATACCAATCTCAAGGATAATGCTGAGAGCATTCTTTCTCAGCTTGGCATTTCTCCATCCAGTGCAATTCAGATGCTTTATAGCCAGATCGTACTGAAAAAGGGTATGCCGTTTGAATTGAAACTTCCTTCTTCCAAGCCATTAGCTGTTGGTTCAATGACCAGAGAAGAACTTGATGCAGAACTCCAGAAGGGTGTTGATTCCATCAAAGCAGGAAAGGTATATTCTGCAGATGAAGTCGATGCGGTACTTGCAAAGGAGTTTGGCATATGACGGATAGCTACAATGTCGGCTATTCTGTAGATGCACTTGGTGATTTACGTGAAATCTATTCGTATATTGCGAATGAACTTCTTGTTCCGGAGACAGCCGCAGCTCAGCTGGGGCGCATACGAAAGGAAGTTCGTTCATTGGATTTCATGCCAGCTCGTTATACGTTAGTTGAATGGGAGCCTTGGCATTCGATGAAAATGCATCAGCTTCCGGTAGACAACTTTATTGTGTATTATCTTGTCGATGATAAAGAGAGGACAGTTACAGTAGCACGAATATTCTACGGTGGTCGAGATATCGAAGGAATTATAAATTCAAATAAATAAACAGAAGTGGAGCTTTTTGTGTGAAAACGAGAGCTCTATTTTTATATGAATAAAATTCCTCCTAAATCAGATAGCGAAACATCTGAATAGTGGCGGTTCCTATTTTAGTGTTTACAGCGATGTGAAAGAGGCAGTGAAGGAATTGCTGGATTTGAAGTTTAAGATACTTCCGGCATTGGAGGATGTTGCATGTGGAAAAAAGCACAGACGTATGGGATATACAGAAGAAAAGATAAAGAATATTCGGTATAAGATGCCTTGTATGATGAATTTATGGAAGAATACAATTGCAGGAAACGAAACAGTAACAAAATAGAAAAAAGTAAAGAGATTAGTTACAGAAAAGATAGGGGAGGAAAATAGATAAAAAGGATGCATCATCTCTCTGCTGCCAGTATCAGTTTAATGCTGATACTGGCTTATTTAAATATTATCCTAAAGTTTCTTTGTAGTTTGTTCCCCATTCCTGCATAGCGGTAAGAATTGGTCGCATAGACTCGCCCAAATCACTTAAAGCATATTCTACATGGGGTGGAACTTCAGGGTAGACGGTTTTGGTTATGATACCATCATCTTCCATAGAACGGAGGCTGTCGGTCAGCACTTTTTGACTGATTCCTACAAGATTTTTCTTTAATTCATTAAAATCTCCATGGTCTTTCAAGAAGATTACGCATGATTAGCAATTTCCATTTGCTTCCTATCAACTGGACTGTGGTTGCCACAGGACAATCCGGCAATTCATTCTTTGTTAACATAGGTTTACCTCTTTCAATAGTTTAAAATATGATGTAAGTATCAAATGTAGTATAACATATAGAAAAGTAATCGTCTATTTGTTGTTGACTCCCTAAATTAGCATAATACTGATCTGCTTGCCTGTCTCTGGAATGATCTGTATACTGTCATTAGTTTACAGAAAGAAAAAGGTCCCAGAGCACCCTACCTGGAAAGTCGTATACTCTGAGACCATGGTCAAAACCATGATTATTATATCAGATTACACACTGGTCCTCAAGGAGGATTTTGGTGTTTTTTGTTGAGAGCAGTGAGAACTCCCATATTTGTCCCGTATGTCAGGGAACGCTCCGCTACAGAGATTCCAGACCACGTATCCGCAAAAAGGAAGGCGGCACTAAGGAGCAGCTGATGATCCGCAGGTTCCGCTGTCAGAACTGCCATGCTTATCACAATGAACTTCCTGACTGTCTTGTTCCCTATAAACACTACGAAGCAGAGGTGATTGCTGGTGTTCTGGATGAAGTTATCCTTCCGGAAGACCTGGACTCTGAGGATTATCCGTCCTTCAACACCATGCTCCGCTGGCTTCAATGGTTTCGTGAAAACCTGCAACGTATAGAAGGATATTTACGAACCGCTGGATATCAGATATTAAATCTGGGAGAGGAACTCCTGTTTACTCCAGACTTACTGCTCAACAAGATCAGAAACAGATGTCAAAACTGGCTGGAACATATCCTCCGGCTCATTTATAACAGCGGTGGATTTTTAACGCCAATCCGCTGGTAGATTTTTGCACCTGCTTTGGTTCGTCTGTCATACAGACAGATGCTGCCTTGTTCTGCCATCCGTGGCAGAACATCACTGTGTATTACCAGGCAGTCTAAGATTTACTAATTTTCTCCCAAAGTCACAAAAACAGTCGCTGCTTTATGCAATTTGCCAGTCGTTATGTTGTGAATGCACTATTTGCCCCCAACATCATCTGCATAGAAAATTACGTCCTGTGAATGAAAAAGTCCTCCGGGCTGGAAGGCACATCTTGTGGAGAAGAAGCTAACTGTAAACATAAGAAAACAAAAGTATAAAAAGTTTGAAAATCAGGGAGGAAAATATTAGAATTATTAGATAATAGGACCGTATGACAAGGTGAGTGCAGATCATGGTCAGAAAATGCTGCATCACAATAAAATAATAAAAATGACAGGAGTATACATGAATTTCACATATAAAACAGCCACACTGGAAGATATAGATATTTTAGTTACAACAAGAATCGAAGTTTTAAGGGCCGCAAATAAGTTGGATGATCAGACAGATATGTCAGAAGTTACGGTACAGTCAAGAGATTATTATGAAAAAGCCTTAAGAGACGGCAGTCATACTGCAATTTTAGTCTACAATAAAGATCAGATCGTTGGTGCGGGCGGTATCAGTTATTTTAAGGTTATGCCTACTTATCATAACCAGACAGGAAAGAAAGCGTATATTATGAATATGTATACAAATCCGGCGTACCGGAGAAAAGGGATTGCTTATCACACACTGGAAATTCTGGTGGCGGATGCAAAGAACAAAGGAATTGATGCGATTTCTTTGGAGGCGACTGAGATGGGACGTCCATTGTATGAAAAGTTCGGATTTGTGGGGATGAAAGATGAGATGGAGCTGAAGTGAGAATGGCATACAATAGATGTGAATATTGTGTTTAGGATTTGTTTATAAAACGCGCCTTTTGTATTTACATTTTAACGTTATCATGATGTAATCATAACAAGAGGTGTTTTTTATGACGATAAAACAGAGAATTTTCCGGACAAATTCACTTATGGTACTGTTTTCCCTTGTCATCCTGCTTTTGATCGGTGGAAGTATGATAAGTATTTTTAAAGACCGGTTTTTGGGGTGGTATAGTGATAATTCCAAAATAGCAGAGAATTATGTGGATGCGTATCAGAAGATAGAAAATATGGATTTTTCTGCTGGGGACTGGGAGCAGTATGCGAAGGCGGTGCAGCCATATGATTTTCGTCTGATCGTGCGGAATGAAAATGGAAAAGAACTTTATTATAATGTCCGGCATAACGAGGAAGAGGGAGCGGAACCCTTATATGATAAAGAAAAAGAAAATGGAACGTTAAACGGCTATATTATAGAAAATGTGACGCTGCTTGTGACAAGGCAGAGTATAGATGGACGTGCTTATGATCTGTATTTTGCCAGTTCCGTAGATGAAAAGTCGATTTTTGGAATGGACCGTGGAATGTTTGAATCGTTTATCATTGCATTTCTTGTGGTAGGTATTTTTTCCATCATGATCATTTTAATGCTCAGCCAGCTTATGACAAAGAAGCTGATCAAAATGATCATGAAGCCGGTAAACATGCTAGGAGATGCTGCGGGACGTATTATAGAAGGAGACTTAGATACGGCGATTGATTATATGGATGCGGATGAATTTCAGCCCGTCTGCAAAAGTTTTGATCTGATGCAGCTTCATCTGAAAGAACAGATGGAAAAAAATTTAGCATATGAGAAAGCAAGGACAGAGATGGTGAGCGGAATTTCACATGATCTTAGAACGCCTCTCACATCGATCAAGGGATATATTAAAGGAATGTTAGACGGAATAGCAGGTACGGAGGAAAAACGGCAGGAGTATCTTTCTGTGGCATATAAAAAAGCATGTGACATGGAAAAACTGTTAGCAAAACTGTTTTACTTTTCCAAACTTGAAACGGGAAATATGCCATTTTATTTTCAGGAAGTTCCCATGCAGATTTATATGGAAGATTACGTTGCGGAAAAAGAAGTGGAAATGCAGACAAAAGGCGGTCAAATTCGTGGAAAATTTGATGCACTTGCCGGTGTAAAGTGTAAAATAGACAGAGAACAGATGCAGCGTGTGTTTGATAATCTGGTGGAAAATTCCTGTAAATATGCCTGCCCGAAGGAGCAGTTAGAAATCTGTGTGGAGGCATTTTGGAATCCGGACAGATCAGATCAGATCCGCCTTGTATTTTCGGATAATGGACAGGGTATGGAACCGGAAAAATTAAAGCATGTATTTGAGCAGTTTTACCGTGGAGATGAAGCAAGAAATGCTGCGTGTGACGGAAATGGACTGGGACTTTATGTCTGCCGGTATATCATTGAAAAGCATGGTGGAACCGTAAGAGCAGATGGAAATGAGGGCTTTGTGGTGGAGATTACGTTGCCAGTGTCAGAAAAGCTAAAAGGGGAGTGAGATATATGTATAAGATTTTGCTGGCGGAGGATGACAGGGAAATTGCAAATCTTGAGAGAGATTATTTGAGTATGAATGAGTATGAGGTGGATATTGCTTATGACGGAGAAGAGGCGGAGGAAAAACTGAAATCTGTCAAATATGATCTCATAATTCTTGATATTATGATGCCGAAAAAGAGCGGTTATGATCTGTGCAGGGAATACAGGGACCAGACGGATGTGCCGATCCTTATGGTGACGGCAAAAACAGAGTCGATTGACAAGATCAGGGGATTAGGACTTGGGGCTGATGATTATGTAGTAAAGCCGTTTGATCCGTTAGAGCTGGTCGCCAGGGTAAAATCGCATCTGGCAAGATATGAAAGGCTGACCGGGAAAAAGACGGACAGCGAAACGAATACGAATGTGGATGAAAAAGAATATGATGCCGATAACTATATGATCGAGATCGGCGATTTAAAGATCATGACAAGAAGCTGGAAAGCAATCAAAAACGGTAAAGAGATCCATTTTCCGAACCGTGAATTTGAACTTTTAAAATATCTTGCAATGAATCCGAATATTGTGTTTTCAAAGGAACATCTCTTTGAGCGCATCTGGGGATATGATTATATGTCAGACAGCGCAACCGTGACAGTTCATATCAACCGTATTCGTGAAAAGATTGAGGATGATCCGAAAAATCCGCAGATCATCGAGACGGTCTGGGGAGCCGGTTACCGTTTAAATTTAAGGTAGGACAGAATGCTCATGATAATAGAATGTTTACGGGATATGTATTTGATTGTTTAGAATTTGTTTATATGTTACTAATCTGATATTTATCATTCGTTTTTATGCTTGGTAAAAAGAAAGTAAGAGGCAGGGCAGTGAAAATGTCGCAGAAACGAGGATAAATATGAAAGAGACAGAAGAACAAAAGAAACAAAAAGAACAGAAAAAACAAAATGAAGAAAAAATAAAAGAATTGAAGCAGCAGAAAAAGGAGATGCAGGATCAGCTTGACGAGTTAAATGGCAGGACTGCAAAGAGTAAAGCAGTCTGTGTGCTTGTATTTTTACTTGTGCTGGCTGCACTTATGGGAACTTTTACCGGCATGGTGAAAGCAGATGTGGGCGGAGTGGCTTCGAATCTGTTAGCACCGGCGATTGGCAATGTGCCGGTTTTGAAAAATATTTTACCAAAAGATCTGCAGGCGGCAGATCCGGCACAGACGGCAGATACGGTTGATTCGACGCAAACAGCAGATACGCAGAGTGCAGCAGATCCGACACAGACGGCAGATATGCAAAATGCAGCGGGGACGGTAGATTCCACACAGACGGCAGATACACAAAATGCGGCGGGAGTAGCAGATCTGACACAGACAGCAGGAACAGTTGATCCAACGCAGAGTGCAGCAGGGACACAGGGAACAAGCACGACGGACCCGACGCAGACGGCAGGCACACAAAATGCAGCGGGGACAAGTACAACAGACCCGACACAGCAGGATACGGAAGCAGCGGCTCTGGCTGATTATGTCAAGACTTATTCGGATATGAAACCGAAGGATGCCGCAAGCGTCTTTGACGGCATGATGCCGGATCAGATGAAACTGGTTGTAAAGATTTTAAAAAATATGTCTGCAGATCAGCGTTCTGCAATCCTATCGAAAATGAATGTGCAGAATGCGTCAGATATTACGGTGGAGATGAATAAGGAACTGCCATAAAGATAATATAAGATGAAAGAAGGTTGAAATACACCTTCTTTTTTATTTTACCTTAACATAATGAAATGCAAAAAAATATTACGCATATTTATATTACTACATGGATATAATTATAAAATGAGAATGAAATGCAAAAATATATTGCGTTATACGTATGAAAGGTGGTAAAATGTGGTTGAGATAATAAAGGAAGAGTGTGTCGCTATGAAAATTCAGGCAGTTTTGATTGATGGATTTAAGAACTTATCAAATGTAAGAATTTCTTTTGATAATATTACAGCACTTGTTGCCTTAAATAATTTTGGTAAATCAAACGTGCTTTCTGGCATTGATTTTGGTTTAGCTTTTATTAAGTCTTCCATAGAAGATAAGAAAAAAATGATGGCAAATTCAAGTTTAATCCCGATTAATTGTAGTATGATTGGAAGAAATTACAGATATGAGATGGAGGTATCTACAGATATTAACCATCATGAATATATCGTCCAGTATGGTTTTGAATTTGAATGGAAAGATAATGAGGAAAAGGAGCCTGGAATAGTATCCGAATTTTTGAAAGTTAAGCTTAATGAAAAGGGGCAAAAGTTTACGCAGTTGATTAATAGAACAAATGAGACTGTGTTATATAAAAGATCGGAGACTGGGAGATGTTCATCTAAGATAAAAGTCGAGAAAGCAGAGCTGGTTGCTAATAAACTGAGGGCATATGATGAATTGTACTATGCTGAAATTATTACAAAATTAAATGGAATGAAGATCTATATGGAAAATAATCTGGATGCAAAAAGTTTTTATCAGCCAGATCCGATCATTCGTAAAGGGTTTGAAAATGAGATGATAAATGCTGACAATCTTCCATGGATTATTTATAATTTGAAGAATCGGAATCCAGATAAATTTGAATTGTTAAAGGATGTGTTCTTTCAGTTATTTCCTGATATTGAGGATGTTATAGTAAAAAAATTTAAAATCAATGCAGCAGAAAACGATCAGTTCCCGGATGATGCGCCATTTATATTTACAAATTCTATCTATGTGTTATTTGTCAAAGATAAAAATTTAATAAATCCAGTAAACTTTTCAATCATGTCAGATGGTGCCAAGAGGGTATTTATGATATTGACAAAGATCATTGTATCAAGTGTAAGCAATGTTTCGTTAATTGCGATTGAAGAACCGGAAAACTCTGTTCATCCTGGACTGTTTCAGGCATATATACAAATTATCAGTCAGTTGTTAGATAATTGTAAGGTAATTATTACAAGTCATTCGCCATATATTATCAGTTATCTGAATCCATCATGGATTCATGTTGGTGTGAATAGAAAACCTGGAGTAGCTGAGTTCTTTGCATTTCGAAAATCTGGACAGAAACAGTTAGAGAATGATGCAGAAGAATTTAAAATGAGCATAGGAGATTATTTGTTTTCACTGCTTGCTGATGTAGAAAACAATTTGGATGACTATTTGGAGTGTGATGCGAATGAGTAAATGTCTGGTGTTGTTTGTCGAGGGCGAAACGGAGATAGAGTTCTATAAACAGGTAGTAGCGCATGTGAGAAAGCTGCATCCGCAAGGGATGTTTGATACAAATATTGAGTATAAGTGCATCAAAGGGATTGGCGGATTTAAGAATGAAGTGCTTAGAAAATTTGTCAAGGATATCAAAACAAAATATAAAAATGATTGTGTGTTCAAAGTTGTTTTGTGCAGGGACACAGATGTCTTTGAATTTTCACAGAAACCTCCCGTGAGATGGAATGAGGTTGAAAAGGCTCTGTTAGAGAATGGCGCAGCTGAAGTAATTCATGTGGAGGCATGCCATTGTATAGAAGATTGGTTTTTGTATGATGCGGATGGCATTATTTCATTTCTTAGATTAAATAAGAAAACAAAGGTATCTGGGAAGAGCGGATATGAAAAACTTTAGCGGTTATATAAACAAGCCAATAAGGTTTATTACAAAGGGATAAAAAGCAACGGTATGATAGAGCGTTTGGATATTGATAAGATTACGGATGCTGTAAAAGATCAGTTGAATCCTTTGTATAAAGCACTTGGGGTAGATAAAAAATTTGATTAATGTTCATGTGAATAATACATAAGAGTCTGAATGGCAGAAAGTCTGCTGTTCGGGCTTTTTTTGTGCAGAAAATGTTTAGAAACCGTTTATCTGTTTCAAATATATAGTTAATCCGTGAAGCTTATATTAAATGAAGTCAAAGAAAACGGAGGACATACAAAATGGACATGATAAAGGCGATGATCTATGGCATTGTAGAGGGAATTACAGAATGGCTGCCGATCAGCAGCACCGGGCACATGATATTGTTAGAGCGTTTACTTTCATTTCAGGGAGTCGGGGAAGATTTTTTCAATGTGTTTGATGTGGTGATCCAGCTTGGAGCGATCATGGCGGTGGTGGTTTTATTCTGGAAACAGATCTGGCCGTTTGGGCTTGTGCCAAAAGAACAGGAGCAGTGGAACCGGAGCGGAATTATTGTAAAAAAAGATATCTGGAATCTGTGGCTCCGGATATTGGTATCCTGTATGCCGGCAGCAGTGGTGGGAATCTTATTTGATGACCTGTTTACAGCCCTTTTTTATAATCCTGTCTGTGTTGCAATGGCACTGATCTTATTCGGTATAGCATTTATTGTAATTGAACGTAGAAATAAAAAAAACAGACCGGTAATCAATAAGCTGTCAGAGATTACTTACCAAACGGCTGTCTTTATCGGTGTGTTTCAGATCATAGCGGCAATCTTTCCGGGAACGTCCCGGTCGGGAGCAACGATCATCGGTGCATTGCTGATCGGCGTTTCAAGGGAAGTGGCTGCGGAGTATACGTTTTTCCTTGCAATTCCTGTAATGTTTGGTGCGAGCATTTTAAAAATAATAAAGCATGGGTTTTCGTTTACAGGGCAGGAAATGATGATCGTTGTCTTAGGGGCGATGGTTGCATTTACGGTATCCATTGTTGTGCTTCGATTTTTTATCAGTTATGTGAAAAAGCATGATTTTCAGGTGTTTGGATATTATCGCATTGTACTTGGGATGATCGTGCTTGGATGTGGCTGTTTAGGAATTTTATAAGAAACGGAGGTGTCAGAATGAGCGGTGTTGTGATTATTCCAGCGTATCTGCCGGATGAAAAACTGGAATCCATTGTGGATGAGGTATATGAGCTCGGGTACCGGATCGTCGTTGTGGATGATGGAAGCGGCAGGGAATATGAAAAAATTTTTGATGAAATTTCGGATGTTGCTGCTGTGATACACCATGAAAAAAATATGGGAAAGGGAGCGGCGATCAAGTCTGCCCTGCGGTTTTTAAGGGAAAATCTTCCATATAAAAATATGACGGTGGCCATTATGGATGCAGATGGCCAGCATGATCCGTTGGATATGGCAAATGTGATGGAGATGGCATATATCAAAAAGAATGCCTATGTTTTGGGCGTACGGAAAATGAATGCAGATATGCCTGTTAAATCAAGACTTGGGAACCTTATAACAAGGATATTGTTTGCTTTATTTACGGGAAAATACATTTCAGATACACAGACAGGATTACGGGCATTTAGCGGAGAAATGATTGACGAGATGCTTGATATAGAGGGTGAGAGATATGAATACGAGATGAATGTTCTAATTCACACAGTGAAGAAGAAAGTATCGATTTACGAAGTGCCGATACAGACTATTTACCGGGACAGAGAAAATAGCTGTTCGCATTTTAAGATATTTCGGGATTCATTTCGCATTTATAAAAACATGTTTGGGTTTGCGTTAAGTTCGTTATCGAGTTTTGTACTTGATTATGTTTTATTTCTGATATTCAGCATGATGCTGCAAAAAGGTCTGTATGATGCGGTAATAGCAAATATAGCGGCAAGGAGTATCAGTGCTGTCTATAATTATTATATGAACACCACAAGGGTATTTCATCAGAAAACGAAAAGGAATACGGCATTGAAGTATGCGGCATTAGCAGCTGCAATCTTATGTGGAAACAGTCTTTTGCTGTCCGGATATCTGTATCTTGGAATACCGGCATACTGGGCGAAGATCCTGACGGAGATCACACTTTTTCTTGTGAGTTTTACGGTGCAGAGTCTGGTGATCTACCGGGGAGAGGAGCGTGATGATTTTGCGGAAACTAAGATATAAAATATTGGTTCTCGTGCTGGATCTGTCGGTTGCAACAGCAATTTTGCTTGCAACCTGGATTATAGAGTATAAACGTCCGCAGGCGGGAATCCGGGTTCAGGCAGCACAGACAAAAGAGGTACAATATTCAGATGGAGGACCGCGCAATGAAATCGGAAACGCAGATCTGACGAAAACGAAAAGAAAAACGGACAACCTTGACTGGCATAAAAAATTTGCATCTCATTTTACAGATGAGGTCGTTGTAGGTAACAATACTTACAGCAGTCCGGATATTGCGATCGAACTGACTTATCATCAATATGACAGTGGTGTGAAAGATACATCGGCAAAAGGTAAACATTTAAAATATGGATCTAACATTTCGTATGTACTGGCAGATATTTATATTGGTGATATCTCCTGTCTGCAGACGGCTTTTGCAAAAGACATGTATGGGATTGGCTATTTTGAAAAACTTACGGACATGTCGGAGCGTATGAAAGCGGTGCTGGCAGTGAATGGTGATTCTTACAGCAATGACAGGCATGCGGATAACGGTACGATCATAAGGAATGGTGTGATCTACAGAAATGAAAAGTCAGCATCTGAAACCTGTGTATTAAACTGGGATGGAACAATGCAGATCTATGGCCCCGGACTTTTAGACAAAGGACAGATGATTGAACAGGGGGCATACCAGAGCTGGATATTTGGCCCGAGTCTGTTAGATGAAGCGGGGAAAGCAAAGACTTCTTTTACAACATGGTCTTATATTACGCAGTCTCATCCGAGAACGGCACTTGGATATTATGAACCCGGACATTACTGTCTGCTGGTCGCAGACGGAAGGCAGGAGTCCTGCCGTGGAATGTTTTTATCGGAGATGGCAGAAGTATTTGAAAACCTGGGATGTAAGATTGCCTACAATCTGGATGGAGGGCATTGTTCATTCATGACATTTCAGGGGAATGTGGCAAATCATCCATACAAAAAAGAACATGAGATACCAGATGGTATTGTGATTACGGAGGTATCAAAATGAAGTGGTTTCAAAAAATATTATTTCATATCTGCCTGATCTGTGTGGTGGTCTGTATCGTGGCGGGAGTGGTCGACTGGTATAATCCTTACATGAATTTTGGCGGGTATGTGTGGATTGAAAAAGTAATGCTTGGGGCTGGCATCTTGCTCTTAATTTTAACACATAAAAAAGCAATGAAAATAAAAAGATAATGGAGGACTTAATTTTATGAAACTGATAGTAAACATGATACAGGGATTTTGTATGGCGCTTGCGGACAGCGTACCGGGAGTGTCAGGCGGTACGATTGCCTTTATTTTGGGATTTTATGATGAATTTATTTTTTCGCTGGATCATCTTGTGGCGGGGACAAAAGAGGAGAGAATCCGTGCAATACGTTTTCTCACAAAACTTGGAGCAGGCTGGATCATAGGATTCTGCGCATCTGTGCTGGTGTTAGGGAGTATATTTGATTCGCATATATATGAACTTTGTTCCTTGTTTTTAGGATTTTCTGTATTTGCTGTTCCGCTTATCTTAGCAGAGGAGAAAAAGTCATTTGCCGGAAACTATAAAAATATTATTTTTACCGTAATAGGCATTGCTGTTGTTGTAGCAATTACCTGTCTGAATCCGAACGGTTCTGGAGAGGGAATGGATTTAAGCCAGCTTTCTATTGGAAAAATTATTTTTGTGTTTTTTGCAGGGATGATCGCAATTTCAGCGATGGTACTGCCTGGAATTTCAGGCTCCACGCTGCTTTTGATCATGGGACTTTATGTGCCGGTAATGAGCGCAATCCGTGCATTTTTACATCTGGATTTCGGAGTAGTGCCGATTCTTATGGCATTTGGACTTGGCGTTATCACAGGAATCGTGGCATGCATCCGACTGGTAAAACTAGGGTTGGAAAAACAGCGCTCGAAGATGTTGTATCTGATCCTTGGACTTGTCATCGGTTCACTCTATGCGATCGTACAGGGACCGACTACACTTGATGTGCCCAAAGCGGCGATGACAGTTTCTAGTTTTCACGTGATTTTCTTTTTGCTTGGAGGCGTGATACTTGCAGTGCTGCAGGTGGTGAAAAGACGGATGGAGAAGTAGAAAATTATCCGATACCACGGTTTTTACAATGATTTTACATGGATCAAAACAAAGAAAATTGGGATATTCTGTATAGAAAGATAAATATTTTTACTCAAAATTTACATAAATTACACGGCTGAATGATAGAGCAGGATGACTTTGTCTGATATATTCAATATAAGCTTTGAGGGTAAATGTAAAGGAGAGTTCAAATATATGATAAAAACCTATGTAATAGATACGAATGTATTGATTCAGGCACCATATGCTCTTGAATGTTTTGAGGATAATAATCTGGTACTGCCACTTGTAGTATTAGAAGAACTGGATGGCTTGAAAAAAGCAGAGGGCGAAAAAGGGGCAAATGCAAGAGCAGCTGTTCGAAAATTGGAAGGGTACAGACAAAAGGGAGATTTATTACAGGGAGTGAAACTTGATGGCGGAGGTATTTTAAGAATAGAAAAAAATTTTGTAAATGTAGAATTGCCATCTGATCTTCCGGATGATAAGCCGGATAACCGGATATTGAAAGTATGTATGGGGCTTGCCGATACAGCAAAAGACAGTCAGGTTATACTTGTCACAAAAGATATCGTATTGCGTTTAAAAGCGCAGATACTGGGAATGAAAGCAGAAGATTTTGAAAGAGAACGGGTTTCAGATGATGATGCACAATATACTGGCAGAACAGAAGTATATTTTCCTGAGGATATGATTAAAGAATTTAAAAAGAAGGGAATCTCTCTTGATGACACTTATCAGAGTGATGAGGAAGGAAATCGCAGTACACCTCAATTTCATGAAAATGAATTTGTAATTTTAAAATCTGATCAATCCTCTAAAAAGACGCTTCTTGGAAGAGTATCAGGTGGAAGAGTAGTTCCATTGGTGTATAAAAAAAGCAAACCATATGGAGTTTCACCGAGAAATGTCGGGCAGTATTTTATGCAGGAAGCACTTATGACAGATGCAGATACGGCACCGCTTGTGATTATTAAGGGGATGGCTGGAACTGCAAAAACATTTTATACACTTGCTGTCGGAATGGAAAAAGTATATAACAATCCGTCAAAAGAATATCGCCGCATCATTGTATGCAGGCCTAATGCACAGTTTGATGATGATATTGGTTTTTTGCCGGGTGATGAAAAAGAAAAAATAGCACCATTGATGCGACCTGTGATTGATAATTTAGAGCAGATTCTCGATTCGGATGAGAAGGAACGATATGAAGATGAAGCGGAATTAAGTGACAAAATAACAGAGGTGTTTGAAAGAGGAATTATTCAGACCGAAGCGTTAAATTTTATTCGTGGAAGATCCATTGCAAAGACGTATTTAATTATCGATGAAGCACAGAATATGACACCGAATCAGGTAAAAGGGATTATTACAAGAGCCGGAAAGGGAACCAAAATCATACTGCTTGGCGATCCTAATCAGATTGATAAGCCATTTTTAGATGAAAGAACAAATGGTTTAAGTTATGCGGCAAAGTATATGATGGATAGTACTCTTTGCTGGCAGATCACATTATCAGCAGATGAATGTGAAAGATCTACACTTGCAATGGATGCAATAAAGAGATTTTAAAGGTAAGGGAGATAATGGTAATTGAGGTATAAGGAAATAGAAAAAAATAAAGAAATAAATGCATATCTGACAAAAGGAAATGCGAATCTTGGACAGCTTGGATTTACTGATCATTCACAGGCACATTGCGTGCAGGTTGCTCATCAGGCAGGAAAAATTTTAAAACGGTTTGGATATTCCGAACATGAGATTGAACTTGCTAAAATTGCCGGATATATGCATGATATTGGAAATGCAATTAACAGAACACATCATGCAGAATATGGAGCGCTTCTCGCAAACGAACTTCTGAAAGATACGGATATGACACTGGAGGACCGGATAACGGTTGTATCAGCCATTGGTAATCATGATGAGTCAACGGGGAGTCCGGTAGATGTGATATCTGCAGCACTTATTATAGCAGATAAAACAGATGTCAGAAGAAGCCGTGTGCGACAAAAAGAAAGATCTGCTTTCGATATTCATGACAGGGTAAATTATGCAGTTACGGATTCAAAATTAAAGATTGCGGAAGATAAATCTGTGATTGCGCTGAATCTTCAGATTGATGAAAATATCTGTTCTATGTATGACTATTTTGAAATCTTTCTTGAGCGTATGATGTTTTGCAGAAAATCAGCGGAAATATTAGGCACGACTTTTAAGCTGACAGCAAATGGACGTAAGGTTCTGTAGAGAAATAATCTATGTATATATGATTAATTTTTCGCATATTCTGCCAGCAGTCCCTCAATCTGCAGATTGATATTTTCCGGGAATGTTCCTGCATTGTTGTGGGAGATTTTTATCAGAAAATCAAGATTTTTATATTTTCCGGCAGGGCGGTTCCTTTTCCGGTCCTGGGAGGCTGAAATTTCAATCTTTACCTGTGCGCGTTTCTGTTCAAACAGCGGAATGATAATATAATACAGACGGTCATCCCGAAACGATACATATCCGGCATTTTTGCCGGATTTTGTTGTTAAAAAGAGCCTGTGATCCCGGATACAGGATGGATATAAAGTCATGCCGGAGCGAAGCACAGGTGCATCCGCAGCGAGTTCTAACATCGAGGCGATAGAATAAATGTCAGCATCGGGGAGTACTTCCGGTGTCAAAAGCTGTTTGAGCGTCGATGTCGCATCGATAAACTGCTGGGCTAACAGATAGGAGAGCTCTGCCTGAAATTTGAGCTGTTTTGGACAGACGTTTTCCCGCCGGATCTGTGCGTCGACATGATCGAGCAGGCGTTTGCTGCACTCAAACATGCTTTTTAAAAACAGGGGAAAATCTTCTTCTAAGATCCAGAGATATTTTCCTGAGGCGGCAGGAAAACTGCCGATGATCTCACCGTCCGCATCTTCGGCGTAATGATAGACTGTGCGTGTGGTATACGCATTTTCGTTGAGCGGAGCATTCCATTTCATCTGCTTTGCTGTGGAGCCGGTTGTGGTATTTTCCTCCCGGTAAGACTGGTGGTAAACGGTCTTTCCGTGCTGTTTCCTGCCAGGTGTAGTATTTTTTGTAACTTGTCCTAAAAAGGAATCTGTTCTATTTTTGCGCAGAAAATCATAAGCTTCATTGATCTCCTGTGCAGTAAAATCATAGGCTCTGGTAGAAAATGCTTCCGTGTCAGGATGTACCCGGTGCATCAGCTGTCGGTATTTCTTTTTGATATCCGTAAGAGCTGTTCCAGGGGTGATTCCCAGGATTTTGTACGCCATTGCTTTTGTCATAAATCGAGTATATCATAAAAGAGAAAAAGGTTGTGGGAAAAATTTAGACATATTAAAAACCACCTTTTGCCCCTAAATCTTCATGGAAAATCAGGAGGAACACACATGAGAATCATAATCGTAAGACATGGCGATCCAAATTACGAACTGGACACATTGACAAAAACCGGATGGAGGGAGGCAGAACTTGCAGCGGAATACCTGGCAAAACTGCGGATAAAGGCATTTTATGTATCACCATTGGGACGGGCACAGGATACCGCTGGATGCACCTTAAAAAAAATGAACCGGACGGCAGAGACACTAGACTGGCTCCGTGAGTTTGAAGCACACATTGACAGGCCGGATGTGAAAAATGAAAAGTCGATCTGCTGGGACTGGCTTCCACAGGACATGGAAAAGGATCTGGATCTTTATGACAGGGAGCGCTGGAATAAGACAGACATCATGCGAAAAGGAAATGTGGAAGAAGCTTACCGGTGGGTCTGCGATGGTCTGGATGCATTACTGAAAAAGCATGGTTATGAGCGGGATGATATGTATTACCGCGTGAATGAGCCAAATCATGACACGATCGTTCTGTTCTGTCATTTCGGGGTAGAGTGTGTGATGTTAAGCCATCTGTTAAATGTATCTCCAATGGTTTTGTGGCATGGGCTGTGTGCGGCGCCGAGCTCGATCACCAGTATTTATACGGAAGAGCGCAGAAAAGGGAGCGCAGGTTTTCGTGTGAATGAATTTGGCAGCACGGCGCATCTGTATGTGGCAGGGGAAAAACCATCCTTTGCAGCGCGGTTTTGTGAGTGTTATGGGGACGGGGACAGACAGGATTAAAATTTTGAATAGCTATTGAAAAAAACTTCCCCTTGCTTTATCATCCACTTAACATATGGAAATAGTAGGAAATAAAACGGGGTGAGGTTTTTGTCTATTAAGAAAATTGCAAAGGAAGCGGGAGTTTCCACAGCGACAGTCTCGCGGGTGTTGAACAATCCCGGGTATAAATGTTCTTCGGAGGAATTGCGGGAGCGGATCTGGAAGATTGCCAGAGAACTCAATTATATGCCAAACGAAGCAGCGAGAAATCTAAAAAAGGGAATTACGGATACCAGTCAGAAAGTGTGGTATCTTGATGTGCTGATGACAAGAACGGGCAATCTTGAGACAGATCCGTTTTTCAGTGAGCTGCTGCGTGTCATTGAGAGTGAGATCCACAGGCAGGGATGCATACTGATGCATATTTTTCATCAGCCGTTGTTTTCGAATGACAGAAAATGCCGGACGGAAAATATTGATAAGGTCATTGCGCAGATGGAGCCGGATGGGGACATCCGCAGTGATGGACTGATCATCATTGGAAAATGTAATGATAATGTATTGAAAAAGTTATCGGCAAAATACCGGAGCATCGTCTCCGTCAACCGCAATTTAAAATGCCTGAATAAATATAAAAACCGCTATTACGTTCCATCCATTATTTCCAGTGACGATATTGAGGAGGCACAGTATACCAAACCGATGCTCACCACAGTGCGCCTTCCAAAGGAAGAGATGGGAAAGTTTGCTCTTTATCTTCTGATCGACCGCCTGGGCGGCGGACATAAGGGAATCGTCCGGACGGAGTTAGAAGGAAAACTGATGATCCGGGAGAGCTGTACGTTAGTGGAGAATGCAAACCGGATGGAATATTATATCTGAGAGAAAACAGGTCACGAGCCTGTTTTTTTTATGTTACCTAAAACTATCTGTGTAGCGAAAAAATTTACAATAAATTTACCAGACATTTACCATAAGGAGATTTCAGTAACAACAGGAGAAAGATAAAATAGCCATTGAACAAACAAAAGGAAAGGTAAAAAGGAGCCGGATAAAAAGGTAAGTTAAGGCTTCAAAAGGAGAAAATCTACAGTGGGATGTCGTGTGGATCGATTCCATGCAGGCAGGTGTGCTTGTATACCGCAAGATGTGTGGAGCGAGGCAGATGTAACAAAAACACAGAGAACTCTTTCTGTATGGTTTAAAACCGTCAGGGGGAGTTCTTTTTTATTTAAAGATTGTAAACGTTTGCAGGAAAATAAAGATAATTGCAAAATTACGAATAAAAACATACATAAAAAAACGAAACAAACAGTGGAAAAATATGGAAAATACCATCTGCCATGCAAACGATTACACAATCCGTCGTGGAATCGCATACAAAACTGGTATATAAATACATCAAGCAAGACGTCGAAGCAGAAAACGATCACACAGCAAAAGGAAGAGTCGAGCAGATGGGAACGCCGACAGAGATTTATAAAAATCCGAAGACACCGTTTGTGGCGCAGTTTATCGGAGAATCAGCAGTTATTGCGGATTATGACAGACTGAAAGGATTTCATCTGTATCCGGGATGCAGCAGGGCAATCATACGGCCGGAATTTGTAAAGGCGGTCAGATATGGAACAGAAAAGAGATACCAGAGCCTGTATGCGGAAGGTATCGTGGAACAGAAAAGTAGAGGTCATTGTATACCGTCTGTATGCGGTGGATGAGAAAGAAGCGCATCTGATACAGAATGAAGGATTCCAGGAAAATGAGATGTTTTATATATAGGAAAAAATTCTGTCCGGAGTGGCGGGCATTGTAAAGATGACGCAGGTTGTAGTTTTTGTTGGAAAACAGGGAGGATGAAAGATGAAGAAAGAAAAAAGAGTCATACAGGTAATTATAAAAAGTGGTCTGATCACATGGGTTCTGCTGCTTTTGATCTGGCAGACTGGTTCGTTATTTTACAGCGATGATTTTCTTCCGGGACCGGTTACCACATTTGCGGGAGCGGGAAAACTGGTGGCAAGCGGAGAGCTTTTTCGGGATATTTTAATCAGTATGCAGCGCGTGTTAAAAGGCTGGCTGCTCGGAGGAAATCGGCTATCTGATCTACACATCAAGACTTTATTATAAGACAGACTGGATCTTTATCGGTATTTTTACACTCGGTATCATTGGTTTTTTAGCAGACAGGATTTTGCAGTTTGTGGGAAGAAAAGCATTGAAACGGTTTTGTGTGAGATAAAACCTTGACGTTTCCCGCAAATTGCGCTATAGTACTCTCTACTTTGCAAAAAACAGTGTAGAAATGGAGAGTACTATGACATTTTATCAGGAACTTCAGCTCAGTTCGACAGGTTCAAAACAGCTCATCAAAAATACAACAGACAAAAAAGAAAAGAGACGTCATATCTTAATCTATAACTTTAAGGTCTATCTGGTGATGGTATTCTGTGTGGCGGTTGTGACCTTATACAGTAAACTGACCGGATCGGAAAACAGTGTGGTCGGAGTGACCGTTCTTTTGGCAGTTCTGGTGCTGCGCCAGGCAGATTTTGGGATCAAAACCACGCATGGACTGCTATCAATCGCCGGTATTTTTGGAATACTGATCGCGGGACCAAGGCTTAGCAATATGCTTTCGCCCATCCCGGCATTCTTTGTAAACGTATTCTGTATCATGCTTCTGATGATCTTAGGATGTCACAATGTGGTCATGTACAACCATTCTACGTTTGTACTCGGTTATCTGCTGTTACAGGGATATGACGTGAGCGGACATGCGTATCTGCTGCGCGTGGAGGGACTGCTTGCCGGAATGGTGATCTGTATGGCGATTTTCTATAAGAATCAGAAAAACAGACCATACCGGAGAACTTTTTTGGATCTGTTCCGGGAATTTGATCTTTCCTCTGCCAGAAACCGCTGGTATATAAAACTGACTTTCATTGTTTCCTCTGCGATGCTTGTGATGTCGCTTCTGGGACTTCCAAGAGCAATGTGGGCGGGGATCGCCTGTATGTCAGTCTGCCTGCCGTTTACGGATGACTGCATGGGAAGGGCAGAGAAAAGAGGCCTTTTTAATATCGTTGGAAGCCTTATTTTTGTGGCATTATATCTGGTTCTTCCGGAATCCATGTATCCGTATATCGGCATGATCGGAGGAATCGGAGTTGGTTATTCTGCCGGCTATGCATGGCAGACGGCGTTCAATACGTTTGGGGCGTTGTCGATCGCGGCAGGATTGTTTGGACTGCAGAATGCAGTGATTCTGCGTATCGGGGCAAACATTTTTGGAAGTGTGTATACTGTGATCTGCAATAAAGGTCTGGACCGGCTGGCACAGGTGGTGGAACAGCGGAAAAAAGTAACTGCATAGAGGGCACTCACAAAAAATAAAAATCAAAGAATGAATCAAAGAAAATCCCCGTATACTGGAACAAGGGCATCCGTATACGGGGATTTTAGTGTGCTATGCAAAAAATCAGTCAGCTTGCTGCCACGGGGCAGATCCTGCTTCTTCTGGGGACACATCTGTATTTTACATTTCGTCTGCGGTTTATCCAGCGTAAGATCCCATGTGGGATCAGGCTTAGTTTTTCCGGGAAAAATAATACTTCCTACTCGGCACTTGCGACAGCGTTGGCGGCGACGATCGGGACGGGAAATATTATCGGTATCTCCACGGCGATCGCAGTCGGCGGGGCAGGTGCGGTGTTCTGGTGCTGGATCACAGGTGTGCTTGGAATTGCAACCTGTTATGGAGAATGTTTTTTGTCCATGAAATACCGCAAAACGGAAAAAGATGGAAAGAGGATCGGCGGTCCGATGTATGTGTTGGAGAGAGGCATGCAGCAGAAAGGACTTGCGGTCTTATTTTCTGTGTTTACGATATTAGCGTCGCTTGGGATCGGCAGCAGTGTGCAGGCACATTCGATCAGTGCGGCAATCACGGAACAGATACCGGTATCGCCGCATATCATCGGCATGGCAGCGGGGGTGCTTGCGGGGAAGGTGATCATCGGTGGCAGCCGGCAGATTGGAAAAGTATGTACCTGGCTGGTTCCTGTGATGAGTGCATTTTATTTAGGCGGATGTATTTTTATCCTTATGAAAAATTATACGGTGATCCCGGAGGCAGTAAAAATGATCGTGACCTCTGCGTTTGTGCCGGAGGCTGCCGCAGGGGGTGTGGTTGGGACAACGGTGATGGCGGGGTTAAGAACCGGGATTTCCAGAGGGCTTTTTACAAATGAGGCGGGACTTGGTTCAATTCCCATGGCAGCGGCGACGGCGCAGCATGTCTCACCGCGGGATCAGGCACTTGTCTCCATGACAGGACCTTTTTGGGATACGGTCGTCATGTGTGCAATCACAGGAATTGCTTCGGTTTCAAGTATGATTGCCCATCCGGGCAATTATGTGGGGGTGCCGGGGGAGCGGATGTGTTTTGCCGTATTCCGGGAACTGCCGGTGTGGGGCGATGAGATGCTGTCGGTTTCATTGGTCTTGTTTGCGTTTGCGACGATCATCGGATGGAATGTCTATGGCGAGTGCGCCGTGCGGTATCTGTTTGGGGAAAAGGGTGTCCGCATTTACCAGGTCGTTTATATGATGTGCGTTTATTTCGGCGCAGTGATTACTCTTGATGTGGTGTGGGGCATTTCGGATTTGTTTAATTTTCTGATGGCAGTGCCAAATCTGATCTGTCTTTTGAGACTGCGCCGGGAAATTGAAATAAAAGAGTTACTGTTCACAGGCAGGCATTTTCTGAACTGAAAATGCCGTATGATACAGTG
>OGLJ01000688.1_pt1 | contig 36681 bp, 38 predicted proteins | sample 1572801 | NCBI WGS metagenome assembly OGLJ01 (sample SAMEA2581877, study PRJEB24529) | metagenome | biome: Human gut stool | place: China | collected 2011
TTTTTTCGAGCCCTGCCAGGGCTCGAAAGTTCGATGTCTACGCTCCGCTCCGGTCCGCGCAGTCCGAGGTCCCCCGGACCTCGTGCGCCGTCTCGCGCTTCTTTTATTTGCAGCGGAAGCCTTGATTTTACAGGGTTTCCGCTCTTTTTGTGTCTGCATGAAATTGTAGACAGCTGGTTCTACAACGCATGTGGTTAAAACTAAAAAAGCCACCACAAAATGGTGACTCAATAACATAAGCAAGAAACCATCCGGCAGGCGTCGCCTCTCCTGCATCTCTTTTGACCCATAGGGTGCGTGGTTGCAACGAAATTTACCACCTCGGATAGTTCCTCTCTTATTGTATATAGATTATACCCTGTTTATTCCCTACTGTAAAGAATTTCTTTATTTCGCAAGTAATTCTGCAATCTTCTCTCACTAATTTTCCAGCATGAAATCACAGAATTTTTATATCCATGTTCATCCACCGAAGTACATAATCTTAATACAATCTGTAAAAATCCTTCTTCCGTTTGTATTCTTTTAATAATCAGTCCCGTATATGCATGCTTATCCCTAATAATATAATCCGGGGTACTTATTGCCTCCTGTATATTTTTCAATACTTTATTATATGCCTCTGGATGTCTGTCCTTAATATGTTGAATCTGATTGTCTGTGATAATAACCTCTTCGGTAATAATATCCTCTGTTATACATTTATATATTTTTTGATTTATTTTTCCTATGCTATACACTTCACTCTTTTCACCACCTTCATTTTAACTTCATGTTTCTTTCTTCCATTCACGTCTCTGGGAAAACGACTATAGATCGCTAGTCAACGATATGAGAATTTGTAAGAGAAATATTGCTCTTATTGCTAAGATAACATGAACGGCCATTTTTTACAAGAAAAAAGACGACTGCACTCACATGCAATCGTCTTCTATCTTCTTTACTGTTCCAGTTTATCCGCATATTTGATACGGTAGATTCTCCGCAGGGAATCATTGATGCGTTCCTCGGAAATGGTGCCGTTCTGTACAGCCTCCAATACTCCGTTGTATGCCGTCTCAAAATTCTCCGGTGCATAGATCATATCACAGCCTGCGCGAAGTGCCAGTACCGCAGCTTCGTCCGCTCCGTAGTAATTAGAGATTGCTGCCTCATTCATGGCCCCTGACACGATCACACCGCGGAAATTCAGTTCATTTCTTAAAATATCCGTTACCACCGCGCTGGAGAGCGTGCAGGGGGTATTGTCTCCGGTCAGGGAAGATGCTGCCATATTACTGATGCGGATCATTTTGGTCATGCCATTGTCGATACAAGTCTGGAAAACCGCAAATTCATTGGCTCTGAAATCCTCCGCACTTCTGTCTGTAGATGCCATGCCGTCCTTCGTGCTCTGGGTACTGCTGCCGATACCAGGGAACTGTCCGATACAGGCGTTCACCTTCTGCTCCTGTAATCCTGCCTGCATATATCCTACAAAGGATGCCACATTGTCCGCTTCCGATCCGTAAGAACTGCTGCCTGCCGCATTTCCATCCACTACACTGAGATCTGCAGAAGGTGCGAAATCAAGATTAAAGCCCAACTCTGCCAGATAAGTTCCCACCGTGGTTCCCGCTATGTACGCATTATTGGTATCTCCGGCAGCCCCGATGCCCTGGGGTGTGTCCACTTTAGTGCCAAGGCCTGCTGCAGCTACCGCATCAGTACCGCTTCCCTCTCCGTCAATAGCAATAAACAGAGGATAGCTGGTATATAATTTGGTATTATCGATCATCTGCTTCAGCTGATCTGCAGACTGGATATTCTTCGCTGCATATACGATTCCGCCTACCGGGTATTGGGATAACGCATCCTTGGTACCATCTCCCGCCTGTACTGCCGCAGACACACCGGTAATGGATTCCGGCGTCGTAATGAATAATCCGGCCACCTTATCCTCCAGAGGCATATTCTGGATAATCGCCTCATTGATAATGGTATCCAGCTTCTGCTCATCCGTGAGTTCCACCACTGTCTCCTGGCTTTCCGTCGGCGCCTGGATTGTCTCCTCATCCGAAAGGATCTCATCCACCTTGTTCTGCTGTTCTTCCTGATTACGACTCATGCTGGTAATCCTGCTTACAGCAAAAGCAATTCCCACCGCCAGCAACAGGATCATAATACCTACGACCGTATATGCAATGATCTGATTTCTCTGTCTTCTCTTATGTCTGAGTTCTCTTTTGTCCTGCTGATTCTGTTCGTTTGTGTCCATTTCATAACTCCTCTATCTGTACTATTCTCCTATTGTACATGATATCGGCAGGTTTTTCCACTGGAAAATTGTACAACTATTCAGAACCTCATTCGCAAAATAAAAAATCCAATATGGACTTACAAATGCAAGCATTTGACGACCATCTTGATTTTTTACTTGGCTCTGAATAGTTATACAACATTAAGAGAGCGTACCGATCATTCTTTCAATCAGTACGCCCTCTCAGACTACAGGCTCCAATGGCTTGCCCTCTCTTTCTTAAATTTGATCTTCCATTTTGTCTTTTGTTCTCTTTCCACTTTTCTTTTGTACGTATGTACTGTAATGTGAGATAATTCTTATCTTCTGTTGTTCATTACTTTTTCTTCTGTGTACTTGATGTTCTCTATGTAAATTGGTTCTCTTTGGTAGTTCTATTCAGTTGTACATCATGGAAGACTGTGGTAGGACTTTACTTGTTAGGTGGACTATACCTCTCTTTCTATAGATTCTTTTGTACTTCTCTCCCAACCTTCTTTGTTGGGTTGTTCCGTTTCTCTTTTGTTAAGTCTAATATAATACATGCTTGTACATTTGTCAACACATTTCTCGAAATATTTTAATTTATTTTCAATATTTTTATTGTGCTGGTATATTTTTACATTTTTCGACATTTTTCTATATATTTTCTGTCTTTTTGAAAGAGAATGGCAAGGGCAAAGGGCGTGCCGCTGACGGGGGTAAGTGTAACGAGCCATGCCTGCATCCGCCAAAAGCCCTGGCGGGCTTTCGGCGGATGACGGCTGTCGCCGTATAAAGTCAAAAAAACTACCACTCCCTGGTGAGCAAGCTCCCCATTGAGTGGTAGTTTCCTTGCCTTTGCATGTCTCGTTACACGGCAAACTGGCTATTATACAGATTCGCGTAGAAACCGCCCTTTGCCAGCAGGGTCTCATGGTTGCCCTGTTCGATGATGTTTCCGTCTTTCATTACCAGGATGACATCAGCGCTCTGGATGGTGGAAAGTCTGTGGGCTACGATGAAGCTGGTGCGGCCTTCCATCATTTTGGCGAATGCGTTCTGAATCTTGATCTCGGTACGGGTATCGATGGAGGAGGTTGCCTCATCGAGGATCAGCATGGGAGGCAGGCACAGCATGACTCTGGTGATACACAGAAGCTGTTTCTGTCCCTGGGACAGGCTGCCGCCGTCTTCGGTGATCACGGTGTCATACCCTTGGGGCAGTCGCTTGATAAAGCTATGGGCATGGGATGCCTTGGCTGCTGCGATGATCTCTTCCTCGGCAGCGTCCGGTTTACCCATGCAGATGTTGTCACGGATAGTGCCGGAACGTAACCAGGTCTCCTGCAGCACCATACCGTAATTGGTACGGAGACTTCCTCTGGTGATATCCCGGATGTCGGTACCATCCACCTTAATGGAGCCGGAGTTCACATCGTAAAAACGCATCAACAAATTGATCACGGTGGTCTTACCGCATCCGGTAGGGCCTACGATGGCAACTCTCTGCCCGGGTTTTACCTGCAGGTTAAAGTTCTGGATCAGCTTCTTCTCCGGTACATACTGGAAATATACATCCTTCAGATCTACGTTGCCCTGAGCCTCTTCTAATACTCTTGCATCCGCAGCATCGGGCACCTGAGGCTCCTCGTCGATCAGTTCGAAGATACGTCCGGCACAGACAAAAGCATTCTGCAATTCTGTTACCACGCCGGAGATCTCGTTGAAGGGCTTGGTGTACTGGTTCGCATAGCTTAAAAAGCAGGACAGACGGCCTACGCTGATACCGCCCTTGATCGCTACGAGCGCACCGAACACACCGACACCGGCATATACCAGACTGTTAACGAAACGGGTCGCCGGGTTCGTAATGGAGGAGAAAAAGATAGCTTTCAGAGAGCATTTCTGCAATCTGCCGTTGATCTCTCCAAACTTGCTCTTCACCGCTTCTCCTCTGGAAAAGGTATTTACAATCTTCTGGTTGTCGATCATTTCCTCAATCAGGGAAGTCTGCTCGCCTCTGGTCTCGGACTGCTCCTTGAACATGGAGTAGGTCTTGGTTGCAATGAATTTTGCCACCAGGAAGGATACCGGAGTGATACATACTACTACCAATGTGATGGGCACATTGGTCACCAACATGAAGCCCAGCGTACACAGGATCGTCAGTACACCGGTGAACAGCTGGGTAAATCCCATCAGCAGACCGTCTGCGAAAGTATCCACGTCCGCAATAACACGGCTCACGATATCACCGTAAGCATGGGCATCCAGATATTTTAAGGGCAGGATCTCCAGCTTTGCAAAAGCATCCGTACGGATATCCCGGATCACATGATAGGTAATATAGTTGTTGCAGGTGTTCATGACCCACTGGCCGACTGCTGTGATGATCATTGCGATGGCAATTTTTTTCATAATAGAAAAAATACCCGGCATATCTACCTGTCCCTTGCCGATGATCAGATCCACCGCATTACCGGTGAGGATAGGGATATATAAGGTCAATAACACGGTCAGGCCTGCTAACAGCAGGGAGAGTACCAGTGCCGGTGTATATTTCCGGATATATTTCAGCACACGCTTCATGGTTGCTTTATTATTTGTCTTCTGCATTACCGAACACCTCCTCTCTGCTCAGGATACTGGGAATAATAAATCTCCTGATATACCGTACAATCCTTCAACAATTCATCATGGGTTCCCACACCTGCGATCTCACCGTCATCCAGTACGATGATCTTGTCCGCATGGCGGATAGTGGAAGCTCGCTGGGATACGATAAAGGTCGTGGTCTTATCTTCCAGGGTACGCAGTGCCGCACGCAGTTTTGCGTCGGTGGCATAATCCAGTGCGGAGGCACTGTCATCCAGGATCAGGATCTCAGGCTCTCTGACCAAGGCTCTTGCGATCGTCAGACGCTGTCTCTGTCCACCGGAGAAGTTCTTACCGTTCTGTGCCACAGTTGCATCTAACTTTCCGGGCTTACCGTCTACCACTTCCGATGCCTGTGCCAGTTCCAGTGCTTTCCACATTTCCTCTTCGGTAGCGTCTGGCTTGCCCCACTGGAGGTTGCTGCGGATCGTTCCCTTGAACAGGACTGCCTTCTGCGGTACGACGCCGATACGTCCGCGCAGTTCCTCATCACTCATGGTCCGGATATCTCTGCCTTCCAACAGGATCTCACCTTCTGTCGCCGGATAGAAACCTGGGATCAGATTCACCAGGGAGGTCTTACCGGAACCGGTACCTCCGATGATACCTACGGTATCGCCACGGTTTACGGTGAAGTTCATATCCTGCAAAGTAGGTGCTCCGGCTCCCTGATAAGTCAGGGATACATGTTTGAAGTCTAAGAAAGGTGCGCTCTTATCTACCTTATCCGCTAGTTTCTGATTCTGCGCTCCCACATATGCAGCATCTGCGCCGATATCGAAAACGGAAGCTACACGTTCTGCACAGGCCAAAGCCTTGGTCATGGTCACGATCAGGTTTGCCAGCTTCACCAGCTCTACCAGTATCTGGTTCATATAGTTGATGATCGCTACCACCTCACCCTGGCTTAAGTTACCGATATTGACCTGTACCGCACCGGTATAGATTAGGGCAATGATAGCACCGTTTACGATGACATAGGTCACAGGATTCATGCAGGCACTGATCTTACCTACGAAGATCTGCATGGCGGACAATGCCTCATTGTTCTCCCGGAATCGCTCTTCTTCCTTCGCTTCCTGATGGAATGCACGGATGACACGGACACCGGTCAGATTCTCTCTGGTGATGCCCAATACCTGATCCAGCCTGGACTGCACCTTTTTGTACATAGGGATTGTAGATAAAATAATACCGAATACCACAATGGACAACAAAGGAATCGCCACTACAAAGATCAGGGCACATTTCACATCAATGGTGAATGCCATGATCATGGCACCAAAGACAATGATCGGGGAACGTAAGAACAGACGCAGTGTCATGTTGATACCGGACTGCACTTGGTTCACATCACTGGTCATACGGGTGATCATGGTGGAAGTTCCCGCCTTATCAATATCCGTAAAGCTCAGATCCTCAATATGATCAAACAATGCCTGACGCAGCTTGGTAGAAAATCCCACTGCCGCCTTGGCTGCGAAAAACTGCGCCGTAATGGAGGAAGCCAGTCCTACTACGCCGAGCAGGAGCAGAACCAGCCCCATTTTGCCAATATAACCCATATTTCGATTGAAAATACCATAGTCAATGATATTTGCCATTACCAGAGGAACCATCAGTTCGAAAAATGCTTCCAGCAGTTTGAACAGTGGTGCCAGTATGGACTCTTTCTTATAATCTTTCAGATACATCATTAATCTTTTCATAAAGTCCTCATTTCTTCGCGCTTTCCATGTAAGGCGCATCCGCTTTTCATGCTTCCTATCCCTGTACAGCTTTCTCGTTCCCTATCTTTTACGCTTCTGCTGTTCCGTAACAGACCGCCAGCGAATAGCTATCCTCCAGAACCCGTTCCCGGAAACATATCTGCTTTTCCTGCCAGTTCTGTTCGTCGGAGAAATCTTCTCCCACTGCACTGCCGATCCCCTGGCCGGTGTATTTGCCGTAGGCTTCTTTTCTGCTCCACAATCGGTAAAACAGTTCCGTGCGCTGTGACGCAGGCAGTTCCTGCAGCAGTTTCCATTCCGTTGGCGCAAAAAAACGCTCTGCCGTCCGTTCCTTATAGGGAACCCATTTCTGAATGTCCGCTCCCACTTCTCCGTCTCCTACCGCGCAGACCACATAGTCTCCGGAATGAGACAGATTGAATTTTTTCGGGATATTCACGATCTGTGGCTTCCCCAGTTCTCCATATTCGTAGGAAAAGGATAACGCCCCCGCCTTGTCCCGGTGCATCCGCTCCTGTAACACCGCAAGCAGCTCATCCTCTTCCAGAAACAGGATTCCGGTATTCTCCGTACCGTCTATCAGATCCAGAGCCATCTTCTGCAACAGCATTCCCGCGCCGAGACTGGCTGCCTTTGCTCCGGTGCTTTTCAGCCGTTGTACCTTCTTACACCGCACCGGATCCACACATTCTGCAGCTTCCCGCAGGAATGTCCGCCTGATTTCTTCCTCACCTGGGTGCAGATGCAATACATAAATTCCTACAGCCATATTCTTCTCCTGACAAATTGCCATATATACCCAACATAAAGGCTGTCACACAGAAATCATGCGACAGCCTCATTATTATTCTTCCGGCTTGGCGGTGATGGCTAGATGCAGTTCATCCAACTGCTTCTGCTCTACTGTACCCGGTGCTCCCATCATAATGTCCATGGCATTCTTGTTCATGGGGAAAGGAATGATCTCACGGATGCTTTCCTCACCACAGATCAACATGATCATACGGTCTACGCCGGGAGCGATTCCTGCATGAGGAGGTGCTCCGTAACAGAATGCATTGTACATGGCAGGGAACTTTGCCTTCACATCGGCTTCGCCTAAGCCTACCAGTTCGAATGCCTTGATCATAATCTCAGGATCATGGTTTCTCACTGCGCCGGAGGACAGCTCTACGCCGTTGCAGACCAGATCGTACTGGTATGCCAGAATCTCCAGAGGATCCTGATTGTTCAGCGCATCCATACCGCCCTGGGGCATGGAGAACGGATTATGACAGAATTCCAGTTCGCCGGACTCTTCACCGATCTCATACATCGGGAAATCCACAATCCAGCAGAACTCGTAGCAATCCTTCTTCATATGTTTCTCGCTGGCTGCACCCAGCAGCTTTCTGTATACACCTGCTGTCTTCTGCGCTTCCAGCTTCTTGCCTGCGGCAAGCCCTACAAAGTCACCGTTCTTAAGGCCGAGAGCCTTGATGACTTCTTCCTTGCGATCCTGCAAGAACTTGGAGATACCGCCTACGAACTCTCCGTTCTCGTCTACACGGAACCAGAATCCCTTGCGTGCGGTCTGTACTTCTACCTCTGCGCAGATAGCATCGATCTGCTTACGGGTAGCGGTGAAGCCATCCACCACGATAGCCTTTACCGTCTGACCTTCGAAAGCAGCAAAGCCACAGCCCTGCATTACCTCGGTGGCATCGGTCAGCACCAGATCGATACGCAGATCCGGCTTATCGGAGCCGTACTTATCCATAGCCTCCAGATAAGGGATGCGTACGAAAGGCGCCTTGGAAGCTTCTTTATAAATGCCATACTTTTCAAATACGGGAGGCAACACCTGCTCTACGATGGAAAATACATCTTCCTGGGAAGCGAATGCCATCTCCATATCCAGCTGATAGAATTCTCCGGGAGAACGGTCTGCTCTCGCATCCTCATCACGGAAGCAGGGAGCGATCTGGAAATAACGGTCAAAACCGGAAGCCATCAGGATCTGCTTGAACTGCTGGGGTGCCTGGGGCAAAGCGTAGAACTTGCCGGGATGATTTCTGGCAGGAACCAGATAATCTCTCGCACCTTCCGGGGAAGAACAGGTCAGAATAGGGGTGGTGATCTCCATGAAGTTCAGAGCATACATTCTCTGACGCAGCTCTGCCACGATCTGACTTCTCATCACGATATTCTTCTTCATGTTCGGATTTCTCAGATCCAGATAACGGTATTTCAGACGGGCATTCTCGTCTGCATCCTTTGACTGATTGATCTCAAAAGGAAGTGCATTGTAGATACACTTACCTAAAATCTCGATCTTGTCAGGCACTACTTCGATCTCTCCGGTAGGCAGATTGGCATTCTTGCTGGAACGCTCTCTTACCACACCTTCCACGGAGATGGTGGACTCCTTGTTGATGCCATCCATCACGTTCATCATCTCTTCGGTCTCTACTACCAGCTGAGTGGTTCCGTAGAAATCACGCAAAATGACAAATCCGAGATTCTTGCTGACTTTTCTCATGTTCTCGAACCAGCCGACCAGTGTGACTCTCTCGCCAACGTTGCCGATCCGAAGTTCATTACAATTATGGGTTCTGGACTGAATCATTGCTTTTGCTCCTTCGTCTGTTGCTTTTTATCTCTTTAATTCTTCTTTATAGAATTCCACGAATTCTTCGTAGCCTTCCTTGTTCAGCTGTTCTTTCTGGAATTTCTTATTCTTGTTCATGCGGGCTACCAGTACCTGAGTACCGTCCTTACGGGCTTCCTGGGCCTGTGCGATCACCTCACACAGTCTTTCGCCACTGACACCCTTCTCGATCAGATATGCTACCTGCTTCGGTCTCGTAGGCACCTGGAACCCCCTCTCCATGAGCAGCATGATGATACGCTCGAAGCCGATGGAGAATCCGCAGGCGGGCACATCATTGCCGGTAAACTTGCCGACCATCTTGTCGTAACGTCCGCCGCCACCGCAGCTGCCACCGAATTCCGGCATAGCGATCTCGAAAATGGTTCCGGTATAATAAGACATACCTCTTACCAGCGTAGCATCGAACACGATCTCGAAATCGGAAGCCTTCGTCGCTCTGACGCTGTCCATGATCTCTCTGAGGCTCTGGGCGATCTCGGGCTCTAAGAATCCTTCCAGGGTATCCGCCAGATAAGCCACACCATCCTCTGCACTCTCCAGACCCTTGAACAGTTCCAGATACTTGTCTACACATGTCTTATCAAAACCGTTCTCCAAAAGCTCAGCTTCCACGCCTTCCAGACCGATCTTGTCCATTTTGTCCAAAGTGATGAATACACTGTCATAGGACTCTTCGGGGAATCCGCTGTAAGCAGCCATTGCCTTCAGAATACGGCGTTCATTGATACGGATCTGGAAATTTTTAAATCCAAGCCTGCCCAGTGTGGTGGTGGTCGCCAGGATCAGTTCGATCTCCGCTAAGTTAGACGGCTCACCGAGAATATCGATATCACACTGCATGAACTGACGATATCTTCCTCTCTGAGGTCTGTCCGCTCTCCATACATTGCCCATCTGCAATGCCTTAAAAGGAGAAGGCAGGGATGCCGCATTATTGGAATAATAACGTACCAGCGGTACCGTCAGGTCATAACGCAGCCCACTGTCGACTACCTCTTCCTCGGTGGTCGCAGCTGCTACATTCAGTTTCTCGCCGCGCTTTAAGATTTTGAAGATCAGCTTCTCATTGTCACCGCCCTGCTTACTGCTTAAGTTTGCAATATTTTCCACACAGGGAGTCTCAATGGAAGTAAAACCGAATTTGCCGTAGGTGTCCTTGATGACGCTGATCACGTAATCACGGATCTGCATCTCCTCCGGCAGGATATCTTTCATGCCCGTTGTAGGCTTCTTGCTAAGTGCCATGGTTTTCTACCCTTCCGCTCGTATATTTTATATCTGCAAATTGCCTTTCCCGCAATTTTAGCTCAATATCTTATATATGATACTTTTTTTCCCGATAACTGTCAACCCTCCCGTGCCCCGCTTCTGCCAGAAATTCAAGCATTTTTCTATAGAAAAACAGGACAGTGATCTCTCACTGTCCCGCCTTCTCTTTCATCTTCTTCAAATAGGCATCTTTCAATGCACATTTTTCCTCTAACTGACGGATCTGCTTCTTCAGATCCTCCAGATATTCCGCGGTGACTTTCACGCCTCCGCGGACCGCTACATCTTCATGTCTGCTCATATCCTCCAGCCATTGTCTGATGGAGTTTTCCCGCAGATCATTATACGTATTGTCTTCCTGTGGCTGCCACATAATTTCCCTCCAAACTTACTCAGACACGGAACTGCCGCATATTCTGCTGAAGTTTGCCGATGCTCTGTAATACGCCCTTGGTCTCTGTAGACATATTTTCACTGGAATAGGTGATCCCCTGAAGGTTCTTATTCACTCCGCCCACCGCATCCGCCAGATTCACTTCCAGATAATCCATGATCTGATCTGTATCCTTCGTGTTCATAAATGCCACACCGTTGCGGATCGTGTGCACAATGTTTCCATCTTCTACCAGCCATTCATTCACTACATTAGCATTGGTTCCGGCCTGTGCCTCCACGAAATTTCTGGCCTGTGTCGTCATATTGTTCTGTAAAATGCTCACACTGAGCAATTCGCAGAGCAGGATCGCCAGAACCAGTGAGATCACCGTCTGCATCGTAATTTACCTTTTGATCGTTTTCCCCATAGTGCACCATCCCTTTTATCCTTATTTTGTTTTGCGTACCGTAGAGTACTTTTGTCTTAATTGTACTTTTTCTCATACAATGTGTCAAGAAATCACCGCGTCAAATCGCCAAAGTTTTTAGTTGCAGAAAAGCTGCTACCCACGATCGGATAACAGCTTTCTGACTGCCTGTTATGATTTTCAGACTATTTTTTAATATTTGATCTCTTTGCCTTCCAGTCTCCACTGTCTGAACTCTGCGGATGCGGACAGTAACAGGTCGGAGGAAGAATTCAGTGCGGTCTCCACAGAATCCTGGATGACACCGATGATGAAGCCGACACCTACGATCTGCATGGCAATGTCGTTGGAGATTCCAAACAACGAACATGCCATAGGGATCAGTAACAGGGATCCTCCTGCCACGCCGGATGCACCGCAGGCTGCCAGGGTTGCCAGAATACTCAGCACGATACCGCTTAAGAAGTCTACGTGAATCCCCAGAGTATTTGCCGCTGCCAGTGTCATTACGGTAATGGTGATGGCTGCACCGTCCATGTTAATGGTAGCTCCCAGCGGGATGGTTACGGAATAGGTATCCTTATCCATTCCCCACTCTTCACAGGCCTTCATATTCACAGGAATATTGGCTGCGGAGCTTCTGGTGAAGAACGCAGTAATGGCACTCTTCTTCAGGCACTTGAAGATCAGCGGGTACGGGTTCTTGCGGATACACCAGAACACGATGATCGGGTTGGTCACAAAGTAGATAAACAGCATGGAACCTACCAATACTAACAGAAGTTTTCCGTATTCGGAGAAGATCTCCAGTCCGTTGGAAGAAATGGAGCTGAATACCAGACCTAAGATTCCGAAGGGAGCCATACTGATGATCCAGCTGACTACCTGGGACAGACCGTTGGAAATGTCATCCAGTACTTTCTTGGTGGTATCATTGGCTGCTCTCATACCGACACCGATGATCACACCCCAGGTCAGAACACCAATATAGTTGGCATTTAACAGAGAGGATACCGGATTGGCTACCATATTCATTAACAGAGTCTTCAGTACTTCCACGATACCGTCCGGCGCTGCCATATCGGTGGCTGCGTCTGCCAGTGTCAGTGTCACGGGGAATAACCGGCTGGCGATCACGGCTACCAGCGCTGCCAGAAAGGTACTGAACATGTACATAATAATAACGGTCTTAATGATGCCGCCATGGCTCTTCCCTGCATGACACAAGGCACTGATCAGCAGGAAGAATACCAACAAAGGCGCAATGGCCTTCAGGGCACCTACAAAAACATCTCCCAGAATGGCAATACCGGTTGCCTGCGGCACGACCAGTCCCAGGATCACACCAATGACCAGACCACATACGATACGCAGGATCAGGCTGATGCTGTTCCACTTTTCAAATAGTTTTTTCATACTTACACTCTTCTTTCCCTTTTTTCTGATGTATACATGTACTTCATTGCACACATTATGTGCTATTATATAGTATTTCTTATATAAAGACAAGTGTATTTTTCCCGCGGACATTTTGAGGCTATTTGTTTTTCGATTTTTAGAACAGAAAAAAACGGATCCGCAAAAAGCAGATCCGCTTTCCTCATTTTCCTATTACATTACAAAACATTTGTCATTGCGGAGATTCCCACCTTCATGACACCCGCCAGTACCATGACCCAGATGGGATTCAGTTTCGTCTTTCGAAGCAGCAACACACAGATTCCGAAGACCACCACCATACTCCACTCAGTTCCCGTCAGGGAGATGCTCTCCGCACTTCCCCAGAATGCATTTTTGAGGATCAGTATCCCTGCCGATGCGATCATTGCCACCACTGCAGGCCGCAGAGATTTCAGCACTCCCTGCAGCAGATCCAGATTACGATACTTCAGGTATAGTCTTGCCAGGATCGTCACAATAATGCAGGACGGCAGAATACACCCGACCGTTGCCACCACAGCTCCGGGAATCCCGGCAATCTTCAGTCCCACGAAGGTGGCGGAATTCACTGCAATGGGGCCCGGTGTTATCTGTGATATCGTGATCAGATCCGTGAATTCCGACATGGTCAGCCATCCGTGAGTCGTGACTACTTGTCCCTGGATCAGAGGCATGGCCGCATAGCCGCCCCCGAAGCTGAACATTCCTATTTGCAGAAAACTTAAAAATAATTGCAGATAAATCATTTTCCGGACCTCCTCTTGGCAAGAAGTGTACGGACCACACCAATCAGTCCGCAGACGATCACAATGTAGACCACATTGATCTCCAGAATACATGCTGCCAAAAAAGCTCCCAGCATAATGACAAGTGACATAGGATCTTTTTCTTTTACGATAGGTGCACCCATATCATACGTCACGGAAGCGATCACCGCTCCCACTCCTGCCTGCATCCCAGACAGCATCTGCGCCACGAAGAAGTTACTGCGGAACACATTGTAGCAGACAGATATTGCCACTATAATCACAAAGGGCGGCAGGATCGTGCCGAGGATTGCCACCAATGCTCCGGGAATCCCCAACAGCTTGTACCCTACCACGATGGCTCCGTTGACTGCGATCGCACCGGGCGAGGACTGGGCAATGGCCACCAGATCCAGCATTTCGTCTTCTCCGATCCAATGGTATTCATCCACGAATTTCTTCTTCATCAGCGTAACGATGACATAACCGCCCCCGAACGTGAATGCACTCAGATACAGTGTGGATATGAATATTTTCCACAATATTTTTCCCTGGGATTCTTTTTCTTCCCTACTTTCCATGCTACTTTTCTCCATTCTTTTTGACAGTGCCTTCCCGCATCCTTGCTGTTCTGTCTGTCAACTGTAAAACTGCACCGCATTTTTCAATGCTCCACACACACAACAGTATCTGGGCGTAACCGAAAAACACCGCTGGAGTCCCGATCAGCGTTACCAGCCCCAGTGCCCAGCTTCCCATTCTCTGTACAAAATCCCACGGGAAATACCGCAGAGACATTACAGTGAGCAATGCCGCCGCTCCCAGCCAGATATGATCATTTTTGGCGCATATCTTTTTTCCTTTTACAAAGCTTTGATAGAGCAAAAACAACAGACAGCCAAGCAACAGAATTCCCATTCCGGGGTGTCCGTTCCTATAAAAATAAGTACTGAACAGACCGCCGATACTGTATCCCTGCTCCATGATGCTGGTATATTCCAATCCGCTCTCCGCAAAGGACCCGTCGAACAGCCAGTGTTTCCACGTCATATAGGTGGGGTATGCCATGGCAACTCCCAGAATTCCGATCACCGGATATTGCCATTGTCTCCGGCAGATACCACCCACGCAGATCAGGAACAAAAGCGTCAACGCGGCTACGCCATCCAGTCTTCCGATAATCCCCAGGGCCAGTACTGCGGTCAATCCGTAGCCTGTCTTCCAGAACATTTTCTCCGTATCCGACATTTTTACCAGAGACGCTGCCAGGATCGGCACCACCATCCATATCAGAATCTGTGACCGATCCACACTTTCCGTTACCACATATACATGATAAGGCAGCAACAGATACCCCAATGCCCCCACCAGTGAAAACCAGTCTTTCTTTTTTCTCTTTAAAACGCAATGGAACATACTCCATGCGGTTCCAAAGGTAATAATCTGGGTCAATATGATAAAAGTACTTTCCATCTGTTATTCTCCTGTCATGAAAGGTTCTTCATTGTACCAGTACTGAACATCCGATTGCAGTATAATGGTATTTTCATAATATACCACCTGTAAAACAAGTATTAACAGTACCGCAAACACGATCCAAGGGGAAATTTTGTTCTGGCTTTTTCTTTTTTGAAGAAGTATCCATACCACACTGCCCAGTACTGCATATCCCAACACACAGACAACAAACTTTCCGGGATTTCCCATTACATATAAGGTCTTCACCGCCAGAGGATTCCATATACCAAAAGCTGCTGCCGCCAACACCAGTCGCGCATCCTTTCCCCATTTGGAAAACAGGAAATAAAGCAATGCAAGTGCAGCTCCGGATAAAAATGCTATCATGATCTTATAAGATGTTGCGACCGGAAATCCAATCCACCGCATTCCTGCCGGAATCCATAAATATAGTAAATGGGCTGCCGGAATCCTTCCCCATTCTCCCTGAAGCATATACTCTGTTTCTCTCAGGCACTGTACACTGTCAGTCCCCAGAACAAGATAATCCACCAGCAAGGGGATACAGGCTATCATCCAGATTCCCACCATTGCACAGTTGATCCATTTTTTCTGTCCGCTCACTTCTTTACACAATACTTTTCTGCGGAATATCGCAATTCCATCCAGACAGGCAAAAAGAACCAGCACTATTACAAAAAGGATCCTTCTTCCGGCGGTTGTCTTCTCTACTTTCAACTCATAGGAAACATTTCCTCCCTCCGAAAATGGCTGTATCCGCAGATGTGCTGCATCAACCGTATCTGCCACATAATAGGTAATCCTTTTATGCTCTGTATCTGCAGGCAAAGTTGCCCGGTTGCCCCTGATCGCACGAAAAGTGGTCTCCTCCGCTTCCAGACTGATCTCCATTCCGCTTCCGATTCCGCCATTTGCAATATCCGACTCTACTATGATGCGATATACTCCCGGGTTCAATGCAAAATCTTTGCTGACGATCCCCCCTGTTTCTTCCACCCGATACAATTGCTGATGATCTGCCTCAAATACAATATCCGATCCCCCAAAAGACAGCACGAACAGAACCGCTAAGAGAAGCCCTTCCGCTAATAAAATCCATTTCTTTTTCATCTCTGTCTCCTCTTCCGAATCCCGAAAAACACAATACCCGCTGCTGTGATCAAAGTAACCAGTTCCGCCGTTCTCCAATACCACGGTTCCACAAAACGCACTCTGACTGTTCCGGCATATCCACCCGGAATGCACACTTGCAAAATATGTCCACCGTCGTCTGTGATCTCCAATACTTCTCCTTTGTCATCCCTGGCTGCATATCCCTTATACATGAGAACCGGAAGTGTTACTATTTCCTCCCGAGCCGAATCATTCCTGCAGAAAAAGCTTATATTTAAACCTCTCTTTTCATAGTCTGCGATCTGAATATTCTCATTGGCTTCCGGTCTTGCAAAAGTCAGCTTTGTGCTGTCCGTTCCATAGATCAGATACTCTTCTCCGGAGATGTAACCAAATCCCATACTTTCCCGATTATATAATGTAACGTCCCTCTCCTGTACTCCCGAATCCATCATAAACAGATAGGATGCAGACAAAGACACTACTGCCGTGATCAGACTCATCTGATAGAAGATTTTCCGGTTGTTCTGAAAATATCGAATCACATATCCCGTTACCGTCACCAACAGAACCGTACCCCATCCCAGAAAACGATTGGGGAACTGCAGACTGCTCACCAGTGTCGCTGCAATGCCGGAAATTTTCTGAATGTTATCCCATGGAAAGGAATTTGTGGACATCCATAATGCAAGGCATCCGAATCCTGCTGCCTTTATCGCAAAGCTCTTCTCAGCCTCTTTTTGTTTTTGCAAATCTCCCAAAAATAACAGCAGCCAGAAAATCATCATTCCTATTACCAGAAACAATCCTACCCCAATAGGATTCAGTAAATCCCCTGCCTTGCCTTCCATGGATTCCGGAATTCTGCTGAACCAGAACTGCTGTAATATTTGCGCAAAAATGGTTCCTCTGTCCTGGATAGTTCTCGCCGATGCATGGCGTATCCTGACATCCTGTGTCAAATAATAGTCAACAAACGGTACCAGATACCACAGGCTTAATCCCAACGCAAAAAATGCTCCACATGCAAGCTGCCGGAATCTTGGCCATGTAAATACTCTGCGAATATAAATCAGACAGAACAGCACTGTGAACAATGCCGTAATCTCACAGGTCAGTACATGGGTCTGGATCAATCCGGCATATCCCAGCCCCAAAATGATCCAGCTTTTATGAAACTCTCTGTCTTCCACATCTTTTTCAAAGACAAGATAAATTCCGTATACCACCAGCGGCAGAAACGTATAGGCGCTTCCCTCTCCTACAGCTCCTACCATTACCAGTTTAAAAAATCTAAATATGGATAAAGTATACAATGCGCTGCAGACCAGGCCTATGATCCGGTCTCCGAAGATTCCGTTAAAGCAGTACCAGGCAATCGCAGCTGTTGCAATATTAAGTCCTATGCAATAGAAAGCATAGCTTTCCGTCATCGTAAAGCCTGCCATGCGCAGAAGTGCCGGAAAATACAGCAGCAGATTGCAATAGAAAATACCATTGGCGTATCCGTGGTCAAATACCCATCTGGGTTCCAGCCGTACCGGAAACTGCCCAGTCAGAAGTCCATCCTTTACACCTTCAATACGGTGCAAATGATAGGTCAGATCCGCTCCGGACACCATGCCGTCATAAAAATAGGGGATGGAGGCAAAAAAGGCGATCACACCGATTCCAAACAGGATCTGACGTCTCTGCTCATTTCTGCCTTTTACCGCCTCCCGACGCTCCAGCCACATGGTCGCAAGAACCAACAGTGCTGCTGCCGCAAGGATCACAAGATATCTTGTCCACAGAAGATTCGTCTCCACGATCCGCAGATTCCCGGTGGTCAGCTTTTCCTGTCCGGAATAATCGATTGTCACCGTCAGTTCTTCTGTGGGCTCATAAAGCCAGAAATCATAGGAAGTATGCCCCAGTGCACTGTACAGATGCTCGCCGTTGCACAACAGGCCTCCCTGATACACAGTGCCGTCTTTCACATTGCAGACCGCGATGGCATCCCCGGTACATTCGTAGGACAGCTCCACCCGGTATACTCCTGTCCCCAGCGAAATATGCTCAAATACCGGCTCTTCTGTATAAGATTCCCCTTCCGCAAAAGTATAGCTTCCGGTATAGTTCCATTCCCGGTTGGGCATGGCAATACGGATGATACAACCCACCATCAATGTAGCCAGAATCCCCAGAATCACATATCTGATATAAGGTTTTTTCTTCACCTTTCCCATTCTCCTTTGGTCACATGTTGTAAATCATTTGAAATAAAACGCAAAAATCCATAGTGAGTATAGCACAAAAAAAAGATAATGAAAACTCTCTTCATTATCTTTTTCCTGTATTTATGCGATTCCTATGCCTGTTTTGTATGATGTTCCACATGTTCGAAGGTGAATACATTCAGGAACTGTTTTGCTCTCTCTGTCTCCGGATGTTCGAAAAATTTATCGGGAGCGGCCTCCTCCACGATCTTACCCTGGTCGATGAAAATAACTTTGTCCGCTACCGCCTTTGCAAACTGCATCTCATGGGTGACAATGAGCATGGTCTTGCCCTGTTTTGCCAGATCCAGCATAACATCCAGCACTTCTCTTACCATCTCCGGATCCAGTGCCGCGGTCACTTCATCGAACAGCAGGATCTCCGGATGCATGCACAATGCCCGGACGATGGCTACACGCTGCTTCTGTCCACCGGACAACTGTCTGGGATAACTCTTTGCCTTATCTGCCAGTCCCACGCGCGCCAGAAGCTCCATGGCCTCCTTCTGCGCCTCTGCCTTATCGCGCTTCTGTACCTTGACCGGTGCCAGCGTAATATTGTCCAGTACCGTCAGATGCGGGAACAGTTCATAGCTCTGGAATACCATACCGATCTTCTGACGCAGGGTGGTGATATTTTTACTGCCCTTGCGGATATCCATGCCCTGCAGCTTTATCGTACCGCCCTGAATAGGTTCCAGTGCATTAATACACCGAAGCAGCGTACTCTTACCACAGCCGCTGGGACCTACCACTACCAGAACATCTCCCTGTTTTACTTCCAGATTGATGCCGTCCAGGATCTTCTGGCCTTCATATTCTTTTGTCAGATTTTCTATCTTCAACAATGTCTCTGCCATGTTTTCACTCCATTCTCATTCCGACTCCGGTTCCATTTCTAATTCCACTTTTTCTCCAGCACTCTGGCCAGAACACTGAAGGGCCAGCAGGCGAAGAAATACAGAACAAATACCACAAGGAATACTCCGAACGCAGCATTGGGACTGCTCATACGATTGGCCTCAATGATCTGCTGTGCCACCTTCAGCATTTCCACCACGCCGATCATGAGCACCAGGCTGGTGGTCTTGATCATACGGGTGATCAGGTTGATGGACAGCGGAATCAGTCTCCGCACAGTCTGCGGAATAATAATATACAGATACGTCTGTATTTTACTGAATCCCAGTGCTTCACTGCTTTCGTACTGATGCTTCGGAATACTGATCAGCGCTCCACGCACCAGATCTCCCATCTCTGCGGTGCCCCACAGGACGAAGACGATGACGGATGCCACCTCTCCGGACAGATTCCAGCCCAGTGCTCTGGTAGATCCGAAATATACAATAAATAAAAGCACCAGCTGCGGCATGATACGGATGAATTCCAGATAGACCCGGAAGATAGCTTTGACGAACCGGTTCTTCACCGTCATCAACGCTCCCACCAGAATACCTAACGGCATACTGATCAGAATAGATACGATACTGATCTTCATGGCTACCCATAATCCCTGCAGCAGACGGAGCATGTTCGTGCCTTTGAATAATACATCAATCCCCAAATCCGGCATAACGCATCCTCCTCTCCACCAGAGATCCCACGATCGATACCGGCAGCAGGATCAACAGATAAAATACCACCAGAAGGAAAAGGCTCTCGGTAGTCTTATAATACAGACCGATCAGATCCTTTGCCGTAAACATCAGATCCATCAGACTGATGGCACTGAATACACTGGTCTCCTTCAACAGGAAAATAATATTCGCCACAAATGCCGGGATACTGGTAGACATGGCCTGGGGCAGGATCACATATCTTAGTACCTGTCCGGAGTTCATTCCCAGGCTGATGGCACTTTCATTCTGGATCGGTTCCACGGCCTCCAGACCGCTGCGGAATGCCTCCGCCATATAACTGCCACCTAAAAATGCCAGTCCTACCACACCGCAGACCTCTGCTGACATCCGGATCCCAATCTTCGGAAATCCGTAATAAATAAAAAACAGCTGTACCAGAAGCGGTGTATTACGGCTCAGCTCCACGTAGACCGTTACGATCCACCGAAGCACCGGTACTTTATAATATTGTATCGCCGCACATACCAGTCCCAGCAGAATCGCAAACAGGATTCCGATGACCCCGATCTTCACGGTGAGCAACGCTGCCTTTTCATACATAGGCAGATATTTTCCTATAAATTCCCAGTTCATGTATTTCTTTCCTTTCAGGAAGCTTTTCAACAATCGTGACTATTCAGAATAGTTACACACAACTTTTTAGATTATAACAAAAGAAGTTGCCAGATGCAAGAAAAGACTGCGGCGGCAACATACGTGCCCCGCAGTCCCCTCTCTATCATTCTATTCCGATCCGTACTTATTGTGCGGTTACCTTGCCGCCTTCTACTACCAGGCTATCCTCGTAATCCAGACCATAGGTATCTGCCAGAGTTGCCTCGTAATCTGCATGGAAGAAGTTCTCTTCACCAAGGCTTGCGATCTCATCGTTGATCCAGTCAAGCAGAGTAGTATTGCCCTTAGATACTGCGGGAGCGATGGTATCAGCGCTGCCCAGGGAAGGAATACCTACGGTATAGCCTTCATTCTGCAGAGCAAATGCGATGACCTCAGTGTTGTCGTTTGCCCATGCTACGGAAGTACCGTTTTCAAAAGCTTCCTTAGCGGTTGCATAGGAATCGAACTTCTGTAAAGGAATGTCCGGATAATTAGCAATCAGATAGGTCTCTGCGGTGGTTCCGGAGATCACAATAATAGAATCATCTGCATTCCAGTTATCCAGAGTGGTGATTACATTGTCATCCTTGGATACTACGCCAAGTGCTACATTCATATAAGGAGCAGCGAAATCAACTTCCTCTGCTCTCTCGGGAGTTACGGTGAAGTTAGCCAGGATCACGTCTACCTTACCGGTCTGCAGATACTCGATACGGTTGGCCGCCTCGGTAGATACGAAGTTCACATCGACACCCAGATCCTCACCGAGTCTTCTTGCATAATATACATCATATCCCTGATACTCGCCGTTCTCATCCACATAACCAAACGGATTCTTATCGGAAAATACACCGATGTTGATGGTACCGCTTTCCTTGATCTCATCCAGAGTGCGGTATACAGCCTTGCTTCCAGCATCGTTGCTGCCGGTAGCTGCTGCGCCGTTATCGCTGCTGCCGCATGCGGTCAGTCCCAGTGCCAATACTCCTGTTAATGCCAGTGCCAAAACGCTCTTCCACTCAAACTTCTTCATAATCCTTTTCCTCCTCTTCGATGTCTCATTTAAGTATCGAATCAACTTATGGGTAGGATTATATCTCCTATTTCATACTATGTCAATAGGAAAACAGTAATTTGTTTTTGCTTTTTGCGAAAAAATAAAATCAATGCTATAATACTTTTGTTACTTTTGATTGTAAACAGACCTTGTAACCGGAATTCCGTAAGAGATAATAAAATAATAAAGGAGAACAAAAGGATAATATATGAAAAAACCGATTTCACGTTTCTATCTGCTGTTGGTTCTCGTTCCGTTACTGTTACTGGCGAGCATGGGCGGCTATTACTTTCTGGAAGAAACTGCTGCAGGCAGCGATGTTGTTGTCGTTCCACAGACCCCTGCACCGCCTTCTGCCACACCGGTTCCCGTCCCTACTCCGGAGCCGACCCCCACTCCCTTCCCGGAGCATGACATTACGCTCATGGCTGTCGGGGACAACCTGATGCATCTGGGAGTCGTGGCCAGTGGAAAACAGGAGGACGGAACTTATGATTTCTCCATGCTGTTTCAGGGGATTTCACCCTTCTTAAACGCGGCAGACATCCGGATCATCAATCAGGAAACTGTCATGGGCGGCAATTCCCGGGGATTTTCCGGTTTTCCCTATTTTAATTCTCCTACCGAAGTTGGGGATGCGATTGCGGATGTCGGATTCAACGTGGTCCTGCAGGCATCCAATCATACCGCGGATCAGAAGCTGGACGGCCTGTTGTACTGTGCGGATTTCTGGAAAAACAAGCACCCGGAGGTACTGGTAACCGGTATTCACGAAGACGCTTCACAGGCAGATGACATTCCGTTACTTACCATCGATGATGTCACTTTCGCCATCTTAAATTATACCTACGGTGCCAATACCGAGACACTCCCCTTAGATCTGCTGGGGCATCTGAATCTTCTGTGTGCCGTAAATGAGAAAAACGGACAGATGGACTTCACCACGCTGAACCCGCAGGTCTTAGAGGATATCTCCCGGGCAAAAGAACTGGCAGATATCGTCATCGTCTGTCCTCACTGGGGGACTGAGTATTCCTCCAAAATCTCAAGCTATCAGGAAAAATGGGCACTGGAGATGACAGAAGCCGGTGCCGATGTCATTATCGGAACCCATCCCCATGTGGTAGAGCCTGTGGAATGGATCACCGCAGAAAACGGCAATGAGTCTCTGTGCTATTATTCGCTGGGCAATTATGTGTCCACCCAGAAAAATGCTCTCAGCATGTTAGAGGGTATGGCCTGGCTGACTTTTCACGTTGCAGAGGACGGTGTCTCCATCGAGCGGAAGACCACCGGTGTGATCCCGCTGGTCTGTCAGTACACCTCCGGACCGGTACGGTTTGAAAATGTCTATCTGCTGGAAGAATATACCGAAGAGCTGGCGGCCTCCCACGGCATCCGCAATTATGCCGGTGTGGTCCTTCATCTGGAAGACCTGCAAAAATGGAGCGACGAGATCCTCGGTGATTTCGTACTCACCAAAGATCAGGCGCTCCATAATTTCAAAACCGATTCTATTAATCAATAACGTTTCTCATACCGATGATGGGACTGTAGTCCACAGCACTGATAATGACACCTTTCCGTGAATTGGCGGAATGGATGATCTGTCCGTCACCGATATACAGTCCTACATGGGTACAGCTCTTCCCTCCATTGGAACTATAACATACAATATCTCCTGGCTGAAGTTCTTCAGAACTGATACTGCGTCCGGCACCGGAATACTGTCCTCCCGGTGTACGGCTGATAGAATATCCGAACTCCGCATAAATAAAGCAGGTAAATCCCGAGCAGTCCGTTCCTCCCGACAGGCTGGAACCACCGTGTACATACCGGTTGCCCAGATACTGCATGGCATAATCAATGATTCCCTGTCTGAGCTCCGCATTTGAGGTATAGGTTGTAGTGGGAAGTGTGATGTTCGTGATCACCTCCGGGGCATCCTGCTCGGCAGTCTGTTCTCTTGCCTGCAATGCCTTCTGTGCGGCAATTTCCGCCTGTTCCTCTTCTATTGTCTTCGCATAGATAAATTCTTCCGAGATCGTAACATATTCCGCAGAGACATAGCCTTCCTTGCTGTCGGTGTACTGTACCTTCAGCCAGTCTCCGTCATTCTCCAGAATTTTTACCTTTTCTCCATTGTCAATGTAACCAATTCTTTTTGCATCTGTGGCAGGATCCTGTCTCACATTCAGACGGTCTGCGATAACCACAGCATATCTGGTCACATAATTGTCTACAACCTCAGCTGCTGCATCTCCGTAAATAAAAAACTCTGCCTTGATATAGCCCTCCACATTACCGGAGATGATCCGGAACCAATCCTGATCCTCGCCTGCCACATCCAGGATCTGTGCCACCGCTCCGTCATAGATTTTGCCCACTACGGTACTGTCCGTGTTCGGTTCTGTCCGGACATTGACGTAATTCGTCACATTGGCGATCGCTAACGATGCATACTCATCTGCGTTCGTATCCTCTACGGAAGCTTCGTCTACCGGAACATCCTCCGGATCCGACACCCCTTCCAGTGCTCTGGGATCTTCCGTCTCGCCACCCTGTACCGCCAGCAGATCCTCTATGGTAATCTGTCCGGTAGCCGGGATCGGCTCGACACCGATCTGATGTATTTCTGCCGCATGTACTTTCTGTACCGAGGTTTCACTCTGTATTTTCAGTTCTCCGTTTCCTGCTGCCACCACCATACTGACTCCGGTGAGAGCGACCGCCAGTGCCATGAACATTCTTTTTTTCATTATAATCCCTGTTACTTCCTACAATTACTGTTTTCTGATGACATTCTGCATAATAGCACATAAAGCAGCACCCGTCCACGAATGTCTCCAAATATCTCAAACTACTTAAAATACTGCATCAACTCTTCCAGATCCGTGGATACCTTTTTAATTGTTCCTGTATCGTCCGAAATTTTGTTAACTGCTTCTGCGATATCAGATACGTTTGCCGTTACTTCCTCGTTGCTGGCTGCATTCTCTTCACTGATCGCACTCAGTTCTGTTATACTATTTATAATAGTCTGTTTCAATTCCTCCAAATTCTTCGTTTTTTCCGCAATAATTCCCGCTGTCGTAACATTAGCCTCAATAATCTGGCTCAGAGCATCAAAACCATTCTTGGCACCTCCGATGTCTGCCTGCTCTTTTTCTGCCAGTGCACGCATCCGTTCAGTTAACTCTACAGATTTATTAGATTTTTCGAGAATATCATCAGCAATTTTCTTGATCGTATCCGCACTCTGGCTGCTCTGTTCGGCGAGCTGTTTGATCTCTGTAGCGACCACAGCGAAGCCTTTGCCTGCCTGTCCTGCCCTCGCTGCTTCAATGGAAGCATTCAATGACAATAGATTCGTCTGTGCGGTAATATCAGAAATCAGTTCCACTGCTTTACTAATGGATGCAATGGCCTCATTGGTTGCCTTTACCTGTACGATCATCTCAGTAATAATGTCCGAAGAGGTATGCGAGCTTTCCAGCACCAGATTCATGGATTCTGAAGCATTACGATTGGCACGATCCATTTTATTGGAATTCTCATTCAATGTTACTGTCTCCGAATGGATCGCATTAACATTGTCCCCCATCTCCAACATTCTGGAATTAACAGTCTGTACATTCTCTGCCAGTGATGTAGCGGTTGCGGCCAGTTCGTCCACAGCCTGTCTGATCTGGTTGGTTCCCTTACTGCTTGCAGATGCCAATGTATTTAATAATTCCATGCTGCTATCCAATTGTGCAGCATGTCCATCCACCTCGGTGACAATACTGTTCAATTTATCCCTCATGCTGACAGATGCCCGGATCAGAGTGGTCACTTCACGGATCACAGATTTCACTTCAAGATTGCCTGACAGATTACCATTGGCAATTTGGTCAATATATTCTGCGGTCGTCAGTAATGGTTTTCGTATTTTGAATGACAGATAAACCATGACAGCAATAAAAAGAACATTCAGACATACTGAGCGCAGAACCAGACTTCTTAACATGTCGGATATTGCATCCTGAACTATGCTCTCCCGTTCTCCGGCAAAAGCCATTCCCAGAATCTCTCCGTCATCGGAACATACCGGCATATAATAGACATAATATTCTTCTCCCTGAATCTCTACTCCATCAGTTTCATAATCGTTACCGGCTCTGACCGTCTCCCATATCTGTGGATCAGCCTTGGTTCCTTCTGCCCTGTTCCCATCCTTGTCCACAATGGAAGTAATAAATCTCTCATCCTCCATGAAAAGCGTCTGTTCAATATGCTCATCCTGCAAAGAATCTATAAACTGATAACTGATATCATCCTTTTCCAGAATATCCTCACGGATATCCCATGTGAAATACTGCTCCACTGATGTAGCACATGCTTTCAGCCGCAGATAGGTACTGTCGACCAGTTCATCTTTCATTTTGCCCGATGCATATACAGTCAGAGCAACCATCGTTGCAAGCATCGGAATGCAGCCGATCAATAAAATCACCTGCAAATACCCCATTTTCTTCTTCATTTCAGCACCCTCCTCGTTTTCTGATATAAACTTTTTCCTGCTGTTACCCATCCCCGTACGGGCATGATGAAACATCCGCAAGTTGATCTAATTGAAAAATATCATAGCATATTTTATCAGGATCCACAACACTTCGACATTCTTGAGTTTCCGCAGTTTTATCCACAACTGCCTGTTTTTTCAGATACTATTATAAACAACTTTCAAAAGTGCCCAAAATATAAGGAATCCTATTCCTTTTTGATGTAAAATTAAGTCACCACAACAAAACCATACTAAGCAAAAAGAAAGAGGACTTCCTGTGGTTAATTTTACATCAAATACTTACACTTTGAAACGGGAAATTTTAACTTTTTCCAGAAAAATTTCCAGACATCTTTCCAGCTTTAATTGCAGTCTCCTTATATTTCATTACAGTATCCACATCCGAATGCGCCTGAAAAGCAGCTCCGGTAATCCTACCGCCCTTCCTCCTGTGTTTTCTCACCACATTTTGTCTGAAATTTTTAAAAATAAAGAATGCTTACGCCATGTAACATCGTGGTATTTCTCCAGTTCTCCGTTCCCAACGATCCGGTGTGCCAGATCAGTAGTCCGGTGTTTTCGGCATTTTCTCTTCTGCCTACTTCTGCCGTAAGCTCCACTCCCCGGGCATAGCCCCTTTCCTGCTGTACCACCGTAGGTTCCGTAACCGTCCATGCTTTTGCCGATAATATTCCGTTCTCATACCGCACCCAAATTCTGCATCCCGTTACAAAGCAGTTTGTCACGACCTCGCGGGAAATGCACTGCGCCTGTCCACGCACATACTGTATCAGATACATGGATACCGCATCGGAATGGGCCGCCGTACGGATGATCCGAAGTCCATAACCGTCCAGAGTGTCCGTGTCCGTCTTGATGCAGACATCCAGATACTGTCCGGCGCTGCCAAAACCCTGTCCGGCAGACTTTGCCGGATCGGCTTCCAACAAGACTTCCATATTCCGTTTGGTTTCCGTTCCCATCTCCGGTGCCGTGGTCGGCGTATAGCGGATCCTGGCCCCCTGCATTCTTGTCATCAACCAGACCGGACAGCAGGATACCGCTTGTAAGGAACCAGGTTCCTGTCAAAAAAACATATTGTGCCTTCTGGGAAAAAGATAATTCCGGATATTATATCGAAGAATCTGCAGATATTCTCAAATCCTGCTTTTAGGAATATATATAATTATCCTGCTTGCCTTTTTCACACTTCTAATAAACCACTGCTGCCAGAATGATATATACCAGAATCGACACCATACAGTATATAGAATTGGTTGTTGATACATAGGCACTGCCCTCTTCCTTTTTCAGAAAAGTCTGCATGCTGAAAGTGGCCGGCGCCGACATATAGGAAATGATGGCAAGATTCAACAGCATGTTATCTCCTATCCACAAATGCACTACCCACAGCACTCCAATTGCCATAAGTGTCTGTAGCAGAACTCTCATCAGGATTGTCTTCAGGCATGGCCGGATCAGTTCCTTTGTCAGTTCCATGCTATATCCCACAACGATCAGAATGATTGCTGTCACGGATGTGGTAAGGATCCCTTCCACCGCCAGATATGCACCGCCGAAGGGACTGTCGATCAGGCAAATCACCACCTTGGACAGTCCTGCCAGGATTCCAAGCACACTTGCAATAAATGCCGGTGTGTGGAATGCACTCATACATAGTTTCTTTGCATTGATCTTCTCTCCGTTTTCCACCTGTCCCAGCATCCCCATATAGATGCTGAATCCAAACAAAAGTCCTGCAATATCCAGTACTGCGATCTGTGAGAGATTTTCCTGCCCGCACAGGCTGGTATACAAAGGATACGCCATGAGGCCACCCTCATATACACTGACCATAAACGGCAGGTACTTGCGGTATTCTCCGTTCATAAGCGGCTTCAACAGAAATCCTACTCCGAAAGATACCACCAGCATAACGAACATAATCCCCACCAGTTTCCAGGTCTTCACACTGTAATCCGCTGTGGCCAGTGCATGAAAGATTGCCACCGGAAGCATGATATTGGTTACCAGCAGTTTCATATTATCTATTCCGCTTTTGGTAAGTAACTTTAATTTTCTGCATGCCATACCGAGAACCAGCATGACAAGTACCGGCAATATAATTTCTAATATTCTCATTTGTTATCCCTTTCCGAGGTATCCTATACTTTTTTATTTATTATACTTCGATTTTCCTATCCTGTATATTATGTATCCCGGAAGTTTTGTAGAAATGTTTTAGAATTGATGCAGAAATGTTAATGCCAGAATTCGGTCTCCATTTCAGATATGCAAAAAGGCACTGTATCTCAATTTTTTTGAAATACAATGCCTTTTTTACAACACAATCTTACCCAAAGAAATTATACTTGTTAGCCTCAAAAGCTTCCATATAGGTTGCCCCATTGGAACCATACCGGTTGGATGCGCTGACCACATTTTCGGAAGCATTCTTATTGATGTGCTCACCGAGAAATCCTATTTTGGAGGCGATGCCATTCTCTCCTCCCAGTACCTTCTGTAAGGTATCCGCATCCGCATTCCGGAATACTTTCTCGTCCACGATCAGGCTTCCGTCCTTTGCCTGACTGATTCCTATACTTTCCAGTGATTCTTTACTGCCCGCTGGAATGTTTTTTAACTGTTGCTGGTAAAATTCATTCATGATTCCGCCGGTGGTCTTAAGCTGCTTCATGGTAGCATTGTACGCTTCCACCATTTTGTTCACATCACTCAGGATGTCCGTGGTGTCTCCGCTCTCTTTTGCCTTGTCGTAGATGGAATCCTTATCGCTGCCTGCAAGCTTTGACGCAGATTGGCTCAACTTCTCCGACAGATCCTCCAGCTTTGCATAATTATTTTTCCTCAGAATGTCCGTGGCACCGGTACTTGTGGTGTTCATGCTCTTCCCGATGGTTCCCAGCAGGTTCTGGGATGACTTGTTATTGATAATGTCCAAGAGCGACGTTCTCTGAATGGGAATCCCGCTTTTTGCTGCGGAATTTGCCAGCATTTGGGTTGTGATCCTCATTTTGCGACCTCCTTTGATCTGCAATTTTTTCTCTCTGTCTTCTATATCGCCGCTTTTCTTTCACCCTTAATATGTCTTGTAACGAACCGATCTTTTCATGTAACGAAACATCAAAAAATCAGCAGGCCCATCACCCGCTGATTCCTTTCTGAAGCATCACCGCTTACACTTTTCTCAGATACTTCATGTATGCGGTGACAAAGTCATTGTATTTCTGTTTTGCTAAAAATACGCTCTCACCGTTTTTCAATTCTATGTTGCTGTTGTCATACCGGGCGACCTCCTGCAGATTCACAAGGAATCCCCGATGGGAGCGGAAAAAGCGATCTCCCAGCTTCTGCTCCAGCACTTCCATTTTTTCATAAAAACAGTAGGGCTCCTTCTTTGACTTAGTGTGCAGCATAATTTTTCTGGCCTGGTTCTCGGCATAGAGGATATCATCCACAGGAATCCTGACATAGTTGCCGCCTACTTTTATAACCAGCGGTTCAACATTCTTTTTACTCCGGATCTGGCAGATTGCCCTGTCCATGACTTCTGTGAACTTCTGCTCATCGATAGGCTTCAAAAGATAATGAAACGCCCCCACATCATAGCCTTCAAACACATATTCACGTAAGGCCGTCACGAAGATAATCAGTGCATCCGACCTTTCCCGGATCTTTCTGGCCGTCTCCATACCGTCCGGTTCCGCCGCATTCTGCTCCCGGTTCAGGGAAATATCTAACAGGATCAGGTCAAACGCCGTCGGATCCGCCAACAGTTCTCCGCCGTCGGCAAACAGTCGGATTTCCCCCTCCGTACATTTCTTTACCAGCCTTTTCAGGTATTCTCTTATGGGCTGTTCATCGTCACATATTGCTATTTTCAGCATTCGTCTTCTACTCCCCCGGATCTTATTCCATTCAAACATTTCCTTTTTTATATCGCCACTTTTCCTTTGAAATTCAATCCTATGTAACGAAATGCGATTTTTGTGTAACGAAAAAATCAGCGGGTATATAGCATCCCAAAAGCTCTCTCTTGCGAGAGAGCTTGGTCTGCACCTGTAAAGTCAAGGTTGTTTTGGTGTAAATAGCATAAAAACGACAAATTCCATACAAAAAATTCCCCAAATCAGAAATTTTTGTACGGAATTTACTTATTTTGCTTATATAGCGAAAATGGAGACTTTTCAAACGGTAAAATTCCACATTTTTGTATTTTTTCGTCCAAAACGACGATTTAAATACAAACAAGATTTCCACTGACTGTCCCGATGCAACGCTCATAAAGAGAATTACTATCACTCTGCGAACAGTTCCTTCTTCCTCTCAATCATCTCATCAATCTTCTCAATATACAGCCCTACATCCTTGACATTATCGCACCTCTCGATCCGTCCATCGGGGAAGACCCGCTTGGTGATGCTTCCGGCGCCCAGAGCAACAATGGTCTGTTTCTCCTCCATGATGAGGATGTTGTACAGTCCGTATTTGCCGGGACGGGCGTAGCCGGTGTTCTCGAAGTTGCCGGACATGTTCTTCTGTCGGTAGAGGTAATAAGGTTTCATTCCAAGCTTCTCAGCTCCCGCCGCCGCGATCTTCATGGTTTCGTCGGTGTTGTGAAGCATGGAGACGCCGTTCTCCTGGATTCACTGATTCAGGCGGGATGCACGCTTGATCGCCAGGGAATGAACGGTCAGGCTGTCCGGGGCCAGCTCCACGATCTTTTCGATGGTGCGCTGTACATCCGCCTCCAGTTCTCCCGGCAATCCCAGGATCAGATCCATATTGATATTATCAAATCCGACCTCTCTCGCCAGCTGATATGCCGTAAGTACCTGTTCCACGCTGGCCTTTCTGCCGATGATATCCAGTGTCTCCTGCTTCATAGTCTGGGGATTCACGGAGATACGGCTGACCCGGTGACGATGCAGTACCTCCAGCTTCTCTCTGGTGATGCTGTCGGCACGGCCGGCCTCCACGGTAAATTCCTTCACGGTGGTAAAATCAAATTTGCCTTTTAATGCCGTGATCAGGCGGTCCAGCTGCTCCGGCTCCAGAGCAGAAGAAATCTCCTTCGTGGTGTGTGATGTTAACTCTGAAAAAGAACAGTTGCAAGTCAAAATTTTTGTTTTGAAAAATCGGAGGAAACTTTGGCGATGTGAAGACAGAATTGGCTTTATGCCATAGACCAAAAACAGAGAAAAAACCGTAAATATGCACAAATTCATTTTTTAGACAGACAAATCAACTTTCTCTTGCCCCTGTGAGAGCCTGTGTTGCCCCTGTGTGCGATTTTAAGACCGAAGTCGAGGTAGTTACCCATAATAGAATTATTGAGCCTTGTTGGGGAAATGTGAAAGACATGATTTCTTGAGATACCGCCAAAATAAGTAATGTCGAAAATAGTGCAGGTTAAAGGAGTTATGCCGCCAAGAGGCGGCATAACTCGTGAAACGCCCACCGGCAGAGCCGTTGGGCAGAACCTAACATGGCATAACTTTTCCTGCTGTTCAAAAATGTCTTATGCTTTGGGACATTTTTATTGGGATTGCCCTGTAACAGAAAAATCGAGAATGTTCCATGGCGGTTGTCGCCAATAGAACATTCTCGATTCTGTGTTTACGTCTAGGTATTTTGGAGATAGCTCATCCCCCTTATACCCCCTGGTGAATGCCATTGTAACATAGATGTTTAGGAGGCGTCAAGAAAAATGTTACAAAATTGTTACATTCAATTTTAGATACCCTTATGTGCACCCAGTTCTAAGGTTTCTAAATTAATCCATTGATATCATCACCTTCGGAGAGAGACATTCCGATTAATTTAAAGACTGTGGTTGATTTTTTAGTTGGTTGGTGTCCTTAAGTGGAGACATAATAAATTATAGGAGTTACTACATCTGAATCTTTACTAAATAATTTTTGTAATAATTTATAAGAATCTCCTCATTCTTATTTTTAAAATTTCCAAAAGCCCTATCTGCAATATTTATCTGTTCAATTGACAGAAAAAGTCCAACTTCACTAAGAATATCCAACAAGTTTTCTAAAGCAATTCTTCGCTCACCAAAACCACCTAATTCTTTAGCTTCATTTATTGCACTCTTAACTATCTGATATCCTCTTTCTGTTTCCACTTCATACCGAAAACTCATTTCACTGCCTGCTATTGAGTCAATTATTTGCAAAAAATCTTCATAAGCTTGAATATCCATCTTTTCTCCTCTATCTACCACTGTTATAACCAGTTATTATTCCCTCACCATGCGGTTCAACAATTACTGTTATATTTAATCCATGGTTACGACCCTTAACCATAAATCTAACTGGTGTACCTTTATTAGTCATTGAAGGTGCGTTTACATCTGGTGTTCCAACAGTTATTGGGGCATTAGCTGCTCCTGGCCCAGTTGATTGTTTCCATGTTGAGTTTGGATTATTGGCAACATCCTCTATAGCTGAAATCACTTGTTCATCAGTCCAAGTATCAGGAAAAGCACCTTCAGTAAACCCTCTATTTGGACCATGTCCAGGGTCTGTAGGTCCCTCACCTTCTAATATATGATTTCTTCTGCTATCATTAACTCTATAACCAGAGGAACTACCACTCTTGACATAAACTCTTTACCCTTATAATAATCCAAGCCGATGATCCACTATCGAAAAAAGAGTAAACTCTCCAAAACCGACCTTTACATCTGCTTAAAATTTTATCACATATTTGCCATTTTCACTATACAGTTTCGCCAGCATTTTCCACAACCAGCATGCGATACTCCGTACCGTTTTTTAACATTCCATAAATGATACTGATTAACCGTCTTGAAATGCAAATCAGTGCCTGCTGACTGGTTTTTCCCTCTGCCTTACGTTTCTCATAATATGCCCGTACCACCGAATTTCTCGGTGTACCCTTTGAGGATACCTGCACCATCTGGATTGCAAGGAAATAAATGGTTGCCTGCAATCGTCTGTTACCCTGCTTGGTAGCTACATCCTTCCCCTTACCGCTGGAGGATAAATGAAGCGGTGCAATTCCGGCAAACTGTGCCAGTTTATTGGCATTACTAAAGCGTTTGATATCACCGATTTCAGCAAGAATCTTCACTGCTGTGATAACATTTACACCAGGAATGGTTGTAAGTGTGCAGCCCAGCATCTTATACATCTGTTCCAGCATCTTGTCTACTTCCGTAAGCTGGCTATCATAGTGCTGTAAATCACTGACAATACTAAGTGTCACCATATCTCTGGCATCTTGATAAGCATTGTTTTTAACCTTATCACTGGCTACTGCATCCAAGATTTTCTCACAGGTTTTAGTGGAGCATTTGTTATGACTGACAGGAACAAGTTCTGCTCGCAAATCTTCCACAGACTTACCCTTCAAATACTTTCTGGATGGGTAATGCTCCCAGAAATACAGTGCTGTGGGTCTACTGATGTCATTGAAAAACTGCTTGTATGACGGATAGGCAATACACAACTGCTCATGCAATTGGTTGACTAATCTCGTCCTTTGCTTCATGATATTATCCCTACGATGCACCAACTGACCAAGTGACCAGTACGCATCATTGGGGCAGGCATCCGGAAGTTTGTCCAGCATATTTAGTGTCGCCAGAGCAATGGCTTTGGCATCGTCACTATCGCTCTTACGGTACATAGCACCTCGATGCTTTGCCTGTCGATGTGAGATAGCGGTGTTTACATCCTTAACCAGATACCCCTTGTCAATTAGCCAGACCGCTAAGGCTCTGCCGTAACCGTAGGCGTTCTCAAGACCATAAACTACTTCTTTTCCATCGGTATTACACTTCTTTACTTTAGTAACCAGCTTAGGAAAAGCGGCTGGTCTGTTTGGGAAAGTAATCTCTCCCAGCTTTTGATTATAGCAGTCAATCATAACTGCTGTGTGGGTCTCCTTATGTAGGTCAATACCCACATAAATATAATTCTCTTTAATCATAAAAATCTGCTCCATTCTCAATGTTTGGCAAAATAGTGGCAATCTCAACTGTTAAGCATCTTTCTCGGAATTACGCATCTTTTCAGCAACCAAGTGTGCAAGAGTGGTATAGCCTATCCACTTCTGGTCAGGCACAAAATATTCCGCAAAGGAACACCGCTAGCTTTCATGGAGATGGATACTTCCTGCAGAACGCAGGCTTCACGAAAGACTTACGAATTGCTTTCGTGGTGTGTGATGTTAACTCTGAATACGGATGTATTCAAGTTAATTCTGCTTTCTCTTGAAAGAAAAAGACATTGTAACCATACCCCAAATCCCTCATACTTTCAGCGATGTAGATTTACCAGATGAACTGTTTCAAGGGCATTTTATACACACCATATTTCCAGCTAATGGATTTGTGACACCAACTCATATAGTTACTGCTGTTACTCCCGTTACCGTACATTCACGAAACAAATAATCCATGACAGAACCTTGCAAAGGTATACACCTGCCGCACCGATGCAAAACGATTACAGCTAACGGTATAAACTACATCTCCACTCTGCAGAACCGATGTAAGTTCACCAAGACTTCCAGCACTGTAAATGTTATTAACACGAATCTTCTTACTTCTGAAAAACACCTTTGTTGTCTCATCATCCAGTGATGATATAAATCCATAAATCATAAAAGCCAACCTCCTTTTCATTGTTGGTTAACTTATGCCTATATGCGTCATTCTGAAAACAGTCTGTAGTTTCCAAAGTTCCTTAAAGTCGGCAGGAAATGTTTAAAAGACTTGTTTAAATTTATACACTTTTTCATCTTGTTTTTTGATACCACACTTCATACTTCAGATAATACGCAAAAAATCGGTCATATACAAAAATTCAAATACCATGATAAAAGAAATATTCTGCGGATTTATGGAACTATACAGTATCGGTGGATGAGCAGGTTTGTGGCAATATTAGTTGATTTGATATTAGGAAAATCAGAATGAATCGAAACAAAGATGTGATGTTAAGATGTGCGGATTAAGATTGGAGAATTTCGATGGTATCAACGGATGATGATTTGAGATTGCTGGGGATTGTCAGTCATTATCTTAGTTGCCTGTATTTATGAGACCCCAGCGAATTATTTGTAAGCTGTCTGTGAATGTCATAATCCATCTTGAAGTGAAACTTAATTACGAAAAAATCTTAGAAAATGGCTAGATTTCTAAAGGAAAAAGAACTCCTGTAATATCTTTGATAGCAAAATCAAAAGAATCCGATACCGTCTTTCTGGCAAAAATCTGTATGTGATTTACCGCCTTTTGAAGCAATATTTGAGTCGAAATTACCGCTTTTTTGACCAATTTTTATATCTGAAATACCACTTAAGGAGATTATTTTTTACAGAAAAACGCATTGTCTTCACAGCAACAAGAGCCATTAAAGCAATGCGTTTTAAGTCTTTGAAAAAACAATATTCAATTTTAAATATTCTTGTACTAAATCACAATCAACATAAATCTTAACGCAAAACTATAGTCAAAATTTCTATGCTGAAATCTGTAATGAATTAAAAAATAAATCGAAGTTATCACTAATTCTATATAAACAATCTTCCTCTGTAGATTGTTCTAATTCCAAACAATGATCCCATAAGAAAACTCCTTTCCAATCATCTTGCCATATCAAAAGAATCAATCCAGCATTTATTGAATTTCCAATAATAATTGTTTCTTCTGGCAATTCCTCTCCATATTCATTGTACCAACTATTTAAGCATAAACTTCTTACCTGATTAAAACCAAACAAAACATCTATTCCTATATTTTCCCTTAATTCATCGACCCAAAACGTATGAATTTCATCAATAAACTGACCTCCATTCGTATCCAATAAAAATTCTTTATAGTCTTTAGGTAATTTCATTTTTACAGTTTCTTCATAGCATATTACCTCATCAACAATTATTCCATCAAATTTTTTAAACATATTCTTTCTCCTATTTCTTTTTTAAGTTTGATATTCCACCCCTATGTCTAAATCTATCGTGCAATATCGTTTCTACCTCTTGCAATGTCACTCCATCTTCATGATGATGCCATGTTCCATCTGCACTCTTAATATATCCCATTTCTCTTGCCTTTGCAAAATCCTTATTTCTTTCTACAAAAGGTCCAATTGGTGCTTCTTGCCTAACCATGTCTGCTGATTTAAAATCTGGATATCCATTTGGATAAGATACAGAATTCCCTTCCCAATCATGATATGTCCATACTCCATTTTCATCTATTGAAATTGTTCCATTTTTTCCATACCATGCATCTATGGCAGGAGAATTCAATGGCTTATTTTGCCTAATATCTTTTGTAATATCAGAACTGTTTTTATATGTCTTACTACCACCCTTGACATAAACTCTTTACCCTTATAATAATCCAAGCCGATGATCCACTATCGAA
>OGLJ01000698.1_pt1 | contig 36019 bp, 36 predicted proteins | sample 1572801 | NCBI WGS metagenome assembly OGLJ01 (sample SAMEA2581877, study PRJEB24529) | metagenome | biome: Human gut stool | place: China | collected 2011
TGGGTGGCACTCATTTTTTGCAAACCGGTTATTTGTTACTTAACAGGAATGCTCCTTTAATGAAAAACCAATAAGCAAATTAACATACTGAATGGCTGATGAAGCAGATATATCCAGATTGTTTTGCTTCCTAAAACCGATAAGCAGGGTAATTTACGCTGGGCGTATTTTTGCCATGTATAATGTTTCATGAATATCTGATTAAAATAAAACCCGCATAAATATAAAAATATCCACGGAAAAATAGGAAAGTAGTCACTTGAATGAAACCCCTCATGCGGAAAGCCTAACGGTGTAAGTATTTTTATATTGTATAATAGATTTGGAACTTGAATTTGTAGCAAACCGGTTATTCCAATTTGACCAAATTGTATTTGTTTGCAAAGCAGGAACAGCAAAAAGCAGATTGCCATTCCATAGATAGCAGGGATTTTCTTTAATAGTTTTTCTAAAGGAAGCGTAAGAAGGATTGCACAACCCATAAAATTTAATATTCCAAACCAAATTGTTTGCGCGGGAATGACTACTAATGTAATAATTGAAATCAGCAGCCCCAAAAGATTAAATATGATTCCACGCCGTAAATTCTTTTCTTTTCCCCATACCCATACAAAACCAGAAATAAAAATGAATGTGCAGCATATCGCCTGTTGCCAGATATGGATTGCCGGAAGGCTATACCATGTTGGAGATTTTTCATACACAATATACACATCGTATAAAAAATGAAATATAACCATATTGATAATAGCAACGCCCCTTATCCCGTCAACAAAATAATACCGTATCTTTTCTTCTTGCATACTGTTATCCTCCTATCTAATGCCATAACAGTCCATATTGAGAAGTTCAATTACAACGACTTCCGGGCGATTGTTAAAACGGATGGGAATAATGCTGTTACCTAATCCACGGCTAACAATCATATTTGTACTGACACTTGTATATAGCCCTGCGTCATACTGTGGAAATAGCCCTTGATTGGGTGCGATCAACCCGCCGATAAATGGCAAACGGAATTGACCACCGTGTGCGTGTCCGCTTAAAACCAAATCAATATTGCAATGTACATAGCTTTCAAACAATTCTGGCCGGTGCGACAGCAAAATGGTGTAGCTGCTTTCATCATCAACAAGACTACTCAGCTTTGTTCTGACCATAGCTGGGGCTTCTCTGAATATATCTCCTTTTATGGTAAAATCAGGGTCAGAAAGTCCAATAAGCGTTATTTCTTCTGTGTCGTGTTTTAACTGTACAGCTTCATCTTCAAGCACAATTACGCCAATCGTTTTAAGTTCTATTTTGAGTTCATCATACTGTGACAGGATTGCTTCGTGGTTCCCTGTTACATAATAGACAGGCGCAATCTTAACCGCTTCTTTTGCAAAATCAAGAGCTACTCCAATATCTGTATGCCCTGCGTCCACTAAATCCCCCGTTATTGCAATAATGTCCGGTTTGCTTTCTGATAGCAATTCCAGCAACTTTCTATTGCCTTTCCCAAATTCTGCGTTGTGCAGGTCTGATACTTGTGCTATTCGGAACCCGGAAAATGCGATAGGAATACGGCTACTTGAAATTTTTATGTTACTTACCGTCAACGCTGTATTACCCCAGATCAAATAAACGAGTAGGGCAAAAAATATTGAGCTTATTACGCATAATTTAAGATGTTTTTTCATGTTTTCTCTTTTCCCATCCTCCGTAATTATCTCTGCCGTGCGACGGCTTTTTCTTTTGTCGCTGTCCGACAGATATGACTTTTTTTATTTTATGAATATCATATCAAGGAACGACAAATCCAGCATGAGTAAATCACGCATGTTTTCTGCGTGATTTACTCATGCACTTTTTTACTGTGTTCGATATACTGCTTCTGTACATTGAAAGGAGCGATCAATAATGAGTACACTATTAGAAGTAAAAGACATCACCAAAATCTATCCAAACCAGCCGAAACCAGGACTAGATCATGTTTCTTTTGAAGTAATGCAGGGTGAATTTCTCGGTATTATGGGAGCTTCCGGCTCCGGCAAAACAACGCTTTTGAATGTGCTATCCACTATTGATATTCCTACAAGCGGCAGCATCTGCATGGGAGAGGAAAAAATTCAAGAGCTTAGTCAAACACAGGCAGCCGATTTTCGTAAGAATAATCTCGGCTTTATCTTTCAAGAGTATTTTTTGTTGGACAGTCTGACTGTGCAGGAAAATATTGCAGTTCCCTTGACTTTGCTCCATGAAAGCGCAAAGACGATTGATAAAAAAGTGATGGAGCTTGCGGAGCTGTTTGGAATTGCTTCACAGCTGAAAAAATATCCCAGTGAATTGTCTGGCGGTCAGCGACAGCGTGTAGCGGCGGCTCGTGCTATGGTAAAACGCCCGCCGTTGATTTTTGCAGATGAACCCACCGGGGCATTGGACAGCAGTTCAGCAACGGAACTGCTCTTTGCCCTCTCAGAAGTCAATCAGGCTTTAGGAACAACAATTTTAATGGTAACACATGACCCGTATGCGGCAAGCTATACAGATCGCATTTTGTACTTTAAGGACGGGCATATCATTTCCGAATTGAAACGGTGTAACAGGGAACGCCGTGAATTCTATGAGGAAATCATGCAAGAAGCCGCCAGACAGGACGAAAAGCGTTAAGGGGGGTGACAACATGAAATTATCCGCAATCGCCTTAAAAAATCTGAAACGGAACTTTTCGTTTTATTCCCTGTACCTTTTTTCCGTTTCTTTTGTCTTGATGATTTACTTCTGCTTTACTTCATTTTCCATGAACCAGATAATCATGGAAAAAATATCTTCGGATGGCAGAGTGGAAACCATGTGCCGGACAGTAGCAGTATTCATCATGGCATTTGTCATTTTTTATATGTTCTATTCCAATAGTTTTTTTATGCGGCGGCGTATGAGAGAATTAGGGATTTATTCGCTACTTGGGTATCGAAAATCAACTATATTGAAATTACTGATTTTTGAAAATGTAATGATCTGCTTTGGCGGTATGATGCTTGGGATTCTGACTGGCAGTATTCTCCACAAAATCGTAATCGCCGGGATTGTGACCCTTTTGGGAATATCCGTAGATCAAAGCGCAATCCCTCTAATTTACCCGGCAGCAGTAAAGGCAATCCTTTCCTTTGTAATCGTCGTGCTGATTACACTTACACTTTCTAACGCAAGGCTGCTCCGAAAATCCACCCTGCTTGATTTGGTGCGACTGGAAAAGAAAACGGAAAAACCGATCCATCCCCATGCAATAACAGCGATATTGGGTGTCGGATTTCTCAGCGCAGGGTACGGCCTTGCATTGGACATTATGCGGGGAAAGCAGTCATTGTGGAATACCATTGGATTTTCTCCTATTGCCATGCTGACACTTTTTTGTGTTGTGGCAGGAACGATTCTGTTTATGTACTCATTCCTACCCTATGTCTGTCAGAAAATCCGGAAGAAAAAAAGCAGACTTTACCATGAAAATACCATTATTGTAGTGCCAAAGTTTATGCACCGCATCCGTTCTAATGCGAAATCACTGATTCTGCTGATCCTGCTGACAGCGGGGACGCTGGCGGTCTTTGGCTCGACGGTTCTTTCTATGTGGTATCCATACCAATCTTTCCGGCGCATTATCCCCTCTGCCATTGAATACCGAGTGACAAATGAGCAGGAAAAGGAAATCTCTTTGCAGGCTTTGCAGAAGGCTTGCGACGAACAGGAATACGAAGTTTATGAAACGATTATTTTCAAAGTAAAAGCAACTTCTGATCGTCTGCCGACAGAATACAGTATCAGTGAAGATAAGGGGCGTATTCCCGAATTTGAATGTATCAGCCGGACAGACTATGCCACCCTGCTTTCTCAGCAGGGAAAGAAAACGGATATTCCAGAATTATCAGATACGGATTGCATTTTAATCAAATACTATCCAGACCATGAACATTCTGACATGGGAGCCTCGTATCGTCTGGACTTTGGAACAGGAATAACCGATGTAACAGTAAAACAGACAAGCATTGATAATCCTATTGGCTTTTCAAACAGTGTTGGAACGCTAATTTTGTCGGATAACCTTTATCAAAAAATGCGTGACAGTACCATAGATAGAGTTTCGGTTATCAGTATTAATGGTGAAAAAATGCGCTCTAATGAAACTGCCTACACAGCTTTGAAAGCGTCTATGCCGGACAACATTTATCTGGCAAGCGCATGGCAAAGAGAAAGTACCTTTGTCCGCGATGCAAGTTCCACTTTTTTGCTAATTTGTTTTACTACGATTATTTTCTTAATTGCTACGGGCAGTATTCTTTACTTTCAAAATATTTCGTTCGTAACCTATGACAAACCGGACTATGAAATCATGCTGAAAATGGGATATAGTCACACAATGATTAAAAAATGTGTGCGTCGGCAGATACAGATTTATTACATTATTCCCTATGTCATAGGATTGCTGCACAGCATTTTTGCGATGATTTGTTATAAGTCTGCACTGATGGACGATCTGCTCGGACGGAACAGCGCCGTTGTTGCACCGATTCTTCTGGCGGTGGCGATCTTCTCCATTATCTATGTTATCTATTACCAGTTAACGAAACGCTCCTGCTATATAATTGCCTTGAAATAATGCGGCGGCTGGCACTTTCATTGGTGTCAGCCGTTGGTTTATTCAAAAATATTTTAGAATAGTAACCTTGAACTCATTGGGAAAGGACAGTACAATATTAGAAAAGGAATGGGGGTGGAAAATACGAAAAGCACATATTTCTCAAGACAGATTATTTGTGTGTTGAATCAATTTGCCGTGATCATTTATCTCGGCTTTATAGCGTACAACGGACATTATATAGAAAGCAATCACCTTGTTCATTTTCTATCTTTGTCGCTCTTGTTTTTTGACGCGGCGTATATCTCATATAAGAATGTAAAATGTAATAAGGTTCTGAACCACTTTTCCTTATTGTTATTGTTGCTGGGCTGGCAATTCTTATTGTACCTGTTTGATTTCCGGCCAATATCCAAAGCGGTTTCCATGCTGTTGTTACCTGTCTGTTTTTATCAGTCAGCATATTTCATACAGACATTTTTATTTCAGAGTTCCGCCTATCGGGGGCAAAAAGCGCTGCTTGCTTTTTTGAAAATTTCCTGCGTAACAGCAATTATTTGCTTCTTCTTTTCAGATAGGGCTTTTTTCACAGCCTACCAACTGCAATTTTTTATCTCGACACTGGCTCTTGCTGTCGTTGGTATCATACAGAGAAAACGAATTGTCTTTGTGCTGAAAAGTCAAAGGAAACGTCTGCTTTTTCCACTGGCTCTTGTAGTAATTCCATTTGTAATATACCTTTTCGTTTTTCACAGGGAAGCGGAATATATGGCAAGCATGGGGAGCTACATCCCCGTTATGCTGGCATTTGTATGTATTCATAGTATCGTGTTCCAATACCATCCACAGCAGGTACAATTTTTAACGCTGTCAGGGGGATATATTGTTGCTCTGGTTTTTGTCGGATTGGTTGGACTTGTTGGAATGGCATATCTTTTTCAAATCCCACTTGTGGCAATTTTGATGAGTGTTTACATAGTGGTTCTGCTGGCACAGGTTTACAATATCCTTTTGTATGTGCGGATTTGCAGACAGCCGACCGACTATAATAACCCCACGGATCGTCAGCACTTTTACGCCTATTCACTGGAACAGATTAAACGGGAAGAAAACTTAAAAAAAGATTTTTCCAACTATTTGCACGATAATATTTTGCAAAACCTGCTTTCCATCAAAAACATGTTATGTAAAGCAGAGCAGCCAGAGATAAGGAGGTTACTTCTCGATACGTTGACAGAATTAAATGCTTCCATCCGTTTTCAAATGCAGACTTATCACCCAAATCTGGTAAAAAGTCTGACCTTAAAGGAGAATATTCAAAATCTGCTTGATTCAATGGAAGAAAACCATTCTGCAAATATTTGTTTGGACTGCGATAAAGATGTATTTCTTGTAGAGCCATATAATGTGCTCATCTATCGAATGATAAAAGAACTGGTAACAAATGCGTTAAAACATTCCTCCGCAACGACAATCGATGTGTTGCTGATGCAGGAGGACGGACGCATTACCCTAAAGGTGACGGATAATGGTATTGGGTTCAAACCGTTCACTTATAAGTCAGGTTCACATCAGGGGCTTGCTTCTATTGGGGAACAGGTCAGTTTATTAGATGGCACTATGAACATCCAACCCGCTACTGGCGGCGGAACGGCAGTTGTCATTTCTATGCCTATGAACGGAGGTGATTCGTATGAAAATTTTGTTGGTCGATGACCATATACTTTTTGCCAAAAGTCTTTCGATTGCCCTGTGTGATAATCCAGAGATTGAGCAATTTTCCAGTACAAAGGATATTCAAGATTTGGAAAAACAAATTGCCACAGAACTACCAGATATTTTACTGATTGACATTAACTTAGGAGGACTGACAGACGAGGACGGTTTAATGCTCACACAACATTTGTTGGAGCGTTTTCCAGATCAAAAAATAGTCATTCTCTCTGGCTATAATCTTCCTGTTTATCGCAAAGAAGCAAAGAGGATCGGTGCAAGAGGGTTTATCAGTAAGGATGTAGAACCAGATGAGTTATTGCACATTTTATTGACCATCAAAGATGGGGCAACACACTTCCCACGGGAAGAAGTATTTATAGAAGAGCTGACAGACGGGGAGAGAAAAGTTCTCGAATTGGTTGCATCAGGAGTCAGGCGCCGCGAAATCGCTGAACAGCTTTTTATTAGTGAACGAACAGTATCAAATCATTTGCAACATATTTTTCAAAAATTGCAAGTTAGCTCTACCGTTGAGATGATAACAAAAGCTATTAAGTTAGGATACATTGCTCAATCGGTAATATGAAATATAAAGTTTAGAACAAGCACATATCGCAACATTCCACAGGCAGAATATGAAATATAGAATGTATGTGGGTGATGCAATATGGCAAAAATCGAAGATTGCCCTGGCTTTGAAACCTTCGGTGCGGATGTAAAAGAAGCACGGAAGGCGAAGAACCTTGCACGAAAAGATTTAGCCGAAAAGGTGAACATTGATACAAGGTATCTTGCCAACATCGAAAACGAGGGCACGATCCCAGCCTGCCGGTCATCATTCAGCTTGTAAAAATCTGCGGCCTGCCGATGGAGAGATATTTCAATCCAGAGGTCATGCGAGAGGAAAGCGAGCTGCGCCAGCGGGTCGGACAGAAGTTGAAACTCTGCCCGGAACAGTATTTGCCTATCGTGGAAGGCGCCATCGACGGGGCCTTAAAAATTGAAAAGCCGAATGAAGAAACGGAGGGTGTCTGAACATCCTCTGTTTTTCTTATTTTGCGGGCATTTTTGGACTTCTGCAACGCTTTATAAGTAGGGATAAGATACGGTATCACGGCGCCTCTGAATTTCCCGGAGGTAGTCGATTGCCTCATGGTACAGTACCAGTTTGCAGTAAGCATCGAACTGGCACCGCTCGCCATAGTCATTGCGGGGGATCATATCCATCTTTTCACCCCCTTTCCTGGGGGAATGAGGTGGGTTTCTCCCTTTCCGCTAGCAAGGCGAACGCAAATCCGCTCGCTACCCTCTAAAAGCCTCCTTTTTGAAAATTTCTCAAAAAATTTTTTTCGAGGCGGGCTTGTCCTCAAAAAACAGCAAAAAGCGCCCTGCAAGTCGTCATTGGTTTGTGTGTAGGCGCAAAGAAACGGCGGCTCTGAAAATCAAAGCCGCCGTTTCAAATGGGCGTGTCAAATTGTCTGCTCTACGACGGCTTTTTTTCTTTTGCCGTCGTCCGGCAGGTTGTTTCTTTTGCGCTTATCTTAACAAGCAATTCTCACAGAAATGTCACTGACATTCTCTGTTTCGACAGAATAATGGGTTGAAATCTCACAAGCCTGTGAGATTTGAAAATTTATTGCCTTTTCTTCATCGAATTTCTTTTTTCCGAAACAGGGCAATTCCCAAAACAGAAGTTAGAAATGTCACCAACAGAGAATATCCCATCCATCTGTAAGGGGCATTTGCTATGCTTTCATCTGTCATTCCCTCTGTGTCAAACGCATCTGCAAGTTGGATGGCCTGTCCAGAGGGTAGCAGATCGCTAAGAACTTCAAGAACAATCCGTGGTGTACCTTCAATGTATTGAGGGTTCGGAAGCTGTTCAACTTGTGTAGGGATACCCATTTCATTGACAGTCACATAGTTATCGTAAAGTTTTGGTTCTCCAAGTTTCTGATGGATAAAAGAACCGGATACCAGTAGAACCAAAGCCAGTATCATACTCACAACTACATTGCCTGCCTTATTTGTATTCAGGATAGCAAGCAGCGTCATAATGCTGGCGAAGGTTACAGAAATCATAAGACTGCTTATCATGCACAAAAAAATTGTAGCTGTTTCTGTTATCAGTTCACCGCCATTCATGTTTCCTATTACAAAAACTCCAACGGTATAGGACAGCGAAATCAATACACTGGCAATCGCACACACAATAAGATTTGCTAAGTAAATCCGTATTCGAGAGTGGCCGACTACCGGAAAGCTGAATATCCGCAGGAATCAGGTCAACGCCTTCTGCATGATGCAGAATACCTTCTCCGGGGCGTATAGGATGATCCATCAGAATTTTGCCCATTGCATCCGACAGTGTAAATGGCAGCTTGTCCGGTTGCGGATTTCCCAAGCTGATTGTCAGGCTTCCTTGTGGGTCCCCGTCGATCAGAAGCACTTTCTTTCCGGCCTGTGCCAGACCTATTCCCAAGTTCGCACAGGTTGTTGTTTTGCCAACGCCGCCTTTCTGGTTGGCGATGGCGATGATTTGTGTGTTCATGACTTCACCTCATTTCTGATTGTTGCTGTTGTTTCTGGAAATAGAAAAAGCCGCCACTTCAAAATCATAAAGTGACGGCCCTTTCTAATGCCGGAATCTCTGAAACAAAAAAAGCACCCAGTTATTTGTTACTGAGTGCCTGCATTAGAATCGTATTTAATTGTTCAGATTTGGTCAGATTATGCCAAACCCTCCAGCGAAAAATCCGGTGTCTGAGAGTGCCAAATCACCCTCAAAAATACCCCCGAAATTGCTCTCTGGTTGTCCTATTTTTTAACCACTAAGGCCGTTTTTTGACCCCATTTTTGCCGGTTGTCCTATATTTAACCACTAAAAATTGGGTGAAAACGGCTCTCGTTTGGTCAAATCAAGTCAAACTATATCAGCCCGTTTAGGTATAAGAAAACCCCGGAAAACCTTGATTTTCCGGGGTTTTTGAACCATTTTGATATAGTCTGAGCAGTCGATTATCGCTTGCTGAACTGCGGAGCGCGACGAGCTGCTTTGAGACCGTACTTCTTGCGCTCCTTCATACGAGGATCGCGCGTGAGGAAGCCGGCCTTCTTCAGGACGGTGCGGTACTCGGGGTTGACCAGCAGCAGGGCGCGGGCCACGCCGTGGCGCAGAGCGCCGGCCTGACCGGACACGCCGCCGCCCTCGACGGTGGCAACGATGTCGACCTTGCCGAGCTCCTCGGTCGCGGCGAGGGGCTGACGGACGACCATCTTCAGGGTCTCGAGACCGAAATACTCGTCGATGTCGCGGCCGTTGATGGTGATAGCGCCGGTGCCGTTCTGGAAGAGGCGAACGCGGGCGACGGAGGACTTTCTACGGCCGGTGCCGTACAGATAAGGCTTCTTGGACTGATACATTCTTCTCTTCCTCCTTAGACTTCGTAGGCTTCGGGCTTCTGGGCCTGCTGCTCGTGGGTGTCACCAGCGTAGATGTGCAGGCGCTTCAGGGAGTCCTTGGTCACGGTGTTGCGGGGCATCATGCCGCGCACAGCCACGCGCATCGCAAGCTCGGGCTTCTCCTGCATGAGGATGCGATACTTGGTCTCCTTCAGACCGCCGACCCAGCCGGAGTGCGTACGATAGTACTTCTGCTCCATCTTGTTGCCGGTGAGGATGGCCTTGGAAGCGTTGATGATGATGACGTTGTCGCCGCAGTCGGCGTGCGGGGTGTAGGTGACTTTGCGCTTGCCGCGGAGCAGATCAGCCGCAGCAACGGCGGTCTTGCCCATGGGCTTGCCGGCAGCATCGATGACGTACCACTTACGCTCGATGTTGCCCTTGTTCGCCATAAAAGTGGACATGGTGTGTTTCCTCCATATTGATCTATGAATGAAAGCTTGTGCTTTACATTTTTGTTGTCCCTTGGTAAAATCGGAACGAGTTTATTTATAGCATCTGGGCGCGAGAATGTCAACACCATTTTAATTTAGCGCAAGCAATGCTCGTAAATTCTCTCGTTTTCTTTGATTATCTCTCAATTTCTCAAATCGCAAAATCGAAATTCTTTTATTTTTCGCAAGGAGCTGTACCTATGCAGGAAATCTTGGGCCTCGTGCGCCGCTGCGTTACGGACTACGACATGATCCAGGAGGGCGAGACGGTCGCCGTCGGCGTCTCCGGCGGCAAGGACTCGCTCGTCACGCTCACCGCGCTCGCGCGCCTTTCCAAATTCTACCAGAAGCCGTTCAAGGTCGCGGCCATCACGGTCGAAACGGGTGTGCCGGGCATGAGCTTTGATGCCGTGGCCGACTATTGCGCGGCGCTCGGTGTCGAGTACATCCGCGCAAACGTGCCGATCTACGAGATCGTGTTTTTGGAGCGTAAGGAGAAAAATCCCTGCTCGCTGTGCGCCAAGCTCCGCCGCGGTGCGCTTTCGACCGCGATGAACGAGCACGGCATCAAGACGATCGCGCTCGGCCACCACTACGACGACGCGGTCGAAACACTTTTGATGAATCTCCTCTTTGAGGGCCGCATCGGCTGCTTCCAGCCCGTGACATACCTGAGCCGCTCGGACGTGACGCAGATCCGCCCGCTGCTCTATGTGAAGGAGCAGCAGGTGCGCAATGTCGCGGCAAAGCTCGATCTTCCCATCGTACATAACCCCTGCCCTGCCAACGGTGAAACGCGCCGTCAGGAGGTCAAAGAGCTCATCGAGTCGCTCTCCGAGCGCTACCCAGACCTCAAGCAGAAGCTCTTTGGCGCGATGCAGCGGTATCCGCTGTACGGCTGGGATGCAAAAAATTCGGAAAAGTGACGTTGTCACTTTTCCGAGAATATTTCACTGCGCTTTGTGCCTCGGTTGGCCGCTGAAAGAGGCCAATTCGACACACGCTTCGCGCAAAGTGTTTTCTGCCACGCGCATGTCGCGGCAGAAAACGATTAAAAACTTTTCGTGCCTATGGGCACCTGGGCAGCCGTTAGCAGCTTTGCTGCTCTACGGATGCCGCGTACCCCTCGCGGGTAAAAACTCTACGAGGCTTTTGTCCTATGTACATTAAATAAACACCAGCCTCAGCAAGATCAGCAGCGCGAGGCCCGGCGCGCCGAGGACGGCGATGACGAGAGCGTTGAAAAGATTCAGCCCCAACGAAATCTTGGCGAGCACGCCGAGCGCGCTTAGAATGCCGAGCAGCGCAAAGCCGAGCAGCGTGTTGACGAGCAGCTTGCCCGCGAGCTTCAACGGCACGGCGAACAGCCTGAGCACCGCGAGCAGCGCAAACACGGCAAACAGGACAAGCAGTATTTTTTCCGTTATCCCCATTTTGCGACCCCCTCGCTGCACGTTTTGTACACGGCTTCGCCGCTGCGCTCCTTGATCTGGCGCAGCAGGTAGTCATAGCGTGAGAGCTCGGCGTTGATCTCATACACGCAGGCGTCGACGAGCTCCGGCGCGCAGACCGCGTTGAAGCGCGCGTACGCCTGCGACAGCGCGACACGCGTGTCGCGCAGCTCGCTGAACAAGTCCTGCATGGATGCATCGCGCGCGACGTCACAGCGCAGCAAATTGACCTTTCGCATGTTTTCGCCCTCCCATACCTCTGCAATGTCAGTGTATGGAAAGTGTGGACAAATATTCCTCTTTTCAAACAAGGAGCCAAGTATGGAGCATGAAGATTATATGCGCGAGGCGCTGTCTCTCGCGCGCGAGGCCGCACAGGAAGGTGAGGTGCCCGTCGGCTGTGTCATCGTCAAAGACGGCGAGATCATCGGCCGGGGCCGCAACCGGCGTGAGGAACTGCAACGCACCTCCTCGCACGCAGAGATGGAAGCCATCGCACAGGCAAATGAACGTCTGCGCTCCTGGCGGCTCGACGGCTGCACGCTCTACGTGACGCTCGAGCCCTGCCCGATGTGCGCGGGCGCGATCGTCAACGCGCGCATCCCGCGCGTCTACTATGGCGCGCGCGACGAGGCGATGGGTGCCTGCGGCGGCGTGCTGAACCTCTTTATGGAGCGCTTTCCCTTCCGCCCCGCGCTCGTGGGCGGCATTCTGAAAGACGAATGCCGCACCGTGCTGGCCGATTTTTTCCGCACGCTGCGTTCGTAAAGTGATTTCGCTTTCGTGCGTCATTTGACCGCCGGTCAGGAATTGCTACTGCGTCATTACTGCGTCCGAGATATCGACAGTTTGGCACAGTCTCGCACAGTAACATGCAGACCGCAAACGGCTGCGGTGCAAGGATTTCCCTTGATTTGCAAGGGTTTCCGGATCTTCTTTCTATTTAACACTTTTGTAACACTTTCCCTCGAACTTTGTTAACATGCGTCCTTTATCTTAATCCTTGCAAGAGACAATAGCTTCTTTTCATCCAATCTTCCATCTTATAAGAAAAGGGACGCCGTGAGGCGTCCTTTTTCGTTATATTCTGATGTAGGATGGCGTCACGGATCGAAGTCCGCCGCCGCGCCGATACCGAGCGCGATGCACGCGCCGCCGGCGTAGAAGAGGATCTCGGCAAGCGTCGGGCACGCGGCCAAGGCCGCCGCGCAAAGGATGACGCTCATCGTGTTCGCGGGCATCAGCAGCCGCGGCGCGCCGCCGCGGAAAGCAAAGGCCGCAAATTCGAGCAGCAGCACCGTCAGCGCCGCGAGCGCCAGCGTTTCGACATAGTAATGACGCAGAATCGGGTCCGCCGCGTGCTCGCGGTAGAAGAGGATCAGCGCAAGCACCATCGCGCACACAGGCACGAGCAGCGCAACGCCTGAGAACTCCGCCTTGCGGCGCAGCGCGGTCGTAGCGTACAGCAGGCATGCCGCGCCGACTGCCAGAAAAACGGACAGGATCATCGTAAGCGTCGTGCGGAGCGAGAACACCAGCGAGCACACCGCCGAGCCGATCAGGGCAAAGCTGCCGAGCACCATCAGCAAGACCGCAAGCGTCGAGCGGTCAAAGGCGAAGTAGAGGTCCATGCTGCCGCACAGCTCGCGCTGAGCGGGATAGCGCCGCGCCATAATGACCGCGATGACCGCTGCGACGACGAGCACCGCAGGCAGCACCATCGTGTTTAAGTCCATCGGGACGGGAAGTCCGTCCGCGTCAAAGCCGACTGCCAGCAGGCGGAGGCGTGCCAGCGCCGCTGCCGCAGAAAAAAGCACCAGCAAAAGCCAATGAAGAATTTTCACAAAACCGAACCCTTTCTTTTTCCGGAATACGGCGCGCACAGCGCCGGAAAACATCTATTTATTGATGATAGCACACTCATCCCCGTTTGTCCATGAATCATTTTGCGGACAAGTCAGTCATACACTGATAAAAACACTGTCACTTAAGCATCGCGGCCGTGGGCCGCAGGGAGGAACACGCCTTGAAACAGCTTCTTCGCATCACGATATTATTGATCGACCTCATCTGGATCCTCGCCTGGGCGGCGGCAGGCCGCTTTGACGACACGCCGAACACACAGGACGGCTCGGAATCCCCCCTGCCGAGCGGTGAGATCGCCGCCCCCGGCGAGCGCGACAGCGCAAAAACGCTGCGCGTCCAAATTCAGGGCGAGGTTCAGGAGATGGACATGGGCACATACCTTCTCGGCGTGCTGCGCGCGGAAATGCCTGCCTCGTTTGAGGAGGAGGCGCTCAAGGCACAGGCCATCGCCGCGCGCACCTACACGCTCTATCGCATCCGCGGCGGCGGCAGCGCGAACCACCCTGACGCCGACGCCTGCGACGATCACACCTGCTGCAAGGCGTACATAAATGCCGAACAGGCCGCGGCCAACTGGGGCAGCATGGCCGTCTACTATGAGGAAAAGCTCGCACGCGCCGTGAGCGAAACGGACGGCGAGGTCATTTTGTATGACGGCGCGCCCATCCTCGCTGTGTTCTTCTCGTCTGCCGACGGCAGCACGCAGGGCGCAGGCGACGTGTGGATGAACGATCTGCCGTATCTCCAAAAGGTCGATAGCCCCGAGACGGAAGAGCTCGTACCGAACTACTACTCGGTCGCAACGTTCACGGCAGCGGAATTCAAGTCTCTCATCCTCGCTGCCAAGCCGGACGCCGACCTCTCCGGCAACCCCGAGGGATGGATCCGCGATATCGTGCGAAACGACTCGGACTATGTCGCCTCCGTCACGGTCGGCGGCGTCAAGCTGCGCGGCAATGACCTGCGCACGATTCTCTCGCTGCGCTCGCCGTCGTTCACCGTGGAATACAAGGACAATGCCTTTACCTTCCACGTCACAGGCTACGGCCACGGTGTCGGCATGAGCCAGTACGGCGCAAATATCCTCGCCAAGCAGGGCCTTTCCGCCGAGGAAATCGTGCAGCACTATTTTTCGAACACCACCGTCGGCTATTATGACGGCTGAGGCATCGCGGATATTGCAAAGCGGCGGAAAAATTGCTATAATATTAAGATAAAATACGCAAGGAGGCGGGAGAAATGAAGAGCAAGCGTTTTTTGTGTCTGCTGCTTGTATTGCTGATGGTCTTCTCCCTCACCCCCAGCGAAACGAGGGCCGAGACGACTGTCTATTTCACCGCCGTCAACGACCAACTTTTGCCCGATCTGAGCGATGAAACGATGCCGTTCTGGTCGGGTGGGCGGCTGTATGTCCCCTCCACGGTCATCACCGGCACGGACTTGGGCCTTTTCTACTCCCGCAGCCGCGACAAGAGCACCGCCGTCGTCTACCGGCAGGGCAGCGCACTGACGTTCAATTTCGCCGCCGGCACCGTCGCTGACCAGAACGACCGCCAGTACAGCGGTCCGGCCATCGTGCGCAGCGACGTTGTGTTCCTGCCGCTCGACCTTTTGACGCAGTTTTTCTCGCTCGATTATAGCTACACGCGAGTGACCTATGGTTACCTGGTCCGCGTCAAAAGTGATACGGTCGTGCTTTCCGACGCGAAGTTCATCGACGCCGCGGCTATGTCCATGGAGCAGCGCTACAACGAATATATGAAGACGCACAGCGAGTCGAACGATCCCGGCAGCACACCGAATCAGAACACCGACGGCGACCGCGACCTTGTCTGTCTCGCGCTGCGTGTGACGGACGAAGAGAGCGCAAACGCCCTGCTCGACACGCTCGCAAGCAACAACGCGACGGCGACGTTTCTCTTCTCGGAAGAGCAGCTTTCCTCGCTCGGCGATCTGCTGCGCCGTGTCGTCATCAGCGGCAACGCCGCCGCGCTGCGCATCGACGCTTCCGGCGGCAGCTCACGCACGGTCAGCGCGATCGAACGCGCAAACAACGCGCTATGGGCCGCGTGCAACGAAAAAGCGCGGCTCGTCGCGCTCTACGGCGCGTCGGACAAGACGCTGCGCGCCGTGCGCGCCGCGGGCTACTGCCCCATTGACTTTGACCTGGATTACAGCGGCGGTCTTCCCACCGCGGCGCAGGCCGCCAGCAGCATCGCGCGTCAGGCCCGCTCCGGCGGGTGCATCGCCTATCTCGGCGCTGACACCGCCGTACAGGCAGATTGGAGCACGCTGCTCTCTCGCCTCCGCTCGTCCTCGCGTCTCATCACGGCGCTCAACGAGCTCGCGGTCACAAAGGACGCGTGACGGTTTTACAAATTGTTCAGGAAACGCGCACAGTTTTGCGTATAATAAACAATAACACAGAAGAAAGACACACGCTTGTGTGAAGGAGGAAACCAGCATGGCACGCAATATTCTTGTCGTGGAGGACGACAATAATATTTCCAACCTCATTAAGATGTATCTCGACAAAGAGGGCTTTGACGTCCGCATCGCCGCCGACGGCGGCAAGGCCGTGGAGGAATTCAAGGAAAAAGAGCCCGACCTCGTGCTGCTCGACGTGATGCTCCCCGTGCTCGACGGCTGGGGCGTATGCGCCAAGATCCGCGAGACGTCCAAGTGCCCGATCATCATGCTCACCGCCAAGGGCGAGGTCAACGACCGCATCCACGGCCTTGAGATGGGCGCGGACGACTATGTTGTCAAGCCCTTTGAAATGAAGGAGCTACTTGCGCGCATCAACGCCGTGCTGCGCCGCAGCGAGATCCCCGAGGACACGCACAAGCGCCTCACGTTCGACAAGCTCATCATCGACCTCGACTCCTATGAGCTCATCGTCGACGGCAAGAAGATCGACACGCCGCCCAAAGAGCTGGAGCTTCTCTACCACCTCGCCGCCACGCCGAACCGCGTCTACACGCGCAACCAGCTGCTTGACGAGGTGTGGGGCTTCGACTACTTCGGCGATTCGCGCACGGTGGACGTACACGTCAAGAGGCTCCGCGAAAAGGTCGAAAACGTCAGCGACCAGTGGGCGCTCAAGACCGTCTGGGGCGTCGGGTATAAATTCGAAGTGAAGTAATTCAGTATGCCGGAAGAAAACAAAGAGAAAACACAGAAAAAGCGCTGGACGCTCAAAAAGGTCAAGACCCGCTGCCGCACGATCTACTGGCAGAATTTTCTGCTTACGGCAAGCGTCGTCATGCTGACGCTGGCGCTGCTCGGCAGCGCGTTCTTCGCGCTGACGTATTCCTACGCCATCGACGAGCGCAGCGAGCAGATGCAGAGCAAGGCGACGGTCGTGTCGCACATGGTGTCGTCCTACATGGAAAACGGCTCGCTCACAGGGCTGCGTGAGCTGGCAGACTTTGCTTCGAACGTGACGGATGCAGAATTTCTCATCTGCAACTCGGACGGCAACCTGCTGCTGACGACCGATACAACTCTCGTCAACCGCGTGCTGACCGTGCCGCAGGACGTGGCCGAGGGCGCGATGAGCGATGACACCTACGCCGTACGCACCACACTCGGCGACATCTATGAGGACACGCACTTCGTCGTCGGCGTGCCGATCGTGAGCGAGGGCGCAACCGTCGGCTTTGTGCTGGCGGTGACCGGCGCACGGGCGCTGACGACGATGTGGCGCACGTTCATCGGATTGTTTTTCATGACGGCGGTGACGGTACTGCTGCTCTCGTTCGTCGTGAGCGCGTGGGTCAGCATGCGCCAGTCGCGCCCCATCCACGAGATGGCGGAGGCGACACGCCGCTTCGCCGAGGGCAATTTCGACGTGCGCATGCACAACTACGAGGGTGTGACGGAGATCTCCGAGCTCGCCGAGTCGTTCAACAACATGGCGGACTCCTTACAGGAGACCGAACGCCAGCGCCGCGAGTTCATCGCGAACGTCTCCCATGAGTTAAAGACCCCGATGACGACCATTGCAGGCTACACCGACGGCATCTTAGACGGCACGATCCCGCCCGAGCAGGAACAGCAGTATCTGCGCATTATCTCGGACGAGGCGCGGCGGCTTTCCCGTCTCGTGCGCCGCATGCTTGAGGTCTCGCAGCTCCAGTCGCGCGACCTGACGCGCACGAAGGCGCCGTTCGATGTGTGCGAGAGCATGCGCCGCGTGCTCATTTCGATGGAGAAGAAGATCACCGACCGCGGGCTCGATGTCGACGCTGACATTCCCGACAGCGGTATCATGGTGCTCGGCGACAACGATCTCATCACGCAGGTCATCTACAACCTGCTCGAAAATGCGGCAAAATTCGCCCGCAAGGGTTCGGCGCTCTACCTCGGCGTGACGACGCTCAACGGCAAGGCGCTGATCTCGGTTCGCAACGAGGGCGGCACCATCCCCGCCGAGGAGATCCCGCTGCTGTTCGAGCGCTTCCACAAGAGCGACAAATCCCGCTCCGAGGATAAGGACGGCGTGGGTCTTGGGCTCTACGTGGTCAAAACCATTCTGGACCAGCACAAGGAGCACATCGCCGTCACAAGCGAAAACGGCCTGACGACGTTCACCTTCAGCGTGACGCTCGCCGGCGGGCAGACCGCGCAGTAAGTCTCAACAGGAGAAACACGCTATGGATCACGAGAATCAGGAGTTATCCCCGACGGTCAGCCAGAGCGGCGAGCCGCAGGAGGTCGTGCTGCGCTATGAAGCGCCCGTCACGCCCATCGTGGAGCGCTACGTGCAGCCGACACCGCTGCCCGGACAGCCGAAGAAGCATACATCACCGCGCAAAAAGCGGAAAGGGCTTAAGATCTTCCTTTTCTGCATGCTCGGCCTTCTCCTCGTCAGCGGCGTCGTCACGGCGCTGTGGCTCGGCGGCGCGTTCGACGATCACCGTTCCTATCACGACGATGATTTTGAGCAGCGCCATGACGAGGATTATTACGACAACAGCGAGCATGGCGAAACGACCATCAAGCGCCTGCCCAACACCGATCAGGTCAAGCTCCGCTACAACGAAAGCCACGGCGAGGCGCTGACGATCCAGGAGATCTACCAGAAAGTCAATCCCTCCACCGTCACAGTGCTCACCGGCAACCGCGACGGCAGCGCCATGGTCGGCACCGGCGTCATCTTCACCGAGGATGGCTATATCCTCACGAACGCCCACGTCATCGCGGGCGGCTCGGAGTGCTACGTCGTGCTCGACACGGGTGAGGATTACCGTGCGTGCCTTTTGGGGCTCGACGAAGAAAAGGACCTCGCCGTCATCAAGATCGCGGCCAGCGGCCTTCCCGCCGCGGAATTCGGCGACTCTGACGCGCTGACGGTCGGCGATCCGGTGTTCGCCATCGGCAACCCGCTCGGCGTGGAGCTGCGCGGCACGCTGACCGACGGCATCGTCTCCGCCATCAACCGCGACGTGTACGTCGACGGCGTGACGATGACGCTCATTCAGACGAATGCCGCGCTCAACAACGGCAACTCCGGCGGCCCGCTCATCAACGTGTACGGACAGGTCGTCGGTATCAACACGATGAAGATGGGCTCGTCCTCCACCACGAGCGTGGAGGGCCTCGGCTTTGCCATTCCCATCGCCTCGACCGCCTATATGATCAATGACCTGATCGCCTACGGTGAGGTACACGGCGAGGTGATGATCGGCATTTCGGTGCAGCCCGTTCCCGTCACGGCAGAAAATGGCGAGAGCGCGCTTCTCGTCATGGAGGTCACGCCCGGCGGCCCCGGTGAGGAGGCCGGCATCCAGAAGGGTGACCTTATCGTAGCGGCCGACGGCGAAGCGTTGACAAAGTCCACCGACCTTCTGCGTGTCCGCCGCCGCCATGAAGCAGGCGAAACGCTCAAGCTCTTAGTCGAGCGCGACGGCAAGCGCTTCACCGCAGACGTTGTTTTACGCGAAAGCGACACATGAGGATATCGACATGAAGAAAAAGCAATTTGCGCTCGGCTCGCTGCTCCTCGGCGCCGTCTCATGGCTCTGCCTGCGGGGATTGCAGCACATTGAGCGCCGCATGAAAAAGAAACAGGAAAAGTAAAAAAGCAACGATCCCCGTCCGGCGGAACCTTCCGCCGGACGGGGATCGTTTTGTACTCTTTGTCATTATCTTTTTTGTGCTTGCGGCGCTGGTCCTGCTCATGTCATTGTATGCGGCCCATTGCGTCGTCGCTGGCGGAATGGAAATCGGCAGCATTGAATCCGTAGGCGGTAAAACGCTGGAAGAAGGCTACTATCAGGAGCTTGCCACCGTCTATGCAGGTTATGCGGCCATGATCCGCGCGACCGGCATCTTTTTCTCTTCGATCCTCGCCTACATCTGGCTTAAAAATTGAGGCTCGCCATGAAAGAATGGCAAAAACTGCTCCAAGCAATACGATGACAGCTTTGTTTTCTGTCCCGACTGCGGTGAAAGGCTATCTCCCTCCGCGCCAAAAATTTCTAAGCGAAACGCCCTGCTCATCGTTTGTATCGCCGCTGCTTTGCTGATCGCCGGCGGCTCGGTACACGAGCTCTCGCAGGTCAAAAGCCAAAAGGACGCCATCGAGCAGAGCAAATACGATCGTGCGCTTCAAGAATATCTGAGTACCCCTACGACCGGCGACTTGACCATTTTGTCCGACTGGACAACGCGGACGAGCCGAAACTATCTCTATATCGAAGGGACCGTGAAAAACACCAGCTCCAAAGATGTCCGCTACTATGAGATCGGCTCAAATTTTTGGACCGCAGCGGAAATGTCGTCGACACCGACTGGACAAACGGCACGGATCTGGACGCCGGTGATTCCCAGCGATTTGAGAGCATCCGCGCAAAAAATCTCGGTGGCTTTACCTGCACCGTTGAAAAGGGTGGTGCGGCTACAATTTCATTCTCAGAACACTCCATTTCTGATTGATCCTTCTACTTAACTTACAGTCCCGAGAAAACAAAAGCTGTGAATGATGGCGAAAAGCTTGCCGGCTATTGTTATGATATAAAAGCTTCGGATGATCCTGACGCCTCGGCTTTTGGATATGCTTTTGTCAGTGACGATACTTTCTCTGTCGTCATTCTTTCCGACCCTGAGCTGTCATTTGCGTTCACTGCAAGTGATAAGTCATAAACCTCTTATTAAAAGAGCCACGGAGTATCTCTCCGTGGCTCTTTACGTCTTTCGCTTTTCACACCCTATAAATCTTCCGTTGTAAACGGATGCGGTCCGCGATCATGGCGATAAACTCGCTGTTGGTCGGCTTTCCTTTCGTGTTGGATACCGTGTAGCCAAAATAGCGCTGGAGCGTCTCAAGGTCGCCGCGGTCCCACGCGACCTCGATCGCATGGCGCACCGCGCGCTCAACGCGCGAGGGCGTGGTGCTGTAGCGGCGCGCGACCTCGGGATAGAGCACCTTTGTCACGGCGTTGATGACATCCATGTCCTGCACGGCGATGACGATGGCCTCGCGCACGTACTGATAGCCCTTGATGTGCGCGGGCACGCCGACCTCGTGGATCACTGCCGTGACCTCGCGCTCAAGCGCCTGCGACTCGTCCTCGCTCTCCTCACCCTCGTTGACCGCACGGCGCATCTGGTCTAAAAGCGAGGTCAGCTCGCAGGGCTTGGGCATGAAGAACGATACGCCGCGGCTCATCGCCTGCGACACGATCTGATCGCGATAAAGAGCCGAGACGACAACTGTCTTCATCTGCACCTTGTCCTTCGCCGCCTGCTCGAGCACGCCAAAGCCGTCAAGTCCCGGCAGCAAAAGATCCATCACAAGAAGCTGCGGCTTTCGCTCCGCTATATCCTGCGCCGCAGCCAGTCCGTCGGCTGCGCATCCCACTACGTCGAACTCACCCGTTGCTTCCAATGCCTGTTTCAGTGCTGTGCGGAACTCCTCGTTTGCGTCCGCTAATACGACCGTGATCCTCTTGTCCATGTCATCCCGTCCTTTTCACACAAGTTTTCGCCGACCCAGCCGGCCAGCTTCAGCAGCAAAATGTGACGTCTTCGTTCTGCCATGGCTCTAAGCTAACATATTTGGACAGCGTTTTCAAGCGAGTTATGTCGAATTTAACCATCTTTTTCTAACTTTTTGCATGAGAATTTGGTTGTTTTTACGCTATCTTAACACAATCTTTCTACTATATGGGTAGGTTATTCACTCGAAAGCCCCGCCGCAGAGAGCATATTTTCGATAAAAATGCCATAACCTCTTGACGGATCATCCAGCAGGACGTGCGTGACCGCGCCAATGATCTTGCCATCCTGCAAAATCGCGCTGCCGCTCATTCCCTGCACCACGCCGCCGCTCTGCGCAAGAAGCTCCTCGTCCGTCACGCGCAGCATCAGATTTCGCGTGCTGCCGGAAGGCGAATAGATTTTTTCGATCTCAATATCATACTCGCGTGTTTCATTGCCGGAAACGGTGGCTAAGATCGCCGCCCTGCCGGTCTTGATCTCATCCTTTTTTGCGATCGGCAGCGCCGCACCGGTGATCTTTGCCGCGTCCTCTGCCGAGAGCTTGCCGAAAATGCCGCATTCGGTGTTGGCGTAAAGCGTTCCGCTGTCGCGCGTCAGGTCAAAGTCGCCCTTGAGCTCGCCGGGCGAGGCGCGCTCGCCTTTTTTCACCGCCTTGACCGAGGCGTCCATGATGCTGCCGTGGTCGAGCGGCAGGAGCTGCCCCGTGTCCACATCCGTGACCCCGTGGCCCAGCGCGCCGAACGTGCCGCTCTGCGGATCAAAGAAGGTCATCGTGCCGATACCCGCCATACTGTCGCGCACCCAGGCGCCGAGGCGGTACTCGCCGTCCTCATCCTTCTCCGGCTCTGCGCTCAGTTCGATCGTGCGGCTGCCGCGCTTGACGGTCAGCGCCGCGGCGTCCTCGCCGTTTTCTGCCAGAAGCTGACGGAATTCCTCAATGGTATCCAGACTCTGCCCGCAGATGGCGGTGATGACGTCGCCCTCCTTGAGTCCGCAGTCCTTCGCCGGACTTTCCCCATCGGAAAAGCCGACGACGAGCACGCCATCGGAAAAGAGCTTAACGCCGACGGTCTGTCCGACGGGGATCAGCTCGCTGACCGTCCGGTCCGCCGCCTGCGCAGACGGCATTGCGATCGCGGCGGCGGCAAAAAATCCCAGCAGGATCGCCGCCGCTCGCTTTTTTGTGCGATGCGTTCCATCCATTCTCTCACCCCTTTAAAAAATACGGGCGGACGGCGCGCCCTGTGCGCGCAGGACGCTGCCGTCCGCCCAATGCCGGAAATTTTTTCTTTCTCATTTCTTTTTCTCTGTCCGGCGCATTTACTTTCTGCGCTTCGGGCAAAATTAAAAGGTGCAAAAATTTGATGTGCTGGCATCGCTTTTTGAAATGGCGCTGTAAATGCGGACAAAAAAATTCCGCAGACCAAAGTCTGCGGAATTTTGGGAATTGTTTCCATTTAACGCTCGCGGTTGAAAATTTTGAAGATGTCGTCGAACGGATCGGGCTCATCTTCGTGCTTAGCCTCTTCCTCGGCCTTTTCCTTGTCGAAGTCGAGCGGCGCAAGACCGGCAGCAGCGCTCTCGCCGCTCTGCTCGGCAGGCTTCTTATCCTTGTTGAAGTCCAGCGCGCCGGGCGCCTTGTCAAAGCCCGTGGCGATGACGGTGACGCGGATCTCGTCGTCGAGCGTCTCGTCGAACGTCGCGCCGAAGATCGTGAGCGCGTCGGGATGCACAGCCTCCTGCACGAGGGACGCTGCCTGCTCGACCTCGTCGAGGCCGATGTCCATCGAGCCCGTGACGTTGATGAGCACTCCGTGCGCACCGTTGATGGAGGTCTCCAGCAGCGGGGACGAAATGGCCATGCGCGCGGCCTCCTCGGCCTTGTTCTTGCCGGCGGCGCGGCCGACGCCCATGTGGGCAAGGCCCGCGTCCTTCATAATGGCGGTCACGTCGGCAAAATCAAGGTTGATGAAGCCCGTGTCGCGGATCAGGTCGGAGATGCTCTGCACCGCCTGACGCAGCACGTCGTCCGCGATCTCGAACGCGTTGGCAAAGGTGATCTTCTGGTCGGTCGCGTGCTTGAGGCGCTCGTTCGGGATGATGACGAGCGAGTCGACCTTGGTCTTGAGCTCTTCGATGCCCGCTTCCGCCTGCGTCATGCGGCGGCGGCCTTCAAAACCGAAGGGCTTCGTCACGACGCCGACGGTCAGGATGCCCGCCTCACGCGCGATCTCGGCAACAATGGGCGCGCCGCCCGTGCCGGTGCCGCCGCCCATGCCGGCGGTGATGAAGACCATATCGGTGTCCTCGAGCGCCTTGGCGATCTGGTTGCGGCTCTCCTCGGCGCTCTTGCGGCCGACCTCGGGGTCGGAGCCCGCGCCCTGACCGTGCGTCAGCTTTTCGCCGATCTGAATTTTATAAGTGGCGGCAGACACGTTGAGCGCCTGCTTATCTGTGTTCACCGCGACAAAGTCGACGCCGCGCGCACCGGTGCGCACCATGCGGTTGACCACATTGTTGCCGCCGCCGCCAACGCCGATGACCTTGATCTTAACTACGTTTTCAGGACCGGTCTCCAATCCGAATGCCATGTCGGTTCCTCCTGCAATCTGTTGTATGGGCAAGGCACTTGCCGCTGCAAGCGCCACAATATCAGGTATTTGCTATCTTAATCATTGTATTACGGTTTTCCCGCGGGGTCAATAGCAATCGACCATTTCGGGGAAACTTTTTTACGTCAACTTCCGCCTTTATTCCGGGATGAAGTCAGCCCTGCCGTCGTTCATCAGGTTGATCGTGCCGGTCTGATTGGCTTCAAGCTGCTCCACCACCGTGCGCACATTCCCGAGCTTGTAGGCAATGTCCGCATCCCAGGGCATTTTGACCGTAAAGCGGTCCAAATAGGTAAAGGTGATGGCCGTGCCGTCGCTCAGGTCGATCTCGCCGATCATGGAGAGAAGCTGCTTATCCTCCGCCGTGCGCAGCAGCGTGAGCAGGCGCTCGAATTTATACGAATCCTCGTCCGCAAACGCCGCCATCGCGCCGACCGCGGGCTCGACGAGCGTGCAGCCGGTCACGCGCGCGCAGCCCTCGGGGATCTGCGATGCGCGCTCCAGAATTTTGCCTTCGTCGCTCATGAGCCATGTGTCGTTTTCGCCCGTCAGCGCAGCGGAGGCCGTGCACTCCGTCAAGGTCAGAATGAGCGCGTCGGGGTATTTGCGGTTGATGACAACGGTCTCCACATACGGAAGCGTATCGAAAATGGATTGTTTGACCTTATATTTGTTCAGCAGCACAAGGTTCTGCTCCTTCTGCACGCCCGCAGCCTCGATGATCTGCTCCTCGGTATAGCGCTCGTTGCCCTCCACCACGATCATATCGATGCGGAAGAACATCGTCAGCGCGCCGAGAACCGCGGCGATCACGACCGCGAGGCACAAAAGTCTCAGCGGGAAAGAGGCTCTTCCCCGCCTGCGCCGTCTGTTTCTTCGCTTTGACGCCATAGTTTTCCTGCCTTTTTTCTTCGTTTGCTTATGTACCCGTCTCCCGCCGCACATGCGCGCCCAGCACGCCAAGGTCGCGCTCGATGCTCTCATAGCCGCGGTCGATGTGCTCGATGCGCGAAATGCGCGTGAGTCCGTCGGCCTGCAGGCCCGCAATCACAAGCGCCGCGCCCGCGCGAAGGTCGGTGCACTTGACGCGCGCGCCGTGCAGGTGCTCGCGTCCCGTGACGACGGCCACGCGCCCCGCGACGCGCACCTCCGCGCCCATGCGCGCCAGCTCGTCGACATGGCGGTAACGGTTTTCAAAAATATTCTCTACAAAAACGGTGCTGCCCGCGCTTTTCAAAAGCGCCGCCATCAGCACCGGCTGCGCGTCCGTCGGAAAGCCCGGATAGGGCGCCGTGCGCACAGGGCGGATGGATCTGAGACTGCCATCACTTTGGAGGAAAACATCGTCCTCCCCGCTTTTGACCGTGCAGCCCGCCTCGCTCAGCGCGCCGGACACAGTCGAAAGCGGCCGCGGGTCGACGCCGCGAAGGCGCACCTCTCCCCCACAGCAGGCCGCGGCGCAGAGATACGTCGCGCCCACGATGCGGTCGGCGATGATGCGGTATTTCCCGCCGTGCAGCGCGCGCTTTCCCTCGACTGTGATGATTGAGCCGCCCGCGCCGCGGACGTTGCCGCCCATCGCGTTGATAAAGTTCTGTAAATCGACGATCTCCGGCTCGCGCGCGGCGTTGTAGATCGTCGTCACGCCGTCTGCGCCGCAGGCGCAGAGGAGCGCGTTTTCCGTCGCGCCCACGCTCGGCATGGGTAAGTACACATCGCTCCCGAGAAGCGTTCCGCCGCGGCACCTGAGCTCGCCGCCCGTCTCCCTGATCTCTGCCCCCAAGGCGCTCAGGGCGCTTAAGTGCAGGTCAATGGGACGCGGCCCCAGCTCGCAGCCGCCGGGATAACAGATCGTCGCTTCCTTGCAGCGCGCCAGAATCGCGCCGAGAAAGATGACCGACGAGCGCATCTCTCGCATCAGTGCGTCGGGCACGACCGCGCGGTCCATGCGCGCTGTGTCGACCACGAGCGCACTGTCCTCCCAGTGCGTGCAGCAGCCCAAGTGCCGCAAAATGGCAACGGACGCATCCACGTCCCGCAGCTTCGGGCAATTTTCGATCACGCAGGTGTCCGCGCACAAAAGCGTCGCCGCCAAAATCGGCAGCACACTGTTTTTTGAGCCTTGTATCGTGAGTTCTCCGCATAGGCGCTCCCCGCCCTCTACCAACAGCTCACACATTATGTTCCCTCCCGCAAGCACATTACTTTTCCATCGTATGGCTTTTGCGGAAAATGGGTGACTGCCGGTTTTCACAGGGCAATAGTTGGGCATTTTCAGTATAGCTATTTTGCCGCAGCGCGTCAACTTCTTTTTGCCTTGCTTTCCCGCCCGCTTTGTGGCAAAATGAGACTACTGGCATTTCTCCCCGAAAGGAGTTTTTCGATGAAAAAACCGCTGAAAATTGCGCTCTCTGTTCTGTTGGCGCTTGTTTTGATCGTGCTGGCTTACGTCATCTATGTCTTTGCCGCGTACTACCGCGTGGAGGACTGGCAGACGCTCAGCGTGGTGCACTGCGACGCCGCCTCTGCCGCACCGATGGAGGGCGCGCCGCAGACCGGCGTCACCTACCGCGTTTCGTCGGCCAACGTGGGCTTTGGCGCGTACAGCGACGATTACAGCTTCTTCATGGACGGCGGCAAGGAGAGCCGCGCTCGCAGCAGGCAGGCTGTCGACGAGAATATGCGCGGCGAGGTCTCGCTCGTCAAAGGCCTTTCGCCCGACTTCGCCCTCTTTCAGGAGGTCGACATCAACGGCACGCGCAGCTGGCACATCGCAGAGGACGCTTATCTCAGTGATGTGATGGAAAACAGCGAATTCAACGAGGTCTTCGCGCAGAATTATGACAGTCCCTACCTCTTCTATCCTCTTATTAACCCCCACGGCGCGAACCAGTCCGGTATCGTGACGCTCTCGCGCCATCCGATCTCGTCCGCCGTACGCCGCTCGCTGCCGATCGAGACGAGCGTTATGAAGCTTGTCGACCTCGATCGCTGCTACTCCGTCAGCCGCGTCCCGATGGAAAACGGCAGGGAGCTGGTGCTCTATAACCTGCATCTTTCGGCCTACACGTCCGACGGCACCATCGCGACCGAGCAGCTTGAAATGCTCTGCGCCGATATGCTGGCGGAATATGAAAACGGCAACTACTGCGTCGCGGGCGGCGACTTCAACAAGGACCTGCTCGGCAATTCTGCCAAGATCTTCGGCGTCGCGGGCGGCGAGAACGACACCTGGGCGCAGCCCATCCCCGAGGGGACGATCCCCGACGGGCTCTCCCTCGTCGTGCCGTTTGACGTCGACCATCCCGTCGCCACCTGCCGCACGGCCAACGAACCCTACAACGAGGAGACGACCTTCCGCGTGACGGTCGACGGCTTCCTCGTCTCCGACAACGTCGAAGCCGTCTCCGCCGATGTCGTCGACGCGGGGTATCGCTACTCCGACCACAATCCCATCTATATGGATTTCATTTTGAAGGCGGAATAAATCGCAAAAACACGCAAAAAGGAAGCGAGCCTTGCTCGCTTCCTTTTGTTTTCACTTGAGCAGCGTCATCACTGTGTCGTAGATGCGCTTGGTCGCGTCTGGGATGCCGAGCACCGCCATGTTTTGAGACATCGTCTCCATCCGCTGCGGATCGTTCAGGATGCCCGCCGCGGCGGCGAAGAGCTTCTTGCCGTCAAGGCCCTCTTCCGGCAGCACGAGCGCCGCGCCGTGGTCGCCGAGCAGCGCCGCGTTCTTTTCCTGATGGTGATTCGTCACGTTGGGCGACGGCACCAGAATTGCCGGAACACCGAGCGCCGTCAGCTCGCTGAGCGTAGACGCGCCCGCGCGGCAGATAACGAGGTCGGCGGCGCGCATGACAGTCGCCATGTCGTAGATGTACTCGCGCACGTCGAGCGCGGGATGCTCGGTGATCTCCAGCCCGTCATCGTGCATCCACTGCTGCATCGGCTTCCAGCAGATCTCGCCGACGCCGTGGATATGGTAAAAGGGCTCCTTCGCGCTCTCAAGCGCCAGAAACTCCGCCATCGCGCGGTTCATCGCGTTCGACCCGAGGCTGCCCCAGAACGAGACGATGAGCTTGCGCCCGTCGTTCATGCCGAGTCTTTCCTTCGCCTGCTGCTTTGTTACCGTGAAAAAGTCGCCGCGCACAGGCGTACCGGTCACGACCACCTTTTCGGGGTGCTTGTAGTGCGCGCGGCAGTCCTCAAAGCCAACCATGATGCGGTCGCAGTGGGGCTCTAACTGCCGCGTCGTCAGGCCCGGCACAATGTTTGACTCGTGCACCGCCGTCGGGATGCCCGCCTTTGCGCCGTAGCGCACGAGCGGATAGCTCGCGTAGCCGCCGGTGCCGACGATTATGTCGGGGTGAAAATCGTGTAAGATGGCGTTCGCCTCACGCTCGGCGTGGGCGAGATTTTTGAGCGAGACAAGGTTGTGCTTGATCTCCGCAGGCCTGAACGAGCGGTGGAACGATGAAATGTTCACCGTACGGAACGGATAGTCCGTGTGCGCGATCAAATCGCGCTCCAGTCCTCGCTCCGCGCCGACAAATAAGATCTGCGTGCCCGCGTCCTTTTCCCGCATATAGCCCGCGAGCGCGAGCGCGGGGTTGACATGCCCCGCCGTGCCGCCGCAGGTAAAGATGACCTTCATAGCCGTTTTCTCCTTCCCGCGTCAGCGCATCTGGCGCGAAACGCTCAGTACGATGCCGACCTCGGCCAGCTGCACGGCAAGCGCCGTGCCGCCGTAGCTGAAAAACGGCAGCGAAATACCCGTGTTCGGGATCAGATTCGTCACGACCGCGATGTTCAGGAATACCTGCAAGGCGATCTGCGTCGTCACGCCGACGGCAAGAAGGCTTCCGAAGCGGTCGCGCGCGTGCAGGGCGATCCAGTAGCCGCGGATGATGAGCAGCGCGAACATGACCATGATGATCGTCGCGCCGACAAGGCCGAGCTCCTCGCAGATGATGGCGAAAATAAAGTCGTTGTGCTCTTCGGGCAGGAACAGAAACTTCTGCCGGCTCTTGCCAAGGCCCAGTCCGAACAATCCGCCCGAACCGATGGAGAGCAAGCTCTGCCGGATCTGATAGCCCTTGTCGCGCATCCACTCTTCGTTGAACGGGTCGAGCCAGATGTCGATTCGGCTCGAGTTGTAGGTGATGATGCCGGTCGCAAAGGCGTAGATCACCAGCAGCACCATCGCAAAGCCGAGACCGACCCAGTAGTTGCGGATGCCGCCGACATACATCATCACAGCACCGATGCCGAGCAGCAGCACCATACCGGAAAAGTGCGGCTCCTTCGCCATCAGCGCCGCAATCACGCCGAGGATGGCAACATAGGGCACGATGCCGTAGCGCAGCGTGGCCATTTTGTCTTTCTTCTTCGAAATGCTGTCGGCAAAATAGAGGATGATGCCGACTTTGGTGATCTCAGACGGCTGGAACTGGATGGGTCCGAGACGGATCCATCGCTGCGCGCCGTGCGTCAGTCGGCCCGTGCCGATGCCCGGGATCAGAACGAGCACCAGCAGGATGATGGAAAAGATCAGCAGCATCTTCGCCACCGCGCGATAGCGCTCGTAATTGATCTTGCCGACAATAAACATCGCCGTGATACCGAGGATCGCAAAAATGCCCTGACGGATGAGGTAGTGCGCGGGGTTCCCCTCTTCATAGTAGGCCGAGGGGAAACTGGCGGAAAACAGCATGATCAGGCCCACGCCCACGAGCGTAAGCACCAGCAGAAGATACGGAAGGTCCAGCGGTCCGCGGCCCGCTTCGCGCGCCGCCGCCTCGATGGCCTTCGCCCGCTCGCGCTGCTCCTGCCGCAGCAAGCGTTCTTCCTTGGTCATGCAGTCTTCCCCCTTTCATACTGATTGCAAACTCGCGCTCTGCGCGAGTTTGCCTCCATTTTGCAACCAAGCGTCGCAGACTTTCGCGCCCGCAGGCGAGAAATATTTTTAATCATTTTTCGCCACGACCGGTGCGTGGCGAAAAATACTTCTCGCAGAGTGAGTGTCGAGCCGCCAAGGGCGGCGAGGCACAGAGCGCCGCGCATCCCCTCTCATTTTTGAGAAACGGCTTGCCGTTTCTCAAAAATGAAATCTGTTGAGTACTCCGAACAGCGCCGCCAGACAGCACAGCGCGCTCACGCTGGTGAACACGGCGACGAGCTTCACCTCGCTCCAGCCGCAGAGCTCGAAGTGGTGGTGCAGCGGTGCCATTTTGAAAAGGCGCTTGCCGCGCGTGGCTTTGAAGTAGATGACCTGCAAAATGTCGGACAGCGTCTCGCAGATGTAGACAAAGCCGACGGGGATCAGCACAAGCGGCATATCGTAGGCAAAAGCCAGCGCCGCCACCGTGCCGCCGAGGAACAGCGAGCCTGTGTCGCCCATGAAGACCTTGGCGGGGTGGAAATTATAGATGAGGAAGCCGAGAATTCCCCCGACGAGCGCCGCAGCATAAATGCCGAGCTGCTCATAGCCCTGCCACCAGATGGCGAGCACGGTGAAAAACAGGCCGACCGGCACCGTCACGCTGCCGGCCAAGCCGTCGATGCCGTCCGTGATGTTGACGGCGTTGACCGTGCCGACGATGACAAACGCCGCGAACACCATGTACACCCACCAACTCATGACGATCTGCGTGTTGAAAAACGGCACGTAGAGGTTCGGCGTCAGCATACCCTCAAATCGCATCAGGCAGAGGAACGCGACCGCCGCGGCGAGCTGGAGCAGGAACTTCTGGATGGCCGTGAGGCCGAGGTTCTGCTTGTGCTTCACCTTTTCAAAGTCGTCTAAAAAGCCAATGCCGCCGAAGATCAGCGCAAAAAAGAAGATGTAGAGGTGCTCAAAGTCCCCTGCCATCATGCCCTTCCAGCCGCAGATCAGGATAGAGACGAAGATGCCGAGGATGAACATTAAGCCGCCCATTGTCGGCGTGCCGGCCTTTCCGGCGTGCCAGGTGGGGCCGTCCTCGCGGATGCTCTGTCCGGCCTTGAGCTTTCTCAGCTCAGGGACCAGAAATTTTCCCGTGATCGCGGAGACCGCGAAGCTCAGTATGCAGGCAATGATGATCTTCATGTTCGTTTTCCTTCGCCGCGTCGGCGGCGTCCTTCCTTTGTACTTGCGCGAACCTCTCGCGCACGACCTCCCTCTCGTCGAGGTGGTATTTTATCGTTCCGATCTCCTGATAGGTCTCGTGCCCCTTGCCGCAGAGGACGACGACGTCGCGCGCTTTCGCCTCGCGCAGAGCAAAGCCGATGGCCTCGCGCCGGTTCTCGATGACGGCGAACGGCGTTCTGCCCTCCAAAATGGCGGGGAGCACATCGCGCAGGATGGTGTAAGGGTCTTCGGTGCGGGGATTGTCGCTCGTGAGGACAACGAAGTCCGAGAGCGCCGCGGCGATGCGGCCCATGCGGGGTCGCTTTGTCCTGTCGCGGTCTCCCCCGCAGCCAAAGAGCGCGATGACGCGCCCGTCGGCAAAGCCGCAGACCGTAGAGAGAATATTTTTGAGCCCGTCGGGCGTGTGCGCATAGTCAATGATGACGGTGAACGGTGCATCAAGCGGTACGACCTCGCACCGGCCCTTGACGCCGACACATTCCGTCAGCGCTTTTGCCGCGTCGGAAAGCGGCACGCCGAGCGCCTGCACGGCGCAGAGCGCCGCGAGCGCGTTATAGAGCGAAAAGCCGCCGGGGATGCCGATCCTCGTCTCCTCGTGGTCGAAGTCGGTGCAGGCGGTGAAGCGCACGCAGTCGTTTTCGTAGCGGGCGCGCCAGCCGACAAGGTCGTTCGTCATGCCCTGCCCGAATGTAATCCGCTCGCTCGTAAAGCGGGCGAGCAAGCGCTCCGTCCACGCATCGTCACCGTTGACGCAGGCGATGTCACACTGGTCGAAAAGCCTCGACTTCGCGTCGCAGTAGGCCTCCATCGTGCCGTGGTAGTCAAGATGATCCTGCGTCAGGTTCGTGAAAACACCGACGCGGAATCGGATACCTTCTACCCTGCTCTGCATCAGCGCGTGGGACGAGACCTCCATCACGGCATAGGTGCAGCCCGCATCGACCATCTGGGCGAGCAGGCGCTGCACGGTCAGCGCGTCGGGCGTTGTGCGGTCGGTCGGGATGGTCTTGTCGCTGATCAAATTCTGATTCGTGCCGATCAGGCCGACCTTTGCGCCCTTCGTGCGCTCCAAAAGCTGTTTGATAAGATACGTCGTGGTCGTTTTGCCGTTTGTGCCGGTCACGCCGACCACGGTGAGTTTTCCCGCCGGAGTACCATACCATACCGCCGCGCAAAGCGCAAGCGCTTTGTGCGCATCCGGCACTAAGATATAGGGAATTTCCGTCTCCGGCGGATGCTCGCACACGGCGCAGGCCGCGCCGCGCGCTTTGGCTTCGGCGATAAACTCGCCGCCGTCCTCCTTCTCCCCCGGCAGGGCAAAGAAGAGGAATCCCTCTTCTGCCTTGCGGGAATCGAGCGCAAGGCCTCTGACTATCAGGTCAGGCGGTGCATGCACCGTTTTGTCTTCTAATGCGGAAATAAGCTCAGATAACTGCGTTTGAAAAATTCCTTTCGGAATTGGGTCTTGCTGTCTTTAGTCGCGCACCGAGCTGTCGCTGAACTGGACGCGCACGACCGTACCGGCCTCGACCTCCGTGCCCGCGGCGATGCTCTGCGAGATGGCGCGCACCGTGGACGAGCTTGCGTTCGTCGCGCCGGAAACGCCCATGATGAGCCCCGCGTTCACGATCTTCTGGTTCGCGGTCGCGGCGCTGTCGCCCACGACGTTCGGGACGATGCACTTGTCAGTCGACTTCTCAGCGCCGAGGTAGAGGATGATCTCCGCGCTGTTCGGTACGATCGCGCCGCCTGCGGGCGTCTGGTCGGTAACGGTATCGCCGCTGCCGACGGTGCGGAAGCTGAAGCCGTTCGCGCTCAGGCGCTCGGCCGCCGCGTCCTTGCTGAGGCCGACGACGTTCGGCACAGTCTTATCCGCGCCGACGAGCTCTTCAGCGGTGTAGCTCGGCTCAATGCCGAGATACGGCAGGATCTCGCCCATGACGGAGCTCGCCACGGGGGCGACCATGTTACCGCCGGAAACGTAGGTACCGGTCCACTTGCTCGGCTCGTCGAGCGTCAGGAGCATCATCACCTGCGGGTCATCCGCGGGGGCGAAGCACACGAACGAGACGATGACGCCGCCGCCGACCTTATCGGCCGTGCCGGTCTTGCCGCCGATGCGGTAGCCCGCGACCTGACCGTTCTTGCCCGTGCCGCTTGTGACCTCATACTCCATGATGTCGCGCACAAGCGCGGACGTCTCCCCGGAGACGACCTGACGGATGGGCGTGGAGTCGTGCTTGGAGACGACGTTGCCGTTCTGGTCGGTGATCTCTTTGACAAGATAGGGCGTATAGAGGTAGCCGCCGTTGACGCAGGCGCACTGCGCCGCCAGCAGCGCGATGGGCGTGACGTTGAAGTTCTGGCCGAAGGCGTAGCACGCCAGCGCCAGCGTCGAATATTTAATTTCGCTGTTGACGAAGCCGCTGGCCTCGCCCGTGGTGTCGACGCCGGTCTTCTCCGTCAGGCCAAAGTCCAGCATGTACTGGTAAAACTTGTCGTTGCCGATGCGAAGGCCGATGTTGATGAACGCGGGGTTGCAGGAGTTGGCGAACGCCTGCGTCAGGTTTTGCTGGCCGTGACCGGGCGCGCGCTTGGAGCAGTTGATGGTCTCGCCCTCGATCCTTACGCTGCCGCTGCAATAGAAGCCCGTGTTCAGGTCGACAACGTTTTCCTCAAGCGCCATCGCGAGCGTCAGTGTTTTGAACGTGGAGCCCGGCTCATAGGTATCGTTGATGGCCTTGCTGCGCCACTGCTTGTTGAGAAGGTCTCTCATGTTTTCGAGGACCTGCTCCTCCGTCATGCCGGAGGTCAGAAAGTCGTTGTAGACCGTGCCGGGGGAATTCAAGTCGTAGGTCGGCAGCGACGCCATCGCCAGCACCGCGCCGGTGTTGACGTCCATGACGATGCCCTCGGCGCCCTTGCCAGTGCCGAAGCGCGCCTCGAGCTCCTGCACACCTTTCTCAAGGTAATACTGGATGGTCGTGTCGAGCGTCGTGTGCAGGTCGCAGCCGTTTTCCGCGTCAAAGTACTGGTCGTACTGGTAGAGCACGGAGCGGCCGTCGCGGTCGCGCGCGGTGACGACCATACCGTTCTCGCCGGTCAGCTCGTCGTTGTACGCCGCCTCAAGTCCCATCGCACCGCCGAGGTCATTGGTAAAGCCGATGACCTGTGAGGCGAGCGTCCCCTTGGGATAGGTCCTCTTGCTCGTCGGACGAATGAAAACGCCCTTCAGGTCGTTTTCATTGATGAATTCCCGCACCTTGTCGGCAAGCTCGTCATCCGCTTTTTTCTTGAGCTCTTCGTACTGCGAGTTCGTTTTCTCCATCTTTTTGAGAATGTCAGCGGGGTCAAGGTCCAGAATTTCAGCAAGGCCGCCCGCGATCAGGTTTTGATCCTGATCGTTTTCGATGATTTCCTTCGGAGAGATGAAAATATCCTCCGCCGAGGCGGACATCGCGAGGATGGTGCCGTTTCGATCGTAGATCGTGCCGCGGCTCGCCTCCACCGTGGTGCGCAGCGTTTGCTGGCGCACAGCGACGGACTGGAGCTCGTCATGCTCAGTGATCTGCCAGTGATAGAGTTTGGTGAAGAGCAGCACAAACGTCAGCACGCCGAACACGCCCAGAAGCAGCAGCGTTCTTGTCTGAATGATGCGGTTTGCGCGGCGCGCGGATTCGGGCCGTCTTTTCTGGTTCTGGGGGCGTGGTGCCACAGTCGTTCATCCTCCTTAAAAATGGAAAAGGAGTAAGGAAGCTCCTTACTCCTTATGTATAGCTTCGCTCATTTGAAATATTCCACCACTGCGCATACGCCGCTGCCAAGCGACGTGAGCACCCGCGACAAAACGTTCTGGCTCTTCTGCTGGTAGACGACCACGCTGTCGGGCTCCGACAGGTCGATGTAGTAGACCTGCGAGGCGCTGGGCTTGGCCATACCGGCCGCGGCCGCCGCCTCCTTGATGGTGGTGAGGTCAAAGGTTTTTTCGTAGCGCGTGAGCAGCGCGACATGCTCGTCCTCGAGCGCGGAGATCTCCTTCTGCACGGAGACGACCTGCGCGGAGATTTCCGTCAGCTGTGCGCAGCACATGATCATCAGCGCGACCATTGCGGCCAGCGCCATAAAGCCGCACAGCGTGCCGAGCGAGACCTTTTCGCGTTGACGGCGGACGGGCGCAGCCTTTTTCTGCACCTTCCGCTGCGGGGGACGCATGAATTCCTCGCGCTGACGCTCGTGCTCGCGCTCGTATTCACGCTCGCGGCGCAGCCTGCGCTGGCGCTCTTCGTAGGCGGGATCGTAAGCGAGATTGCCATTGACTCGTCCGCTGTAGCGGCGGTATTTCATGTTCTGCTCTCTGCGGCTGGCCATGGCGATCTCCTTTCTTTTGCGTATTTTCGGCTGTTGTCAGCACTTTTCCGCGACGCGCAGCTTGGCGCTGCGGGCACGGGGATTCTCTGCGAGTTCTTCTTCGCCCGAAACGATGGGCTTTCTTGTGATGAGCTTGACCTTTGGCTTTCGTCCGCACACGCACACCGGAAATTCCGGCGGGCAGATGCAACCCTGTGCAAGCTCCTGTAATTTCTTCTTGACGATGCGGTCTTCGAGCGAGTGGAACGTGATGACCGCGAGCCGTCCGCCCGGTTTCAGATTTTTCTCCGCCGCGTCGAGCATCGGCGGAAGCTCGCCCAGCTCGTCGTTCACGGCAATGCGGATGGCCTGAA
>OGLJ01000703.1_pt1 | contig 35779 bp, 26 predicted proteins | sample 1572801 | NCBI WGS metagenome assembly OGLJ01 (sample SAMEA2581877, study PRJEB24529) | metagenome | biome: Human gut stool | place: China | collected 2011
GGTCGATTATCTTACCCCGCCGATGAGTACATCAGGGCTCTATGACAACATGGCTGAATTAGAATCGTTGCTAGATGAATATCTTGATTTTAAAGATAATGAACAGGATAAATTGGGTGATACTGCCGAATTAATAAGGAAAAAAGCGGCGGAATGTAATCTTAATAACGATATCAAAGAAGATAACGATTTTGATGGATATGTTAGTAAGTTGCATAACTATCTTACAGATATTAAAAATATGCAAATACGTGTGGGGCTGCATATTTTAGGAGAACCTCCGACAGGTAAAAATTTGCTGGAGTATCTTTTGGCGATGAGCAGACTTGAAAATGGTTCAGTGCCTTCTTTAGCAAAAGTACTTGCAGAGCATTATGGATTCGACTATTATACATTGTTGGAAAACAGTGCGCAAAAAATACCTGAACTAGGTTTAACTTATGGTAAATTGGCAGATAAGATACGTAATGAAAGCCTTGATATTTTGGAAACTTTGGCAGAAGTTGATTTTAGCATTGAGTATATACCTGAATTGCTGCAAAAGAAGAATTATTCAGTGATGTCCGATGATTTAAAAGATCGGTTTTCTACTGTTTGCCGTTATATTTGCAGTAATTTAGTACCGAATCTTGCGAAAACAATAGACGAATTAAATAATACTCTTCGAGGTTTAAAGGGAGAATTCATTGAACCTTCTGTGGCCGGTGCTCCAACTAATGGCAGAGCTGATGTGCTGCCAACTGGAAGGAACTTTTATGGTGTAGATCCACAGACATTACCTACAAAAGTAGCATGGGAAGTAGGTAAAGCCAGAGCGGATGGAGTGATAGAAGCATATATCGCCGACGAGGGGAAATATCCGGAAACTATTGGCATGGTGATGGGATCGGATATGCGAACTCACGGCGTAAGCTTTGCCCAGTTTTTATATCTTTTGGGAATAAGGCCAATATGGCAAAAAGGCAGTGGCCGTGTACTTGGCTTGGAAGCTATGAGCATTGCTGAGCTTAAAAGACCGCGTATTGATGCTACAGCAAGGATTACAGGAATGATGCGTGACAGTATGCCTTGCGTAGTTACATTATTAGATAAAGCAGTAAAGCTTGCTGCCAGTTTAGATGAAAGTGATGAAATAAATTATATCAGTAAACATTTAAAAGAAGATATAGAGTATCTTGAGCAGCAGGGAATTGTAAAAGAAGAGGCCGCAAAACAGGCTGTACATCGTATTTTCGGATGCCCGCCTGGTGGATATGGGGCAGGAGTGGCGTATTTACTTGAAGAAAAAAACTGGGAAAAGATCGATGACCTGGCACAAGTCTATGTTCGTTGGGGGGCACATGTTTATGGCGATGGTGAGAATGGAGCCTATATGCCGGATTTGTTTAAACGCCGGTTGAGTAGAATTGATGCTACTGTTATGGGTATAGATAATAGAGAAATAAATTTGTTGAGCGCAGACGATTTTAATTCTTACCATGGAGGATTAATTGCTGGTGTTCGTAGCTGCAGCGGTAAAATGCCAAGAACTTATTGTGCAGATAGTACAGATCAAAGTCATGTAGTCGTTCGTACTATAGAAGAAGAGGTCAAAAGGGTTTTTCGCGGTGAAATTATGAATCCCAAATTTATCAATGGCATGAAAGAGCATGGATATAAAGGTGCGGCAGATATGGGTAATTATGTAGCACATTGTTACCAATGGGATGCGACCAGCGATGTTATGGATGATTGGATGTATGAAGATTTGGCAGTAAAATATGCACTTGATCCAGAAATACGGCAATGGATGGAAGAAGTAAATCCTTGGGCTTTGCACAGAATTGCAGAAGTGCTGCTAGAGGCGGAGCAAAGACAAATGTGGAACGCTAAGTCCAAAACTAAAAAAGAGCTGCAGAAATTGCTCCTGGATATTGAGGGAGAAATAGAAGAGCGAGCTGATTAAATAAAACCGGCTGAGACATTGGCTCAGCCGGTTTTATTTGTATTCTACCTGTATGGATATCTGATTAATGTATTCATTTGGATTCGATGTTACCCAGTGATTTTTTAGAGGAGAAACATATAAATCGCCGACAATAAGCAAATTGTTGGTTGCGGCAAAATTTTTAAACATTTGTGCAAGTTCTGAAGCCCGACTGTAGAATGTGCCTTTAAACCGTAAAGTAAGATAAAGACCAGCAGGCCTGCTGATACAGGATTTTGCTCCTGCATGAGAAGGACTGACAGCAGAAAAAAATGCACAGGCGTTGTTTATATTGGCTTTATCAGTACTGAAAAAGTTTTCTTTATTTATGATCCAGCCGATATTTTTTTCTTTAAAATGTTGTTTAGAAAAAGCTTTTTGGTTATGATGGGCCATGATTTCGATTCTTTTTTTACCAATTCTGGTTTTACTGAGGTCGCTGATAAAAAAGTATTTTTCTTTTTGAAATTCTAAAGTTATTTGGTTTAATCTGCTGCTGCGCGTTTTCTCCAATTGGGCAAACACAGTATTTAAGCTGTTTTTTATTTTTAGATTTTTTTCAATTATTTCATCACATTCACATTTTTTTTCTAATAAAAGTTTATCAAATGCATCTATATCGCGATTTTCTATATATTCTTTGATTTTTGAAATAGGAATATCAAGTTTTCGTAGATTAACAATAACTTCAAGTGTCAAATACTGCTTTAAAGAATAATGCCTATAGCCGTTTTCCGCAATAAATTCAGGCGTAAGAAGGTTCATTTTGTCATAATAAAGCAATGTCTGTTTTGGTATGTTAAAGAGAGTAGCCAGTTCACCGGCGGTAAAAAAACTTTCCGAATTCTTACTCATAATTATTACATCTCCATTAAAATATTTAAATAATATTCAATAAAAAATGAAAAATATATTGACAATATAGTCACTATATAGTTTACAATAATTCCATATAAGACATTATATCATATAAGTGAGTAAATAAGTAGTAGAGAATTCTAATAACTGAATATAAAAACAGGTGCGCAAGCTTAATAGAGAAATCGGTATAAGCCGATGCGGTCCCGCCGCTGTAAAGATGAGCCTGCTGCAAATGCCACTGAGGATAACCTTGGGAAGGTGCAGCGAAGGCGTTGAATCTGAGCCAGAAGAACTGCCTGTTTTAATAAAGTAATATTCCTGCGAGCGATGGGAGGTTGCGCCTTTGTTGTTTAACACCGGTGTTTTTATGCCTTTCTCTGTTTTTGGGAGAAAGGCATTTTTATTTTTGCTGGATCAATTATTTGTGTGACCATGCGAGATTGGACACAGATGATTTGTTCTATGATAAAAAATTTTGAAAGGAAGTTGTTGAGTATGTTGAAAAAGAGTTTAAGCAAAAGTACACTGATGACAGCACTTATAACTGGGAGTGTCATCTGGGGGGGGTACACGGTAGGCCACGCTGAAGAACAGCAGGCATTCTTTTTAGATGAAATGGTTGTAACGGCAACTCGTACTCCTGTTGAGGCTTTTAAAGCAAATGCTAATATTAGCGTAATTACAAAAAAAGAAATTGAAGAAAGACATTATCAGGATCTGTCTGAAGCATTACGTATGGTGCCGGGAGTATACATTGGCAATTATAGTGTAGCTGGTTATGATAACAGTAATAATTTAAAAATTAATGGTGCTGATGAAATTGTTGTTCTTGTAGATGGTGTAAAAATAAATAATGTTAATAATAAAATATCCGCTGTAATGCTGAAAAATCTGGATAACGTAGAACGAATTGAAGTGTTAAAAGGTTCTGCATCTACATTGTACGGATCTGATGCAAAAGGTGGCGTTATTAATATCATTACAGCTAAACCTGAGGGAATAAAAACTAAAATTTCTGCCGAATTAGGAAGCTTTAATACAGAAAATTATGCTATAAACCACCAGGGAAAAGAAAAAGATTGGTCTTGGGATGCTTATGTCAGTAAAAATAAAATCAGTGATTTTAAGGACGGACGCGGAGTAACGACTCCAGCCTATTCAAATGCTACGAGTACCAGTTTTAAAATTACAAAGAAACTTGGAGAAAAGCATGATTTAACAGCTACTTATGATTCATATAAAGCTGATTATAAGTATACCGCATTATGGGAACCAAGTTTAAAACCTGGATCAGTAGATAATAGTAACTATAAATTTATTTTAAACAGTAAATTTGATGATACGACTACAAATCAATTATCTTTTATCAATTTAGATTATGATACAAATTTTAACGCATATTTGACTAAAGTCAGAACTATGAGAATTTCTGATCAATTTACTAAGAATTTTGATGATAAACATATCGTTTCCGCGGGATTTGAATATAGTCATGATAAAGTGATTACTGCCAATGGCGTGAAGTTGATTAATAAAGCTGTCTATATTCAGGATCAATTTAATATCACAGACCAATTAAAATTAACTGCCGGAGTACGTCATGACAAAAATTCCGGGTTCGGTAACCATACTACTCCCAGCGTAAATCTAGGTTATAACTTTAATAATGATAAAACCAATGTTTATGTAAGCTATAGTGAATATTTTATCCCTCCTACGCCAACGCATTTATATAGTTCCAAATACGGTAATCCCAATATAAAGCCTGAAACTGGTGCTACCAAAGAAATAGGGATTAATCATAGATTTGATGACACATTAGTTGCATCAGCACATATGTTCTGGAGGAATTCTAAAGATCGTATTGGTTACGTAGCTCCTAAATATACTAATGTTGGTGATGAAAAAGCCAGAGGTTGGGACATGCAGTTACGCAAACAATTTAATAAAAATATTTCGACCTTTGTAGGTTATACACATACAATAGTAGATGCAACTGCCCAAAGAGCTGCCAACGTTGACGGTTACGTTCCTAAAGGTGCGTGGAATATTGGTGTAGATTATGATGAGGGGAAATTTAGTGCATCATTGTTAGGCAAAGGTATTATTGATAGACCTGGTCCGCAGACAGCGGATGCTGTTGATAATTTCTTCCCGGCCACGACATATTGGGTTTGGGATTTAGGGTTGAATTATAAAGTGTCTAAAACGATTAAAGCATATGTAAAAGTTAATAATATTTTTGATAAATTCTATGCAGAACATTCGAATGCTAGATATAACTGGAGCAGTGATCCAGATGAGCAGTGGTGGAGTGCTCCGGGACGTAATTTCCTAGTTGGAATGGAATATACATTTTAAGTAACAAATTAATAGACCGGAGTTTTACTCCGGTCTAACATTGTAGGTTTTACAAATTGTTTTTGTTACTTAAAATGCTTATATAATGTTAGCTTAAGCTGCGTATGACCATGAAAGATTGGATACGTAAAGCTGTTTGCTATAAATTTGAAAAGTGGAAGGAAGATGTAAATTGTTAAGGAACAAAAAGAGTTTGGTAAAAGTAGTTTTGATGGGCTTATTGACAAGTACTAATGTCATCTGGGGGGGCACTGTAGGACACGCTGAAGAACCTAATCAAGCGTTTACGTTAGATCCTATGGTAGTAACAGCCACGCGAACACCGATTGAATCATTTAAAACAAATGCCAATGTCAATGTTATCACTAAAGAGCAGATTGAAAGGCAACATTATGAAAGTTTGCAAGATGCATTAAGAGATGTTCCTGGAGTACAGATTTTAGATTATGGTCGTTCTGGATATGAAATGTCCAGCGCTTTGAGAATAAATGGTTCAGAAAGTGTTGTTGTACTTATTGACGGGGTACGTGTTAATCAAGCTAACGTAGCTACATTCCCGGCAACTGTTTTTTCAGCGTTGGATAATGTTGAAAAAATAGAAGTATTAAAAGGTACAGCTAGTACTTTATATGGTTCAGATGCAAAGGGCGGCGTAATTAATATAATAACCAGAAAAATTGATGGACAGCATACAAAATTTTCAGCTGCTGTTGGTACGGCATCAAGGGAACAATATAAATTTTTAAATGAAGGTCGTAATGATAGATGGGGATACAATGTTTATGCCAATAAACAGATTATGGGAAACTTAAAAGATGGTGATGGTAAAACTATACCACAATCATTAAACGCAGAAACTTTTGGCTTTAAAATCACTAACGATATAAGTAAAAAAGCCAATATTACATTATCTTATGATGCTTATAAGTCTGATTTTATGTATTTGGATAATTTTTATGGTGGAGGTATTTTTAAAGGCAAACATGATACATCAGATTGGACAATTCGCTATGAACATGAAATTGATAAAACTTCTAATAATCAATTTGTCATTAAAAGGTTTGAGCGTGATGTAGATCGTAGAGGCGAGTTTGGAAGTATTTATAAAAATAATGTGAAGTCTATAATAATTAGCGACCAATACACTAAACAAATAGGTGATAATAATACCATTGTATTTGGTGGTGAGTACAATACGCATGATGTTTATTATAATACAGGAAGTTCTGCTGCTTCTTCTGAATCATTAAATAGTAAGGCACTTTATCTACAGGATTCATGGAATATAACAGATGCCCTATTACTGACTTCTGGTATAAGATATGATAATCATTCGTTAGCTGGTGATAAATGGACCCCAAAATTTAATTTAGGTTATACCTTTAGTGATAGAACAAATGCATATATATCTTATGGAAAGTTTTTTGTAACTCCAGTATATTATAATTATTTTGGTACTTATGCTAATCCTAATATAAAGCCTGAAACAGGTAATACTATAGAATTAGGTATAAACCATAAATTTGATGATAATTTTAATTTTACGGCACATGTATATAAAACAGAAACAGATAATAAGATTGGATATGATTCTTCAATAAAAAAATATGTAAATATCGCTAAAGAAAAGCTAACTGGATGGGATATGCAATTAACTAAGACTTTTACAAAAGAGTTCAATATGTTTGTCGGCTATACTCATTTAAATGTTGAACAGACGCAAGATGGAATTACAACATATATGAATGGAGGATACTTGCCAAAAGACTCAATTAATATTGGTGTTAATTATACGAATGAAAAGCTAGATGTTGGTTTAGTAGGTAGAGGCATTTTTGGAAAAGGTGAGGATAAGCCAGATTATATGTTCCCATGCAAAAATTATTGGGTAGTAGACTTGGGAATAAATTATAAAGTTAATAAAAACATAAAAACTTTTGTGAAAGTTAATAATTTGTTTGATAAACTTTATTCTGAGCAATCTGGATCTAGCGCAGTTGAACCGACTAGATGGTATACGAGAGAAGGTCGTAATTTCCTTGTAGGCATGGAATACAATTTTTGAGCAACGAACTAACAAATCGGATTTTGAATACTTCGGTATAACATAGTAATAAAAAACAAACATATGAACCGAAGTAATTACTTCGGTTCATATGTAATTTTAAAGGTTGATGTTAAATGATAAAAAAATATTTAGCAAAAGATGAAAATATTATAGCAAAAATAATTTGTTTTATTTTACTGGTGTTCGTCTATAATTTTTGTATGGGATGCAGTAACCAAATTGAAAAAAACACTGAAAATGATAAAATAGGAAATAAATATAGTATTACTGATTCAACAGGAACAGTAATAAATTTTGAGAAAAAACCAGAAAAAATAGTTTCGCTGTCGATAAGTACAGATGAAATTCTTATAGATTTAGTTGATTCAAAAAGAATAACAGCAGTTACTTATTTAGCAGATGATCCTGAAATTTCAAATATAGTAGATAGAGTAAAATCAATACCTAACAGAGCTTATGGAAATAGTGCGGAAGCGTTGCTTGCCATGCATCCGGATATTATTATTGCGGCTGATTTTTTTAAGCAGGAAATGATTCAGTCATTGAGGGACTTGGGGTTAAAGGTATATGTTTATAAAACTCCTAATAATATGGAGGAAATAAAAAAGGCCATTAATGATATTGCTGTATTGGTTGGTGAGCCGGCCAATGCTGAAAAATTAATCAGGCAAATGGATAGTAAATTAAAGTCTGTTAAAAATAAAGTTGGTAGCATAAAACCTTCTGAGCAAAAAAGAGTTGTATTCATTAGGAGTAACGGAGTTTTTTACAGACCTGAAAGTTCTTTTATGGATATTTGCCGTTATGCGAATGTCAAAGACGCTACAGAGGATTTACATTATACTCAGTCTGGTATTTTGTCTCAGGAAGAAGTTGTACGTTTAAATCCAGATGCATTTGTGATACCTGTATGGAATTACGATGGCAAGCATGACCCGGTGCAGATGAAAGCAGAAATTTTATCTAATCCTTCTTATCAAACTACAAAAGCTGGTAAAAATAAAAATGTTATAATGCTTCCAGCAGCTCATGTTTTAGCAGTTTCACAATATACTGTTAATGCTGTAGAAGATATTGCCAAAGCCGTATATCCAGAAAATTTTAATTAAAGGGAGACTTTATGAAAATAGCGCTATGTCATTTAGAAATCAGCCGGGGACCTGAACATAAAAATATAGAACTGTTAGAGAATGCAGTTCGAATTGCTGCCGATAATGGAGCAAAATGGGTAGTTACACCTGAGACGGCAGTGCAGGGGTATTATTTTTACAAATTAAACCCTGATGCAAAAGTAGATAAACAGCCGTCTATTAAATTAAGCCATCTATTAGCCTTGGTCAAAGCTTATGGTTTATTTTTGTTTTTGGGATGCGGCGAATATGATGATGGTTTGAAGTGTAATTTTAATTCCTGTATTATCTTTGGTCCTAAAGGGAATATTTGTGGAACACACCGTAAACTTATTTCACATGGGAGCGGTGCTGAAGCATGGGCTTCAAGGGCTGATGTGCTGGAGCCTGTAGATTGCGGTAATGTTAAAGTAGGTGCTTTGGTATGTGCTGATGCCTGGTATAGCGAACACGCACAGAAAATGCAGCAGAAAGGAGCTCAAATAATTATTGATATAGCAGCTTGGCCTCCAACTGCTGTTTGTGGTAATCCTTTAGGAGCATGGGAAAAATGTTCAGAAGTCACCGGACTGCCAATGCTTGTGTGTAATCAGACTGGTGTAACAGAATGGATGGATATGACAGTTGGTCAGAGCGTTGTTATCGAAAATGGCAAAACCAAGCTGAGTTATAACGGTAAGCAGGCTATTTTATTATTTGAATGGGATGAAAATTCAGGTAAAATTTTATCGGATAAATTTGAAATTATCAGTATTTAGAATTTGACTATACACGTGGTATATGGTTTAGTATAATATAGTAAGTTATTTGTGATCTTTTTCTTATGGATATAGGTTACTAATATTAGCTTTTAGGAGGAATTATAGTGAAAAGAGCAGCAGTGTATCCGTTTACAGCAATTGTGGGTCAGGACGATATGAAAATGTCTTTGATTTTAAATGTAATCAATCCGGCATTAGGCGGTGTTTTAATAAAGGGTGAAAAAGGTACTGCCAAGTCAACAGCAGTACGTGCTTTGGCCGAATTACTGCCGGCTATGGAAGCAGTACATGGATGTAAATTTCATTGTGATCCGGCAGATCCCAATCTGTTATGCGAAGATTGTGCATCTAAATATACGGAGGATAATAAATTAGTTGCCGATACCGTAAAAATGCGTGTGGTCGAGTTGCCTGTAAGCGCGACTGAAGATCGCGTTGTTGGTACTTTGGATATTGAACATGCTATTAAGCATGGAGAGAAAAAATTTGAGGCAGGCATTTTAGCTCAAGCCAACCGTAATATTTTGTATGTGGATGAAATAAATTTGCTTGATGACCATGTTGTAGATGTATTGTTGGATGCTGCAGCAATGGGAATCAATACAGTTGAGCGTGAAGGCGTTTCATATTCTCATCCGGCTCGTTTTGTTTTGGTTGGTACAATGAATCCTGAAGAGGGTGATATCCGCCCGCAGCTTTTGGATCGTTTTGGCTTGTCAGTAGTTGTTACAGGTGAGCATGATCCCGCGCAGCGTGTTGAGGTAATTAAACGTCGTTTGGCTTATGAGCAGGATGCCGATACTTTTATTGCCGGTTATCAGCATGATCAGGAAGAACTGGCTGCAAAAATTACACAGGCCAGCAGCTTGTTGCCTCAGGTAGATATCAACGACGAACTCTTGGAAACCGTTGCTAAATTAGCTGTAGAACTTGGTGTTGACGGGCATCGCGCCGATATTACTGTAATTAAAACAGCTTTGACACTGGCGGCTTTTAATGGACGCAAAGAAGTGGAACTGGAAGACGTAAAAAATGCTGCCAAATTAGTATTGCCGCATCGTATGCGTCGTCGTCCTTTTGAAGAAGGACAATTGGATTGGGATAAGGTTGAAAGTATTTTGTCCTCTGGGGCTAAAGGAGCGTTATAAATGCTGACTAATGCTATTTATCCTTTTGTGGCAGTAGTTGGGCAGGAGCAGTTAAAAAAAGCGCTGCAGATCGCTTTAGTAAATCAAAAGGCAGGTGGCCTTTTGATTGGCGGTGAAAAAGGGACTGCTAAATCCACCTTGGTACGCGCCGCTAAAGAGATTATTGGCGCACAGAAGATAGTGGATTTACCGCTTAATGCTACGGAAGATATGCTTTTTGGTAGTATCGATATTGAATATGCTGTTAGTAAAGGTGAACGCAGATTTTCGCCTGGGATATTAAGCAGAGCTACAGGTAATATTTTGTATATTGATGAAGCAAATTTATTGCGGCAGGAATTGCTGACTGCAGTTTTGGATGCTAACGCTTCTGGTATCAATCAGGTTGAGCGTGATGGCATTTCTTTTACTCATTCTGTCTCGTATGCTGTTATTGGAACAATGAACCCCGAAGAAGGAGTTCTGCCAGGTCATATATTAGATAGGTTTGGTATGTATGTTGATTCCCAAAGTGAGAAGGATGTGGTAATACGCACAGAAATAATTAGACGTTCTCTTGCCTGTGGTTCTGATATACAAAGCTTCAGAAACAGTTATTTTGATGAAACAGAAAAATTAGCGGCAAAGATTGCTTTGGCAAGGAGCATTGTAGAAGAGATTGAAGTATCGGAAGCCATGATGCAGCTGGCGGCACAAATGTGCGCACAGGCTTTTTGTGCCGGTCATAGAGCGGAAATTTATCTTTTGGAAGCCGCTAAAGCTATAGCCGCTTTAGCGGAAAGAAATTATGTTTTACCTAAGGATGTGGAAGAAGCTGCCATGTTTGTGCTGCCACATCGTATGCGGAAGCCGCCAGAACAACAACAGGAAGATCCGGAGCAGCAGGAAGAAGAACAGCCTGATGAGAATGAACAGCAGGATCAAGATGAAGACTCAGAGGAGTCACCGTTGGCGCCACCGCCGCTTGATGATAATGAAGACGGTGGTGATGAGGAAGATAACAGCGACGATGATGAGAATCAGGATGACGACAAAGAAAAAGAAGAGCAGACTCCTGACAATGACAAAAATCAGTTAGCACCGGAAGAGCAGATTGCAGATATTGATAAAAATTTTAAGCTTCCTAAAATGGTTCTGGATTTAGGCAAAGATCGCAATGTCCGTCGTGGCAGTGGCAAACGCAGCACGACTAAAACAGATCTTAAACAAGGGCGTTATGTTAGGGCTGAAATGCCGAAAATAAAAGTGGAAGATTTGGCTTTTGATGCTACAATCAGAGCTGCTGCGCCGTTTCAGCGTCTGCGTGAAGATAACGGTTGCGCCCTGAATATTAAGAGTGAAGATTTACGGCAAAAAGTACGCGAAAAACGTATTGGCAATACATTTTTATTTGCAGTTGATGCCAGTGGGTCAATGGGAGCTCGTGAACGGATGCGGGCTGTAAAAGGCGCTATTTTCTATATGCTGCAGGAAGCATATCAGAAACGTGATCGTGTTGGTATGGTTGCTTTTCGCAGGCAAAAGGCTGAATTATTGCTGCCTATAACACGCAGCGTTGATCTTGCACAAAAGTGTTTGGCAGAAATGCCTACTGGCGGCAAAACTCCTTTAGCAGACGGTTTATCAACTTCGCTTTTAACTTTGGGAATGTTGAATAAAAAAGACAGCGAGTTAGAACCGATTCTGATTTTAGTAACTGATGGCAGAGCTAATGCCATAGAAGAAAACGGTGGCGATCCGGTAGAGTGTGCCTTAAAAATAGCTGAAAAAATTCGGAAGGCTAAAATTACCTCCGTTGTTATCGATACTGAAACAGATTTTATTAAACTGGGTGTGGCCAAAGCTGTTGCCAAAGCAATGGGAGCAACTTATTATAGCCTTCGCAGTTTATCGCAGGAGCATATTTTGCGAATTGTGCGTAATTTGGATGTTTAAACAGGAGGTAAGAGGTAATATGATGAAAAAGTTAATAATGCTGCTGACAATTTGCATGATGTGCTTATTGGCGGTTTCAGCCAGTGCTGCAGAAAAGAATGATGAAGCACCACCTATCAATTGGGAAATTAGCATGATGCCCAAGCCTACGGCTGAGGAAATAGAAGCAGCACGTTGGTCAATTGTTTTAGAAAACACTATGGGCGTTTATGCATATGACATGGATTCACTGTATTTCCCAGAAGAAAAAAACGGGGTTGTAAACAAAGATTTAGTTAATGTTGTTGTGAAAACTGTTTTTACAGACAAAGAATTACTAAAAAAAATGAATAAAACCTATGCAGAAAAACTGGCGAAAAAAGAAAAAGTTCAGTATTGTGAAATGCTGATGCAATTTAATGCGGCAGATAAAACCTATGGTGTAAAACAAATGGACGTTTATGGCAGCAAAGGAACGAAGCTTGAAACTAAAATAAATAACGGAGAACTTATCCCTGTGCCAGAGAAAACGTTTGCAGAGGCGATGCTGGAAATTTGTTTGAAAGCAGTGAATAATACATCCGAAAATTAAAATATAAATCCTATTAATGATATGAAATATCAAAAAAACTAAATATAAAATTAATAAGAAAAATAATTGGTGCATCAACTTGAAATAATACTTAATCTCATATATAATCTAGTATCATAACTAAATACTTATTGTCAGGTGACGTATGTCTTAATAGATAAGTTGGGTGTAATTCCTACACGATCCCGTCGCTGTAAAAGTGAGCGAATCCAAACTAATGCCACTGGAAATATCTGGGAAGGCTTGGATAAGCTATGAACTTAAGTCAGAAGAACTGCCTGATGATTACTTTACTACTGCGTGAGACAGTTAGGTAATGTGTCGGCTTCTTTTGTTTTTATAATTAAGTCGTTTAATACCTTTTGCCTTAGGTGAGAGGTATTTTTTATTTGTTTATTGCAATTAAAGGCCAAGTACTGTGCGGCCATAAAGAAAGGGTACAGGAAACGTCTTTATTTCAATAATATAAAAAAGTTGTGAAGGGAAGTTGAGTATGTTGAAAAAAGGTACGAGTAAGAGTGCATTGATGGTAGCGCTTGCAACTGGCAATGTCATCTGGGGGGGCACTGTAGTACATGCTGAAGAACCAAGTCAAGCATTTACGTTAGATCCTATGGTAGTAACAGCGCAGAGAATGGAAACGCGTGATTTAGATACACCAGCTGCTGTAACAGTAATTCCTTCAGAAGAAATTAAAAAGAGCGGTGCAGTAAATGTTGATACTCTTTTAGCCCAACAAATTGGGTTTAATGGAATGTCATATGGTCCTAATGGGCAAGAATATGGTGGCTCAGCTAGTAGAACAAAAATTCGTGGTTTGGATAAAGGCACATTGGTATTAGTAAATGGTGCTCCGATGAATTTGTTAAATTATAATGCGATATCCAATATTCCACTGGACAGCATAGAGAAAATAGAAATTGTTCGTGGCTCTAATGCAACTTTGTATGGGGCCGAAGCTATGGGTGGGGTAATTAATATAATAACAAAAAAAGCTTCTGGTTCTGCAAAAACAACAATATCCGGAACTATTGGTAATTATACAGATAAATGGTCAGTTGGCCATCAAAATGAATATTTTTCAGTTTATTATGATAAAGATTATTATGATGAAGTTAATCCTCAAACCCGTAAATTTCCTTATGGAGAATATGTAAGCTCATCAGGAAGCAAAAAAAATAATTATAATACTTTAGGAAAATCCAGAAAAGAAAGTATTTTTATTACAGGTAATATAGGGAAGAATTTGACGTTAAATTATAACCATTCAAAATCAGATCTTAATAGATTTCAGATAACTCGTTCTAAAGCAGCTGCTGATAAGCTAGGAACATCATATAAATATGACGATAATCGTGACACAGCTAGTTTAGTTTATGATGATACAAGTAACAAATTAAAATCTGTATTTTCTTTTAATAGCCGCTGGTTTACTTCAAATCAAAAAAAGAGTAATGAAAAAGAATTTTCAGTATCTGGTGGATCTTATAAAATGTTCAATATAATATCAGATACTCAGAAGGGTTGGTCTTTTAATGGAGATAAAGATAGCTTAATTGCGGGTATTGCAATTAAACGTGATTTTTACCAAAATTATAAATATACTTTTCAAAAGTCTGATAGAACAAGTTTAGGACTTTATACGTCTTATACTCACCAATTTGCACCTAAATTTAGTGCTACTTTGGGATTGCGTGGGGAAGCCATCAATGATTTTGATACAGACCAAAATGTATTTTTGCCACAATTACAAACATTATATAAATTTAATGAAAATTTGACTTGGTATACAAATATAGGTAAATCATTTATTATGCCTGCAATGAACAGCCAATTCTATACGACAGATAAAGATGCACACAACTTGAAAAAATCACGTGGGTTAAAGCCTCAAGAAGGTTGGACGTATGAAACTGGAATGAAAACGATAACTAATTCGAGTTCTTTAAAACTTGCCGTGTTTAATATGGATATCAGTAATAAATTTGGATGGGCAAGCGAAGAAGAATTAGGTATAGGTACGAATACTAAGGCTGAAATACAAATTAATAAAGGCGATTTTCGGAATACAGGCATTGAAGTTGAATATACAAAATTAGTTGGCGATAATTGGCGATATAATCTTGGTGTTACCTATTCTAATCCAGAAATAAATGATTCTGGTGAATGGGTACAGGACAATGCCAGACTTCAATTTGTGGCAGGAATTGGATATCAGAAGAATAAGTTTAATGCAGGATTAAACTATCTTTTCTTAGGAGACAGGAATGATAGCTATTATCATGAAGTTACTTCTAGTGGTAATAGATATTATGCTCTTCCAAATAGAAATATAATGAATGCTACATTACAATACAGTGCAGATAAGAATAATTCTGTAGCATTAAATTTCTATAATATTTTAGATAAAAAAGATGTCGTGAACGATTATGAAAATTATGGATTACCATTCAATTGGACACTAACCTACAATTATTCTTTCTAAAACTAAAATTAATAGGCGGCACACTGTGCTGCCTATTATAACTATAAATAAAATATTTTAAAACCACTAATATAAAAAATGTAGATAAAACGATGCAGCAGAAAATCCAGTACTTATTTCTTGAAAATAAATACAGAAATATTGCCCTAATAAGACACAATATGAATTTGATAGTATATATTGAAAAATAAATAGATTTATATTATACTTAATTAAATTAAATATTTCGTAAATCAGGTGACGCTAGTCTTAATAGAGAAGTTGGGTGTAAATCCCATACGATCCCGTCGCTGTAATGGTGAGTGAATTCAAATTTATGCCACTGGAAATATCTGGGAAGGCTTGAATAAACGTTGAACCTAAGTCAGAAGAACTGCCTGATTATTTGTTACTACTGCGTGTGACAGTAAGGTAATGTAGCAGTTTTTCTATTGTAGTTAAGCTGTTTTATGCCTTTTGCTTTCAGCAGGAGGCATTTTTATTTTTATTAGCCGATTGTTAATAAAAGTAAATACTATAAGGCCATTAAAGAATGGGTATAGAAAATGCTTTTATTTCAATAAATACAAAAAATTCTGAAAGGAAGTAGCGTATGTTGGAAAAGAGTATGGGTATAAGTGCTTTGATGATAGCACTGGTAACTGGAAATGTCATCTGGGGGGGGTACTGCAGTACATGCTGAGGAACCAAATCAAGTATTTACGTTAGATCCAATGGTAGTAACTGCAACACGGACAGAAAAAAGAGATGTTGATGTACCTGCATCAACTACAATCCTGACTAGTGAAGATTTAAAAGCAACAGGTGCGCAGAATTTGCAGGTTGCTTTGGGGCGTGTGCCTGGATTGGTTTATAAAACGTTTGCACCTGGTGGTGGTGCTATGGGGACAATGGCTAATGAAATAGCCATTAGAGGTGTAAGTAATGGTACTTTGATTATGCTAAATGGATCTCCTATGAATTTGAGAGGAAAATATTTTTTAGATGCTATACCTATTGATAGTATTGAGAAAGTTGAGATAGTAAAAGGTGGGGGATCCGTGCTTTACGGTAGTGAAGCAATGGGCGGTGTTATTAATATTATAACTAAACAAGATTTTAAAAATTCAGTAACTGCCGGAGTTGGTAATTACGGTCAACAAAAATACAATGCTACTGTTAATGCTGATAAATTAAGCGTTGGTTATAACTTGGAAAAATGGGGAAATGTTGATACAATTTCACGTTCACATGATAAAGGTGACAAACATACAGATATGAACAGTTCTCATAAAAATAATTTATTTTTGAACTATAAAATTAATGATAACTGGAATTTTTTATATAATTATTTTGAAACAAATGTAAAATATGATACATGGTTTGATGATGGATATAAAAGCGTTCCCAAAGGCGGAGCATTGCAACAGAATAGAGAATATGTAACAAAGCAAAATTTAATGCAGATGACATATCAAGATGACAGTGTTAAGGGGAATTTCTATTATAACCAGAATAAATTAATGGCAGATGGATATACTAATTACAAAACAAGCGGTGCTTATTTTGGAAAAATGTATGATACAGATGAGAAAAATCGTACATATGGAGCTGATATACAAAAAAAGTGGGAGTTTGGAAATAAAGCCAATTTGATTTTGGGAAGCAGTTATCAAAATGAGTTTTATGATGATTATGGTAAAGATGGCCATAAATCTCCTGATCAAGTAACGTCAAGAAATATTTATGCTGTTTATGGGCAATATGACTACAAATTTGATGAAAAAAATGAATTTATTTTTGGGGCACGTGAAACATGGACTACTGGTGGGTATAAAGACCAGAATTATGATAATTTTAGTATGTCTGGTCAGTATTTGCATAAATTAACAGAAAATGATTCATTGTATGCTAGTGTTGGACAATCATTTATTATGCCTACTTTTTCACAAATGTATGGTGCTAGTGACAGTGCTGTCTCTAATCCCGATTTAAAGCCGCAAAAAGGAACTAATTATGAATTAGGATGGAAGCGGGTTAGTGACAATCATAGTTGGAAAGCAGCTATTTATCATATTGATATCACAGATAATATTACTGCAACCTGGGATAGTAGTAAAACGGAATATAAATATACTAATGAAGATTTTAAAAATACAGGTGTGGAAATAACTTGTGATATTATTGGTAAAGATGGATTTACTTATAATTGGGGCATAAATTATGGTGATCCTAAGGTTAAGGGAACTAAAAAGCCCTATTGGGATAGAAAGTATGGAAGATGGCAATTGAATGGTGGCATTAATTATACAAAAGATAAATGGATAACAAGTTTACAAGGTACTTATTTAGCTCAAAGGGTTGAGACTCCTAGCAGTAAGCAGTCGTTTAGTGAAAAACCTTATTTTCTCACAAGTCTGACAACTACCTATAATGCTGATAAACAAAACTCTATTTCGCTGACACTGGATAATTTGCTTAATAGAGAAGACAATTTAAGTCATAGTGGATCAGAATATTATTCTACTCCTTTCAATTTCTTGCTGAGCTATAATTATAAATTTTAAAATATTATAGGCGGCGTTGAAAGCCGCCTATATAACTTGATTTCAGACATAAGTTTTAATATAACATTTGATTTAGGAAATAGCAGAGATTTACTTTTAATATAAACTTATCTTAAAATAGTTTTATAAAATCAGGAGGCTATTATGACAGAAACTATTATTGAACTGAGAGATTTATCGATTGGCTATGGAAATAAAAAAGTTCTGCAAAATATTAATGCCAAGATAAATAAAGGCGAGATAGTAGGTATTATTGGTTGTAATGGCGCTGGCAAAAGTACACTGCTGAAAACGATCCGCGGTTTGCTGTCAAAGCAAAGCGGTGATATTTTGTATTTTGGCAGGAATTTGGAAAGCTTTGCTGAAAAAGAACTGGCTCGTGAGGTTGCTTACTTGCAGCAAAGTGTAGAAGTTGGGTTTGGCTATACTGGTAAAGATATAGTGCTTGCAGGACGTTATCCTTATATGAAGTGGTGGAAAGGCGAAAGTATCGCCGATGAAGAATTAGCGCTAAAATGTATGGAATATACCGGTACTAGAGAATTAGCAGAGAGGCCAGTAAATGAAGTCTCCGGCGGGCAAAAACAGCGGATTTTGCTGGCTAAGGTTTTGGCGCAGCAAACGCCGATTTTATTTTTAGATGAACCTACAACAGGATTAGATATGGTCTATCAGGAAGAGATTTTTCGCTTTAGTAAATCATTAACTGAAATGGGAAAAACTATCTTAATGGTAGTTCATGAATTGAATTTGGCTGCTAAATACTGCAGTAGAATAATTTTATTGGGAGACGGTACTGTTATTGCTGACGGAAAGCCTGACGATGTATTTACGGAGACTGTTTTGAGTAAAGCTTATCATGCTCCGGTCAGAGTTATTCGTAGCCACAACACAAATGAGATAATTGAAATAAGTACAAAAGAGGACAGCAGCAGATACCAGCGCGATAGAGAATTGCTGGAACTTATTTGCTGCAAGGGATATGTATGCTAAAAAGGAATTTTTGTTGGATTGTGATAGCTGTTTTTATGCTTTCGCAGACTGCGTTTGCAGAAGGTATAAATTTAGAAACCGTTTATCCTTATAGTTTGGAACATAAAAATATTTATAAAACTGTTGGGAGTGCAACTAATCCATTCTATATAAATATTGAAAGCTATGATGCACCTGAACCTCAGGATGTCAATGTAGAAATTCTATTGCCGGAAGGTTTGACTTTTAATGAAGACGATGACTGGCAGGAAGTGAAAACAGGTAAAGGGCTGATTATTAAAAGAAGTTGGACTTTACCAGCTAATTATGGACAGAATTTTGATTTACTTTATTTAAGGGCTAATGAAAAACTTACCGAAGGAAAACATGACATTGTTGTTAAAGTTAGCAGCAAGAGTTGGCAAAAGAATAATAATATTACCTTTACTCATGAATTTGGAGAAAAAAACGCAGATGCTATAAACCTACAAGAAAAACAGTTGGACAGTTCCAAATTTAACTGGTATATCCAATCTGTTACTTTGCCTGTAGATAATTTGGGAAATAAAGATGATCGTATCCAAGAGAGAACTGTTTATATTAAAGACACTGCCTTAGAATCTTTTCGTAATAGAATGACTGGGGATGGTGCTACTAATTGGGCGGCTGTTTTTAATCATCCGGCAGCACATCTGCTGTTAGAGATGCGTAATCCGCAGCAGGATACAAGAATCTTGAAATTTAGAGCTGAGTTGATAGATAAAGCTACTGGCAAGCTAGCTGCTGGATTATGTACTGCCAGTCAGAGTGATAATGAAACTGAGCATGGGTGGTCTGGGAAATCAGGAATAGAAGATGCGTCTACGGCGATGATATCATTAGACGGCAAGAAAAGTCAGGCTTTTATTATACCCTTATATGTAGATTATTTCAGAGTTGTGGAAGGTGAATATAATTTACGTGTGACTGTATTCGGTAATGGGCAGGAAAAAATACAGGAGGTACCCATAACTATTGCTAAAAAACGTAGTATGGGTTTATTTGCTGTAGCTTTTTCATTTGGTTGTTTTATTTTAGTCTGTTTAACAATTGGTCAATTAAAAAAATGTATTTTTGATATTGGCGCTAAAGGCGCTATTACTATTGCGTTGTTTGCGGCTGTGGCTTTTGGCAGCATTGTTGTGCCGACGACTTTATTTGGTGATTTGCTGCATGTGTTTTTAGGGCCTTTTTCCGGATTGCTTACAGGAGTATTGAACGGGGTTTTGTTATACCTTTTAGTTATGTCTTTACTGGTTATTTACAGAAAGCCGGGTATAGTGGCACTCATGTTTTTATTGAAGTGGATGTTAGCAGGACTTATGTTTGGCCGCTTTACTCCTCTTGGTATACTAAGTTATATGGTATATATAGTTGTGTTGGAAAGCATTTTGTATATCAGTGGATTTTATAGAAAACAAGAATTGACCTCGGGATATGTTTTTATAGTTGCTATATTGATTGGTACTGCGGATGCATTTATAACGATGATTAATTTAGAACAAATGATGTTTTTTTACAGACTATATTATGCTGATTGGTATATCGGTCTTTATATGCTTATTAACGGTTTACTCTACAGCAGTATTGGTTCGTGGCTTGGCTATAAGGTTGGAATAAAATTGCAGCAGGTTATGGGAGAATGATATGCTGAGAATAAGTGACGTTTCATACCGATATAAAACACGCAAAATTCCTACATTAAAACATTTGTCTCTGCATGTAACAGAAGGCGAAATGCTGCTTTTGGCCGGTTGCAGCGGTTGCGGCAAGTCTACGCTCATTAAAGCTGTCAGCGGTCTTTTAAATACTGCCGGCGCCGGTGAACTTGATGGGAAAATTTATCTGAATAATAAAGATACAGCGGAGATGACGCCTGAAGATATTGGAATATTGGTTGGTACTGTTTATCAATCGCCGGATGATCAGCTTTTTGCGATGACTGTTTCTGACGAAGTAGGTTTTGCGCTTGAAAATCAGGGGCTTGATGAGAATATAATTTCAGTTGAAGTACAAAAAGTATTAGAGCGAGTTGGACTTGCCGGTTTTGAACAAAATAGTATTCATACTTTATCAGGAGGACAAAGGCAGCGATTGGCTCTGGCTTCAGTACTCATCACGAAACCTAAGCTTTTGGTTTTAGACGAACCGGTAAGTCAGATGAATCCACAGGGTGTTGAGGATTTTTTGCAATTATTAGTATCTTTAAATCGTATAGACGGTATAACTATCATTGTAGTTGAACATCGTGTCAATGAACTTGCAAAATATTTTCCGCGTCTGGCAGTGATGTTTGAAGGTGAAGTTATTTATGATGGTCCAATAGAACTAGCCTGGCAAAAAATTGGTTCTGCAGAGAAATATGGTTTGAGAGAGCCGCAAAAAGTTAAATTGTGCCGGTTTCTGAATTTGTCTAAACTGATAGACGAAACGAGTAAAGTTGTTGATTTGATCAAAAGCGAATGTAAAATAGAAAAAACAGCACTGACCGTAAGATCAAAAAAAGCTTGTAGTGAAGCAATCGTAACTGGCAAGGCCATAAGGTATCGTTATCCTGGTTCTACAAGCGATACGTTGCAAGGTATAGATTTTGAGCTTTATAAAGGTGAAACTGTAGCGCTGATGGGGTTTAACGGTGCAGGAAAAAGCACATTGATCAATTTGTTGGGTGGATTAGCAGAACTGTCGTCAGGCGAACTGGATTTGTTGGGTGGAACGGTTGGAGAACGAGCATATGAAATAGGATATTTACGTCAGGAACCTGACTTAATGTTGTTGGCTGACAGTGTTTGGGAAGAATTAACATGGAAAAATAAAAAAGTTAGGAAAGAGGTTGTATGGGAGCTTCTTGAAAAACTAAAACTGGAAAATAATACGAATGATTTTCCGCTCGCATTAAGTAAAGGGCAGCGTTTAAGGGTAGTTTTGGGAGCCTTGCTGGCAAGAAATCCCAAACTACTGCTTTTGGATGAACCAACAACGGGTCAAGATCAACAAAGTCTTGAAGAAATAAAAAAACTCATAGCATATTTTTCTCAAATGGGCGGCTGCGTTCTTTTTTGTACGCATGATATAGAGTTGGCATCAGAAATTGCAGATAGAGTGATTATTATGGCAAACGGTAAACTTATTGCAAATGGAGCGCCGGAAGTTATTCTATCTGATAGATGGATACTGTCAGCCGGCGGTTTAACTGTTCCGCCATTATTAGAAGTTTCCGAGGCGTTGTTATTACCCAAATGTATTACAGTAGAGGGGGTTGGACGTTATGTCAGTACGGCAGTTATGGGAAGGTTGTGATGCTGCAGTATGGGCACGGAAATTGGATGGAAGAACTAAATTGCTTATTTTGTTTTTAGTTGCGGTACTGGCTATAGTTGTTGATAACCCCAGAACATTGTTTTTACTTTTTACTGCGACGTTATTACTGCATTTGTCAGCTCGTACATCTATTTATAAGTGGCAGGTTTTAGCAATTTTATTATTACTGGGTTTATGGGGGTCTATGTTTAGCCAGGCGCTGTTTTTTGCGCAAACACCAAGGACTCCTTTATTTGTTATAATTGAACCAACTATGCCTGTTTTAGGACAAATAACAGGCGGTTTGTATATTTACCGCGAAGGGGTTATTTACGGAGCTGTACAGGGGTTAAGGTCAGCTATGATGTTGTCCTTAGGGTTATTTGTCTGTTGGACTTCCGATCCACGTCAATTGCTGAAAGCTCTTATCACCTGGAGACTATCTCCGCAGATAGCGTTTATGCTTGTGACGGCGATACGATTTTTGCCAGTGCTGGCTGCTGAAGCAGGGGAGGTTATTATCGCTTTACGTTTACGTTCTGATACAAGAGTTGGCCGCAAAAGTATTATCAGGCATTTACCTTATATTGCCAAACCATTATTGGCACGCTGTCTTAGAAGAGCTCAGACTTTGGCACTTTCTGTTGTCAGCAGAGGGTTCTTTCTGGCTACAGCGCGGAAAGATGAGTTTTGGCACACCAAAGAAAAATTTGTCTGTTGCTTACTGATTATTTTTACTATTGGTATAACTTTTAGTAAAATCGTATATTTACTTTCTGAACAAGGTCTGTATTTTGGTAATTTAAGAATAGTGTATGATTGGACGAAATTATATTTATGAGCAAAATAAAAAGTATTATTGCAATTGTCATTTTAATAATTTCCTGGTGTCTGATGTTTTGGATAACAGGCAACCGAACACCATGGCAAGCTTTTTCTTCTACAGACAAGGGCGATGGAGTAAGTGTTTTTTTAGGTGATATTCCAAGTGAAAATTATGATCGAATGGGTTTTACTAAAGGGTTAATTGAATATATTGTTTCTAAAAATGCATGGTTAGTTGGAACCGATAGAGGTGAATTATTTTTATTTGATAATAGTGGCAAGCAGATATGGAAACGTTCTTTGGGGATTGGCAAACTGGTATCACTGTGTGTATCTCATGATGAAAAAATTACTTTTGTAGGTGAGCAAAGTCCGGCTGGTAACTTATATGCAATCGATCTTGATGGCGGTGATATATTGTGGAAATTTGCTGCTGAAAAGGTTGTTGGCGTTGAACCTGACAAACGTTCTTATCCAAGCATCGTACATATTTGTATTGATAAAGATGATAATGTTTACGCAAATGCTTATCGATTTGTTACAGCGAAAGATGGAGGGCGCGGCTATAATGGTAAAGCTGTTGCTTTTAATAAAAACGGTGAGCAGCTTTGGCAATTCCCAGAGAGTGAAAATATTGATAGTTGGATCAATTGGTGTGATGTTAATGATAATAACGATAAAGTCGTATTATCAACTTCTGCTTATGAAATCAGACCTGATATGAAATACCGTGATACAATGTATTTGATAGATAAAAAAACAGGTCAACTGATTAATTCTATTGAAGTACCGCCTGTTGCTCCGTTCGAGAACACTGTTATGCGTGGCAGCCCTAATTTTTCTGAAGATGGAGAGTTTTTGGCTGCAGCCTGCAGTGACGGACGAGGAATGCTTTTTGATGCTGCTGGAAAAGCTTTATGGCAGCGTGAGTTATCTAAACCTGCTCAAATAGATAATGTTTGGATTAATGCATCTGGTCGAGATGGGTTTGCTGCAGAGGCTGGCGTTATTTTTACAACGATCAATACATTTAATAGAGAAAACTGGCAGTTACCGACTCCGGTTGAACATCCAAGTAATAATAGTATGTTCGTATTTAATTATGATGGAACATTTAAATATAAATATAGAGCCTTGGGGACAATGGAGCAGATAGATTTTTCTAATAATATGGCGGCGTGTGCTGTTGGACGCAATGTTAGAACTCATAATTACGCTGCTCATGGAGCGGTAGTGCTTGATTTAAACGATGGGACAGAATTGAATTTCTTTCATACTGAAGGACCATTACAAGCAGTTGCAATAAGTAGTAATGGAAAAAAAATAGCTGGAATAGAGGCTCCTGCTGTAACTCCTGAAGGTAAGATCATTGGGGCCTATAGACTGCATATCTGGCAGCGTTGAAAACAAAGGGGTATTTCATGATTCATAATTTTTTACATTATTATAAACCGTACAAGAGCATACTTTATGGTGTGGTAATTGGTTCCCTTGTTGCTGCATTACTGGATTTGGTCTTTCCTATGTTGGTGCGGCAAATATTGAATGAAGTCTTACCACAAAAAAACACTGATAGATTATTACATGATACAGGTATACTGTTTATTTTATATTTGGGCAATTACGGTTTGCTCTATCTTGTTAATTACTATGGACATTTGATGAGTGCAAAGATAGAGAATGATATGCGCCGCGATTTGTTTGAGCATTTGCAGCAAATGTCGTTTAAGTATTTTGACAATGCCAAGACGGGGCAGCTGTTGTCAAGATTGACCAGTGATATAGCTGAAATAGGAGAATTGTCATTCAGAGGACCCAATGACATCATTGTTTGCTGTATTACTATGATTGGTACAATTGGCATCCTTTTTTGGATGAATGTTTACTTGGGGATTTTGATTGCTGTTTTATTAATTGCTAAAACGCTGCATACTGTGTATGTAAATAAAAAAATGAAAGCAGCTTTTAGAGAGAATAGGGTAAAAAGCGGTGAAATAACAGCCAGGGCGGAAGAAAGTTTAGGTGGAATACGGTTAGTAAAAGCGTTTGCTCAAGAGGAATATGAACTGGCGAGATTTATGGAAAAAAGTTTGGATTTTTTGGAAACAAGACGAAGATCTTATAAAATTTTGGCTTATTTTTCTGGCAGCGTAAATTTTTTTACAAATATTACCAACTTACTTATTTTGGCTTGTGGAGGGTTGTTAATAGCCAAGGATAAGCTGTCGTTGAGTGATTTTGTTGCTTTTTTGTTATATGTCAATTTATTTATGAAACCGCTTTTACGTCTAACGGTTTTTACTGAAATGTACCAACGTGGAATGGCTGGATTCCAGAGATTTTATGAAATTATGGAAATGAAACCTGAAATTATCAATCAGAAAGATACGGTTGTTTGTAAAAAAATACGTGGAGAAATAGAATTTGATAATTTAGTATTTGGTTATTCTGATCAGAAAAAGGTAATTAAAGGATTTAATTTAAAAATAGCTCCGGGCCAGACTGTAGCATTTGTTGGAGAAACAGGTGCGGGTAAGACAACGATTGCAAGCCTATTATTAAGATTTTATGATCCGCTTAGCGGCAGGATTTTAGTTGATGGAATCGATATACGTCAGTATAAACAACAGGAACTGCGTCGTAATATAGGAATAGTGCAGCAGGATGTTTTTTTATTTTCAGATTCTGTGACGCATAATATTGCATATGCAAAACCTGAAGCTGAGCAAAGTGAAGTAGAAAACGCTGCCAGGCTGGCCGCGGCTGACAAATTTATTGAGGAGCTCCCCAATAAGTATGCTACTGAAATTGGTGAACGTGGCGTGAAACTATCCGGGGGACAAAAACAGCGTCTTGCTATTGCCAGAGTATTTTTGAAAAATCCGCCTATTGTAATTCTAGACGAAGCGACTTCTTCTTTGGACAATTATACAGAAAAATTAATACAGGAGTCGTTGGACAAGTTGGCGGAGAATAGAACAACTCTTATTATTGCTCATCGAATGTCGACAATAAAAAATGCAGATAAAATAATCGTTTTGAATAATGGTGAAGTTGCAGAAATTGGAACACATTCTACCTTGATGTCAGGGGGTGGTCTGTATTATAATCTATATAATGCTCAGAAACAGACTGATGACAAATAGGTGATTTGATGATTAAAATAGAAAATTTAACTAAACGTTTTGGCGAGCGTATTGCAGTAGCAGGAATAGATTTGGAAATTAAAAGTGGTGAGATATTTGGCCTTTTAGGACCTAATGGAGCTGGGAAGACTACTACAGTCAGGATATTAACCTTACTTTCCAAGAAAAAATCCGGTTCTGTAAAAATATGCGGATACGATATTGAAAAAGACAGCGAGAGAATTAAGGAACTAATTGGCGTTGTACCGCAGCATATGAGTTTGGATCAGGATCTTACGGGAAGGGAAAACTTAGTTTTGCAGGCAAGGCTGCATCATTTGAAGAATAAAGCTGCTATGGAACAGCGAATCAATGAAATTTTAGAATTTGTGGAACTTACAGATAGGGCTGATGACAAATCCAGAAGGTACTCAGGAGGAATGAAGCGGCGCTTGATGATTGGCATGGCACTTTTGCATAAACCTAAAATGTTATTTTTAGATGAACCAACTGTTGGATTAGACCCACAAGTACGGCGTAAGATGTGGGATTTGATCCGTAAAATGAATGAAGCTGGAATGACAGTGCTTTTAACTACTCATTATATAGAAGAAGCAGATCAGTTATGCAGGCGTGTTGCAATTATGAATAGAGGTCGTATTATAGCTGTTGATACACCGCAGAAGCTGAAAGAAAAAGTTGGCAGGGTTGTTGTTGAACATATGGAAGCAGACGGCATGATTAATAATTTTTTTGATAATCGTGAGCAGGCTGCATCTTATGTGGCAGGATTAGACTCTAATGCAACTGTGCGCGAAGCAAATTTAGAAGATGTTTTTATTGAATTAACGGGGAGGCGAGTAAATGATTAGTAATTTTTGCTATGACGTCTATACCGTTTTTTGGCGTGATTGGGTGGTTTTTAAGAAAATATTTTTTAAATTCTTATGTTCGCGCATGATTACGCCTTTTTTGTATATTTTCGCATTTGGGATCGGGTTGGGGAGAAATGTTTCTGTTGATGGTGGGAGTTATTTGAGTTTTCTCATTCCAGGTATGATCGCGCTTAATTCGATGAATATTTCTTTTAATACTATTGCTGCGCCTCTTAATATGTCACGTATTTATCATCATACTCTGGAAACATATTTGATTTCGCCAATTTCAGGAGCTGCATTCGTTTTTGGTAAGGTTTTATCAGGTACAGTGCGTGGACTGATTTCTTCTGTAATTATAGTGCTTATTGCGGAATTATTAGGGGTACATTTATATTTGGGCGGCTGGTTTGTTCCAGTGCTGGTCCTTAACTGTTTTGTGTTTGCAGCACTGGCAGTAGTGGCGGCAATGACTATTGACAGCCATGAAGAGATGAGTAGTTTTAGCACGTATGTTTTAGTGCCGATGTCTTTTTTATGTGGGACATTTTTCAAAGCTGACAGTTTTCCAGAAATAATAAAGTGGTTTTTAAGTATTTTACCGTTGACTCCTGCTAGTAGTGCATTAAGAGCAGCGGCAAATAAAATGCCTGTAGAATGGCATTGGCCGGTTATTATGGCGATATATTTTCTCATATTTTTTAGTTATGCCTGTCATTTGCTGAAAATGAAAAAAGAGGAATAGAGTGATGTTTTTTAAATATTTAGTGTTGAATATATTATAGTTTTTATTGCAAATGTTAATCTAACGTGATATAATTCCAATCAGTAATAAAACTTAATAAGCGGAAATCTAGGTGTGAATACTTAATAGAAAAATTGGTTGGAAGCCAATACGGTCACGCCGCTGTAATGTCGAGCAAACCTCAATGATTGCCACTGGGAAACTGGGAAGGCGGGGTAAGCAATGAAGCAGAGTCAGAAGAACTGCCTAGATTTTTCTACTGTAATCCAGCGAGTGACAGGAACAGGTAGTATGAAGTAGGTATAACCTTTCTGTTTTGCGGAAAGGTTTTTATTTTTAATAAAATGTAAAATTTTAATTCGTTTAGTAAGTTAGCATTGGCAAACTCAATCAAATTTGGTATTATTAATAATATAAAAATTTTAGGAGGCATTTTTGATGGAATCAATTAAGGAAGCTGTTGAGTATTTTCATAAAGGCGGGCTGGTAATGTGGCCACTGTTATTGTGTTCAATAATAGTTGTTACTATAGCTATAGAGCGGTATTTGTATTATAAAACTGCTGATTCTGGTTCGTTATTTACGCAGGAATTTTGTACTTTAATCAGTAAAGGTGATTTAGTAGGTGCTGAACAATTGGCGTCAGCGTCTGCTGGTGAGTGCGCACGTATTATTCGTGAGACTATGGTTTTGTCTGGCGACTGTACAAGGCACTCTGCCTATATGGAATCTCAAGCTGGGCTTGTTATAGCTAAATTGCGTAACCGCCTGCATTATCTTGGTGTTATCGTTACAATGTCTCCTTTACTTGGATTATTAGGTACTATTATTGGTATGATTGGTTCTTTCAGTATTTTTAATCTGCAGGAAGGACAACCAATGGCAATTACGGGTGGCATTGGTGAAGCCTTAATTGCAACTGCCAGCGGTTTATGTGTGGCCATTTTAGCATTATGTGTGCATTCTTATTTTGCACAGCGTCTGGATACTTCCATAACTAATATGGAACAATGCTTTTCGGCTTTGCTGGAGGCTGAAAGCAGAGGTGACATCTAATGAAACTGCGTGATAGCAGAAGCCTTAAACAACCTGAGCTAATGATAATACCAATGATCGATATTATGTTTTTTCTGCTGGTGTTTTTTATGCTTAGTACGATGTATATGGTTGATTTAAAAACAATTCCTATAAAGTTGCCTAAAGCGGAATTTTCGGCAGTTGACACTCAGACAACCTTTGCCGTTTCTGTAAAAAAGGACGGTAGCATTTGGCTTGGTGATAAACAGACTGACATTGCCAGTTTAACTATGCAGGCAAAAATGGAACAGAAAAACAATCCGCGTTTTTCAATCGTTATTAGGGCAGACAAAGATGCAGATTATGGTAAAGTCATAACTTTGCTGGATAGATTAAAAGGTGCAGGAGTTCAAAGGTTTGGTTTAGCAACGGATGTAGGAGCTGGTGAATGATGGATGACTCTAAAAAGAGGTTCCAAATAGGTTTTATTGGCTCATTAGGATTTCATTTATTTGTATTTCTTGTTTTGGCGTTTGCCGGTCTATTCACTGCTAATAATGTTGATGATAAGATCGTCGAAATAGCAGTTTTTGGCGGTGGCGGAGGAGGCGGAGGAGGCGGCGGCAGCGGTATGAAGCCAGCCGATGCTACAGAAGCAGATTTGGCAGCAGCGAAAACGAATGCCTTGCAAAATAAACAGCATAGTGCTTCGCAGCCACAACAGCAGATAAAAAAATCCGGCCAAATAAATACTGACGATATAATTGAAAAAACTAATCGTCAGGAGCAAGTGTATCAACAACAGCAGAATAATCAAGTCAATGAAAATGTATCTGAGGAATTACAGACCCAAAGTAAAAATATTGCCGGTGCTGATGTGAAAGAAAATACTGGCAGTGGTGGTGGTTATGGTACTGGCCAAGGAAGTGGATATGGAAGCGGCAGTGGTTCTGGCAGTGGAACTGGAACAGGCGGCGGACATGGTGCTGGAGTGGGTACTGGTATAGGTGACGGAACAGGTTCTGGAATGGGTACTGGAGAGGGTGGCGGCTATGCTGGCGGTGATCCTTCGGCAAACCCTGCTATTCCTCCGCGTTTGTTAAAAAGTCGTCAACCTAGCTATCCAAGCAGCGCCAGAAGTGCCAGCATTGAAGGAACGACGACAGTGCGCATTTTGGTAGGCTACGATGGTGAAGTTGAATCTGTCATTGTCGCAGAATCTTCTGGTAATGCTGCTTTAGATGCTGCTGCTGTTGATGCATGCTATGGCTGGCGTTTTAGCGGTGCTAAAAATGGTGTTGGACAAAAAATACGTTGCTATACATATGTTCCTATTACTTTTAGGCTAAGATCAATTTAAAACTTAATAAGAATCTCCATTGGTTTTTTCTGAATTTTATGCTATAATGATACGGTAATTTGATATTATTAGGTGCCCGTGAGGGCGTAAATGGCAAGATCGGTGTAAATCCGACACGGTCCCGCCACTGTAATAACGCTGAGGCGTTTAAGTCAGGTGCCTGCCTATGTGTGAAAGCTGTATCCACGAGTGATGGAGATGGCAAGAGAGCTGTGTCTTTTAAGGATAAGTATGCGCTTGTATCTTTGTGACTTCTGTCGGAAACGGCAGGAGTCTTTTCTAATTATTAGTAAAAAATACTAGGTGGCAGAATGTCTTTAGCAAGATGTTTGTTCAGGAAGAGGTTGACGCATGGAAGAATATCAGATTTCTCAAGGGAAACGTTTGCGTTGTGGTTATACAACTGGAAGTTGTGCGACTGCAGCCTCCAAGGCTGCTGCAATGATGCTTCTGACAGGTAAACGTGTTGATTTTGTTCAGATAGATACCCCAAAAGGTATTATACTTAATTTGGAACCAGAAGATGCTGTTATTACTGAAATGAGCGTAACATGCGCTATTCGTAAGGACAGTGGCGATGATCCTGATGATACGAATGGGATATTGATTTATGCTACTGTAGAAAAAACAGCAGAAAAGGGGATAAATTTATTAGGCGGTATTGGCATTGGCTATGTAACTAAACCAGGATTGGCCTGTAATGTTGATGGACCTGCCATTAATCCGACACCTCGGAAAATGATTGTTTACGAACTTGAAAAAGTAATGAAGTCTGCAGGATATGAACAAGGGTTAAAAGTTACTATTTCAGCTCCTGAAGGCGTTGAAATTGCCAAGAAAACTTTCAATCCACGTTTAGGTATTTTAGGTGGCATTTCTATTTTAGGAACCAGTGGAATTGTTGAACCAATGAGTGAAAAAGCTTTGATAGAAACAATGTATGTGGAAATTGATACACAGGCAGCGTCTGGAAATAAAAATTTGCTGGTGTTTTTTGGCAATTATGGAGAAGACTTTACTCGTGATGTACTGGGACTTAATATTGATGATGCCGTGACCTGCAGTAATTTTGTTGGGGAACTTTTAGATTATGCGGTTTATAAGGGTTTTGAGACCTTGCTGTTAATAGGCCATTCAGGAAAGCTGGTAAAACTAGGGCAAGGTGTGATGAATACCCATTCAAAATATGCTGATTGCCGCACAGAGTTAATGGCTCTTTTGGCACTGCTTACCGGTGCTAAAGTGGAAGTTGGTAAAGAAATTATCGATTGTCCGACTACAGATGAAGTAGTGAAGATTTTGCAGCGTGAAGGTATTTTTGAAGAAGTAATAAGTGGTGTTACTGAACGTATTGATTTTTACATGCAGCATCGCGTGCATGGTAAAATAAAAACGGCAGCACTGATGTTTTCTAACGTATATGGTATTTTAGGAAAAACAGCAGCTGCTGACGAACTAATTAAATTACATTTAAAGGACAAACAGGAAGGATGAAAAACATGAGAGGTAAATTGTACAGTGTAGGTATCGGACCGGGGGACCCGGAATTATTGACTTTAAAAGCAGTGCGTCTGCTCAAAGAATGTGACGTTGTTGCTTTGCCTAAAGGTGATACCGATGTCATGACTGCTAAAAATATTGTCAATCAGGTAGTTGATCTTGATAAAAAAGAACAGCTTATTATTTATATGCCGATGACAAAAGATATGGCAGTAATGGATAAAGCTCATCAGGAGGGCGCCGATGCTGTAATAAAATTGCTTGATGAAGGCAAAAATGTTGTTTTCATTACTCTTGGTTGTCCTACAGTATACGCAACCTGCATTTATGTGCATAAGCTTGTTTTAAAAGCTGGCTATGATGCCGAATTGGTTGCAGGTGTAACTTCTATTTGTGCTGTCGCGGCAAAGCTGAATGTGTCTTTATGTGAAAGGGCAGAACCGCTTATTGTGCTGCCTGGCAGTTATAAAGAAGCATCTAAATTTCTTGATGGACCTGGTAATAAGGTATTAATGAAATCTGCCAGTGAAATTGCCAGAGTACGTGACGAATTAAAAGAACGCGGGTTGATTAAGAATGCAGCCATGGTTGAACGCTGTGGTTTACCGGGAGAAAAAGTGTACCGTGATCTTAATGAGATTGATCCTAACAGCAGCTATTTTTCTGTAATCTTGGTTAAAGAAAAGGAGTTTGACAAATAATGATTTATTTTATTGGTGCAGGGCCTGGTGCCGCTGATTTAATTACTGTTAAAGGTAAAGAACTTTTGGAAAAGGCTGATCTTATTATTTATGCCGGTTCATTGGTTAATCCGGAGCTTTTGAACTATGCAAAACCGGAATGCATTATTATGGACAGTGCTAAAATGACTTTGGAAGAGGTCATTGCAGCTATGGTTCCGGCAGCACAGGCCGGTAAATTGGTTGTGCGTTTGCATACTGGTGACCCAAGTGTTTATGGTGCTCATCGTGAACAGATAGATCTTTTGCGCAGTTATAATCTTGATTTTGAAATTGTTCCGGGTGTAAGTTCTTTCTGTGCGGCGGCTGCCTGTTTAGATGCAGAGTATACTTTGCCTAATGTTAGTCAATCTGTTATTATTACCCGTATGGAAGGACGTACACCGGTACCTAATAAGCAAAAAATCGCTGATTATGCAGCTCATAAAGCAACAATGGTTATTTTTCTTTCCAGCGGTATGTTAGAAAAATTGCAGAAGGAATTGATTGCAGGCGGCTACACTGCTGATACTCCGGCTGCTATTGTTTATAAAGCCTCATGGCCTGATGAGAAAGTATGCCGTTGCACAGTAGGAACTTTGGCAGAAACTGCGAAAGAACATAATATTACTAAAACAGCTTTGATTACAGTAGGAAACTTTTTAGGCAATATTTATGACCGCAGCGAACTCTATAATCCTACTTTTGCACATGGATATCGTGCTGCTGATCCCAGCAAATTGGATTTAAAGCCAGAGGTAAAATAAAATGAAGGCTGTAGTATACTCCTTTACCAGACGTGGAGCAATGCTAAGTATAAATATTGGTGAAGCACTGCAAAAGTTTGATTTTGAAGTGCGATGTTTAACTATGCCAAAATTTGCTGAAGAAAAAATATTTTTGGAAGCGATGGACGATCATAATAAAGCTTGTGAGTATGCGTTTAAGGAGTGCCAGCTGATTGTATTTGTTGGAGCGGTAGGAATTGCAGTGAGGACGATAGCTCCATATATAAAGAATAAATTAGTTGATCCTGCTGTATTGTCTGTAGACGAAGGCGGAAACTTCGTTATACCATTATTATCAGGTCATATTGGCGGTGCTAATGGATTTGCAAAAGTCTTAGCGAAAGTAATAAAAGCTACTCCCGTAGTTACTACAGCTACAGATGTGAATAAGCTTTTTGCTGTAGACGAGTGGGCGGCACGCAATAATATGATTATTAACAGCATGAAAGCAGCGAAAGATTTTGCCGCTGCGTTAGTAGATGGACAGGAAGTTGGACTTTTTACCGATTATCCAATTATTAGTGCCTTACCACGCCAGATTGTTCTTAAAGACAAAGGGGTTACAGGTTTGGCTATTACAAAAAATAGAAATGTGAATCCTTTTGATTTAACGGTTCAGCTTTGGCCCAGAAATATTTATTTGGGAATCGGCTGTCGTCGCGGAACAACGTTAGAAAGTATAGAAACTTTAGTTTTACCGAAACTGAAAGAACTTGGCATAGACTTACGTACTATCGTTGGTGTGGCATCTGTTGATTTAAAAAAAGATGAGGCTGGCCTGTTGAATTTCGCAGCTAAATATAATTGGGAAATTAGTTTTTTTACTGCTGAAGAATTACAAAATGCAGCAGGTGAATTCAGTAGTTCTGATTTTGTGAAATCAGTTGTAGGCGTAAGTAATGTTTGCGAGCGTTCAGCAGTATTGGCGGCCAATAACGGCAGTATAATTTCATCAAAATGCAGTTTGAATGGAGTAACCTTAGCTGTTGCTAAAGCCGATATTGTACTTGACTTTGAAAAATTATCTTGAATGTATATTTGAAGGAGAATTAATATGACGCAAAAAGTTTATGTTGTCGGTCTTGGACCAGGTGGTATCGAACAAATGACCCAAAGAGCTAAAGCTGCTTTGGAAAGTTGTGATGTTATTGCAGGTTATCATGTATATATCGATCTTATTAAAAATGATTTTACAGGCAAGGAATTTTTTACTACTGGTATGCGTAAAGAGGTAGATCGTTGCAAGCTTGCTATAGAAGAAGCATTAAAAGGCAAAACCGTAGCGATGATTTCCAGTGGTGATGCCGGGGTTTATGGCATGGCAGGGATTATGTATCAAGTAGCAGCAGAACATCCAGAATTGGAAATTGAAGTTGTTCCTGGTATTACAGCTGCTTGTTCAGGCGCTGCTGTTTTAGGAGCTCCGCTTATCAGTGATTTTTGCCTGATTTCTTTAAGCGATCTGCTTACTCCATGGGAAAAAATTGAAAAGCGCTTAGATTGTGCTTCACAGGCAGATTTCTGTATTTGTTTATACAATCCATCCAGTTTTAAACGTCATGATTATCTACAGAAAGCTTGTGATATCATGCTGAAAAATCAACGTCCTGATGTTCCTGCAGGCATTGTACGCAACATTGGGCGTGATGGTGAAAATTATGAAATCACTACTTTACAGGAATTACGTGATAAAGAAGTAGATATGTTTTCTACTGTTATCATCGGCAATTCGCAAACAGAAGTTATTAATGGTAAATTAGTAACTCCTAGAGGTTATAAACTGTAATGAAACCGGTAGTTTGGTTGATTGGCGGAACCAGTGAAAGTCGTAATCTGATTAAGTTTATGGCTGAACTTGATATAATCCTTTATGTTTCTGTGGCAACTGATTATGGTGCAAGTCTGATTGAAGCACAAACTAATCTTCATGTAATGGTAGAGCGTATGGATTTGGCTGCAATGCGGAATTTTATTACAGTAAATAAACCGGATTGTGTGATTGATGCAACTCATCCATATGCTACGATAGTTACGTCAACAGTACAAAAGGCCTGTAAAGAAACTGGCTGTGAATATTTGAGATTGGTAAGACCAGCTGCTGAAGAACATAAAAACTGTATTATAGTCCAAGATTTTAATGAAGCTGTTGAGTTATTGAGCCATACGGAAGGTAATATCTTTCTGACTACAGGCAGTAAAACATTGCAGGAGTTTACTTCTGTTCCTGATTATAAAGAGCGTATTGCGCTAAGAGTTTTGCCTATGCTGGATTCTTTAAGTAAAGCGTTAGAGCTTGGTTATAAGCCAGCTAATATCATTTGTATGCAGGGGCCCTTTTCTGAATTGCTTAATATAGAGATGATGAAAAGGTATAACAGCAGATATTTAGTTACAAAAGATTCCGGCAGCGTTGGCGGTTTTGAGGAGAAGGCGCAGGCGGCTGCAAAAGCAGGTGCTAAATTAATAGTCATTGCCCGCAATGGCGAAGAGCTTGGAACTGGTTATAGTGAGATAGTAAAATTACTTAAAGACCGATATGGTAGTTGTAAGTAAAAAATATAAAAGGAGATTTAATATGTTACGTGTAAATATCGTCGGCATTGGGCCAGGTAATCCAGAGCTTTTAACAAATCAGGCTCGCCAGGCTATTGAAGAAAGTAATATTTTGATAGGCGATAAAAG
>OGLJ01000797.1_pt1 | contig 32395 bp, 30 predicted proteins | sample 1572801 | NCBI WGS metagenome assembly OGLJ01 (sample SAMEA2581877, study PRJEB24529) | metagenome | biome: Human gut stool | place: China | collected 2011
TGCTTCAAAGAATTTGCCGCCGTCTGTTTATTCTGGAACTTTTTTGTTCTCTAGTCTTCTAATAATATTACTTATCAGCGCAAAGTGCGATATGCTTATTGCGACAATTCCTTCGAGTAAGAGGAAACGGTGTTCTTATCTTACAAACAGATATGCCGTGTAGGCGACATACAATAGCACGCAGACGGCGCCCTCCGCACGGCTCATGGAACGTTTGGTTCTCGCGAAAACAAACAGCAGGATACCGCTACAGAGCAGTAGGACGCAGTCGATCACTGATTCGCCGAGCACATGAAGCGGCGAGATGGCAGCGGACATGCCGAGGATAAACAGGATATTAAAGAGATTCGATCCGACCGCGTTGCCGAGCGCCAGACCGCTGTCCCCTTTTCTGGTTGCCACAATCGAGGTGACGAGTTCCGGCAGGGAAGTGCCAATGGCGATGATGGTCAATCCGATAAAATTCTGGCTGACTCCGAAGTTTGCGGCGATGATGCAGGCGTTGTCGACGACCAGATCGCCGCCGAAGATGACAGCGGCAAGTCCGCCACCCATAAAGAGGATACTTTTCGGAAGCGGCAATACCTTACAGACCTCGCCTTCTTCACGGTTGCGCAGGGCGGAACGGATCATGCATGTGATGTAGAGAACCATTCCTGCCAGAAGAAGAAAACCTTCGACGCGGCCAAGCGTTCCATCGAGAAACATGAGGCACAGAATCAGCGTGACCAGAATATTGACGGGCATGTCCCGCTTTAAGATCTCCGCGTTCGTCTGAAAGCCGGACAAAAAGGCGCAGATTCCGACCACAACCAGACCGTTGAATATATTCGATCCGACGACATTGCTGATGGCAATATCGTTGCTGCCGCCAAGCGCAGCGTTGATGCTGACGGACGCCTCCGGAGCGCTGGTTCCCATGGCAACGATCGTAAGACCGATGATGACGCTGGGCACCTTTAAGATTTTGGCGAGCGAGGAACTTCCCTCCACAAAGAAATCCGCACCCTTGACTAAGAGTACAAAACCGACGAGTAACAATACATATTCCATACGTGTTCCTTTCCTGCGACAAAGAAATGGGTATAAAAAAAGACCTTTATCGCATCAAAAATGAGTGATAAAAGTCTCGTTACTTACAATAATAACCGGCCTTGCGGCGTGATGACGATTATTATTTCAGCTTCTGCGCGCAGCGTCTGGCGCATCCGAAGATGAAAACTACTCCCTTTTATTAAGGCTATTTTAGGACGGGGCAAAAAAGATGTCAATAAAAATGTCGCTATTTGTCGAAATCCAAACGAAATCCAAGCGGAAGCCAGGCGGAATCTGCATGAAATCCGAACGAAATCCAAGCGGAACCCGGGTGGAACCCACATGAAATCCAGGCGCAATGAGCGCGGTATATCATCCGGACGGTTTTGCAAGATTATCGTTGTAACAATCGATGGATATGTCTATAATAACAGATAACAAACGGCAAGAGAACGGAGCGTGAGGACACATGTTTTTTATTATGGGAATTACGGACGGGAGAAAAGATTTTGATTTTCACCAGATGATGACCTGCGGTGCCTGCGGAGCTTACGGCAGATATCAGGTGTTCATGACATACACCGTACTTTCGCTTTTCTTTATCCCCTGCATAAAATGGAACAGACACTACTATGTGCAGGCGAGCTGTTGCAATGCGCTCTATGAGCTGGACACGGAGATTGGAAAACGGATTGCGCGCGGCGAGGATGTCGAGATTCTGCCACAACATTTGCGTCCGGTGCATCCGGGGAATCGTGGAAACGGCTGGAATACTACAAAACAGTGCAGAAATTGCGGTTTTACGACCACGGAGGATTATGAATTCTGTCCGAAATGCGGTCTGCGGTTTTAACAGCGGCGCGGGATGCGGAATAGAAAGAGGTTACAAAGGAGAGAACAATGGAGACATGGTATTATGAAGTGGTCTCGATCGATGGAGACTACGCGAACTTAAGAAGAACGGATATCCCGTCAGAAGATTTGAAGCTTGTGGCGCGGGCACTGCTTCCGGCGGAGATTATGGAAGGAAGCAGATTGAAATACGAGCTGATGCAGTACGAGATTGTGGAAGGCTAGAGGGGCACGGCGAAAAGGAGAAAAATACAATCAGGAGCCATTTCACATTCAGCATGTGCTGACGGTGGAACCGGTGCACGAGCTGACCGGGCTGATCTGGGCGGCGGCGCTGCAATGAGCGGACGGTAAGCCACTTTGCAGGGGGGAAAGCAGATTGTTTTCGGAAATTCGCTGCAAACACCTTGACAGTTCTGATTTTTTGAAATAGAATCTAAAGCAGCGCGAAGAAGAGAAGAGTACCAGTGCGGCACCCTACAGAGAGAGATGCATACGGTGGAAGCATCTTGGAAGAAAGCCCTGGGAAGACCACCTCTGAGCGACCCTAATCCGGTCCGGTGATTCCGTTATCATCAAACGAGTGATTTCCCGACAGCGGGATGCGTGATCCGAGAGGATCCGGCAGTCCGGCATGGTTTTACGGGAATAAGCAGGGTGGAACCGCGGATACAGTATATTCGTCCCTCATACAGGCACAGGTCTGTATGGGGGATTTTTTTCGTCCGGAAAAAGCACCCGGACGCAGAACAAGGAGGAAGAAAATGGTAGATTTTAAAGCAGATGAGAGACTGAACACACTCAATCATTCCTGCGCGCATGTAATGGCACAGGCAGTCAAGCACTTATACCCGGAAGCAAAGTTCTGGGTAGGCCCGGTCGTAAAGGAAGGATTTTATTATGATATCGATCTTGGCGAGAACGCAGTCAACGATGACGTGATCGCGGCGATCGAAAAAGAGATGAAGAAGATCTGCAAAGAGGGCAAAAAGATCTACAGACGTGAGATCTCAAAGGCAGAGGCATTAGAGCTTTTTAAGAACGATGAGTACAAGCTGGATCTGATCAGCGATCTGGAGGATGGAACGATCTCCGTCTACGACCAGGGCGATTTTACAGATCTCTGCCGCGGACCGCACGTAGACAATACAAAGCTCTGCAAGAATTTTAAACTGGTAAAATATTCCGGCGTATACTGGAAGGGCGATGCGAACAATCACGTAATGCAGCGTATTTACGGTGTATGTTTCCCGACAGCCGAGGAACTGGAGGCACATCTGAAGCTTTTGGAGGAGGCAAAGGAGCGCGACCATAGAAAGATCGGCAAGGAGATGCAGCTGTTCATGTCAGACGATCTGGTAGGACGCGGATTGCCGATGTTCCTTCCGAAGGGCTATACCGTATGGCAGGAGCTTGAGAATTACATCAAGGCAAAAGAGAGAAAACTCGGCTATCTGCACGTTATGACGCCGTGTGTCGGCACGGTTGGTCTGTACAAGACTTCCGGTCACTGGGATCACTATAAGGAGAACATGTTCCCGGCAATGGAGGTGGAGGGAGAGTCCTTCGTTCTGCGTCCGATGAACTGTCCGCATCACATGATGATCTATGCAAACAGAATGCATTCCTACAAAGATCTGCCGATCCGTATCGGTGAGATCGCACACGACTTCCGTTTCGAGGCGAGCGGTACGTTAAAGGGTATTGAGAGAGGAAGACATTTCTGCCAGAACGACGCGCACCTGTTCGTGACACCGGAGCAGATTGAGTCTGAGTTCGCCAGCGTGGTGGCTCTGATTTTTGACACCTACAAAGACTTCAATATCACCGATTACCGCTGTGTACTGTCCTTAAGAGACCCGGCGGACAAGGTGAAATATCACGACGACGACGCTATGTGGGATATGGCGGAGAATGCACTCCGAAAGGTATTAAATGATATCGGCATCGAGTATACAGAGGAGATCGGCGAGGCGGCATTCTACGGCCCGAAGCTGGATGTCAACGTAAAACCGGCAATCGGCAACGAGTACACACTTTCTACCTGCCAGCTGGATTTCTGCCTGCCGGCGAAGTTCAACCTGACCTACATTGACAGTGACGGAACGAAGAAGACTCCGGTTGTTCTTCACAGAGCAATCCTTGGTTCCCTGGATCGTTTCATGGCTTACATTCTGGAGGAGACGAAAGGCAACCTGCCGCTCTGGCTCGCACCGGTACAGGCAAAGATCCTTCCGGTTAAGAATGAGGATGAGGAGTTGAATGCATATTCTCACGAGGTATACAAATACCTTGAGGATAACGGAATCCGTGTGGAGATCGATGAGAGAAACGAGAAGCTGGGCTATCGGATCAGAGAGGCACAGATGGAAAAAGTTCCGTATCTTCTGGTTCTCGGCAAGAACGAAGTGGCAGACCGGACGGTAAGCTACAGACTTCACGGAGAGCAGCAGTCTACGACGGTATCTATGGAAGATTTCCTTGCCATGTTGCAGGAGGATATCCGCACGAAGAAACTGAATCCGGCTGCCGCAAAATAAATCATTATACGGCGGAGAGCGGTTGACTCTCCGCCGTTTTACTTGAACTTGAGATCATTTAATAGTATAATCACTACGATCAATAAAATAAGAATATATGCAAGAATAGATAGGAGGAATCTATTATGGTTACCTGGAACAACTTGGATACCCTTGCTTCTTTTCAGGAGCTTTCCAAAGTGGAACGCGTGAATCTTGTCGAGGCAATGTCCGGAGAGAACGGTGCTGACCGTGTGAAGAATTACAGTGTGCCGATGGCTGGCGGATTTTCTTACAACTATGCAGCCAAGCAGGTGGATGATAAGGTGCTTGCAGCACTTGTAAAGCTGGCTGAGGAAGCACAGCTTGCGGAGAAGTTTGAGGCACTTTACAATGGTGAGGTGATCAACACCGGTGAGAAGCGTCTGGTGCTTCATCACATGACACGCGGACAGCTCGGTGATGCTGTGACGGCAGACGGTGTGGATAAGCGCAGCTTCTATGTAGAGCAGCAGGAGAGAATCGCTGATTTTGCCAACAAGGTACATTCCGGCGAGATCACCAATGCGGCAGGAGAAAAGTTCACAACAGTTGTTCAGATCGGTATCGGTGGTAGTGACCTCGGTCCGCGTGCGATGTATCTGGCACTTGAGAACTGGGCGAAGAAAAACGGCAAGTTCAAGATGGAAGCAAAGTTCATCAGCAACGTAGACCCGGATGATGCTGCAGCAGTGCTGAATTCCACCGATGTGGCACATTCCATTTTCGTACTGGTGTCCAAGTCCGGTACAACACTGGAGACTCTGACGAACGAGTCTTTCGTAAAAGATGCATTAAAGAAAGCGGGACTGGATCCGTCCAAGCATATGATCGCTGTAACGAGCGAGACATCCCCGCTGGCAAAGAGTGATGATTACCTTGCGGCATTCTTTATGGATGACTATATCGGAGGACGTTTCTCCTCCACTTCCGCAGTTGGCGGCGCCGTATTATCCCTGGCATTCGGACCGGATGTGTTCGCACAGTTCCTCGAGGGAGCTGCTGCAGAGGATCAGCTTTCCGCAAACAAAGACGTATTGAAGAATCCGGAGATGCTCGATGCACTGATCGGCGTTTACGAGCGCAACGTACTGGGTTATCCGGCTACGGCAGTGCTTCCGTACTCCCAGGCACTCAGCCGCTTCCCGGCACATTTACAGCAGCTTGACATGGAGTCCAACGGTAAGTCGGTGAACCGTTTCGGTGAGCCGGTAGACTACCCGACAGGACCGGTGATCTTCGGTGAGCCAGGCACGAACGGACAGCATTCGTTCTACCAGCTGCTGCATCAGGGCACAGACATCGTACCGCTTCAGTTTGTCGGCTTTAAGAACAGCCAGATCGGCACAGATGTTGTGATCCAGGACAGCACAAGCCAGCAGAAGCTCTGCGCAAATGTCGCAGCTCAGATCGTGGCATTCGCATGCGGCAAATCCGATGAGAACCGCAACAAGAATTTCGAGGGCGGACGTCCATCCAGCATCATCATTGGTGAGCAGGTAAACCCACAGTCTCTCGGAGCACTTCTGGCACACTTTGAGAACAAGATCATGTTCCAGGGCTTCCTGTGGAATGTGAACAGCTTCGACCAGGAAGGCGTACAGCTCGGAAAGGTTCTGGCAAAGCGCGTGCTTGCACATGAGACCGACGGCGCCCTGAAGGTATTCAGCGATCTGTTAAACATTTAATATAACGAAAAAGAACTGTGTCACGTCCTGCGGCAGATGCGCGGCGTACACAGTTCTTTTTTTGTGCGTTGGGAAGGTTTGGCATATTGGGTGCAGTTCCTGCCAACGTATTCTGTCGCAAAATTTCATTTTTCTAACACGCATGCCCCGGCCATCAGCGATGATTCCTGTCTTTTTGAGGTTCGACAGTGCGCCACGGATGTTCGCGGACACCCGCGGCGCGCAGTCGAACGCCAAAAGAGACAGGAAAATGGATGACCGGGGCATGCATGAAGAAAAATAGAAATTTTGTTCCAAAGAATTCATTGACAGGAACCGCATCCAATATGGCGGCGGACTTCTACAGAAATAAAAAAGAACCGTGTACGCCGGGGCACTGCCGCTGGATGGACACGATTCTTTTTCGTTATAAAAATGTTTTTAAGATCTGGAGCACTCCATTCTCCCAGTAGGGCGCACAGGTATCTTTTGCCGCGGCGATGACTTCCTCTCTGGCGTTGGCGACTGCGTAGCTCCTGCTGGCATTTTGCAGCATCTCGATGTCGTTCAAGTTGTCCCCGAACGTGCAGGTCTCTTCTGGGGAAATGCCGAAATGCTTCTGCACGAACTCGATCGCAGTGCCTTTATTTGCACCAAACGGATTGCAGTCCATCCACTCTTTGCCGGCGGCGGCAAGCTGCGCTTTATCCTTCCATGCCGGGGTGAAGAGCGGTGCACACATTTCCTCACAGGCAGATTTGTGGTAGACGGTAAACTTGATAATGTCCTGCTCCGGGATGTCGGCTAGGCGCTCGGCCTCTCTGATATCGTAGCCGTAGGAGTCGCGCAGCCAGTGGAACATGCGGCTTCCGGCGTCCTCGGCGAGACAGTAGTCCGGTGTGGCGACAAAACAGTCGCAGTGCGGCATCTGTTCCTGCACCATGCGGCACATGCCGCTCCAGATGTCGCGCGGCATCGTGTGAACCATCAGAATCTCCTGCGGGGTGCGCACGACCGTGCCGCCGTCCGTGATGTAGAGCAGCTGATCTTTGATCGGCGCAAACAGCTTCCGCTCGCTGATGAACTGTCTGCCGGAGCAGACGGCAAAAATGATACCCTTTTGGACAAGTTGTTTTATGACCGTCATATATTCGGGATCGATCTGCATCGTCCCGTCTTTTACCAGTGTCCCGTCGACATCGGTGGCAATCAGTTTTATCATGGCATTCTCCGTTCCGGGGCTGATGTGTGCCCTGTTCTGTAAATGTTTCTGGATACAACAGCTGTATTATAACGTCGGGAAACACATTTTGCAAATATCAACGGTTGTCATCGTTGTGTTTACAGGACATTTTCGGTAAAATATAGGCAAGAAGAAATGATTGCCAACTATGATAGGGATTTTGAAGAGTGTCGTATTTCCTTGTTATTGCCTATGATGTTTTTGCATTTGCAGGTCAAAATGGCGACCAATCGATTTTCGTATGTACTCGGATTTTATCGTCGAAATTTATTCTTGATTACAGATGTATTGTTGAATAAGTATTTATGGAATGGTAGAATGGCAGTAATAAATCAGAAATTCATAGAGGCAGAACATCTTGAAAGATAAATACTCAATGTGGAGGATACTATAATGGCAGAGAAAACAAATGCCAACATTGGCTTTGAAAAACAGTTGTGGGATGCAGCCTGCGTTCTTTGGGGACATATCCCGGCAGCAGAATATAGAAAGGTTATCATCGGACTCATTTTTCTGCGTTATATTTCAGCAGCATTCGATAAGCAACACCAGAAGCTAGTAGATGAAGGCGATGGATTTGAGGATGATCGTGATGCTTATGAGATGGACAATGTGTTCTTTGTTCCGGAGGAAGCACGATGGAGCAATATTGCATCCAAAGCACATACACCGGAAATTGGCACAGTCATTGATAATGCAATGAGAGCCATTGAAAGTGAAAATAAAAAACTGAAAAATGTATTGCCGAAAAATTACGCAACTCCTGATTTGGACAAGCGTGTTCTGGGAGATGTGGTTGATATTTTTACAAACAATATCGACATGAGCGATACTATGGCAAGTGAAGACCTGCTCGGTCGTACTTACGAATACTGCATTGCTCAGTTTGCAGAAAAGGAAGGGGTCGGAGGTGGAGAATTCTATACGCCGTCCAGCGTAGTAAAAACTCTGGTTTCTATTCTTCGCCCGTTTGATAATTGTCGTGTATATGATTGCTGCTGCGGTAGTGGCGGTATGTTCGTTCAGAGTGAAAAATTCATCGAGGCACACGGACATAAGCGAGGTTCGATCTCTGTATACGGTCAGGAGGCAAATCCAGATACATGGAAGATGGCAAAGATGAACATGGCTATCCGTGGCATAGATGCAGATCTGGGACCATACAATGCGGACACCTTTACCAATGATCTGCATCCGACATTAAAGGCAGACTTCATTCTTGCCAATCCTCCGTTCAACTATCATCCGTGGAATCAGGAAAAGTTGTTGGAAGATAGGCGCTGGAAGTATGGCACACCGCCTGCAGGTAACGCCAACTATGCATGGATTCAGCATATGATTCACCATCTTGCTCCGAATGGGAAGATTGGTCTGGTACTTGCAAATGGCGCACTGTCTACACAGAGCAGTGGTGAAGGAAACATCCGAAAGAACATCATCGAAGATGACCTTATCGAAGGCATCATTGCTATGCCGACTCAGCTTTTTTATAGTGTCACGATTCCGGTTACGCTGTGGTTTATTACGAAAGGCAAAAAGCAGTCAGGCAAGACGTTGTTTATTGATGCCCGCAAGATGGGACATATGGTTGACCGAAAGCATCGTGATTTCACAGATGAGGATATTCAGAAACTTGCCGATACTTTTGAAGCGTTCCAGAACGGCACATTGGAGGATGTTCAGGGTTTCTGCAAAGTTGCAACTTTAGAGGATATCGCGAAACAGGATTACATCCTTACTCCGGGGCGTTATGTCGGTATCGAGGAGCAGGAGGATGACGGAGAGCCTTTTGAAGAGAAGATGGCACGTCTGACATCGGAATTGTCAGATATGTTTGCAAAGTCCCATGAGCTGGAGGACGAGATCAGAAAGAAACTGGGGGCGATTGGGTATGAGATCTGAGTTTATAACAAAGCCGCTGTCTACTCTTGCGGATATACAAACAGGACCATTTGGGAGTCAGTTGCATAAAGAAGATTACGTTCAGAATGGTACACCAATTGTAACAGTTGAGCATTTAGGAAAGAGAAAATTCACTAAGCAGAATTTGCCGTGTGTTTCTGATGAAGATAAAAAGCGTCTCAGTAAATATATTTTGCATGAAGGCGATATTGTTTTTAGTCGTGTTGGCTCGGTAGATCGGTGTTCATATGTTAGTCGTGAGTATAATGGATGGATGTTTTCTGGACGTTGTTTAAGAGTACGTCCATTTGCGGAAATTGAACCACAGTATCTCTATTATTACTTTACGCTTGAATCAACAAAACAATTTGTACGTGGAATAGCTACTGGAGCGACGATGCCATCAATTAACACCAAATTTATGGGGGAGGTTCCTATCGCTTATCCATCAATTGATGTGCAGAGAAAGATAGCAGGTCTTTTAAACACACTGGATGATAAGATTGAGCTGAATGATGCGATAAACAAGAATTTACTGGAGCAAGCACTCACCTTGTACACAACGCAGTTTTCTTCGTTAGAAAAGAACGGCTGTATCGGCAACTATTGTACAGTAAAATCCGGGTTTGCATTTAAAAGTTCCTGGTGGACAAATATTGGTGTTAAAGTTATAAAAATCGGCTCAATCAATCAAGATAATCTTAACCTATTAGAATGTTCTTATGTTGACGAAGATAAAGTTGATAAAGCCAAAGATTTCGTAGTAAAAGCTGGAGATTTACTAATAGCAATGACTGGTGCAACAATCGGCAAGTTTGCTATGGTTCCATATTCTTCGGAAGTGTTGCTTGTAAATCAGCGTGTTGGTAAATTCTTTCTTGGAAATAATCCAGTAGAAAAATTGCCGTTCATATACTGCACATTAAAGCAACCCGAAGTGTATGGTGAAGTAGTAAATCGTGGTCAAGGAAGTGCACAACCTAACATCAGTGCTTCGGATATTATGAGTATTCCTTGTGTAATTCCCAGCCAAGAAGCAATAAATGACTTTAACGACGCAGTTCAACCATTATTCAATCTTATCGTTAGTAATCAACGAGAAAATCAGCAGCTATCCGAACTAAGAGATACCTTACTGCCCAAACTTATGTCCAGCGAACTTGATGTCTCTGATATCGACTGCTAAGCCACTAAATTCTTGTTTATTTCCTCATTTTGTTCAATTTTGGAATCTATCGCATCTAATACCCCCGCTATTCTTCTTTGAGCATCAATGGATGTAGGCACTTTAACACAAATTTCCTTCATTGTATTCCCGGACACTTCCTTAAAGGTTGTTCCACTTCCCATGTGCTCGATCCTTTCTTTGTTATACTTGAGTAGATAATAGAGAAACAGATAATCTGTATCTTCATTCGGCACAACACTCTTGAATCCCTGGTTTGTGCATACTTGATTTTGAGCTATGGCAACATAACCAATAGGAGCTCTCGATGAAAACAAAATACTATGGGTTGGCAACACTTGTGTCGAACAGCTTTTCAATCCAACCTCTGTTATATTTCGGTTCCCTCGACTTATATATCTGCCATTAAACGAAGATAAGTCCTTGGGTGTAATCCAAGGGATGTCTCCCCCCTCGTAATTTTCTGGTTTCTTTGTAGATGGAGTTGCGCCACCAACCACCATTCCAATATCTGAAATTGTGCATTCCTTCCACTCATTCATATTTCCACCTTCCTAACTTATGTATTTCCTATGAGCCTGTTTAACATTGCTTTGCTTAACCATTGCGTATTGCAATGTCGTGTCAATTCGCTTATGCCCCAAAAGATGCTGAAGCTGTTCTATCGGCATTCCTTTATCAATCGCCATCGTTGCCAACGTTCGTCTGAACTTATGCGGATGGACTTTTTCAATATCCAATGTTTTGCCCATTTCCCGTAGCCGGGTTTCGATACCACCGATTTTGATACGTTCATGCGGCGAACGCAGGGTGACAAACAGCGCTGGATTATCATCTGTTCGGCTATCGATATAATTCTGCAAGTGGATTTTTGCTCTTGCATCAAAGTAGACGATACGTTCCTTGTCACCCTTACCAAATACAACGCATTCCCGCTCATTGAAATTGATATCCGCTTTATTTAGTAACACCATTTCTCCGATACGCATCCCGGTTGATACCAACATATCAACAATTGCCAGATCACGCAGTTCTGTGCAATTGTCACGCATTTTTTCCAACTCTTCATCCGTGTAGGTTTCCTTTATGTTGGTTGCAGTTTTCACCTTATGAATCCGGCGAACAGGACTTTTCAAAATATAATCCTCGTCCTCCAGCCATGAAAAAAAACTCGACAGTATTCTACGGATATTGTCTATCGTTACGCGGCTCGACTGATTTTTGCTTTGATAAGCTGTCAAGTAAGAGCGTATATCTTCTGTTTGTATGTGGCGGATGCTCTTATTGATCGAAGCTACCATTGCCTCAATTGTGGTGCGATAATACTTTAAGGTTTTCTCTGAGCAGCCTTCTATCCGCTTCGCTGATATAAAATCATTGACAAGCTTCGGATTGTCATTCGTTATTTCCATTTCTTCTTGCTTCGTGATCTCACAGCCAAACAGAACGAATTCTAATACTTTCTGTAATTGTTTCATCTGTGCATTGTCGAGATGTGGCAGCATCTGCTGCACCACATCGGTTATAATCTGTTGTTTCACGAGTCGTTCTCCTTCAATTTTATTTCCAGAGAACGACTCAACGGCAGTTCTGTTGGCATATATCTCCCGCCGTTGGTGGGAGTTATTACATCTGCTAAGCTATTAGCTGTATAATTGTTGGAATCAAACCAATTATTGCTCCTATTACCGCACTAATTATGGCAATTTTCCATTCTCTATGAGAAAGCTTCTTTTGTTCCTTCTCATATTTTTCTTTCATTTCAAAATATGATTTTCCTTTTTGAAGTACTCCTGTAAACACATATCGTGGGTCTAAATCTTCCATTGTTGCAGCTTCAATGCCTGCCACATATTTTTTCTCAACCAAGTTCTGCATTGCAGTACCTTGTATGTCTTCTCCTTGCGCTTTATTCAACAAGGATCTAAGTAATTCCTCTGACTCATTATCTAAGTATTCAAATTCCATATTAAACCTCTGTTAAACAAGAATTTAGCGGCTTAGAGTTCAACGTCGGAGACATCAAGCTCTCCAGACATCAGTTTTGGTAAAAGAGCGTCCCGCATATCCGTAAGTTTGTGTGATTCACGAGTAAGCGTTTGCATTTGCAGGAACATCGGCTTCACAATGTTATCAAAGCGTCGAAGTGTCTCCTTGTCAGGCAATAGTGTCGGATATCCTTTGAGAATATCTGTCTTTAGATTGTTGAAGACGCTACCATTGCTGAGGTTGATCAGTTGCTGACGAATGTATTTAAAATACAAATACAAGTATTCCTTGGAAAACTTTGATTCTGGGAAATAGAGCCATCCGTCATGAATACAGCTATCGACATCAAGAATCTTAGGCACGCCCGGCGTTGCACTATTAGAGAGCACAAGAGAACCAGCCTTGAGAAAAACTGTTTTTCGCAGTCCTGCCTCAATTATATGGTCTTTGATGTCAATAACGAATGGGGTTTGGAAGCTTGTTACATCCGAAATCTTAAGCCACCGCAAACCCGAATCAGACAAGTATTCTTGAATTGGTCTGGGGGATCCGCCACGCTTGATCTCGGTGAAATCGCCCAGTTTGCCACTATTCCAAGAATCAGGCACAGAGCCATTCCAAGGTTCATAATCAAGAAACCATGACTTAAAAAGTGCCCGTGCTTGCTGTTCTAAATTCTTGTTTGAAATTTGTTGAAGGGAGAAATCACTATGTTTAGAGATTGGAATTTTTGGTGTACCGTGATGACATCCATTGTAGCTGTCGTTGCGTTAGGTCTATCAGTTTACCAAATACAGCTGAGTAATAAACAGCAACTATTTGATCGCCGATTGAAAGCATATAATTTGGTGAGCAGTTTTATTTCTCTTTGCAAAGAAAATTACATATGGCTTTCAGAAAAAAGAGAAACAAAACCTCAGCTTGAAAACGATTTTGTTTTTATATGTCTTACCAACAATACATATATGGAAGGTCAAGCAGAGGCTATTGAACATCCGTTGGAACAGTCATTTCAAAAGGAATTTTTGAAAAAACGTGAAGAACTTAGAAGTATGGCAATGGAATTTGAACTCATTTTCAAAGGCGATGTTGCATTACTATACAGTAGTTTCCTAAAAGATTACGAAAGCGCATTAGCCGTAATGTATCAATATCAGATTATTATTGAAAAGATGAAGGAGGAGAATGGTAAACATCCAAGGTCTTTAGAAGAGTTATCTGGAATATTTTCTGAAGAAAAATATAGGAATAACCTTTATAGTGCATTGGATAAGCTTAAAGAATCGTATGATGTTGTAACACAAGAAAAAGTTGGAAAGCAGCTGAGAAAACAGATTGCATTGATATAAGGAGGCGAAAGAATATGGCAGGCTTTTATACCGAAGCAGACTATGAAAATTCCGTCATAGAGCTATTTCAGAACATGGGCTATCGGTATGTCTATGCTCCTGATTTGGAGAGGGACTTTAAAAGCCCTCTATATGAAGAGGAACTGTATGAAGCGTTGCATCGTCTGAATCCGACCATGCCGGAGGATGCGATTGCGGATGCGTTGTATAAGCTGAAAAATTTTGAAAATGCCGAGCTGGTGCAGAAAAACGCCCTTTTTATGGATTATTTGCAGCATGGTGTGGAAGTGCGCTATTTTATCAAAGGTGAAGAGCGTTCCGGTCTTATTTATCTTGTGGATTACAGCAATCCTGGCAACAACTCTTTTATCGTGGCTAATCAGTGGACATTTATTGAGAACAGCAACAAGCGCCCCGATGTTTTGCTGTTTTTGAATGGTATGCCCGTGGTGTTGGTGGAACTGAAATCTCCGTCCCGTGAAGAAACAGATGCATCTGAAGCGTACTCACAGATCCGGAATTATATGCATGAGATTCCGTCCATGTTTATTTACAACTGTATTTGCGTTATGAGTGACCTTATGACATCGAAGGCCGGCACGATTACTTCCGGCGAAGACCGTTTCATGGAATGGAAAACCAAGGACGGCAGTTATGAGAATACACAGTATGCTCAGTTTGATACTTTCTTTGAAGGAATCTTTGAAAAGGAACGTTTTCTGGATATCATAAAAAATTTTATTTGCTTTTCTAATGAAGGAACAAAGCAGTTTAAGATTCTTGCAGGATACCATCAATATTTTGCGGTTAATAAAGCGGTGGCTTCTACCAAGCACGCTACTGAAACGGATGGTAAAGGCGGCGTATTCTGGCATACGCAGGGTAGCGGTAAATCTTTGTCGATGGTTTTCTATGCGCATCGCCTACAGGATGCATTAGACAGCCCAACCATCGTAGTCATTACCGATCGTAATGATCTGGATGACCAGCTGTATGGGCAGTTTGCAAAATGTAAAGATTTTTTGCGTCAGGAGCCAGTTCATGCTGAGAGCCGTGTGCATCTGAAAGAACTGTTGGACGGTAGAAAAGCAAATGGAATCATCTTTACAACCATGCAGAAATTTGAGGAGTCCTTTGACTGCCTTTCTGAACGAAGAAATATTGTGGTCATGGCAGATGAAGCACATCGTGGACAGTATGGCTTGAAGGAAAAGGTCGATGCAAAAACCGGAGAAATCAAAATCGGTTCAGCTCGTATTATCAGAAATGCTCTGCCGAATGCGACTTTCATCGGGTTTACAGGAACACCTATTTCCATGAAAGATCGCAATACTCGTGAAGTATTCGGCGACTATATAGATATTTATGATATGACGCAGGCAGTGGAGGATGGTGCAACCCGCCCGGTATATTATGAAAGTCGAGTTATTAAGCTGAAACTTGATGAACAAACATTAAAGCTCATTGACCAGGAATACGACATTATGGCGAATAATGCTGATCCGGAAGTGATCGACAAGAGCAAGAAAGAACTTGGACAGATGGAAGCTATTCTTGGCAATGATAAGACGATCAATTCTCTTGTGAATGATATTCTCGACCACTATGAAAATTATCGTGCCAGTCTGTTGACGGGTAAAGCAATGATTGTAGCTTATTCCAGGCCGATAGCTATGAAGATATATGAACGTATTTTACAGCTTCGTCCGTCTTGGACAGAAAAGGTTGCTGTTGTTATGACAAGCAGCAACAAAGACCCGGAAGAATGGAATAAGATTATCGGGAACAAACGCCATAAGGATGAACTTGCAAAGCAGTTTAAAGATAACGAGAGTCCACTTAAAATTGTCATTGTTGTAGACATGTGGCTAACGGGATTCGATGTTCCTTCGCTTGCGACCATGTATGTTTATAAGCCGATGCAGGGATACAATCTTATGCAGGCGATTGCGAGAGTAAATCGTGTATTTGGCGATAAAGAAGGTGGTCTGGTTGTTGACTATGTGGGTATTGCATCTGCCTTGAAACAGGCAATGAACGACTATACCGCTCGTGATAAGAAAAATTATGGAGATACAGATGTAGCAAAAGTTGCTTACCCCAAATTTCTCGAAAAGTTATCTATTTGCCGGGATTTATTCTATGGATACGATTATTCTAAATTTATCTGTGGCACAGATTTGGAGCGTTCCAAGGCAATTAGTGGTGCTGTAAACTTTATTGTTGCGGTAGATAAGGAAAAAGACCGGGAAGATTTTCTAAAGGAAGGACTTCTTCTCGGACAGGCATTGTCGTTATGCTCTTCGTTTGTGGAAAAGGATATGCGTGTTGAGGCTGCGTTCTTTGAGTCGGTACGTGTGCTTGTAACACGCTTAATGAATCAGGGCGAGGGAAAGAAAATCTCTCTTCCTGAAATGAATGCCCGGATTAACGAACTTTTGAAAGCCAGTGTACAGAGCGAGGGTGTGATTAACCTGTTTTCTGATGTGGATAAAGAGTTTTCGCTTTTTGATCCGAAGTTCCTTGAGGAAATCTCAAAGATGAAAGAGAAAAATCTAGCAGTGGAATTATTGAAGAAACTAATCTCTGAACAGGTGCAGATTTATCGTCATACCAATATTGTAAAATCACAGAAATTCAGTGAGATCATTCAACGTGCAATGAATGCTTATCTGAACGGTATGTTGACGAATGAGCAAGTGATTGAAGAACTATTAAATCTGGCAAAGCAGATTGCGGCTGCAAACAAAGAGGGAGAACAGCTGGGACTTACAGCTGATGAACTGGCATTCTATGATGCACTTACAAAACCGCAGGCAATTAAAGATTTTTATGAAAATGCAGAGCTTATTGCGATCACAAAAGAATTGGCAGATACACTTCGTAAGAACCGGACAATCGATTGGCAGAAACGCGATTCAGCAAGAGCAAAGATGCGCATCATGATAAAGAGATTGCTCAAGAAGCATCGTTATCCACCGGAAGGCATGGATGATGCAGTGCAGACTGTTATGATGCAGTGCGAGCTGTGGACGGATAACAATGATATGGAATCTGAACAGAAAAATATAAACGTATATACTTATTCGTCCAAACCGGAATTAAGCAGAGTTGCGGAAAAACCTACGCCTTACGGAAACAGATAAAATGAAATAGGACTGATTTATTGTAAGGGCGATATGACAACAAGTAAAACCAGGATGTTGTAAAATGTGCGGCAATCGATTACAATTTTATCTGGGTCATCTTAGGATGACATACACGAAAGAAACAGGGCATTTCCGGAAAAGCGGGGAATGACTTGATAAGGAGAGAAACATGGCGGTTGGATTATGTCACAGCGACAAAAAGGCGGTCTGCAGAAATCTGCAGTACAGTGAGAATGTAAATATGCCGGACAGCCCCGGATGGAAATGGGTGCAGACGGTACAGACGGAAACGGTGGACCGTTATCTGATCCGGCTCAAAAGCAGGGAGGAAGGAAGAGCGCGCAAGACATACCGCGTGGAAGTGAAGGAAGATACAGTGGATGCAAAGAGTGCGCCCAATGTGACACAGATTGTGCTTCTGCTGCTGTTGCTTCCGCTGTTGGGGATTATTTTCGCGGGACTCCGCTACAGCTTAACCTCGTTAAATCCGCAGGACGATCTGCAGCTGGTGCTGATACTTACCGTGATTGCCGCGATACTTGGGCTTAAAATCTGGCTGATACAGCGGAAGGCGGATAAAACGCTCCGCTATTTTCTCATGACGCGGATCATCAACGTGCCGGGAAATAGGAACGGGGCATATGCGGGTGCCGCGCAGCGCACAGCAAACCAGACCTGGGGACGGACGGCATATGCAGAAGACGCGGCATATGCCGGGGACGCAGCATACGCAGGAGAAGACATTGCCGGTTCGGTGGAGATGGAAGAACCGGAAGAGCGGGTCTGGGTGGCGGAGTGGCACTTGTCGGAGGCGTACCGGCGTTACAGCCGCCTGCAGGCAATCCCACTTGCGGCACTTGCACTGGGGGGAATCATATTTTTGTACGCGATTGCGTACCGGTTTAATACGTCCCATGACACTGCACGCACGATGCTTCTGATGGGAGAGGCGGGGCTTTATATGACATTGCTCGCCCTTTTGAGCAAGGTGATGGAGTACCGCTATCTGAAGAAAGCAAAAGCGCAGGCAAAGCGTTATCACGCCAGAATTGCCCGCGTCATAACAACCGGGAAAAATGGCGCGACCAAATATTATCTGTATGAGTTCATGGATGAACTGGGGCGCAGGTGTGAGGTGCGTGCCATGTATCCGGTACGGCAGGCAAATGTGGGAAATGTGCAGGATATGGTTGGCGGAAAAGCAGATATCTGGTTTGATGGTGCGCATCTTCCATATGCATTTTCAGAAAAAGACGGAGTGCCGGATATCCAGATGAAGCTTCGAAATTTGATTGCGGGTACTGCGGCGGCAGTGGTTGTGGTCGCTCTCATGTTTGTGTATGCAGGAACCCACTATGTGGCTTACAACCAGGATGCCGACAGTCTGCTGATCTCTTATGATTCCCAAAAGGCGGAGTCGGATCTGACGTTTGAGGACGTGAAGGACGACCCGACTGTGCGCTGGATCATAGACGCCTACGCGATCTATGTACCGTTTGAGAACGGAGAATATGGCGAACTGGGCGGTCATTCCAGAGAAGACTGGGATCAGGAGCAGGTGAAGGAATATCTGTCTGACTGGTGGGGCATTACGAGCCGGGCAACGGCGACCCGCACGATCAGCCAGATGCTGAAAAAAGGAACCAGAGCGTCCTACCGTCATGCGTTTGAAACTTACCTGAAAAAAGGGTATCTGTCGATGGATGAGAATGGTTATGTCGATATTATAAGCATCAGTGAGATCCCGGAGGATGAGCAGTGCCGGACATGGGTATGCTATGATGCGTATGGACATCTGGACACGCGCGGTGTGGATGCCTGGGATTATGTCCGTATTATGCGCATCACGGGACTGTGCTATCAGTGCGGCTACATCAGCCTCGAGGAGTGCCTCGACCAGTGTCTGCCGATTGCGCAGAGACTGCAGAAGGAATATGGAAGCTTTGAGGAGATTTTTGAGAGTTACATTTATGGATACCAATTCTGGAAAGATGACAGCAATGACGACAGGATCTATTTTTACCGGTATGCGGCAGAAGAAGCCTGTGAAAATATTCAGTCAGAATATAATATAGAACTGGTAAAAGACTGGGAGTAGGAGAGAAGCAATGGAGCAGGAGACACAGACACCGCACAAGCGGCGGGTGCGCTACAAGGGAAAATATCCGAAGAAGTTTGAGGAAAAATATAAGGAACTGCAGCCGGAGAAGTATCAGGATACGATCGAGCATGTGATCCGGAAGGGAAATACGCCGGCGGGAATGCATATCTCGATTATGGTAAAAGAAATTCTGGACTTTTTGCAGATTGTGCCTGGAGAGCAGGGATTCGATGCGACGCTCGGCTACGGCGGACACACGCGTGCCATGCTGGAATGTCTGAGGGGACAGGGACATATCTGGGCGACCGATGTGGACCCGGAGGAGTCCGCCAAGACGAAAAAGCGTCTGGAGGATCTGGGATTCGGGGAGGATCTTTTGACGGTGCGCCTTCAGAATTTCTGCACGATCGATGAGATCGCAAAAGAGGTCGGCGGCTTCGACTTTATTCTGGCGGATCTTGGCGTGTCGTCCATGCAGATCGACAATCCGAAGCGCGGCTTCTCGTTTAAGGTGGATGGACCGCTGGATCTCAGGCTCAATCAGGAGACGGGGATCAGCGCGGCGGAGCGGCTGGATACGATCACGCGGGAGGAACTTGCCGGGATGCTCTATGAGAACTCCGACGAGCCGTACTGTGAGGAGCTGGCAAAAGCGATCACGGACGAGATCCGCAGGGGCAGCCGCATCGACACGACGACAAAGCTACGCAGGGTGATCGAGGATACGCTGGATTTTCTGCCGGAGAAGGAGAAAAAGGACACAATCAAAAAGACCTGCCAACGCACATTCCAGGCACTGCGCATCGATGTGAACCAGGAGTTTGAGGTGCTGTATGAATTCATGGAAAAGCTTCCGGGAGCATTAAGACCGGGCGGGCGCGTGGCAATTCTCACCTTCCACTCGGGAGAGGACAAGCTTGTGAAGCAGGCGCTCAAAGAGGGATATAAGAGTGGGATTTACAGCGACTATGCGAAGGACGTCATCCGTCCGTCGGCGCAGGAGTGCGCTGCAAACGGAAGGGCGCGTTCCACCAAAATGCGCTGGGCAGTCAGGGCATAAGAAAAAGGACATCATCGGAGCAAAAAATCCGGTGTTGTCCTTTTTTGGTACTTAAAAAGTACAAGTGCCATACAGGCGAAAGTTGTATTGTAACTGTGATAGAAAGTAGACAAACATTGTGGCAGAAGTGGAAATAAGGTACAAAACCGCCGGATAAAACAGTGGAAATATGGCGCGATATATGGTAAAACGCACAATAGATACAAAATAACTGCAAAAAAGTATGACAAAATACACACAAAACAATACAACTTTTAGAAAAAACTTGGTTGTATTTTCTTGAGAAAAAAGCAGGGAGTATCTATAATAAAATCACAAAAGGTTTTTACACAACCCAAATAAAATGTATAGGGAGGAAAAAGCATGAAATTGAAAACAATTTTCAAGAAGGTGACAGCTGCCGCGCTGGCAGCGACCATGGTTGTGGGTATGGCGGCTTGTGGATCAGGCTCCGAGACGACGAGTAGTTCAAACTCGGCAGCGTCTTCATCCGGTACGGAGGCAGCGGCAACACCGGCAGTGACAGACAACTCCAAGATTAAGATCGGAGTTTCCATCTGGTCATCCACCGATGTTCTCGGTTCCCAGTGTAAGTTGATTCTTGATGCAGCGGCTGATGCTCTTGGGGTGGAGGTTCAGTACGTGGATCAGGGTCACGTATCCGAGAAGGTTACAGCATCTGTGGAGCAGCTGGTAGCAGCAGGATGCCAGGGTATTATCATCTGTAACTCATCCGATACAGAGATGACATCCGCAATTAAGACATGTAACGACAACGGCGTATATCTGGCACAGTTCTTCCGTATTATCAGCGAGACGAACAGCGCAGACATTTATCAGGCAGCAAAAGATTCTGCTTATTACATCGGAGCAGTACATGAGGATGAGCCGGCAAACGGTGAAGCTCTTGTAAACATCCTTCTTGATAAGGGTGACCGTGACATCGGTCTGATCGGCTGGGAGCAGGGAGATGCAACCTGGCTTGGAAGATGGGAAGGCTACAAAGCAGGCGTTGACAAGTGGAACGAGGCACATCCAGATGATCCGGCACAGCTTTCTGAGCCGCAGTACGCAGGTACAACTTCCGAAGGTGGTTCCAAGGCAGCAGAGGCTCTTATGGCAGCAGATCCGAACCTGGATGCACTCATCCCGGCAGGCGGCGGCGGTGATCCTCTTCAGGGTGCAATCGCAGCAGTAGAGCGTGCAGGCAAGACCCAGGATATCGATATCGTATCTACAGATTTCCTTCCGGATCTTGGAGACAGACTGGAGAACGGCTCCATGGCTGGTGAGTCTGGCGGACATTACTGTGATCCGTTAATTGCATTCATGATGGTTTACAACGCAATAAAGGGCAACTACACAGGATTTGCAGGCAACTTCGAGGATGTTTCCTTCCCGTACCTGTATGTATCCTCTGCAGAAGACTATCAGGCATATGAGAAGTATTTCGTAGACCAGCTTCCGTACACATCCGATGAGCTTGTTGAGATGTCCAATCTTGACTTAAGCGCTCTGAAAGAAGCAGCAAAGAATATTTCTATTGAAGATGCAGCATCACGTGCAGGGAATTAGTTCCAAAGACTGAGCGTTACTTCAAAAGGTCGGTGTCGCGTGGCGATACCGGCCTTTTGTATGAAAGGATGGCTCACACAGCGTGACATCCGTTGATTCGAGTAAGAAAAAGAGGTAGATAATATGGGTTCAAAAAAGCTGTCGGGAAGCGCAAAGGGCTATCTGATTCTTCTGTCGCTGGTTGTGGTTTCCTGGGTAATCTTTAAAATACTGACACCGCATAATTTTGGCTCGCCGGCCAATATGCTCAACTACTTTCAGGCCAGCCTGATTGCAACTGTGGGTGCGGTCGGATTCTATTTCGTCATGGTTATGGGAATGTTCGACTTCTCCATTGGTGCCAACATCATGCTTTCTGCAATCGTGGGATGCGTGTTTGCCACCCGGTTTAACATGGGGTACCTCGGACTGATCTTGGGCTGTGTGCTCACCGGCACGATCGTCGGTCTGTTAAACGGTCTGTTTTATGTAAAATTGAGAATTCCGTCGATGATTGTTACAACGGGTCTCGCATTGATTTATGAGTCACTTGCGAACTATATCGCAGGCGGCGTGGAGCAGACGCTTCCGTCAAATCTGCGCGCATTCGGTCAGATGCCGTGGGATATTATCCTGGCGATTGTTGCGTGCATTGTAGCATATATCTTTTTGAATTATACGAAAATCGGAACTTACACCTATGCAATCGGAAGCAACGAGTTCGTTGCCAAGAACATGGGTATCAATGTCAATAAATACAAGGTGCTTGCATTTGTGTTAAGCGGCGCGTTCCTGGGAGTTATGGCGATCTTAACCATCAGCTACGGTTCCTCCATGGTGGCGGTAACCGGTATGGCGTCCATGAGTCGTAACTTCGTACCGACGATGGGATGCTTCTTCGGACTGGCGTTCAAGAAATACGGTATGCCGCTGCAGGCGATTGTGATCGGTGAGTTCGTCATCAACATCATTTTCTTCGGATTCATCGCACTTGGCGCCCCGACCGCGATTCAGGACGTCATCACAGGTCTGGCACTGCTTATCATCATCACCGTGACCACCAAAGTCACAAAAGGTGAAATTGTCAAGTAATCGAGGAGGAGAATGCAATGAGTGAAGTCAGATTACAGGTAAAAAATCTTTGCAAGTCCTTCGGTATTACGAAGGCAGTACAGAATGTTTCCTTTAATGTCAACAAGGGAGAGGTTCACGCGCTGATCGGGGAGAACGGTTCCGGAAAATCAACGCTGACCAACATGCTGACCGGTATTTACAGCATCGGAAGCGGAACCTTTATTCTCGACGGAAAAGAGATTCATCCAAAGAATCAGGTGGAAGCGAACAATGAGGGCGTTTCCATTATCGTACAGGAGCTGGGAACCTTGTCCGGACTTACGGTCGCGGAAAATATTTTCCTGGGACACGAGGAACAGTTCGTACATTTCGGAATCAAAAATACCAAAGCCATGAACCGCAAGGCAACGGAATTACTTAAGAAATACGGATTTGACCGGATCAAGGCATCCGACATCATCGATAATTATAATTTCGAGGACCGCAAGCTGGTAGAGATCGTAAAAGCGACATACTTCGATCCGAAGATCGTTGTCGTGGACGAGACGACGACCGCACTGTCCCAGGAGGGACGCGATGAACTCTACAAGCACATGGATCGTATCCGCAACAGCGGAAACTCCGTAATTTTCATTTCACATGACCTGCCGGAGGTTCTGGAGAAATCCGATACCATCACGATCCTGCGCGACGGCATCTACATTGATACCGTAAAGAGTGCGGATGTGACCGAGGATGATCTCAAGCGTCTGATGGTTGGACGTGAGGTGACCGGTGATTACTATCGTGCCGATTACGGAGAGAAAGTCTCGGATGAGGTTGTGCTTTCCGTGAAAAACGTGACGGTGCCGGGCATCATCAGCGATATCAGCTTTGATCTTCACAAAGGTGAGATGCTTGGTTTCGGCGGATTGTCCGAATCCGGAATGCACGAGGTCGGAAAAGCGATTTTCGGCGCATCCTACGACAGAGAGGGCACGGTGACGCTGGCGGACGGAACACAGATCAACGATATTCCGACAGCAATCAAGCACAGCATTGCTTACACGTCCAAGGATCGTGACAACGAGTCCGTGGTCATGAACCAGAGCATCGGCGACAATATCTGCCTGCCGTCCCTGGATGAACTGTCGAACAAGGCACATTTCATCAGCGATAAGAAAAAAAAGAAATTTGCAAACAAATATGCCAAGCAGATGTCGGTAAAGATGGTCAATACGGATCAGTTCGTGTCGGATCTCTCCGGCGGTAACAAGCAGAAGGTGGTACTGGCGCGCTGGATCGGTAAGGATTCGGACATCATCGTCTTAGACAGCCCGACGCGAGGCATTGATATCAAGGTAAAGCAGGACATCTACCAGCTCATGAACCAGATGAGAAAAGAGGGCAAATCCATCATCATGATCTCGGAGGAGCTGATGGAGCTGATCGGTATGTGCGACCGTATCATTATTATGAAAGATGGCAAGATCAACGGCGAACTGGAGCGTAATCAGGATCTTAATGAGAACAGTCTGATTACGATGATGGTATAAGGAGGCAGTCATGGAGAATCAAGCAAAGACGAACACAGAACAAAAAGAGCAGCAGCTCAAAAAATTATCCAAGATGTCGTTGATTCGTTCACTTCTGCCGGTGGTGGGACTGGTCGTGATCTTCCTTCTGTTCAATGTACTGACGAATTTCAGAATGGTTGGAAATCTGTCACTGGTACTTTCCCAGGTATATGTGACGATGATAGCGGCAACAGGCGTTTTCTTTATTATGACAATGGGCGGTCTCGATTTCTCACAGGGATCGATTTTGGGAATTGCATCCATCGTTGTGTGTATGCTTTCCAAGATCAGCATTCCGTTAGCAATCGTGGGAGGAATCGCGGCAGGCGCGGCGATCGGAGCATTGAACGGTTACTTTTATGTATACCGCAAGATCAAGTCGTTTATCGTTACGATCTGTACCATGTTCTTATTCCGTGGATTTATCAAATATCTGACCACCAATGCACCCGTGGCAGGTTCCGCAAAGCTCATTAACTACGACAGCACAGCGCTTAAAATGACGCTCACGATTATTGTGGTGGTAATCGGATTCATCGCATTCCGCTTCACGAAGTTCGGAACCTATTTAAAGGCAATCGGAGCAGGAGAAAAAGCGGCAATGTTTTCGGGTATCCGCACCGACCGCATGAAGTTTTTGATCTACGTTCTGGCAGGAGCGATCACCGGATTTGCGGCATTTATCAACGTCATCAAAGTCGGATCGGTAACATCTTCCGGCGGTAACCAGTTGGAGACACAGATCCTCATTGCACTGGTACTCGGCGGTATGCCGATCTCCGGCGGAGCAAAAGTCCGGTTTGAGAATATCATCGTAGGGTCACTGCTCTACATCGTGCTCAGCAGCGGACTGACCATGATGGGATTCACGACACAGATGATGCAGTTGATTCAGGGTGTCGTATTCCTGATATTCGTGGCAGTATTTGCGGATCGCCAGTCATTGCAGGTAATCAAGTAACACCGCAGGGGCGTGGAGAGACAATCGGACAGCAGAGTTGCAACAGGAAGCGGGGGAACAGAAATGTCAGAAAAAATCGGTGAGCAGAGTCTGTTAAAATATGAGAAATTGTACAACTGGGGCAGAACTTTAATCACGAGCGGAGTGATTCAGAATGAGGACAAATTTCCGTCGGAGAACATTCTGCAGAAAAAGTTCGGGTATTCCAGACAGACGGTGCGCACTGCGCTAAATCAGCTTGAAGCAGAGGGTCTGATCAAGAGAGTCAAGGGGAGCGGCACATATGTATCGTATGAAGGCAACTTGAGAAACGGAGAGAGACCGCGCATCGGCTTGATTTTAAGCTATTTTTCTGACTATCTGTTCCCCCGCGTTTATGATGGAATCGATTCGGTTATGAAGGAAGCCGGATATGACATCGATGTAGCCGTCACAAAGAACCGGCTGAACGATGAGGCGCTTTATCTGGAAGGTCTGCTCAACGGCAATGTGGCAGGATTTATTATTGAAGGAACACGCTCCTTTTTCCCGAATCCGAATATCCGTCTCTACGAGGAGATCCGGAAGCGGAACATTCCGACGCTGTTTATTCACAATCATTATTCCAATCAGCGTTTTGACAGTGTGGAGATGTCGGACGCCCGCGCCGCCTACAAGCTGACCGAAATTCTGATTCAGAACGGACACCGCAGGATCGCGGGAATTTTCAAGTATGATGATATGCAGGGAATCGAGCGCTATAAAGGGTTTGTGGAATGTCTGTCGGATTACGGGGTAAAGTTTGACGACGACTGGATCCGCTGGTACTCCACGAAGGATATGGAGGAGAAACTCAGCAAAAAGGGACTTCTCCGGATGTACCGCCGCACGAAAGACTGCACGGCGATGATTGTATACAACGATGAGGTCGCCGGCTATTACATGGAGTTTCTTGAGGAACGTGGACTGCACGTGCCGGAAGATGTATCGCTGGTGTCCTTTGACGATGAGGAGCTGCAGCAGGATGCGAGGGTCAAGGTGCTGTCGGTGGTTCACCCGAAGTACAATCTAGGCAGGATTACCGGGAAAAATCTGCTGCGCATGATGGATGATCCGGACTGGCAGAACAAGAATTATTCCTACCGTTTTCCGGTCAGCATCAACGACGGGAATTCAGTAAAAGATATCCGGTGAAAAATATCATATCCGCTGACATGCGAAAACGGTCGGCGGTATGTTTGAAAAGAAATGTTTCGGTGCACACTATGCATTGATGTTACATCTGTTTTGTGATATGCTGTCTCTTATGACAAAAAGGCGGTATATCACAATTTCTATTTTAGAGAGGGAGAAGCGATTATGTGTACAGCAGCAACCTATCGGACGAAGGATTTCTATTTTGGAAGAACACTGGATTATGAATTTTCCTACGGTGAGGAGATCGTCATCACACCGCGGAATTATGAATTTAACTTCCGGCATATGGGACAGGCAAAAGAGTATTATGCCATCATCGGCATGGCGCATGTGGCGGGGGACTATCCGCTGTATTATGATGCTATCAACGAGAAGGGAATTGGTATGGCAGGACTGAACTTCGTTGGAAATGCCGTCTACGCAGAGGTGACTGAGGGAAAAGAGAATGTGGCTTCATTTGAGTTCATCCCGTGGGTGCTTCGCCAATGCGCGACGATGGATGAGGTGCGGGCGCTCCTTGCAAAAATAAATCTGGTCGGAACCCCGTTCGCCGAGCAGTTCCCGGCGTCACAGCTGCACTGGATCATCGCAGACGAAAATGAGGCAATCACGGTGGAGTCGGTGGCGGATGGTCTGCACGTCTACAAGAATCCGGTGGGTGTTCTTACGAACAATCCACCGTTTGCACAGCAGATGTTTATGCTCAACAACTATATCGGACTGTCCCCGAAGCAGCCGGAGAATTCTTTCGCAAAAGATGTTCCGCTTAGCACCTACAGCCGCGGAATGGGTGCGCTGGGACTTCCGGGAGATCTCTCTTCCGCGTCCCGTTTTGCGCGCGTGGCGTTCACGAGGATGAATGCGGTTTCCGGCGATTCGGAGACGGAGAGTGTCAGTCAGTTTTTCCATATTTTAGGATCGGTGGATCAGCAGAGAGGATGCTGCGAAGTGGCGGAAGGAAAATACGAGATTACGATTTATACGTCCTGCTGTAATGCGACCAGAGGAATCTACTATTACACGACCTATGACAATCACCGGATCATGGGCGTGGACATGCATGCGGAAGATCTCGACGGAACAACGCTCACCTGCTATCCGATGATCGAGGAAGGTCAGGTGAGCTGGCAGAACGGACAGCATTAAGACTGCGGTGAGAAAAATGCGACGGCGATGGCGCCGGGACCGACATGGGTTCCGATCGTCGCACCGAGGGAGCAGACCGGGAGCTGGTCCGTGTGTCCGCTCCAGAGTGCTTCGCTATCTTTGATATATTTTTGCAGCATCTCATCGCTGAGTCCGGTGTAACCGAGGCAGAAGGGTCGGGTAAAATCGATTCCGTCTGCCTTTTCTATTTCCTTCATGAGAAAATTATTCCCGTTTTTGGAGCCACGCGCCTTGCCGAGCATGATGATCTCACCTTCCGATACGGCAACGACCGGCTTGATCGCCATGGCGCCGCCGAGAAATGCGGTGGCGGCGGAGATGCGGCCGCCTTTTTTCAAATATTCCAGCGTATCCAGGACACCGAGAGTGTGGATCTGCTCCTTGGAGGCTTCTAAGATTCCGACAATTTCTTTGGCTGATAATCCCTGATCTTTTAACAGAAGCGCATACTTGACCAGAATGCCCTCGCCGATGGTGGCGTTATAGCTGTCGATGACAAAAACTTTTCCTGTAAAATCTTCTGCCGCGATCGTGGCACTCTGGTAAGTGCCGGAGAGACGGCTAGAGATCGTGATTGCAATGACGGTCTCCCCGTCTGCCACCGACCTGGCATATGTCTCTTCAAAAGCGGCGGGGGATACCAGACTGGTCGTGGGCAGAGTGTCGCTCTCAATCAGCTTTTCGTAGAATTCGTGATGACTGATTGTGACGCCGTCGAGGTATTCCGTATCGCCGAAGCGTATCGCAAGCGGCAGAATAGTGAGGTCTTCTCTGGTAGAAGCAGAGAGATCGGATGCTGAGTCTGTGATAATTCTGATTTTTTCCATAAGATTCTCCATATATTTTTATTTTTGCTGACCCTGTTCGGTCAGATAGTCAGACAGGTTTTCACTGATGATTGCAAGAGTGCCATAGAAATCCCGGCGTCTTTCCTCCGTCAGCCCGCGCCCGCCGTAGGAGAGCGCTTCTTTGATGCGTGTCTGGATGCCGCTTACAACGGAGCGCCCCTGAACGGTAAGCATGTAGCGCGAGCGGTAGGACCGCTTGTGATCTGCCGGCTGCTCGCAGACGACGAGCTGCCGGTCGCTAAGCTGTGAGAGACAGCGGGAGACGGCAGCTTTGTCTTCCTTGCAGAGTTCTGTGAGCTGCGTTGCGGTCAGCCCCTCTGGGTGTTGTCCAAGGTAATAGAGACACATGGTGTGACTGGCCTTCAGCCCGAACTGCTTCATTTCCAGCTCTTTGATTTTCTGTAAGTACCGGTTCAACTCCAGGATGGAGAGTGAAAAGGTTTCAAAACGATGATCCATGGGCGCTCCTTTGTGAGATGTTGATAAATCAATATCTCGGATTATAGCGCAAAGATGTTGATAAGTCAACATCTTTGCGTGAAGATATAAATGGGATAGTTGCGGAAGGATAACAGAAATGTAAAGAGTGGATATGAAAAAAATATGATATAATGTACGCGAAGGCAAAAGTGAGCATGGCACAGAGACGGTTGCGCATGCTTGCATGCGGCAGACGGATACGCGCCATGTGAACGCGCCCGCGAGCACGGGAAGCCAAAGGCTTACCGTGCTTTTGCCGGAGCGTAATGCACATACGATATAATGTTACACGAAGCGTGAAAGGAGCACTTTTATGCAGATCAGATATGCAGGGACACAGGACATTCCGGGAATAGATAATCTTTTATCACAGGTTTTGACCGTTCATCATAATGGACGACGGATTTATTCAAGGCAAACGCCAGAAAATATAATGAAGACGAATTAAAGGAAATCTTAGAGGATCGCACACGCCCGGTTTTTGTTGCGGATGACGGAGAGGGCAATATCTTAGGTTATGCATTCTGCGTTTTTCAGCAGCACATCAACGACGATATTTTGACGGACATCAAGAGCCTATGCAAAGACCTCCGGCTGTTACAATGTCACGCTCAATGTGTGGGCATGCAATGAAAACGCGCGGAAGTTTTATGAAAAGTGTGGGCTGATGCTGCAGAAGATCGGCATGGAAAAGATAATGTAATCCGGGAGACAGGAGGAAAATATGGGATTTTTTATAGCGATGTTTTTATGTAATCTATTGATGCCTTCTATTATGGTGATAGCGGGTTACTGTATGTACAAAAATCCTCCCAAAGAGATAAACGGGCTGATCGGCTACAGAACTGCCATGTCCGAAAAGAATAAGGATACCTGGGCGTTTGCGCATGACTATTGCGGGAAGTTATGGATCAAATCAGGCATCATATTGCTGGTGCCGACGGTTCTCGTTCAAATTCCGTTTGCAAAATCGGGTGAAGATGTAGTAGGGACAGTAACGCTTGTCATCGAAGCGGTTCAGGTTTTGGCTCTGATTGGTTCTGTTATTCTTGTGGAAAAAGCGTTGAAGCGCACGTTTGACGAAAATGGCAACAAACGCAGATAGAGTAAGAGACACAGCTGAAAGAAGAGGGGGATATATGAAAGCAGATGAAGTTATAAGCCGGGTTGTGGATCTCTGTAGAGAGTATGACGCAAAAAAAGTGATTTTATATGGATCGCGGGCAAAAGGAACAGCCGGGGAACGCAGTGACATAGATATTGCGGTGTCCGGCGTGGCTGAGTTTGATGAGCTGCTTGAAAAAGTCGAAGAACTGCCAACATTGTACAGTGTTGATTTATTAAATATGGATACCTGTAGGAATGATTTATTGATGGAGGATATAAAACAATATGGACGCGAAATTTGACAGACGGTTTCAATCATTTTGCAATTCGCTGGATGCTTTGGCGGAGGCCAGGGAAAGAGATCTTACGGATTCCTTTGTATTAAGCGGAACCAGTGCAAAATTTAGTATTACTTTTGATTTATCGTGGAAGGTAATGAAGGACATATTGGTACAGTATTATGCAATAACAGGATTCGTTACAGGTTCTCCAAGGGATGTTCTGCGTGAAGCATTTAAGGCAAACTTGATTTCGGATGATGCATGGATGGACATGCTCAAAGTAAGAAATGAACTCGCACATGATTACGATAGTGAGATTGTGAAAACATATTGTAACACAATTGTGAAAGAGTATATTGATCTGTTTTATGAGTTTAAGGGCGTGGTAAAAGCGTTGGAAATGTAAAAACTTACAGGAGGTTCTAAGTCATTGAACTATATTGCTTCCCAGCCGGATCATATTTTGTCAATATTATGAGAGGGTAATTAGAATATGTACATATTTTTGCTAAGCTTAATTTATATCGCTTTTATCAGCCTGGGCTTACCGGATTCACTTCTGGGATCCGGCTGGCCGGTGATGCATACCGAACTCGGCGTGCCGGTGTCCTATATGGGCATCGTATCTATGGTTATCTCTGGCGGAACAATTATCTCGAGTCTTCTTTCTGATAAGCTGACCAGAAAATTCGGCACGAGAATCGTAACCGTTGCCAGTGTTTTTCTTACGGTCATTGCGCTGTTCGGCTTTTCCTTTTCCAGCCGGTTCTGGATGCTGATTGTTTTTGCTGTTCCTTACGGGCTGGGAGCGGGAGCCATTGACGCAGCACTTAACAACTATATCGCGCTTCATTATAAAGCGAAGCATATGAGCTGGCTGCATTGCTTCTGGGGCGTCGGTACCATCGTCAGTCCGTTCATTATGAGCTATGCATTGGCAAACAGGACATGGAACAGCGGTTATCGCATGGTGGGGCTGATACAGCTTGGCATTGCACTGCTTCTGCTTGTTACCCTGCCGGTATGGAAGGTGAATCAGAGCACGTCCCGGGAGGGCGGAAAAAGTGTAGGTTTGGCCGGTGCGCTTAAGATCAAAGGGGTTCCGTTTCTTTTGCTTGGATTTTTCGCTTACTGTGCCGCCGAAGCTACGACTATGCAGTGGGCAAGTACCTATTTTGTTGAGGTAAAAGGGATTGCCGCAGACCGTGCGGCCGGTTTTGCCGCGCTGTTCTATATAGGGATTACTGCCGGAAGATTCATCAGTGGAATCATTACCGATCGGCTTGGCGGCCGAAAAATGATTTTGCTGGGAACAGGGATTCTTGTCTGCGGGATTTTTATCTTGTGCCTTCCGGTGGAGTCTTATACGGTCGCGTTTGCAGCTTTTCTTGTGATAGGTCTGGGGTGTGCGCCTATTTACCCGTGTATTATCCATTCCACACCATATAATTTCGGGGCGGAAAATTCGGGAGCGATTATTGGAATCCAGATGGCAAGCGCTTATGTCGGTTCGACGTTTATTCCACCGCTGTTCGGACTCATCGGCAATGCGGTATCTTTTTCCATCCTGCCGGTCTATTTGCTGGGGTTTGTTGTCCTGATGATTACGATGGTGGAGACAACATTCCGCATCACCCGCAAGGAAAAAGTTGTAAAAATGTAACAGATGTGTATGATAGAAATCAGAGAGTCATACACAACCAATTTAAGGAGGAAGAAAAATGGCAAAGGATCAGAGATTTGAAAAGGTTTATTCACAGGGAACGATGACGACCATGGAAATCTGGGTGGACAAGGAAACCGGCGTGAATTATGTGTTTCACGCAAGCGGATATGCGGGAGGAATGACGCCGCTTCTGGATCGCGACGGAAAGCCGGTCGTTTCGCCGGTGATAAATGGATAAAAAGGAACTGCCGCAATAAGCATACCGTGTTTTGCGTTGATAAGTAATATTATCAGAAGATCACACCATGGGATTTCAGATGGAAATACAGATGGACATTCGGATCAAAAAATGTGGCATTTCTAACCGACTGAATGTCTGCATCTTCGATGATCCGTGTCTTTCCAAGTTTGGAACACTCCACGGACTGTGTCCG
>OGLJ01000808.1_pt1 | contig 32087 bp, 30 predicted proteins | sample 1572801 | NCBI WGS metagenome assembly OGLJ01 (sample SAMEA2581877, study PRJEB24529) | metagenome | biome: Human gut stool | place: China | collected 2011
CTTTTTCGGCTTTGTTTTCAGCCTTCTTTGGGTCCAGGGTCTTCATTGTCGGGAAGAGGATGACGTCGCGGATGGAGTCGGTGCCGCAGAGCATCATCGCGCAGCGGTCGATGCCGAAGCCCAGGCCGCCCGTCGGGGGCAAACCGTATTCGAGGGCCATGACGTAATCCTCGTCCATCATCTCGGCCTCGTCGTCGCCGTTGGCGCGCTTTTCGACCTGCGCCTTGAAGCGCTCGTACTGATCCATCGGGTCGTTGAGCTCAGTGAAAGCGTTGCCCATCTCGCAGCCGCAGACGAACATCTCGTAGCGCTCGGTGAGGTACGGGTCAGACGGGCTGCGCTTGGCAAGCGGGCTCACTTCGACGGGGTACATGGTGATGAACGTCGGCTGGACGAGGGTCTCCTCGACCTTCTGGTCGAAGGTCTCGTACAGGGCGTTGCCCCAGGTCTTGTCCACGCCGTCCATGTCGACGCCGACGCTCTTGGCGAGCGCGACGGCGGCCTCGGCGTCGCCCTCGATCGCCATAAAGTCCGCGCCGGTCACTTCCTTGACGGCGTCAGCCATCGTGACGCGCTTCCACGACGGGGTCAGGTCAATGTCCTTGCCGAGCCACTGGATCTGATAGGTGCCGAGGATCTCCTTCGCGGCGCCGGAGAGGATGGCCTCGAGGATGTCCATCATGCCGTCGAGGTTCGTGTAGGCCTGATAGAGCTCGCAGGTGGTGAACTCGGGGTTATGCTTGGTGTCCATACCCTCGTTGCGGAAGATGCGGCCAACCTCGTACACGCGCTCCATGCCGCCGACGATCAGGCGCTTTAAGTGCAGCTCGGTGGCGATGCGCATGTACATGTCGATATCGAGGGTATTGTGGTGCGTGATGAAGGGGCGCGCATTCGCGCCGCCCGCGATGGGGCTCAAAACCGGCGTCTCGACCTCCATAAAGCCGATGGAGTCGAGGTAGCGGCGCAGATACGCGACAAACTTCGAACGAATTTCGAAGTTGCGCTTGGACTCGGGGTTGATGATCAGGTCCACATAGCGCTGACGGTAGCGCGCTTCCTTATCGGTCAGGCCGTGGTACTTCTCCGGCAGGGGACGCAGAGACTTACTGAGCAGCGTGATCTTCTTGGCGCGCACGCTCATCTCGCCGCGCTGGGTGCGGAACACCTCGCCCTCGACGCCGACGATATCGCCGATGTCGTACTTCTTGAAGCGGTTGTACTCCTCCTCATCCATCTCGTCCTTGCGGGCGTAGAGCTGGATGCGGCCGGACTTATCCTGCAGATCGCAAAAGCTGACCTTGCCCATGCCGCGTTTGCTCATCAGGCGGCCCGCGACGCGGACCTCGCTGCCCTCAAGCGCGTCAAAGTTGTCCTTGATGTCCTGAGCATGGTGCGTCACGTCGAAGCGCGTCTCCTTGAAAGGATCGCGGCCCTCGGCGCGCAGCGCTGCGAGCTTTTCGCGGCGGACCTTCAGGATCTCGCTGAGGTCCTGCTCGGGAGCGTTGGTCTGGATATTTTCTTCAGCCATGATATTTCTTTACTCCTACTCTATATAATACAGCTTAACGTTCGATCTTGACGATGCGGTAGACGATGGTGCCGACAGGGGCCTCCACCATGACCTCGTCGCCCTCTTTTGCGCCCATGAGCGCCTTGCCGAAGGGGGAATCCTCGGAGATGGCGCGGTGCATGGGGTCGGCCTCCTGCGAGCCGACGACCTTATACTCGGGCAGCTCGCGGCCGGACTTCACATCCTGCACGGTCACACGGCAGCCGATGCTGATGCCGTTCGTGCCCGCGTCGTTTTCGTCGACGATGACGGTGTGCAGCAAGATCTCCTCGACCTCAGCGATACGGGAGTACAGCTTGCCCTGCTCGTTTTTTGCTTCATCATATTCGCTGTTTTCGCTCAGGTCGCCGAAGCCGCGCGCCTCTTTGATGAGGTCCGCCACTTCCTTTTCACGCACGGTCTTGAGGTAGGTGAGCTCCTTTTGCAGCTCTTCCTTGCGCTCCGCGCTCATCTTGTACTCTTTTTTCATGTTCGCCATATTGAGATCGTTCCTTTCTTTCGCGCCCGCAAAATTGCGCGGCGCGCACACGAATACCATTTTAGCGAAATAATTATAGTGATTTTGCCCCGTGTTGTCAAGGTAAGTTTGCGTTTTCTCCCCCATCGGGCGGCATTTTCACATCTTTTACCCAAATTTCGTCCGCGCGGCGCGCAAGCGAGGCGTAGAGTGCGCAGATGAGCTGATCTTCATTCCAGATCATCGCTGCATCGCCCAGGTTTTCCGTCCCATAGGCGACAGAAACCGCACCGCTCCCCAGCGGCAGCACAAGGCCGTCGGGCAGCGGGAAATCGTCGAAGCAGACGCTCAGGTCGGCGGCGATCCTCTCGTCCGTCTGCAATGTATGGACACTCGCGCCGCAGTCCCAGCGCAGCGTGCGCGCAAGGCGCTCGCCATTCGGCGCGCAGAGTGCAAGATAGCGCACATCTTTAGAGAGCTCGCGCGCCGCCGCTTCGAGCGCCGCACTCTGCGAGGGTGCGCACAGCGCGATACGCGCCCGCTCCGGCGCAAGGCCGAGCCGCGCCATCGCGCGGCGGATGATCTCCGCCGCCTTTGCCATGCGCAGCGGCTTTTCGGGCGGCGGCAGGACACCACAGCGCGCAAATACCTCCGCATATGGATAATCCTTGGGAAACACGGCATAACTCACACGGCGCTTTTGCAGGTATTTTGCTGCGCGCTTGGCCGAAAGTGCAGCAAGCATTCCCTCGCCGCGCGATGCGTAGGCCGCGCCAAAGCGCACGCCGCAGAGCGTGCGCGCGCCGTTTTTCTCCCCCGTGTCCCGATAGCAGACCAATCCCTGCAAAATGACCCCTCCCCGCAAAAAAGCTCCCCGCCAGTATATGGCGGGGAGCTTGTGCGTTATGCGGTTTACCAACCCTTGATATAGTCCGTGAGGTATTTGAGCGGGTTGATGATCTTTCCATTCTCGGTGATCTCAAAGTGCAGGTGCGGGCCGCTGCTCACGCCGGTCGTACCGGTGATGCCGACGACCTGACCCTGCGCGACATACGTGCCCACGCTGACCGAACGGGATGACAAATGCTGATACGTCGTCGTGTTGCCGCTGCCGTGGCTGACGACCACATAGTTGCCGCGGTACTTGTTGTAGGCCGAGATGATGACCGTGCCCGCCTTGGCGGCGACGGCCTGCGTCGTGTAGCCCACGCGGCCGATGTCGATGCCCGCGTGATTCCTCGACGCGCCCGCGATGCCCGTGTAGCGCGCGCCGAGCGGCGAGGTGACATACTTGCTCGAGCACGGCCAGATATAACCGCCGTAGGTCACGGTGGTGTTGCCGTTCTTTTCGGCAAGCTCACGGGAAAGGCGCACGATCTCCGCCTGCTGGCGCTCCATCGCGGCGTCCTTTTCCGAAAGGACCTGCTTGTACTGCGCTTCGTTCGCCTTGAGCTCGGCAAGCACCTTTTCCGCCTCAGCGCGCTGGGTGTTCAGCTCGCTCTTTTTGGCGACGAGCGTCTCCTTGGCGCTCTGCTGCTCGGCAAGGGACGTTTCGAGCGAGGCCTTCTTCTGCTCGATCTGCTCGCGCAGGGCACGCAGATCGTCGATGACCTTCTGGTCGCTGTCCATGATCTCGCTGATGAAGTCCATGGCGCTCAGCAAGTCGGAAAAGCTCGCCGAGTCGAACAGTACCGACCAGTACGACACCGTGCCGCGCTCCTCCATTGAGCGCACGCGCTCGCAGAACTTTTCGTACTGGCGCGCCTCTTCCTCTTCGTTCTCGCGGATCTCCTGCTCGGTCTGCGTGATCAGCGTCTCATACTCGCTGATGAGCGACTCAACGCCCTTGATCTCCGACTGAAGCAAGTTGATCTGCTTGTCGATATTCTCTTTCTGCGCAAGCGCGGCGCTCTTGTCATTCTGGATGGACTTGAGCTCCTTTTCAAGCTGCGACTTTTCCGAGTTCATCCCGCTGAGCTCGTCCTTGAGCTTGTCGATATCCGCCTGCGTGACGGCGGAGGCGTCCTGCACCAGGGAAAGCGGTGTCAGCTCCGCCAGCGTCAGCGACGCAACGACAGCCAGCACCAGGAGGATGCGTGCGATCTTTTTTCTGCTCATCGTCCGCCTCCCTCACACGTGCAGGAACTTGCGGATAGCCGTCAGGCTGCCACCCACACCGATCAGGATACCGGCGGCGGCAAAGATCGCAGCCACGGGCTGCCAGATCGACGTAAAGTCGACGATCGTCAACAGCTGCAGCCGGTCGGACATCGCAAGGCTCTTTGCGACCGATTCATACAGCAGCCACTGCAAGCCAAAGCCAAGCACCGCGCTGAGAAGGCCGATCATAAAGCCCTCGTACACGAACGGCCAGCGGATGAAGCCGTTCGTCGCGCCGACCATCTTCATAATGGCGATCTCGTCGCGGCGGTCGAATGTCGTGAGCTTGATGGTATTCGAGATGATGAAGACCGACACGAGCAGCAAAATGGCAATGAGCGCGATGCACACTACGCTCGCAACATTTCGCAGCGTGATAAAGCCGCCCGCGATGTCTTCGTCCACGCGGACATTGGCAACGCCTTCGACATTGTCGAGGATATCCTGCGCAGTCTTTCCGGAAATGCTCAGATTGTCAACATAGACAGCGTAGCGGTCGCGCAAAATCTCGGGGTCAAGGTTCTGGAACATGTTGTCCCCCTCGTAACGCGCCTCAAAGGACTTCATCGCCTCTTCCTTGCTGATGAAGACACATTCCTTCACATTGTCACGCTGCTCAATGGCGCGGCCCACGGCCTTGGTCTGCGCATCGTCGCAGCTCTCGTCCACGAAGGCGAGAATTTCATACTCGCTCTCGAGCTGCTGGAGCTGCACCTGCGCATTGTACGCCACGAGTGAAAATGTACCCATGACGACAAGGCAGGCGACCGTGATGCCCACGGCCGCAAAGGACATGAATCCGTGCGAGAACATGTTGCGCATGCCCTCGCCGAAAAAGTAAGAAAAATCGTGTTTGCGCATAGCTTACCTCGCATTATAGCCGACGCCGTCGCCATCGCTCGTGATGGCGCCCTGTTCGAGCGTGACGACGCGTTTTTTGAACTGATTGACAAGATCTTTCTCGTGCGTGACGACGACCATCGTCGTGCCGAGCTGGTTGATGCGCTCGAGCAGGCGCATGATCTCCAGCGAGCGCGCGGGGTCCAGGTTGCCCGTCGGCTCGTCGGCGATGATGGTGCTGGGGTTGTTGATGAGCGCACGCGCAATGGCCACGCGCTGCTGTTCGCCGCCGGAGAGCTCGTTGGGATAACGGTCGGTCTTTCCCTCAAGTCCGACGAGCTCAAGCACATAGGGGATGCGCTTTTTGATCTCGCGCGGCGAAGAACCGACGGCGCGCATGGCGAAGCCCAGGTTCTCGTAGACCGTTTTCTTCTCGATCAGGCGGAAGTCCTGGAAGATGACGCCGACGGAGCGGCGCAGCAGCGGGATCTGCCGCTCGGCAATGTTCGTCAGGCTGAAGCCGTTGACGGCGATCTGACCGGACGTTGGCACGATCTCGCCGGTGAGCAGCTTGATGATCGTCGACTTGCCGCTGCCGCTCGGGCCGACCAAAAAGACGAATTCCCCATCCTCGATGCGAAGCGAAATGCCCTTTAAGGCCGTCGTGCCGCTCTCGTATTCCTTTACTACATCGCTCAGGCGTATCATGCTCTTCCCTCAGTTTCCAGCAGGTTTTGACTCGATCCCGCAAATTTTCAGTCTTTATTATAGCGCGGCAAGTCCGCGATGGCAACAGGTAATTATGTAAACTTTCAACTTTTTTGCCGCAAAATGGCGAAAAAACAAGGACTGTCTGAAGACAGCCCTTGTCAAATTCTTTTTCTTTACGCTTCGATGCCGCGGGAGGCAAGGTACTTTTTGACCATGAGCGCGACCTTGAAGGTGATGGCGTCGTCGAACTCGCGCAGGTCGAGGCCCGTGAGCTTCTTGATCTTCTCGAGACGGTAGACGAGCGTATTTCTGTGGACGAACAGCTTTCTCGCCGTTTCGGAGAGGATGAGGTTGTTCTCGAAGAACTTGTTGATCGTAAAGAGCGTCTCCTTGTCGAGCGCGTCGATGGGGTTCTTCTTGAAGACCTCCTGCAGGAACATTTCGCACAGTGTCGTCGGCAGCTGATAAATGAGGCGGCCGATGCCGAGGTTTTCATAGCTGATGATGTACTTCTCGGTGTCGAAGACCTTGCCGACCTCGATCGCCATCTGCGCTTCCTTATAGGACTTCGCGAGGTCGCGCAGGTGCGTCGCCACCGTGCCGATACCGACGACCACGGTGCTCTCACCGTTCACGCGCAGCGTCTCTTCGATCTGCGCGGCGGTCTTTTCAAGGTCGCTCATCTCCACATTGTCGCCAAGCTGCTGCACGAGCACCACATCGTCCTCGCCCATGGAAAGGACAAAGCTCGTCTGCCGGTCGGGGAAGATGTTCTGCACGGTCTCGACGGGGATAGCGTCGGCCTTTTCGTCCGTGCGGCGGACGACGAACACGCCGCGGTTGAGCTCGGCCTCGACGTGCAGCTCCTTGGCGCGGACGTAGATATCGCTTAAAAGAATGTTATCGGAGAGGATGCTCTTGACAAACGACGTCTTGTCGTGCTTTTCCTCGTAATAGCTCTTGGCGGTGTTGAGCGCGACGGTCGCCATGCTGCAGACGGTCGAGCTGAGCGCGTCCTCGCCGCGGGTGAAGGCCGCAAAGTCGAACTGACCGCCCCAGCCCTCGAGCGCCTTGAAGGTCTTGCCCTCGAGCGCGGTGCAGGCGCCCTCGGCCTCATTGATGGGCTGCACCAGATGTGGCCAGCGCTGGCCGATCTCCGGCAGGTCGGTGCAGGCGATGACCGTGCCCTCGGAGTCGATCACGCCAATGACCGTATCGGTCGTTTCCTTAAACTGTAAAACGATGTTCTGAAAAATCCTACCGGACATATTCCGTGCCTCCTTGATTTATTAGGGAGTTTGTGCATTCTGCCAACTTGATGGGACTATTATACTTTCTCCGTCTGACGATTGCAAGAACTTTTTTCTCTTTTCAACAATTTTTTTCTTCTTTTTTAGGCATTCCGTAAAGGAAGGACAAACGCTTACTTGTCCGCGCCCGCTTTTCCTTGGGCAAATTGCCCACTTTCCCGCAGGTTTTTGATCTCTTCCGCCGTGAGCAGGCGGTATTCGCCCTTGGAAAGCCCCTCGTCAAGCGTGAGTGAGCCCATGCTCAGCCGCTTTAAGTAAACGACCGGCTTTCCGCGCGAGGCCAGCATCCGCTTGATCTGGTGGAACTTGCCCTCGCGGATGGTGATGAGCGCCTCGCTCTGCGCGTCGCTCTTTAAAATCTCAAGCTTTGCCGGAAGGCATTCGAGCCCGTCGCCGAGCGTGATGCCCTGCTCGAAGGCTTTACAGTCAGCGTCGTCGAGCGCGCCGTCGGTGCGGGCGAAGTAGACCTTGTCGACATGCTTTTTCGGCGCGAGCAGGTCGTGCGCGAGCGCGCCGTCGTCGGTCAGAAGCAGCAGCCCCTCCGTGTCCTTATCGAGCCGCCCGACGGGGAAAAGGCCGATCTTGCGGTACTCGGGCGCAAGCAGGTCTAGCACCGTCTCCCCGCGTCCGTCCTCGGTCGCTGAGAGCACGCCCGCAGGCTTGTGGAGCATCACATACGTGTGCTCGCGATAAAAAAGCTCTTCGCCGTTCACGCTGATGCGCGCGGTCAAGGGGTCGCACTTGTCCTCCGCGCTGGCCGCGATGCGCCCGTCGACGAGCACGCGGCCCTCGCGCACGAGGGTCTTGACCTCGCTGCGCGAATAGCGCCCGGTCGAGGCGATGATCTTGTCGAGTCTCTGCTGTGCCATGGTGGTTCCCGCCTTTCTGCATTCTGAAGTATCAGTGTAGCATACTTTTTCTTTCGGTGGAATAGCTTTTATCGAAAGGGTGTGGTCGCTTCATGTTCATCATCACCGCCAAGTGCTCCAAACGCCGCGTTGTAAAAATTCTGCTCATCTTCGCGCTGCTGCTCTCGCTCTTTCTGGCGCTGCGCGCGTGCCGGCATTCGTCTCCGCCGCCCGTCATCGCCGCCGGAACAAATGAAGAGCGCATTGCGTATCTTGCCTCCCTCGGCTGGGAGGTGAACGACCAGCCGATCGAAACGCTGAGCGTCACGCTGGGCGAAACGCTCGAAGAGCCGTATTTGAGCTACAACGACCTCCAGCGCTCGCAGGGCTTTGACCTCACACGCTATTGCGGGCAGACGCTCTCGCGTTACACCTATGTTGTGACCAACTATCCTGACGCCTCGCTCCCCTGTCAGGCCGACCTGTACGTCTGCGACGGCGCGCTCGCCGCGGGCGACATCGTCTGCACCGGCGAAAACGGCTTCATGGCAGGGCTCGCTTTCCCCGCCGGTTGACAGCGCTTTCTTCTCCCTCTCACAGCCCCCGTGCGGGGGCTTTTTCTTTTTGACTATTGCGCGCGGCTGTGGTATGATTTCGGTGAATTGATACAAAGGAATCATCCCATGGAATTTTACACCCTCGCCAGTTCGAGCGCCGGCAACGCCGCGCTCGTCTGTCACAACGATACCCGCCTTCTCATCGACGCGGGCATCTCCTGCCGCCGCATCACACAGTCGCTCGCGGTGCTGAACCTCACGCTCGACGACCTCGACGGCATTCTCATCACGCACGAGCACATCGACCATGTCCGAGGACTTGTGACGCTTGCCAAAAAATGCCCCGCCCCGCTCTATGCGACGTTCGGCACCGCGGCGGCCATCCAATACCCCGAGCCGCGCCTGCGTGCCTTTGCCGCGGGCAAAGAGTTTACGATCAAGGACCTGCACATCCGCTCGTTCCGCACGTCGCACGACGCGAAAGAAAGCGTCGGCTACCGCATCGAGAGCGACGCAGGCTCGCTCGCCGTGCTGACGGACACGGGCTTTGTCACCGATGAGGCGCACGATGCCGCCCTCGGCGCGGACATGCTGCTGCTCGAATCGAATCACGATGTCGTGATGCTCAAAAACGGCGGCTACCCCTATTATCTCAAGCAGCGCATCCTGAGCGAATACGGGCACCTGTCGAACGACGCCGCGGCGGAATTCGCCATCGAATGCGTCCGCGCGGGCACGAGCGACATTCTGCTCGCGCACCTGAGCGACGAGAACAACTCCCCCGAGCTTGCCGAATACACCGTCGGCCGCGCGCTGCAATCGAGCGGGCTGAGCGTCCGCCTTGCCACCGCGCCGCGCGACACCATCAGCGAGGTACACGTATGCAGAAGATCACCGTCCTTTGCGTCGGAAAACTGAAGGAGGCCTTCTACGAGCAGGCCGTCAAGGAATACGAAAAGCGCCTTTCGCGCTGCTGCAAGTTAGAGCTTTTGGAGCTGCCCGAGCAGCGCCTCGGCGACGAGCCGAGCGAGGCGGAGATCCGTCAGGCGCTCAAAAAAGAAGCCGCACTCGTCGAGCAGAGGCTGTCCAAGGGCGGCGCGCTCATCGCCATGTGCATTGAGGGACAGGAGATGAGCAGCGTAGCGCTTTCGCAGAAAATGCAGCAGCTCGCCGCGCGCGGCGCGTCGCAGCTGACGTTTCTCATCGGGTCGAGCTTTGGTCTTGACGAGGACTTAAAGAAAAAAGCCGACCTGCGGCTCTCGATGTCGCCGATGACATTTCCGCACCACTTAGCGCGCGTGATGCTGCTCGAGCAAATCTACCGCGCCTACCAGATCGAGGCCGGAACCAAATACCACAAATGACTCATCATCAATATAAAGGAGGACACCGCCCATGTCGGATGAAGTGAAGCTTACCTGGGGCAAGACAGAAAACGACCTTTTGCAGCGCTGGCCCAAATCCGCCGACGGCACGCCGGAGGAACCCGCGCTTTTGACCGTCGCAATGGACACGAACGCCGAGACGGACATGCTCTGCGCCATGCTCCGCTCGTATGACATCCCCGTGCTGCGCAAGTACGAGGGCGAGGGCTCGTTCGGCAAGATCGTGCTCGGCATGCCCGGCAGCGGCACATGGCTCTATGTGCCGTCCTCGATGCTCGAGGACGCGAAAAATCTGATCCGCCCCATTGATGAAATTTCGGAACAGGAGGACATGCAATGAATTACCGTCAGGAATATGAAAAGTGGCTCGCCTCCCCCGCGCTGAGCGAGGACGAGAGAAACGAGCTCAAGGCCATCGCAAACGACGAAAAGGAGATTGAAAACCGCTTCTACGGTCCGCTCGAATTCGGCACGGCCGGCCTTCGCGGCACGATGTACGTTGGCCTTCACAACATGAACCGCCACGTCATCCGCTGGGCGACGCAGGGCTTTGCCAACGTCATCCGCGCTGAGGGCGAAGAGGCCATGAAAAAGGGCGTCGCCATCTGCATGGACTGCCGCAACCACTCGATGGAGTTTGCGCGCGCCGCGGCCTGCGTCATGGCGGGCAACGGCATCACCGTCAAGCTCTTTGAGTCCCTGCGCCCGACGCCTGAGCTCTCGTTCGCCGTGCGCGAATACGGCTGCGAGGCGGGCATCAACGTCACCGCGTCGCACAATCCCAAGGAGTACAACGGCTACAAGGTCTACTGGTCGGACGGCGCGCAGCTGCCGCCCCAGCACGCCGCCGCGATCGCCAGGGAGCTTGAGCACATCGACATTTTCACCGGCGTCACGTCGATGGACTTTGACGAAGCCGTCAACAAGGGCCTCATCACGATGCTCGGTGAGGACTGTGACAAGCGCTTCATGGCAAATGTCATGAGCATGGTCAACGACTATGAGACCGTCAAAAAGGTCGCCGACGACTTCAAGCTCGTCTACACGCCCTTCCATGGCTGCGGCCACAAGCTCGTGCCCGAGGCGCTGACGCGTCTTGGCATCAAGCACCTTTTATGCGTGCCCGAGCAGATGGTCATCGACGGCAATTTCCCGACCGTCGTGTCCCCGAACCCCGAGAATCCCGAGGGCTTCTGCCTCGCCATTGACCTCGCCAAGAAGAACGACGTCGACTTCATCCTCGGCACCGACCCCGACAGCGACCGCGTCGGTATCATGGTGCGCAACAAGCAGGGAGAGTTCGAGCCTGTCACCGGCAACCAGACGGGCGTGCTGCTGCTCGACTATCTGATCGGTGCGATGAAGCGCGCGGGCAAGCTGCCCGCGAATGCCGCCGCGCTCAAGACTATCGTCACGACCGAGATGGCGCGCGCCGTGGCGGAGGCGAACGGCCTCGACTGCTACGACACGTTCACGGGCTTTAAATTCATGGCCGAGAAGATGAACGAGCTTGAGGGCGCGGGCAAAAACACCGTCATCTTCTCCTACGAGGAGAGCTATGGCTACATGATCGGCCACTACGTGCGCGACAAGGACGCAGTTACGGCCTCGCTGCTGCTCACCGAAATGGCCGCGTGGTACTACTCCCAGGGCATGACGCTCTTCGACGCGCTCAACGCGCTCTTTGAAAAGTACGGCTGGTACGGTGAAAAGACGCACAACCTCGTCATGCCGGGCTTAGATGGTGCGGAGAAGATGGCCGCTCTTATGAAGTCCCTGCGCGAGACGCCGCCGAGCGAGATCGCGGGCGTCAAGGTCGCGACGTACAAAGATTATTCGGATGGCACCGCGCGCGACGCCGCAAGCGGCGAGGTCACGAAGATCGCGCTCTCGGGCTCGAACGTGCTGCGCTTCGAGCTCTGCGACGGCACGCACATCGTCGTGCGCCCGAGCGGCACCGAGCCGAAGATCAAGGTCTACATCCTCACCAAGGGCGCGGATGCGCAAGAGCGCGACGCGAACCTTGTCAAATACTCCGCCTGGGTCAACACCCTCGCCTGATATTCCCCAATTCTGCCAAAGCAGCAGAGGGCGGCGCGGATCACGCGCCGCCCTCATTCAATTTTAGCCGCACCGCGGCGAAAGGATGACGACACTTTATGGCTCTGCTCGCTCTCTACTGGTCCATTATGATCGCCTGCTACCTCCTGGCCTCGCGCCTGCGAAAGTACGCAGAAAAATTCAAATTTGTGGACAAGCTCATGTCGCTTCCCGTTTATGCGCTGGTGCTTTTGATGGGCCTGCGCATGGGCGCAGATGAGGAGGTCACGTCGAGCCTCGGCAGCATCGGCATTCAGGCGCTTTTTGTCACGGTGCTGACTGCTGCGGGCAGCATGCTCGGCGCGTTCGCCGTGCGAAAGCTGCTGCACATCGACCGCCACGCCCACCCCGCCGGTGCAGTCGTCAACGAAGCGGAGGCTGTGCACGAAAAGGCCGACGTCTCGGGCGCGAAAATGTCTTTTATCATCCTGCTGATGGTCGTTGTCGGGATGCTGCTCGGTGATCTTGTCATCCGCCGCGTGTGCACCGACCTACCCGCCTTTCAGTCCCGCTCGGGCGACTATCTTGTAGTCGGTCTGTGTATCATGCTGGGGCTCATCGGCTTTTCCATGGGGCTGGACGGCAGCATTGCCCGCATTCTGCGCAACGCGGGGCTCGGCGTCATTTTAGTCCCCATCTTCGCCGTGCTCGGCACGTTGCTCGGCGGCGCGGTCTATGCCGCGCTCTCACCCATGACGCTGCGCGAGGGACTGGCCATCAGCGCAGGCTTCGGCTGGTACACGATGGCCCCGAGCGTCATCGCGAGCGCGGGGCACACGATGGCGAGCGCGGTCTCGTTTCTGCACAATGTGCTGCGCGAGATGCTCGGTATCATTCTGCTGCCCGTCATCGCGGGCAAGATCGGCTATATCGAGGCCATCACCATCCCTGGCACCACCTCGACTGACGTGTGCCTGCCGATCGTCGAGCAGGTGTGCAACTCGGAAACGGTCGCCTACTCGTTCTGTACCGGCATGCTGATGTGCATCACCTCCGCAGCGCTGGTGCCGATCATCATCGGCGCGTAAAAAATCACCCCGCAATGCACGGAAGAAATCATAAAGGGGAGTTCTCTTGTGATAGAGGGCTCCCCTTTTCGCGTCTTTACACACGGTCAAGCAAGTGCGGTATCGGACGCTCACTGCACTGCCGGGCACTGCCGGCCTTCGTGGTCGATGGTATAGTCACAGGTGAGCAAGATCTTCGAAATCGGTACGATCTTATACCCCTCGGCGAGCAGGTAGTCGAGGATATCCGGCAGCGCCTCGGGCGTATGCTCGCCCGCATTGTGGAACAACACGATCGACCCGCTCTGCACCTTGCCCGTCACACGCTTCGTGATCTCACCCGCCGAGATGCCCTTCCAGTCGAGGGAATCCACGTCCCACTGGATCGGCTCCATGCCTATCGAGCGGATGGTGGAGATGACGTGGTCGTCATACTCGCCGAACGGGCAGCGGATGAGCGTCGGGCGGACGCCGGTCAACGCCTCGATCTTATCGTTGCAGGTGTTCACGTCTGCGATGATCTGGTCGGCGGTGAGGGAATTATAATGATCATGCGCGTTGGAGTGGTTCATGAGCTCATTGCCGCTGTCCACAATGGCCTTGGCCTGTTCGGGATACTGATCCGCCCAGTTGCCCACGACAAAAAAGGTACAGGTGACACCGTACTCCTTGAGCACGTCGAGGATCTTCTGTGTGTTGTCCGCCCCCCACGCCGCATCGAACGAGATGGAGCACACCTTCTGGTCGCGCTGGACACAGTAGATCGGCAGTTGGCGCGTGGCGGCCGACGCGCTGACGGCGGCGGGATAATTGACGGCGGCAAAGATCGCCGCGGCGGCCAGCACCGCCGCGCCCAGCGTCAGCCATTTGCGCCGGAGCACCAGAAAGCGCGGCGGCTTCTTCTCCTTTTCAGACTTCTTCCTGCGGTCAAAATGAAACAGCATCAGCATATCCTCCCCAATTCTCTTGGTAGAGGGTATGCTGGTGCTGTTCATATCATGCAAGGGGGACGGGCTTTACTCGATGCCCGCCAGCGTTTGGGCTTCGGCGACGTACTGGTCGATGAGGCCCTGCTCCTGCATCTCGGCGATCTTTTCGTTCAGGTAGGCGACAAAGTCCTCGTTGCCCTTTTGCACGCCGATGCACTGGCCCTCGCTGTCGCTTTCGATGCCGATGTCCTTGACCGTCAGGTCATCGTTCGCCGCGGCGAATGCGAGAGCCGCGGTGTAGTCGATGTACACAACATCGAGCTTGCCGCTCTTGAGCTCCATGATGAGATCCTGCGCCTTGACGAGGCCGACGACGTTCTCTTCACCCGCAAGCTCGTTGGCGATGGGCACCTGAATGGTGCCGTTCTGCACGCCGACCTTGTGACCACTCAGGTCTTCGGATTTGTTGTAGAGCGCGTCATCCTCCGCGCGGATCAGAATGGCCTGCTGCTGCTTAAAGTACGGGTCAGAGAAATCGACGGACTTCAAGCGCTCCTCGGTCGAGGCCATACCGGCGATGACAATGTCAAAATCACCCTTGGCGAGGTTGATGCACAGGTTGTCGAACGACATGTCGACGACCTTAAGTTCGACGCCGAGGTCATCGGCGATGTACTGCGCGATAGCAACGTCAAAGCCGACGATGGTGTCCTTGCCGTCCACCTCCGTGTGGAACTCGTTCGGAGGATAGTCGGCAGAGGTTCCCATCACGAGCACGCCCGCCTCTTTGATCTGCTCGATCTTGGACTTGGCGGTGTCATCGGGCGACGCATCGCCGTCCGAGCTGCCCTGCGCGCTGTCATCGCTCTTGCTGCCGCAGGCGGCGAGAGACAGGATCATCATAAGCGCTAAAAGCAGCGCCGCAAATTTCTTGAATGCGTTCATCTTTGTTCCCTCCTACGTGTCTTATTCCCACAGGGGCTTGTCCCAAAGGTTCACCTTGGTGCCGATGCCCATTTCCGTCGCGTTCAGATAGAGCTGATAGGCGATCATGATGTCCAGCGCGCCGAGGCCCATGGACGCGGCGGCGACGAACTGATCGTCCGAGGTGCGCAGCTTCTTCGTGCCGAGCACCAGCTCGCTCAGGTCCATGATCTGGCTCTCATCGAGCTTGCCCTCCTTCGTGAGCTTGGACAGTGGGTTCGTGTGCTGCTTGAGCTGTGTCCAGTAGTCGGCGACGATGCCGTCGGCCTTGAGGAAGACGTCCTCCATCACCTCGTTGGAGTGCATGGAGACGAGGCCGCAGCCGGGCGTGAGCCAGGAGGTGTCCATGAACGGCTTGGGCGCGGTCGTCTCGCCGACGATGAGCTGGGACTTGAGCGCCGCAGCCTTGCTGTCGCTCGTCGGGATGATCTCGACGCCCAAGCTGTCGCCGTACTCCTTCGCGATGCCCTCGGCCTTGGCGACATCAATGTCGCAGAGGTACATGGTCTTGATCTGGGGCAGCGCCTCGTGCACGGCGGAGATCATCGTGCGGCCGATAACGCCCGCGCCGACAAGGCACGCAATGTCCGCTCAAGATTGTAGCACTGAATAAAGAGGCGAAATAGAGTGGAAAACAATTTGGTAAAAATATACACAAAAGTCAGCATAACTATGACGGTCGAACATCCGCTGCGGCACAATACGGCGTGTTTATAAACAAGCAAAAAGATTTTGCTGCATGAAAACACGCAAAAAAGAAAGGTGCCGGGCTGAAACGTTCACTGTTTCAGTCCGACACCTTTTTCATAAAAGTGCAAAAGTGCGCAAATGACCCCTGCCATCCCCAAATGGCAGGAGCCGTCTGCGTGATCGTGTGGGGCGCGCACGCGCCCTGGTATCATAAAGCCGCGAGCGGCTCTATCATCATGCGTCGTTTTCGAGCATCCGGTAGCCCACGCCGATCTCGGTGAAGATATACTCGGGCGAGGCGGGATTCTTCTCGATCTTGCGGCGGATGTTCGCCATATTCACGCGCAAAATCTGATTGTCGGCCTTGGCCTTCGGCCCCCAGATCTGCTTGATGAGATAGTCATACGTCAGCACCTTGCCAGCGTACTTGCCGAGCAGCGCCACGATCTTGAACTCGTTGAGCGTCAGGTGCACATCCTGATCGCCGATGAGCACGTGGTGCTTGTCATAGTCGATGGTCAGGTCCTTGACGGTGAACTTGCCCGACTGCGCGATCTCGTTGTTGTCGAGCGGCGTGCGCGTGTGACGGATGGCCGTGCGGATGCGCGCGAGCAGCTCGCTCGTGCCGAACGGCTTTTCGATGTAGTCGTCCGCGCCGAGGTCGAGCGCCATGACCTTGTCATGCTCGTGCGTGCGCGCCGAAACGACGATGATCGGCAGGCTCGACCACGAACGAACCTCCTTGAGGATGTTTATCCCGTCCATGTCGGGAAGCCCCAGGTCGAGAATGATGAGATCGGGGCAGTGCGAGGTGATCATCGAGACCGCCTCGGCACCCGTCTGCGCCACCAGCACGTCGAAGTCGTTCGCGGTGAGAACCGTCGAAATAAAGTTGCTGATGTTCTGCTCGTCTTCCACCACGAGCACTTTATCCTTCAATTTCACTGTTGATGCCCTCCTCCAGCGGCAGATAGAAGCGGAAGCATGCTCCGCCCGAATCTAAATTTTCTGCGGTCATCGTGCCGCCGTGCGCCTTGACGATGGTGTAGCACACGGAAAGGCCGATGCCCATGTTTTTCTTCATATCAAAGTTGTTGTGCGACACGCCGAAAAGCCCGCCGTTAAAAATCGTCGAGAGCCTCTCCTTCGGGATGCCGACGCCGTTGTCGCTGACGGAAAAGCAGGCGTTCGTCCCCTCGCGTGAGAGGCAGACACGGATCTGCGTGACGTTTCCGCCGTGGATGGCGGCGTTTTCCAGCAGATTCATAATGACCTGACGGATGAGCGTCGCGTCCATCGGCACCATCAGCACCTCGTCCGGTACCTCGATCGAAACCTTGATCGCGGGGAAGCGCTTGGTGAACTTGCTGACCGAGACGCCGACGATCTCCTCGGCCGCCTCACAGTCCTTTTCGATCTTTGCCTGTCCGCCGCTCATGCGCGTAATGGACAGGAGATTTTCGACCATGCGGATGAGCCACTGCGCGTCCTCGTTCACGTCTTCCAAAAGGCGGCGCTTCTGCTCGGGAGAAAACGAATCCTCGTTTTCAAGGATCGCGGCGGTGTTGCCGACGATGCTCGTCAGCGGCGTGCGGATATCGTGCGACATCGCGCGCAGGAGATTGGCGCGCACGGCTTCCTTTTCTGTTTCGATGCGCAGCCGCTCCTGCTTTTTGATCTGCGTGTTCATCGCGCTGATCATCATGGACACCGTCAGCATCGCAAGGAAGGTGAACGGGTAGCCGGTGATCGTGAAGTTGAATTCCCAGTAGGGATATGTAAACACATAGTTGACGAGCAGCACACCGGAGACAGCGCTGAATATCCCCCAGAAATAGCCCTCCGTCCAGCGCGAGATGGTCGCGACCGCCAGCACGAAGATGAGGTTCACGTAGCCACTGCCGTCGTCGATCCTTCGCAGCAGCGTGCAGAGCACCGTCGCCATAGCCAGGATCGCCGCCGTCAGCAAAAGGTCGTAGATCCAACGCATTTTTTTGGGGATTTTTGCCATGTCGCCGCCTTCTCTCGCTTGATCGTTGGCGCGGAGAAAGACTCCGCATGCTTTCCGTCCCCATTATAGCATACAGCCTGCTAATTTTGTGTTAAATCGAATATTTTTTTCATGGTAGCAAAAAGGACGGCGCGATGCCGTCCCTTTCGCTGATAAAGGAAGAAGTGGAATTCAAAATTAAATCTTGCGGATGCTGACATTCGTCACATTCGCCATGTTGAAGCCGGGCTGCTGGGCGATCGCCGCCATGATGGCGACCTTGACCTCGTCGGTCAGACCGTCGGCGGGAACGGCGGGCGCTGCCGGCGCGGCAGCTGCTGCGGCGGGCTTCGGAGCCTCGGGCTTCGAGAGGATCTTGCCCATCAGCATCGTCAGGAAGATGATGCAGGTAAGGCCCACAAACGTGACGCCCATACCCATGATAACAACAAATGCGCTGGAAACTTGCATCGGCGGATACGCTCCTTTTATGTATTCTGGCGCTATTATAGCGCGCAGAATTTGCATATCAACCGTTTGGAATCCCTCTTAGCATTGGCTTAACGCGAAGAGTTTTTCCCTTAACAGCGTTTTTATTGATGTTCAGTTTCCGCTAAAGATAAAACAGTCAGCACGCCGTCCTTTACGCGGAACTTAACGTCCCAGCCGCCAAAGCTCATACCGTATACGCGCTCGGGGTCGTTCTGGTACTGCGGGCGCGGGTCCTGCGCAAGCACACCGAGCAGCGCCTCGCGCTGCCCCTCCGGCAGCTTTTGCAGGAGCTCCGGCGGGCTTTTGACTTCGATCGTCTCTTTCGGCGACGGGGCAAAGCCGCCCAGCGCCTCGGGGTGCGCGTCGGCGTAAGGAAGGTAGGGCTTGATGTCATAGATCGGCGTGCCGTCCATCAAATCTGCGCCCGAGACGATCAAAACGTCACCGAAGCCATCCTCATGCCGCACACCTTCGAGCTTCACGCAGGAAAGTCCGATGGCGTTCGGCCGGAACGGCGAGCGCGTCGCAAAAACGCCCACGCGCTCGTTGCCGCCAAGGCGCGGCGGGCGCACCGTCGGCGACCATGTGTCGCGCACGACGGCGGAAAACTGCCAGATGAGCCAGAGGTGCGAAAAGCCCTCGATGCCGCGCAGCGCGTCGGGATTGCGGTACTCCGGCTCGAAGACGATCTTCGCGCGAAGCGCGGGGACGAGCCCGCTCTGGCGCGGGATGCCGAATTTTTCCGGAAAGTCAGAGTGGATTCTGGCAATGACTTTCATTGTATAGTCCATAGAATGCTCCTTTTTTCGCACCTGACAGAGGTGCGTGAGTTTTGCAGCGCCGCGGGCGCTGTATGGGGGGCCCCGCCTGCCGTGGGGCGTGGGGCAAAGGGGGTATTCTCTTCTCGAAGAGAATACCCCCTTTAAATCCCCCAGAGAAGGACGAGGGGCGCCCCCCTCGACCCCCTACATTGGCAGTCGGGCGCTTGAATGACTGCACGCGCTGCGCAGCGTTGGTGCGGTGTACATGGCTTCGCCATGAACCCCTGCGAGTCGTGACCGCTTGCAACCGCGCCTTACTGTCGTGAGGCGCGAGTGACGTTTGTCTGGCGGCAGACTGCGTACCGAATGCGGCATTGCTGCGCTCGCCGCATTGAGGAGTGCTCCGGTAGACGATGATTACTGTGCACTTCTGCAAGATGGGCAGAGCGGCACCCGCAAGGGGTGTGCCGCATCCGTAAGGCAGCAGAGCCGCCAACGGCTGCGCAACAGCGGGTAGTAGGAGCAGAGGCAAGTCGTATAGCAGCGCTCAACGCGGCAACGCCGCGCGCAGGCATTTCCATTCCGGAGGGAAAAGGTCATTCGCGATTGAGACTGCCAATCTAAAACCTTTCTCTTGGGGGATTGAAAGGGGGCTATTCTCTTTCACAAAAGAGAATAGCCCCCTTTGACTCGTGCCGCGCTCGGTGAGCGCGACTATTTACATCGAGATCCAGCCGAACGCGCTGGCGATCGAGCTGATCAAAATGATCGCCGCGAAGAACGGGCACAGGAAGCGAATCATGGCGTTGAAGACCTTTCTTCTGCGGAAGGGCGCGCCGTTCCGCGTGACCTCGTCCGCGATGCGGTCGACGCCGATGACGCGGGAGACGAGGATGCAGCTTGCGATGGCCGCGATGGGCATCATCACGGAGTTGGTCAGGAAATCGAAGAAGTCCAAAAACTGCATGCCGATCACGGTGACATTTGCCAGCGGGCCATAGCCCAGGCTGGAGAGGCTTCCGAGGAGAACCATAGAGATGCCCATGATGCTCGTGGCCTTCTTACGGCTCCAGTGCAGCTCATCCTGCAAGGTAGAGACGGCGCTTTCCGTCAGCGCGATGGAGCTCGTCAGCGCGGCGAACAGGACCAGCAGGAAGAACGCAATGCCGATCACCGTGCCAAAGCCCATGGAATCAAAGACCTTCGGGATGGTGATGAACATCAGCGAGGGGCCGGCCTTCAGCGCGCCGGGATCGCCGCCGGAGAAGGCGAACACCGCGGGGATGATCATCAGGCCCGCCATGATGGCAATGGCCGTGTCGAAGACCTCGACATTGCGGGTGGAGCTTTCGATCGAGACGTCCTTTTTCATGTAAGAACCGAACGTGATGAGAATGCCCATGGCGATGGACAGGGAATAAAACATCTGCCCCATGGCGGAGACGACCGTCATCCAGGAGAAGTTGTCAAGATTGGGCACAAGGAAGTACTTGACGCCCTCCAGCGCACCGGGGCGGGTCACGGAATACACGGCGATGATCAGCGACAGCACCACGAGAATGGGCATCATGATCTTGGAGACGCGCTCGATGCCGTTTTCCACGCCCGCGAAGATGATCGCCAGCGTCATGGCCGTGAAGACGAGGAAGCAAAGCTCCGAGGACACGCCGTTGGAGATGAAGGACGAGAAATAGCCGTCCTCCGCGACGAGGTGCGCCTTGCCCATCAGGTATTCCGCCAGATATTTGATGACCCAGCCGCCGATGACGGAGTAGTAGGGGACGATCAGAATCGGAATGATGGCGTTGATCCAGCCGCCCACGCGCAGCGCAGGCTTATCGCTGAAGGACTTGTAAGCGCCGACAGGGCTCTTGCCGGTCATGCGGCCGATCGAAGTCTCCGCAATGATCATCGTGTAGCCGAAGGTCATCGCCAGAATGATGTATACCAGCAGGAAAATAGCGCCGCCGTATTTGGCGGCCAGATAAGGAAAGCGCCAGATGTTTCCGAGGCCGACGGACGCGCCCGCAGCCGAAAGGACAAAGCCAATCTTGCCGGAAAAGGAACCTCTTTTATGATCCATGAAGAATCTCCTCTCTTTTTTATGACAAACAACTTACCTAGTATATCATAGAATAAAGATGAAAACAATCTGAAATCCGAAGAAAAGAAAGCTATTTGTCGTTGGCCGTGCAGAAAAATAAAAAAGGAAGACTCGAAAGAGTCTTCCTTTTTCCATATTTAAGACCAGAGCAGCTGCATCGCGACGATTAGCGCCGCAGCGGCGAGGATATACACACCCGCGATCAGCAGTCCCGCCTTGAGCGCGCCGCGGATGGCGGCATTGCGCTCCTCGCGCGTCAGCTCACCGGCAGCGCTTTCCCACGGGCGGTCGTTCGCACGGGGCGCGTCGGGCGCGGAAAAGTCGCTGCGCTTGCGGTGAAAGTGCGGGAGAAAGGTCGGCTGGCGTTCGATGCCGCTCATGTCGGCGATCGTGCGGCCGTCGTCCTCCTCGTAGAAGTCGTCCTTCTTCATCACTTATCGTACAGGTGGCAGCACACGAAGTGGCCCGGCTCGATCTCGCGCTGGACGGGTGCTTCCTCTTTGCAGCAGGCCATGCAGTTGGCGCAGCGGGTGTGGAATTTGCAGCCCTTGGGCGGATTGGCAGGGGAGGGGATGGAGCCCTCGAGCACGATGCGGTTCATCTTCACCTTCGGGTCGGGGATGGGGATGGCGGAGAAGAGCGCCTTCGTGTAGGGGTGGAGCGGGTTGCGGAAGATATCTTCCTTCGCGCCGTACTCCACAAGGTTGCCGAGGTACATGACGCCGACGGTGTCGGAGATGTGCTCGACAACGGAGAGGTCGTGGCTGATGAAGAGGTACGTCAGCTTGTATTTATCCTGCAATTCGTTCAGCAGGTTGATGATCTGCGCCTGGATGGACACGTCGAGTGCGGAGACCGGCTCGTCGCAGACGATGAACTCGGGGTTGAGCGCGAGCGCACGCGCAATGCAGATACGCTGGCGCTGGCCGCCGGAGAACTCGTGCGGATAGCGGTCCTTGTGGAACGGCTGCAAGCCGCAGTTGTCCATGACCTGGTCGATATAATCGTCAAATTCCGCCTTCGGGACGAGGTTGTGCTCGCGCACGGCCTCGCCGATGATCTCGCCGACCGGCATACGCGGGGAGAGCGAGGAGAACGGGTCCTGGAAGATGATCTGCATCTTCGTGCGCAGGGCACGCAGTTCCTTGTGGGAGAGGTCATAGACCTCCTGTCCGTTGAAGAGCACCTGACCGCCGGACTTGGAGTCATACAGGCGCAGGATCGTGCGGCCCGTGGTCGTCTTGCCGCAGCCGGACTCACCGACAAGGCCCATCGTCGTGCCGCGCTTTAAATTGAACGTGACGCCGTCGACGGCCTTGACATAGCCGACCGTCTTCGACACCATACCGCCCTTGATCGGGAAGTATTTCTTGAGGTGATTGACCTGCAGAATGTACTGCGGGTCATATTCCACGGGGGTGAAATTGTTGTCGATGATGAGTGAGGACTTCTGCGCCTCATCGGCGTGCTCCTGCTTCTTGACAAATTCATCGGCATTCTGCTTCTGCGTTTCCTTCAGTTCATCGAGGACCTGATCGTCGTTCTTACCGGCTTTCCAAAACGGCATCTTATTCACCCTCCTTTCCGTTTTCCTTGCCCTCGGCCAGCTCTTCCTCCACGACCTCATCAAGGTCGGGACGCTTGCCATCGTAGTAGCGGTAGCAGCTCACCTTGTGCGTCGGCGAGATGCTCACCTCGCACGGGTAGTCGCCCTCGCAGCCGTTCACGCACATTTCGCAGCGGTCCTTGAAATAGCAGTAGTTCGGCATGTTGATGGGGTTCGGCACCTTGCCGGGGATGGAGTAGAGCTTGTCGACCTGACGGCCCACGACCGGCTTGGAGGCCATGAGGCCGATGGTGTAGGGGTGCGCGGGATGGGAGAAGATCTCCTCCGCCGTGCCCTGCTCGACGATGCGGCCGGCGTACATGACAACCACATAGTCCGCCATTTCGGCGATGACGCCGAGGTCGTGCGTGATGAACATGATCGAGGAATTGATCTGATCCTTCAGATTGCGCAGAAGGTCGAGGATCTGCGCCTGGATCGTCACGTCGAGCGCCGTGGTGGGCTCGTCGGCGATGATGAGCTTCGGGCTGCACGCAAGCGCCATGGCGATCATGACGCGCTGGCGCATACCGCCGGAGAGCTCGTGCGGGAACATCTTGTAAACGCCCTCGCTGTTGGCGATGCCGACCATTTCAAGGAGTTCAATGGTGCGCGCCTTGATCTGCGCTTCGTCGTGGCCCTTTTCATTGTGCAGGGCCAGCACCTCGTCGAGCTGGTCGCCGATGCGGAACACGGGGTTCAGCGCGGTCATCGGCTCCTGGAAGATCATGGAGATATAGTTGCCGCGTAAGTGTTGCATGACGCTGTCAGGCGCCTTCGTGACGTCGTAGGCCTTGCTGCCGAGGTTCAGGCGAATTTCGCCCTCCACGACCTGGCCCTGCGGGCGCTGCAAAAGCTGCATGAGCGACAAACTCGTGACCGATTTGCCGCAGCCGGACTCGCCGACGACGCCGACAGTCTTGCCGATGGGCACGGAGAACGTGACGCCGTCGACCGACTTGACAACGCCCGTGTCGGTGAAAAAGTAGGTGTGCAGGTTGTCGAATTCGACCGCGTTGTTGGGGTCGTGCATCTCGGTCAGATACTCGGATTCGGGAACGTTCTTGCGCTTGCGCTTCTTTTCGAGCGCATTTGTGATCTTGCGGTTTTCTTTGGAAATGCGGCGGGATTCCTTTGCGGAAAGATAGCCGTCATTATGCTTCTTAGCCATTCAAATTCCCTCCTTTCTCAGCGCTTCATCTTCGGGTCGAACGCGTCGCGCAGACCGTCGCCGACGAAGTTGAAGCCGAGGACCGTCAGCATCAGGCAGATGCCGGCGGGGATCCAGATGAACCAGTAGCTCGTGAGGACGTAAGAGTTGGAAACGTCGTTCATGATGTTGCCCCAGGAGGCGAACGGGAACTTGACGCCGAGGCCGAGGAAGCTGAGCGTTGCCTCGGTGATGATGGTGGAGCCGAGGCTCATCGTGCAGTTGACGATGAGCTGCGGGATGACGTTGGGGATCAGGTGGCGGAAGATGCGGCGCGAAACGCTGATGCCGCAGGCCTCTGTCGCGGTCATGAACTCCTGCTCGCGCAGAGAGAGGATCTGGCCGCGGACGAGACGGGCGATACCCGGCCAGCCGAGGAAGCCCAAGATCAACATTAAGTAGAGCATTCGGATCTGCGGGTCGACGCGCATGCCGTCCATCGCCGCGCCCAGAATGATGATGAGCGGGGTGGAGGGGATGCAGTAGAAGATATCGACGATACGCATGATGAGGTTATCGACCCAGCCGCCGAAGTAGCCGGAGACGCCGCCGAGCACCACGCCGAGCGCCGCAGAGATGATGACGACGATGAAGCCGATCATCAGCGACACGCGGCCACCGTACATCAGGCGGGTGAGCATATCCATACCGTTTTTATCCGTACCGAGCCAGTGCGCGGAGTCGGGGAAGGAATAGGCGTCGAACACGCGGGTGGACGTGCCCTCCTTGATCGACCACTGGTACTTGGCGGGATTGTATTCAAGCTTGATCTCGCGCTCCTGACCGGCGTCGTTCACATAGGTGTACTCGGTCTCACCGTTTTCGACGGCCTGCTGCACGCGCTCTTTGAAGTCCTTGCTGATGACCGTGCCGCTGACCTTGGACTGGATGACAAAGCGGCTGATGTAGGCGATCTCCTCGCCATTCAGCATGACGCTGTCTTCATCAAGCGTATAGGTCTTGCCGCTGGCCGTAAACTCCGCTTCGCCGTTGGCGTGCGCCTTGAGGGCGTTGAAGCTGAAGTTGAAGCCGAACTTCTGGCTGGGGTCGTTGGCGCTGATGATGTCCTTATAGGCAATGGCAAGGAGTCTGCCGCCGCTCGAGACGGAGTAGAGTGAGTCGCCCTCCTCGGTCACGTCGTAGGTGACGCCCTTGTAGGAGAAGCTGTCGTCCTTGCCCATGTGCAGCGTGAGCTGCGCCTGGAGGATCGTGCCGAACTCCTGGCCGTCGGCCACGAGATAGCGGTACTCGGTGTTCTCGCTCATGGCGGCGTATTCCTTGAGCTGGATATCGTCGCGGTAGAAGACCTCGTCCTGCCCGTAGGGGCTGATGAGGCCGCCGATGAAGGAGAAAATGAACATCACGGCGAGGATCGTCAGACCCACGACCGCGAGGCGGTTGCGGAAAAAGCGCTTGGCGACCAGCGTGCCCGGGGAAAGGACCTTGACGCGGCGGTCGTCGTTGAGGGAAAGCTGCTCGGGGGAGCCGCTCTCCTGCTGATCGTTGATCTTCTTTTCTTCAGACATGGATTAGCGCCTCCTTTCTTACGCGATGCGCACGCGGGGGTCGACCACCGCGTACAGGATGTCGGAGATCAGGTTGCCCAGCAGGGTCAGGATCGCCAGGAACGTCATGTAGAACATGGAGAAGGGGATATCGCCCGCGACCATCGCATTGTACGAGATGAAGCCGATGCCGGGGATGGCGAACAGCGTCTCGGTGATCAGCGCGCCGGCAAAGAGGCCGGGCAGCGAGCCGCCGATGAATGTCACGAGCGGGATGAGCGTGTTGCGGAAGGCATGGTGATAGATGACCTTGTGCTCAGAAAGGCCCTTGGCGCGGGCGGTGCGGATGTAGTCGGCGTTGAGCACCTCGAGCATGTTCGTGCGCACATAGCGCATCCACGGGCCGATGGAAATGAACACCAGCGTCACGATGGGCAGCACCAGATGCTTTGCCATATCGAGGATCTGACCAAACTGGCTGAGGGAGTTGAAGTCACGTCCCGTTAGGCCGACAAGGTCGAACCAGCCGAGCTTGATGCAGAAGATGAGCTTTAAGAGCGTCGCAAAGAAGAACGTCGGCAGCGACATACCGAGCAGAGCGACCGTCGTGACGGTGTAGTCGGTCACGCTGTACTGCTTGGTGGCGGCCACGATGCCGAGCGGCACCGCGATGAGAAGCTCGAACACGAGCGAGATAGCGCCCATGATGAACGAGACCCAGATGACCTCGTTGAACTTCTGGATGACGGGCACGGTATACTTCCAGCTGTCGCCGAAGTTGCCGGTGCACAGGTTCTTGAGCTGGACGAAGAAGCCGGGGATAAGGCCCAAATCCAGACCGTATTGTGCGTTGAGCTGTGCCAGCCACTCCTCATAGGGCTTGGAGCCGGGAGCCTGCGAGAGCTGCCGCGCCATATTCTCCACGTAGGAGCTGGGCATGCAGCGCATAAGCAGGTAGATGATGAATGTCACAAAAAAGAGGATCACCACCGACAGCAGCAGGCGTTTTACCAGATATTTGCGCATAGAATCCCTCCGTTTTTTGATAACGGCCGCCCCGCGCCCGGGGCCTTGTCGCCGTTTCGGGTTTGATATGTCTCTCTCTGCATATCAGCCAAATGCTCCGATGCACCGGGGCATTTGGATCATAGGCAGATGTGCCTGAGGCAGGCTACCCCGCGGCAAAAGCCGCAAGGTAGCCATTCGCCTAAGTAACGTTTTTTTGCATCGACGGAGCTTACTGCAGGTCGAGCAGCTCGATGTCGTTGTACCAGGTCCAGTAGGTCGTGATATCAGGCGTCACGGTGTCGAGGTTGACGCGCTGAGAGGAGAAGATCACGCAGTTCTGGCGCTGATAGATGGGGATCTCGACCGCCCAGTCGGCCACGATGTCAAGGCACTGCTTATACAGGGTCTTGCGGTAGGTCTGGTCGGTGGACTGACGAGCCATCATGATGAGCTCATCGAGGTCGGCATCCTTGATCCAGTAGGACTTCTCGTTGGAGCCGCCCTTGCTGTGATAGATCTGGAACATATCCGGGTCGGGCGTGGCCTGCCATGCCATGGCGAACATGTCGGCAGTACCGGCGTTGATCGCGTTGGTCATCTCGGCGAAGTTGGACATATCGGAGACGATCAGGTTGAAGCCGATCTCCTTGAGGGCGTCGGACGCGAGGGTCAGAGCCATGAAGGAGGGGTGGTCGCCCTTGCCGCTGCCGCCGACCATGACTTCAGCGTCCATGCGGCCGCCGGCGGGAGCAGCGGTGATCTTGCCGTCAGCGACGGTGTAGCCGGCAGCCTCGAAGTAGCCGAGAGCGGCCTGCTTGGCGGCGGCGTACTTGTCGTCGGCGCTCATGCCTTCGGTGTAGATGTCGTTGCCGTTGACGTCAACGGAGAAGGCGACCTTGTAGCCCTCATCGGTAACGCGCGGAGCGGCCCAGGAGGTGTCGGAGATGGGGTAGTTGATGACGTTGGCGAACTCACCGTAGTAGGAGTCGACAGCGACATCGCGGTAAACGGCGATAACCGTAGCGATGGCCTTGCGGAGATCCTTGGAGGCCTCATCACCGCCGTTGCCGTCGCCGACCTTCACGCGGTTGGCGTTGAAGCCGACATAGCCGTAGCCGAGGTTGGCAACGAGGTCGGTCTGGATGGTATCGCCGGAGATCTCGCCGTTAGAGTTGGCTTCCTTGATCTGCTCGGCAGCTTCCTTGGAGTAGGAGGGGTCGGTCACGTCGATCGTGCCGGAGACAACGCCGGGGATCTTATCTTCATCCTGCATCTCGCGCCAGATGACAGTGTCGATCTTGGGCTCGCCCTTCCAGTAGGTCGGGTTCTTCTGCAGGGTGACAGCGCCGTTGGACCAGCTCTCGAAGGTGTACGGGCCGGAGCCGACAGGCGTGGAGGTCACGGACTTGACGTGGGACAGATCGCCCTTGACAAAGCCGAACATGTTGTTGTCGTAGTCATACTTGTCAGTCTCGCCATAGTAGTGCATGGGGCACACGGTGACGGGGAGCTGATAGATGGCGTTGGCGTTGACCTCGGTGAGGGTGACGGTCATGGAGTAGTCACCGGTCTTGACGATACCGGCAACGTTGGGAGCGGACTCGCCGGTCTGGACGGCGACGGTATAGTCGTTGTAGGCGTCGCCCAGCTCGGCCTCGAGGAAGGAGGAGATGCTGGTGCCGGCGGTCTCGGCGTTGATACCGTCATCGGAGATGTCGTAGCCGTACTTAGCAACGATGGCAGCCCAGAAGTCTTCGACGGTCGCGTCATCGGCGAGATCGAAGCCCCAGTTGCCAGCCTGCGCGGCGACGGAGTCGTCAGCGGTGGCGGAACCGGAGTCGACCACGTAGTCAAGGATCTCCTGGGCGAACTTCACGCCGGCGGCGTTGAAGGCGGCCCAGTAAGCGTTGTACTGCTCTTCGGTGTAGAAGTCGTTGGCGGCGTAGGCGTCAGGACCGGCGGCGAGGATCAGGTTCTGCACAGTGTCCATACCGCTGCGATAGGCTTCCAGACCCTTGATGGGCAGGGAGTACAGCGTGGAAACGCCGTCATAAGCGGGGTCAAGCAGGACATAGTAAGAGAAGATGACATCGTCGATGGTCATTTCCTCACCGTCGGAGAACTTGACGCCCTCTTTCAGGGTGATGTTGTAGTCGACCGTGCCGTCGCTGTTTTCAACGATGTCGCAGTCGGCAATGCCCTTGTAAGTATAGTCGGTGCCGTTGTAGGGACGGACGTCGCCCTCAATGCCCTTGAGGACGACAGAGCCCTCGCGGTCGACGAGAAACAGACCGTCGAAGACCATACCCATGACCTGGTTTTCATAGTCATTGGTATAGAAGAAGGGGGAGAACTTACCGTCGAAGTTCTGCGTGCCGACAACAAGCGTCTTGCCGTCGGTCTGGCCGTCGTCCGTCTTCTTGTCGCCGCAGCCGGCCAGAAGACCAAGACACATGACCAGAGAAAGGATCAGTGCAAGTGTTCTTTTCATTGAATCTACTCCTTTATAAATTTTTGCCAAACGGGTCGCCCCGTGCAGCACAAAGTAAGGTGCCCGCGCGTATACACGCGCGGAAAGGGGGAGTGCGCCTCCTACGGACATCTGTGCGCCGAAAAACAGCGCGTAGAATTTTTTTGATTATAGCATGAAAGGATGCACATTGTACAGAGTAAAATCTTAGAAGTTATTTTTTTTAGGCAATTTGTCCCATTCTGCCTGCATAATTTCGGCGCGCAGAACAAGGACACTCAGTAGGGCTATCAGCTTCAGCAGGACATAGAGCAGCGCGAAAAACGTCTGTCCTGCGTGGTCATTGACGAAAAAGAAGATCAATTCGCACACGATGCCGAGAAGAGAAAAGACCGCCGTGACCGCCGTTCGCACGGGCAGAACGGCCACGCTTTTTTTGTAGTTGTACTCGCGCACCGTGCTCCAGTCCGTTCCGAGCTTTGCAAGCGCCCAGATGACGCTCGCCGCGCCCAGAAACTCGCCGAGGTAGGGGAGCAGAACGTAAAAACAGTTCTGCATCCCCGGCGCAGGAATGCACCCGCCCGCGGCGACCGCAACGGTCAGAATGGCTGCCATTCCCCACACGGCGCGCTTAGATCTGCGCTGCTTTGCATCATCGTTTTGGCAGGCGTAGAGTGCCCCGTCGTAAACATATTCGCCCGCGACGTTCAGATGAAAGTCGTTCAGGTGCTCGCGGCGGTTGTGTTTTTTGTGCTGTTCGCCCATTATTCGATGCCCGTGAGGTCAAAGTCCGCGAGGGCCTTCTCCGCCTCGGCGCACACGCCGCGAAGGCACGCTTCGTCAAACGGACTCTCAAGGCCGGCGTTTTTAAGAAGGTCGGTGAACGTCCGGCTGCCGCCCTGCACGGTGTAGGCCATGTAGTGCTGCCAGGCGTTCCCCACGTTCTTGCGGATCATCGCCCAGAATTCGAGCGCCACGGTCTGGGCAAGGCAGTAGTCAATATAATAGAAGGGGCTCGAATAGATGTGGTGCTGGCGCTGCCAGCCCATGCCCTCAGAGTAGAACGGGATCTCGCCGTCGAGCTTCATCCACGGCATATAGACGCCGAGCAGCTCCTTCCAAACGGCGTGGCGCTCGGCGGGCGTCATTTCGGGCTTTTCATACACGATGTGCTGGAAGTGGTCGACCATCGTGCCGTAGGGGATGAACGTCAGCGCGCCGGAGAGGTGGCTGTAGAGGAACTTTTTCGCGTCGGAGCCAAAAAAGCCGTCTGCCCATGGCTCGGCGAAGAATTCCATAGACATCGAGTGGACCTCGCAGGCCTCCATGCTCGGCCAGATATAGTCGATGGGGATGCGCTTGCGGTTCGTCCAGGCCTCGAAGGCGTGACCGGCCTCGTGCGTCACGACCTCGATGTCGTGCTGCGTGCCGTTGAAGTTGGCGAAGATGAACGGCACCTGATAGTCCATGATGCTCGTGCAGTAGCCGCCCGCCTGCTTACCCTCGGTCGAGAGCACGTCGAGCAGCTCGTCGCGCAGCATCGTTTCGAAGAATTCCTTCGTCTCGGGCGAGAGCTCACTGTAGAACTTCATACCCTGGGCGAGAATGTCATCCGGCGTGCCCGCGGGGCGGGGATTGCCGGAACGGAATTCGAGCGCGTTGTCGGCAAAGCTCATCGGATACTGCTTGCCCAGGCGCCTGGCCTGCTCGCGGTACACCTTGTCCGCCACGGGGACGAGATACTTGACGACCGCCTCGCGGAACTTTTCGACGTCGTCTTTCGTATAGCAGTTGCGGCCCATGCGGTAGTAGCCGAGCGTGGTATAGCCCTCGTAGCCGAGTTTTTTGCCCATCGCGTCGCGCAGATGCACGAGCTTGTCGTAGAGCTCGTCGAATTTCGCCTGGTTGTCCTTGTACCACTGGCCCTCGGCCTTCCACGCGGCAAGGCGCTTTTCGTCGTCAGCGCAGGTCTTGAACGGGGAGAGCTGCGAGAGCGTGTAGACCTTGCCCTCGAACGGGATCTGCGCCGAGGCAAGCAGCTTTTCATACTCCTGCGTCAGGTCGTTTTCCTGCTGCAATTCAGGAATGATGGCGGGGGAGAAGGTCTTGAGCGCGATCTCGGCATTGACGAACATCAGATCGCCGTATTCCTTCTCAAAGTCCGCGCGGAAGGCACTTTCGAGCATCGCTGCCGTCCACGTCTGATTGTATTCCTCCAGCTCAGGGTTGAAGTTGTTCCAGAATTTTTCCTCGCCGTCGTAGAATTCGTCGCGTGTGTCGATCGAGTGGCGGATGCTCGCGAGCGTCGCGGCGGTGGAGATGTGGCTCATCAGCTCCTGCTGCGAGAGGAACACCTTGCGCGCTTCCTCATAGCTCTTGGCGGCCTTGAGTTCCGCCGTCAGCGCGGAAAGGCGCTGCTTGCTCGCCGCGGGATCGGGGCGGGTGTAGGTCATTTCGGAAAATTTCATGTTGTTTCCTCCATCAAATTTTTATTGTTACATTTCTTATTCTTGCCGGTTATAAATCGCGGACACGTCCCTGCGTCCGCCGCCGATGACGACGACCGCTGCGGCCGCCGTGACGAGCATGAAGCCCGTCAGCACGCCGCGCACGGGGAGAAACGCCACCAGCGCGCCCGCGAGCAGATTGCCCGTGAAGCTGCCGACGGTGTTGAGCATGTTGAACGCGCCGTTGAAGCGGCCCTTTTTCTCGTCGGGCACGTAGCTCTGCGTGGCGGAGATGCGGATGGTGTAGCTCGTCACGCCGAGGATACCCGTTAAAAAGCAAGAGACCATCATCACCGGCAGCGGGCAGTAGAGATAGAAGCCCTCACACAGCGAGATGACGACATAAACCATCAGGGCAATGGAATACTTATGCTGCACAGGCAGCTTGATTTTATAATGAATGCCGCCGCCGATGGCGCGGCCGAAGATCGCCATGCCCCAGACGAGCATATAGATGTATTCGCCGTTATCGAATGTCGACTTGAAGTACGGCAGCGTGATGACCTGCGACGCGCCCGAGGCCAGCATGCTGAATGTGAAATAGATGGCCACGCGCAGAAGCCCCTTTTCACTCATCAGATAGCGAAAGCCCTCTTTGATGTCGCGCAGGAGCTGGCGGCCCGAGGAATGCTGCTCTTCGAGCGCGAGCGCGGCACGCTGCTTTTCGATGTAGTGTTCCTCGGCGCGGATCTGCGTCTCCGCCGTCGCGGCGATGAAGAAGCACAGCGCGTTGATGCCGAGCAGCGGCGCAATGCCGAAGAGATTATAAAAGTACGTTGCGATCGGGATGATGAGCGCCGAGAGCGTCTCCAGCACGCTCGCGATGGAGTAGGCCTTGGAGTAGTTCCCCTCAGAGATCAGCTTCTATCCCCTGCTGATCTCT
>OGLJ01000829.1_pt1 | contig 31574 bp, 28 predicted proteins | sample 1572801 | NCBI WGS metagenome assembly OGLJ01 (sample SAMEA2581877, study PRJEB24529) | metagenome | biome: Human gut stool | place: China | collected 2011
CGAGCTTTTCAATCATGTCCATGTCGGGGCCGTCGGGGCTCATGGGCACGGAGATCAGCTCAAAGCCCATCTCCTCGGTGATGGCAAAGTGGCGGTCATAGCCGGGCACGGGGCAGAGGAACTTGCGGTGCTCGACCTGGCCCCAGGGCTTCGGGGAATCCTGGAAACCGAACATCATGCCGATGGCGACCAGGTTGTACATCAGCTGCAGGCTGGAGTTGCCGCCCACGAAAACCTCGCCGGGCTGCACACCGAACACATCGGCAAACAGTGCGCGGGCCTCGGGCAGACCCTCCAGCTCACCGTAGTTGCGGGTGTCAAAGCCGTTGTCGGTGATGTAGTTGTCCATCTTGAGCAGGTCCATGGCCAGATCCATCTGGTGAGGGCCGGGCTTGCCGCGGGCCATGTTCAGCTTCAGGTTCATGCCCTGAAACTTCTTGTACTGGGCCTCCAGCGCGGTCTTTTCAGCGGTGAGTTCGTCGTGATCCATTGCAAAGTAATCAGCCATAAGTACAATCCCCCTAAATAAAATATATACGTTTCCCTTCATAATCCTGTGCGTGCAACCCTCTATCTTGGCACAACCACAGGCGTACACTACATTATATACGATTTATCTGAAATAAACAAGCACTTTTTGCCAGATAGTGCGCTTTTTTTATGCAGAAAAATACAAAAAAGCACATCTGCACCAAAAAACAGATGTGCTTTTGCAAAAACAAAGAAAAAACGACTGGACCGTAAGCCGGGTTCTGTATCAAACGACGATCTATCTTGTCCTTGCGTCGCCGCAAGGCTCACGCCATCACCGGGACGCGCGAGACTCCGCATAATGTCCCATACGGATGTTGCTTCGAGCAGGGTTTACATAGCCGCAAAACTCCGCGGCCCCAAAGGGCCGTCACGCCAACTCCGGGACGTGCGAGGCTTCCACATATGTCCCATACGGTTGTTGCTTCTGACAGGGTTTACATAGCCGCAAAGTCGCCAGTGCGCTGGTGAGCTCTTACCTCGCCTTTCCATCCTTACCGCTTTCGCGGCGGTTTCTTTCTGTTGCACTATCCCTGGGGTCACCCCCGGCTGCCGTTAGCAGTTACTCTGTCTCTGTGAAGCCCGGACTTTCCTCAGGCAGCCCTTGCGGGCTGTCCCGCCGCCGTATGTTCCACTCGTTTTCTAAAAGAGTATAGCATACTTCCGCCCTGTTGGCAAGGCATTTTATAAAAGCAGCCGCAAAATCAGCAGGGCCGTCACGCCGGGCAATCCCAAAACGCCCGCGCAGAACGCCGTAAAGCGATTCAGCGGCAGTGCAATGCCGGTCACCGGCTCCAACAGGCCCAGCAGGGCCAGCGCGCCCAGACCGCAGACGGCCCCTGCCAGCAGACTGCGCATTCCGTGCCGCTGGCGGGCGGCACAGCGCAGTACGGCGATGGCGCACACAGCTGCGAGCAGACAGGGCCAATATTCGGTCATGGCTCCTCCCCTTCCGCCCGCAGTGTGCGAAGCAGCGCCCGGCAGCGGCACATCAGCGCGGCGTGCTGGTAGGTCAGCTGGTCAATATAAAATGGGTCCTGCGCCTCCGTGAAGGCGCGCTCGTTCGAGCGCAGTGCCTGCAAGGTCGTTTCCAGCTCGGCCCTGGCAGCGCGGCGCTCACGCTCCTGCCTGGAAATGCGTCTGAACATAACTCCTCCGTCACAGCAGAATGCAGATCAGCCCGTCGCAGCCCTCGTTGATGATGCGCTCAAGCGTCTGCTGCAGGCGGCTGCGTGCCTCCTGCGGCATGTGCAGCAGCTTTGCCTGCACGCCCTCGCTGACCAGCTCGTTCAGGCTCTTGCCGAAAATATTCGTGCTCCACAGCTTGCCGGGGTCGGTCTCAAAGTCCGCCAGCAGGCTTTTGATAAGCTCCTCCCCCTGCTGCTCACTGCCGACGGTGGGTGAAAGCTCGGTGTGGATGTTGGCGCGCATGATGTGCAGGCTGGGGGCGCTGGCCGACAGCCGCACGCCGTACTGCCCGCCCTGCCTGACGATTTCGGGTTCTTCCAATGTCAATTCATCAATGCCCGGCATGACGATGCCGTAGCCCGTGGCCTCGACCTGGTCAAGGGCGGATTTGACCTTGTCATAGGCGCGCTTGGCCCGGGCCAGGCTGACGACGCAGGGCAAAAGGCTTGCCTCGTCCACGATGTCCAGCCCGGTCTGTTCACCGAGGACCTTATAGAAAATATCCGGGGCGACGGCAGCGGTGATGCTGACACTGCCGCTGGCCAAATCCATGCCGGTCAGGCTGGCGGCGGTGATGTATTCACACCCCAGCTGGGGGCGCTTGCCTGCAAGGTCGGCCATCCGGTGCACCGAGGCAGCAAAATCCAGCATGGACGTGTAGACCGCGCTTTGCAGCCAGTGCCCGCTTTCGAGCATCGTGACCCAGGCGGGCATCTGCACGGCAATCTCGCGAATCGGGAACTCGTACAAAAGCGTTTGCAGCAGCTTGTCGAGGGTCTCGACGGTCATCGTCGTGCAGTTCAGCGGAAGGACCGCGTGGCCGTAGGTCTCGGCCAGCTCGGCGGCAAGGTGCTGTGCGTCGTCGCTGTCCGGCTCGGCGCAGTTCAGCAGGATGATATACGGCTTGCCGATGCCGTCCAGCTCTGCGATGATACGGCGCTCGGCGTCGAGATACGCCTCCCGCGGCAGGTCGGCAACGGAGCCGTCCGTCGTTACGACGAGGCCCACCGTGGCGTGCTCCCGGATGACGCAGCGGGTGCCGGTCTCGGCGGCCAGATCAAACGGGACCTCGTGGTCGAACCAGGGGCTCTTGACCAGGCGCGGAGCCTCGTTTTCTTCATGGCCGAGCGCGCCGTCCACCATGTAGCCGACGCAGTCGATGAGCCGCGCCTTGAAGCTGCCGCCGCCCGAAAGCTCGAGTTTGACGGCTTTCTCGGGGATGAACTTCGGCTCCGTTGTCATGATGGTGCGCCCGGCGGCGGATTGGGGCAGCTCGTCATGGGCGCGGGCACGACGGGCCTCGTTCTTGATGCGCGGCAGCAGCATCAGCTCGGCAAACCGCTTGATAAAGGTGCTTTTGCCGCTGCGCACCGGGCCGACGACGCCGAGATAGATGTCCCCGCCGGTGCGCTGTGCAATGTTTTGGTAGATTTGATCCTGTGTCACGGATGTGTCCCTCCTTTACAGCGCTGCGGGGATCAGCAGACAGGCGGTGTCCGTCGTAAGCTCCTGCGGCGGGTCACCGTTGGTGTCCAGATGGTTGGCGGCGGCCAGGTCACGGGCGCGGGCATGGTAACGCCTGGCAATGTCAAAGATGCGCTCCCCCTGCCGGGCGTAGTAAATATAGAGGGCCGGGCCGTCGCTGTCGTCGTATTCCTCGCCCAGCTCCACGCCGCAGAGCGCGTCAAAGCTCTGCGCCTGGAACAGGGCGCCGCTGATCTCGATCTCTAAATCGACCCGCAGCCGTGCACCGTTTTTGCTGCTGGCGACCCGCGCGACGGAGGCCCCGACACTTGGCCATGCGCCGTCAGTGCTGCCGGGCCAGAGGCCGTCAGGCTGCCAGGTAAACGCCTTGTCGTAGCAGGTCAGCTCACCGCGGGCATCGCTGATGAACACATGCGCAGTCCCCTTGCCCAGTAGTTTTAAATGTGTTTCAGCCTTGTTGCCGTCAGCCTGTGCGGCGCACAGGGCACCCAGCGTTACAAAGCAGCCGAGAACAGTGCCCTCGGCGTCGGGCAGGTCGTCGTCAAGCGTGACCGGGATACGCCCGGTCAAATCCGCGGTTTTCTGCAAAAGGCGGCAGACCGTCTGCACAGTCTGGGTCTTACAGAGCGTGGAGTAGGCGTCGGCCACGACGGTGTGCTGCACGCTGCGCCAGACCTCGACGCGCAGCTTCCAGGTCACCGAGAGGGACGCTTCCCCTGCGCCGTCGACTGCGCTCAGTGTGCAGGCCAGCACCTCGCCGCGCACAAGGGCTGTGTCGTCCTCGGTCACGCCGGGCAGCTCCAGCGTCTGCTGCACGGCAAGATCCTTGCTGCGCACGGTCAGCTCGCCGGTGTCGGTGTTCTGGCTGCATATTTGAATTTGCAGCGTCCCCTGCACACTGACCTGCCCGGTGGCCGGCGCTGCGCTGCCGGCGGCAAAGCTGCCGGTGATGTCCAGCACGCTTTCCCCGGTGCCGGGCAGCGCCGCAGCGGTCTCGGCAGTCAACGTTTTTTCCTCGGTCACGGCGCATTGCAAGCCCTGCATCGTGCGGGTGTACTGCTCAATGCCGCAGTCGGCCAGTGCGGTCAGCAGCTCGGACTCCCGCCGCACGGCCACTGCGGCGCAGAGGATGTACGCGCCGCGCAGGTCGATGCGGTGCTCACTGACGGCGCGGCAGTTGCAGTATTCCGGCTCGCCCCAGACCTGGGCCGGGCCGTCGGCGTACTGCCCGGCGGGCAGCTCGACCAGTTTTTCAAAGGCAAATTTCTGCTCGGTGCGCAAAAGGCGCGTGCCGGGCTCCTCGCTCTGGTAGTAGACGGTGCAGCGCAGATAGCCCTCGCTCTGCCAGCGCCCGCCGGATACACGGTTCTGCAGCACGACGGGCGTGATCAGGCACTTGACGATCTTGAATACGGCGGGCAGGTAGTCGGGAATCAGAATCTCCGTTTCCACGGGAAGCTCCAGCCGTGTTTCCCAGCGTCCGCCGTAGGATGCGATGGTGTCTTTGAACACCTTGAGTTCCATATTGCTTGCCCCTTTCCGGTTATGTTCTGGGGCATTATATGCGGCAGGGCAAAAAAATAGCCCCTGCCCGGAACAGGCAGGGGAAAAATTTGGATTCAGACTTTGAAGGCTGCGCGTAAGATCCAACGGAAGGCGCGCGGGCAGCGAACTACGACCACATGCATGGCATACACCTCACTTTCCGTGTTTGTGTACGCCATACTATGCCGGGCAGTGTTGCGGTGTTACGCATCGTCACGGGTCAGCACAACGAGACCGCAGCCGCCGGAGCAGTGCAGCTGTGCGGTGTCCGCGATAAACTCATTGCTGACGCCGAGCGGATAGTCCGCGGTCAGCACGGCGTTTTCCAGCGGGTAGAACGCGCCGCGGATGCAGACGCCGGTCAGCCGGCCCTCCATCGGGAAAAGGGAGAGATACTTCCAGTCCCTGCGCTGCAAAATAAGCTCGCGGCCCGGCACAAGATACCGCAGCTCGCTGCGCTCGTTGGCCAGCAGGACGTTCACGCCATTTTTGGCAAGATACAGTCCGGTGGCAAGGTTGGCCAGCGTGTGCTCCAGCCGTGCCCCGCCCAGAGCGCCCAGCAGGGTGATCTCGTCATAGCCGTGCTCCAGCAGCCAATGGGCGGCGTACTGGGTATCGGTATCGTCCTTCACATGGGGCAGCACAATGGTCTCGTGCTCGGTTTTGGGCTGCGGGGCGGAGTCAAAGTCACCGACGATGAGGTCGGGACGCAGGCCAAGCCGTTCGGCATTGCGGTAGCCCGCGTCGCAGGCCACAACAAAATCACCGGGCTGCACATAGCGGCACAGTGCGGTGGAAACCGGCACGGCGGAAAGAATCACGGCACGCCTGCTCATTTCTTCCACTCCTTCCGTGCGCTGGCTTCCTCATACATGGCAAGGTAGCTTGCATAGCGCGTTTTGCTGATGGTCCCGGCCTCGACAGCCTCACGCACAGCACAACCGGTCTCACTGCGGTGGGAGCAGCCCGTAAAGCGGCACTGCCCGAAATAGGGTCCGAACTCCGGGAAGGTGTGCTGCAGATCATCCTTCGGGATGCGGCAGAGCTTCTGCGCCTCCAGGCTGGCAAAGCCCGGCGTATCAGCCAGACGCCCTCCGCAAATCTCAAAAATTTCGACCTCGCGGGTCGTGTGCCGCCCGCGGCCCAGCTTTTGGCTGATCTGCCCGGTCTCGCGGTGCAGCGCGGGGGCCAGCGTGTTGAGCAGCGTCGATTTGCCGACGCCGGAGTTGCCGCAGAAGGCGCAGAGATGCCCTTCAATATAGCTCTTGACCTCGTCAAGGCCCTCGCCGGTCTCATAGTTCAGCTGCACCAGCGGGATGCCGCTGCCCGTGTAGGCGGTGCGCAGCATATCGGCAGCGGCCAAATCAGATTTTGTCACAACAAGCACGGGCTGCACATCCTTGTAGATGGCAGCGGCGGCCAGCTGGTCCAGCACCAACGTACTGGGTACGGGCTGGGTCGTGCTGGTAACGATGAACAGAATATCCAGATTGGCAATCGGCGGACGAATAAAGACGTTTTTGCGCGGTAAAATCTCATCGATCATTGTGCCGTCGTCGGACAGGGTGACGTTGTCTCCCGCCACCGGCGTGATGCCGCGCTTGCGGAAGATGCCGCGCGCCTTGCACTCGACGATGCCGTCCGGCGTCTTTACATAGTAGAAGCCGCCGATGCCCTTTGTAATATACGCCATGACTTCCCCCACATCAGGCAATGGGGTTGCCCTGTGCGTCGCACCGCTGGCCGTTCTCGTTCCACATGGTACCGTCGGTCAGCTGATGGATCTGGTGACTGCCGTCAGCACTCGGCCACCAGCTCTCCTGCACGGTGATGGTACCGTCCTCGTTCACAGTGGGTTCGACTGGCTCGGGGGTGGCGACGACCTCGGGCACGCCGGTGGACACCACGAGTGTGATGACGCTCGACTTACGGACCGTGGAACCGGCATCGGGGCTCTGGCTCAGTACCGTGCCCGCGGGCTGTTCGCTGGCCTGCTCGATTGTGCGGATGGACAGGTTCAGCCCCTTGACCTCATTGCGGGCTTCCTCAATGGTCTTGCCGGTCAGGCTCGGGACCTGGCTCTCCTTGCTGACCTCGGAGCGGCTGACGTACAGGATGACCGTGGAGTCACCCTCGACGGTCTCCCCGGCGGCGGGCTGGGTGTAGACAACAGCGCCGTTGGCCACGGAGTTGTCGGACATGGGCTTCTTGGTCACGCGCAGACCCATATCCTTCAGGGTCTGCTCGGCATCCTCGGCCACCATGTTCTTCGTCTCGGGGATCGTGACGTACTGGGTGCCCAGGCTGACGGTCAGCACGATGCGCTGCTTCTCCTTGACGGTACGCCCGGCCTTGGGGGTCTGGCGGATGATCGTGCCCGCGGGTTCACTGGAATACTCCTCCGGGAATTCGGCGCGCAGCAGGTTGTTGTAGTCGGTGGCGAGGAACTCGTCCTTTGTCATGCCCACAAAGCTGATGACCTGCACATCGGCACGGTTAGAGAACAGCAGGTTGCTGGAATTGGTGAAGATCAGATAGATCAGGATGGCAGCGCCGATGACAAACGCCACGGCCATGCCGAAGAAGATCGGCAGCAGGGAAAAGCCCTTGGATGCCTTTTTCTTCTTCTTTTGGGCAGATTTGCTGCGGCCCGGGTTCGAGGTGCCGACACGACGGGCGTCACCCGTGTGGATGCTGGTGGATTTCGGGCTGGGCTTTGTGTTGCTTACCACGCGGTTGATGTTCCTTTCTGGGTTGTCCTCGGCACTGCGGTACTCATACGCAAACTGGATGGACGGGTTGCGCTTGAATTCCTCGATAGCGGCCAGCATCTCCTGGGCGCTCTGGTAGCGCTTGTCGGGGTCCTTTTCCATGGCTTTCTCGGTAATCTGGCGCAGTCCTGCCGGGGTCTGGGGTGCGATTTCGGCCAGCGGCTTCGGCTTCTCCGAAAGCTGCATGAAGGCGATGGACACTGCACCGTCGCCGTCAAACGGCAGGCGGCCCGACAGCATCTCGTACAGCATAACGCCGACAGAGTAGATGTCGGTGCGGGCGTCGGTGCGCTCACCCTTGGCCTGCTCGGGGCTGATGTAGTGCACCGAGCCGATGGCCTTGTCGCTGACGGTCTGGCTCTGTGCGCGGGAGAAGCGTGCGATGCCGAAGTCCATCATCTTGATGGAGCCATCTGCCAGCAGCATGATGTTCTGCGGCTTGACGTCGCGGTGAATGATGCCCTTGGAGTGGGCGTGCTGCAGAGCACTCAAAATCTGGGTGGCAAAGTGCACGGTCTCCTTCCAGGTCAGGGCGCCGCCGCGCTGCTTGAGATATTCCTTTAAAGTGATGCCGTCCACATATTCCATGACGATGTATTGCAATTTGTCGGTGACAGAGACGTCATAGACCTTGACGATGTTGGGATGGCTCAGAATGGAGATTGCCTTCGACTCGTTCTTGAAGCGGCGGACCAGTTCCTCATTGTCCAGAAATTCGTCTTTTAATACCTTGACGGCGATCTGGTTGCCCGTTCTTAAATCAGTGCCGCGGTAGACATTGGCCATGCCGCCGACACCCACGAGACTTTCAATTGAGTAGCGGCCATCCAGCCGTTTGCCGATCAGATTATCCATTGTTGACCTCCGTAGCTTCCACGCCCATGAGCAGGACCGTAATGTTATCCTGACCGCCCGCCTGCAGGGCGCGGTCTACCAAAATGCTGGTTGCATCAAAAAAAGGAACCTCGCGCAGTACCTGCGCAATGTCATCGTCCGCGACCATGTTCGTCAGGCCGTCGGTGCACAGCAGCAGGATGTCCCCCGCCTCGATTTCGCAGCGGTTGTACTCCGGCACAATGTTGGCCGAGACGCCCAGCGCGCGGGTGATGAGGTTCTTCTGCGGGTGGACGGCAGCCTGCTCCCGCGTGATCTGGCCGCTGTCGACGAGCTGCTGCACCATCGAGTGGTCGCGGGTGATCTGCCGCAGCCCGCCTGCGTGGAACAGGTAGGCGCGGGAATCCCCGGCGTGCACCACATGGGCCATGCCGCGGCTGGCATAAGCGCAGACGCCGGTGGTACCCATGCCCTGCATCTCGGGGTCAGAGGTGGACTTTTCATACACGGCGCGGTTCGTGATGTCGAACCCGCGCATGAGGAAAGTCTTTTCCATGCCAGGCTGCAGGGCCTTCATGTGGCGGGCAAAATACTGCTGCATGGTGTCGGTAGCAATGCGTGCAGCAATGCGCCCGCCGTTGACACCGCCCATGCCGTCGCAGACGATGCCCCAGGCGGTGCCGCCTGCCAGCTGCTGCGCACAGTAATTGTCCTGGTTTTCCTGCCGGCAGCTGCCGATGTCCGTGATCGCGGCAATCTTCATTCGGGTTGGTTCCTTTCCGCTGCTCCGTTGCGGAGCAAGACTCATTTTCCCTGCGCGTCCTCGCGGCGCAGCTGGCCGCAGGCGGCGCTGATGTCGGTACCCAGACGGCGGCGCACCGTGGCGTTGACGCCCAGTGCCTCCAGCTCCTTCTGGAAACGGTGCACATTGGCATCGTCGGTGGCAGAATAGGGGCTGCCGTCCACGGGGTTGATGGGAATCAGGTTGACGTGCGCGCCCATGCCCTTGATGAGGTTGGCGAGCTTCTGCGCCATCTCACTGCTGTCATTGACACCGCGCACCATCGAATACTCAAAGCTGATGCGGCGGCCCGTCTCCTTCTGGTAGCGGCGGCAGGCCGGGATCAGCTGCTCCAGCGGGAACGCATCGTTGACCGGCATCATGCCGGAACGGGTCTTATTGTCCGGCGCATGGAGCGAGACAGACAGTGTCAGCTGCAGATGGCGCTTCGCCAGCTCGTCGATCTTGGGCACAAGGCCGCAAGTCGACAGGCTGATGTTGCGCATACCGATGTTGACGCCCTCTGGGCAGGAGATGATCTCCAGAAAGTCCATCACATTATTAAAATTGTGCAGCGGCTCACCGATGCCCATCAAAACAATGTGGGAGACGCGCTCGCCGGTGTCCTTCTGTGCGGTGTAAATTTCCGCCGCGATCTCCCCTGCCGTCAGGTCGCGCACGCGGCCCGCCTGGGTGGAGGCGCAGAACCGGCAGCCCATCGCGCAGCCCACCTGGGTGGACACACAGACAGTATTGCCGTATTTGTAGCGCATGAGCACGGTCTCGATGCAGTTGCCGTCGGCCAGCTGCAAAAGATACTTGACCGTACCGTCCCTGGACTGCTGGCGGCGGCGGATGACGGGGGCTGCAATCGTGCACTGCTCCTCCAGCTGGGCCAGCAGCGCCTTGGGCTGGTCGGTCATCTGGGAGAACTCCGTCACAAGCTTCTGGTGCAGCCATTTAAAAATCTGCTTGGCGCGGAATTTTGGCTGACCCAGTCCCACGATGTAGGCCGTCAGCGCGTCAAGCGTCAGGTCGGAAATGCAGATTTTTTCGCCCATGCGGGGTCACCTCCTTTTATAAGAACGAGTTTACAGTCAGTTTCGTTCCAGGATGGCGGCAAAAAAACCGTCCGTCCCGGTTCTGTGGGGCAAAAACAGCGTGCCCAGCGGCGTGATGTCCGCCCCCGGCACCGCCGTCTTTGGCAGTACAACGTGAAAATCAGGATTGGCAGAGAGGAATTTCTCCACCTGGGCCTGATTCTCCTTATCATTCACTGTACAGGTAGAATACACCAAACGGCCATTTTCGGCAAGTGAATCTGCGCCGTTTTGCAGGATTTTTTGCTGGGCAGCGAGCAGATTCTCTATCCCGTCCAAATCCTTGTAACGAATGTCCGGCTTTTTGGCGATAACGCCCAAACCCGAGCAGGGCACATCGCAGAGCACACGGTCAAACGTTGGCCAGTCGGAATTGTGCTGTGTGGCGTCATTTTCAACCGCTACGGCACAGGTGATGCCGCAGCGGTCAAACGCCTGCTGCAAAAGCGGCACGCGGGCGGGTACAAACTCGCCGCTGACAAGCTGGCCTTTGTCCTGCATGGCCTCGGCCAACGTCAGGCTTTTGCCGCCCGGCGCGGCGCAGAGATCGAGCACCTGCTGCCCCGGCTGTGCGTCAACGCAGAGCGCGGCAAACTGGCTGGCAAGCCCCTGCACATGGAAAAGCCCTTTTTTGAATGCCGCGCTCGCGGCGGGCGAACCGGCAAACTCCACGACCAGCGCCCCCGGCCAGGGGCCGGGCGTCACGGTATGGCCCTCCTGCTGCAAAAGCGCGGTCAGGGCAGTATCGTTCGTGCGCAGTGTGTTGACGCGGATCGTCGTCTTAGGCTTTTCATAAAATGCGGCGGCCAGGGGGAATGCCTCCGCCCCGAACTGCGCATAGAAAAGCTCGGCCACCGGGCGGGACAGGCAGTAGTAGATCGAGAGCCGGTCCAGAGGGTCGGCAAAATCGGCCTCGGAGACATCGGCGGCAGCGGCGCGGCGCAGCACGGCGTTGACCATGCCCGCGGCGCTGGATTTTCCCAGTGCCCGCGTCAGCTTGACCGATTCATTCACAGCGGCGGGCAGCGGTACATTCATGTACAGTGCCTGTGCCAGTCCCGCCCGCAGAACGGCGCGCACCGGCGCGTCCAGCTTGGCGACGGGCTTTTTCGTAAACTGATTTATACGATAGTCCAGCAGCGGCAGACGCTCGAGCGTTGTGTAAAAAATGCGCGCGGCAAAGGCGGCGTCGCGGCTATCCAGCGGCGGCATGCACTTTTTCAGCTCGGCGTCCAGCACAAGGTTGGCGTAGCCTGCCTGCTCCTGATGGATCAGAGCCTTGACGGCGAGACGGCGCGGCGTCACAGGCTGTCCCCCGCTTTCAGGCGGCGGCCCGCGGCCCAGGCCGTGCCCGCCATCGGCTTGCCGCCCTCGGGCGTGACAGTCAGCAGCGCGACTGCGCCGTTTTCAGCGGCAATCGTCAGTGGCTTCAGGGCCAGCACGGTGCCGGGGGCTGCGTGCTGCGGGTTTTCGGCCAGGCGGCTTTCCAACACCTTGATGCGCTTGCCGTCCTGCGCGAACCACGCCACGGGCCACGGGTTCATGCCGCGCACCCAGTTGTGGATGTGGGCGGCATCCTGCGTAAAGTCGAACTGTGCCATGTCCTTCGTCAGCGGCGGGGCCATGGTGGCGGCAGCGTTATCCTGCTTGCGCGGGGTCAACTCCCCTGCCTCGATTTTTTCCAGCGCGGTGACCAGCGTTCCGGCACCCACGGCGCTGACGCGGTCAAACAATTCACCGCTCGTCTCCTCGGGGGCAATGGTGACCGGCTCCACCATCAGGATGTCGCCGGTGTCCAGCCCTTCGTCCAACTGCATGATGGTCACGCCGGTGCCCTCGTCACCGTTGAGCACGGCCCACTGGATGGGCGCGGAGCCGCGGTATTTGGGCAGCAGCGAGACATGCAGATTGATACAGCCGTACTTCGCCGTATGCAGAAGCTGCGGCGGGATGATGCAGCCGTAGGCCACAACGACGATGATGTCGGGCGCCAACTCTTTGATAAGCTCATCGGACGAGCCGTCCCGCAGCGTGCGGGGCTGGTAGACCGAAAGACCGTGCTCAACAGCCAGCTGCTTGACCGGCGGCGCGGTCAGGATCTGCTTGCGGCCCACGGGCTTGTCGCGGCGGGTAAAGACACCGCAGACCTCGTGCCCGGCGTCCAGCAGGGCGGCCAGGCTTTCGGCGGCGATGTCAGGAGTTCCCATAAACAGGATGCGCATAAATTTTAGTCCTCGTTTTCCTCGGGGTAGTCGTCCTCATAGAAATGCTCGGCCAGGTCCATGATGGTGATGCCGTCCAGATGGTCGTTCTCATGCTGGATGCAGCGGGCGAGCATGTCATCGGCCTCCAGTTCAAACCACTCGCCGTGGCGGTCCTGTGCCTTGACCTTGACGTGCTTCGAGCGCTTGATCGCGCCGTTATGTCCCGGGAAGGACAGGCAGCCCTCATACAGCTCGACCTGCTCGTCGCTCAGCTCGAGGATCTCGGGGTTGATGAACTCAATGAACTTGTACTCGTAGTTCGCGGGAACCTCCTCGGGCAGGTCGCGGTCATCCAGGCAGATGAACAGGCGGCGCATCATGCCTACCTGCGGGCCGGCCAGACCCAGGCCGTTCGCGGCCAGCAGGGTCTCCTTCATATCGTCAAGCAGAGTGCCCAGACGATCATCAAACTTGGTAACGGGGCGGCAGACTTTCTTCAAGATCGGGTCGCCGTCCTGCACAATGGTACGCAGTGCCATAAAAATAACCTCCAAATGTTATAAATCACCGTCAGAATTGAAATCGAGGATCACGGACGCCTTCTGCGGCGGCTTTTCGGCGTCGTAGGCGTCCAGTGTCTCGTGCAAAAGCGCGCGGAACGCCGCGTCATTGCGGCATTTCAGCGTCAGCTTGTAGCGGAATTTGTTGTTGAGCATCGTAATGTTCATCGGCGCGGGGCCTAAAATGCGCAGCGGGATATTGGGCTTTTGTGCGGCGTGCTGACCCAGCAGTGCGCCAAACCGCTGGGCTGCGATGAACACGGCCCCCTCCTGGTCACCGATGAAGCCGACGACCACGAACGAGCAGAACGGCGGGTACAGACTGAACCGGCGGAAAGTGATTTCTTCCCGGTAGAAGCCCTTGTAGTCCTGCGCGGCGGCCAGCTGCAATACGGGGTGGTCAGGCACGGATGTCTGGATCAGCGCCCGCCCGGGCAGTGCGGCGCGCCCGCCGCGGCCCACGACCTGGGTGATAAGACTGAACACGCTCTCGTATGCGCGGAAGCCCTGCCCGAACAGCAGCGAGTCAATGCCTAAAACGCCGACGAGCGTGACCTTTTCAAAGTCAAGGCCCTTGGCGACCATCTGGGTTCCCAGCAGAATATCATATTCGTGCCGCGCAAACTGTGCAAGCATCGTCTCGTGCGCGTCCTTGCGGGAGGTGGAATCCTGATCCATCCGCAGAATGCGCGCACCGGGCAGCAGCTCGGCCAGCTCCTCCTCCACCCGCTGGGTGCCGAAGCCGCTGTAGCTGATTTTGCCGCCGCACTCGGGGCAGGTCTGCGGCAGCGGGTGTACCGTGTGGCCGCAGTGGTGGCACAACAGTGCCTGCTGCGGCTTGTGGTAGACGAGCGGCACGCTGCAATTCGGACATTTCAGCACATGGCCGCAGGTGGTGCACATGCCGATGGTGCGGTAGCCGCGGCGGTTGAGCAGCAGAATGCTCTGCTCGCCGTTGTCGAGGTTTTCCTGCAGCTCCCGCGCCAGCCGCACGCTGACCTCGCGCGGGTTGCCTGCGGCCAGTTCGGCGCGCATGTCGATGAAATCGACGCTGGGCAGAGGCCGCCCGCCGTAGCGGTGGGTCAGCTGCACCAGCTGCAGCTTGCCGCTCTCGGCGGCGTGGTAGGTCTCGGTCAGTGGTGTGGCCGAGGCAAACAGCAGCAGGGCGTTTTCCATGACCGCGCGCTTTTTGGCAACATCGTGGGCGTCAAAGCGCGGGGCGGACTCGCTCTGGTAGGTGTGCTCCTGTTCCTCATCCATGATGATAAGGCCAAGGTTTTGCAGCGGTGCAAACACTGCACTGCGCGTACCTACGACAATATCGGCGTTTCCCTGCTGGATCATCCGCCACTGCAAAAGGCGCTCGGTATTGTTGAGCGCCGAATGCTGCACGGCCAGACGGCTGCCGAAGGTGGACTTGAGCCGCCGTATCATCTGCGGTGTCAGGCTGATCTCCGGCACCAGGACCAGTGCGCGGCGGCCCAGTTCCAGCGTGCGCTGGATAAGCCGCAGAAACACAATGGTCTTGCCGCTGCCGGTTACGCCGTGCAGCAGTGCCGCGTGGGGTCTGGCATCCTCCAGATTCGGCAGCAGATCGTTAAAAGCCTGCTGCTGCTCAGGGGACAGCTCCAGCGGCTGCGGGTCAAACGGGATGGCCGCAAACAGGTCGATGGCCTTGTCCTGCTCGGCGGCGGTCAGCACGCCTTTTTTGACAAGGCCGTCCAGCGTTGCCCGGGAAATACCGACCTCGTCGAGCTGCCGCGCGGTCAGCGGGCCGTTTTGCAGGGCGGCGACAGCGGCCAGTTGGCGCGGGCCGGGCTTTGGCTTTTCCGGCAGCGCCCCCGCCAGCGTGTACAGCCGCTCCGTAGAGCGGGTCAGGCGGCCTTGCATGACGTGCCTGCCGTCCACGACAGCGGGCCGATACTGTGCGCCATACGGGATGACTGCCTTGACGGCCTCGAACCAGGTGCAGAAGGTGCGCTCTTTTAAAAAGCGCACAAGCTCCAGAAGGTCCGGCGTCAGGCGGGCATCCTCGGGGGCGGCATCGTAGAGCGTTTTCAGCCCCTTGGGGGCGTCGCTCTCGTCCACCTCCCCGACAGCCAGCACAACAGCCATCCGGGCCTTGTTGCCCCGGCCAAACGGCACCAGCACCATGCTGCCGGGAAAGACCCTCCCGGCCAGCTCCGCGGGGATGCGGTAGGAGTACAGCTTGTCAAAGTGGATGTTCGCGTCGTTGACGGCAGCCTGGGCCAGCAGCAGGCTCATTCGTCGCTGCCGTGCTGCAGCTTGAACTGGATGATGGAATAAATGCTCTCGGCGCAGGAGTCGACCTCAATGTTGACGACATGCTCGTCGTAGTTGACCGAGTTTGCAATCTCTGCCTCGGCACGCTTCAGGCGGCGCTGGATGGTCTCCTCATCCTCGGTGCCGCGGCAGCGCAGACGGCGCTCGAGCTCCTGCATATCCGGGGGCAGCACAAAGATGGTCGTTGCACCGGGGTACATCTTCTTGATGTTGCCTGCGCCCTCGACCTCGATGACGAGGATGACCGGGATGCCCAGCTTCATGCGGCCCTCGATCTCGCTGCGCAGCGTGCCGTAGTAGTTCTCGCAGTATTTTGTGTGCTCGACGATCTGGTCATGTGCCAGATGATCCTCAAAATCAGCTACAGACATGAAGTGGTAGTTGATGCCGTCCTTTTCACCCTCACGCGGGGAGCGGGTCGTGGCGGAGACGGTGTGCTGAATTTCAGGGTGCTTTTTCAGCAGAGCGGCAACAACGGTATCCTTGCCGGTGCCGGAAGGGCCGGAGACAACAAACAGATATTTTTCACCTTTCATCGTTACTTCCTCTTTTCTTCAGTTTCTTCGTTGGCACGCCCGGTCAGGCTTTCCAGCGGGATGCCGGACAAAATCACATGGTCAGAGTCCATGATGAGCACGGCCTGGGTGCGCCGCCCGTAGCTGGCATCGATCAGTGCGCCCTTCTCGCGGGCATCCTGCACCAGACGCTTGATAGGCGCAGAATCCGGGCTGACGATGCCGATGATGCGGTCGGCATTGACCATGTTGCCAAAGCCAATGTTCAGCAGCTTCATGGCGAACCTCCGTTACTCGATGTTCTGAATCTGCTCGCGAATTTTTTCGATTTCGGATTTCAGCTCGACGACCAGCCGCGTGATGGCTACGTCCTGGCACTTGGAGCCAATCGTGTTGGATTCGCGGTTCAACTCCTGCGTCAAAAAGTCGAGCTTGCGGCCAATCGGCTCGTCCAGCTCGAGGATCTCGCGGTACTGCGCCACATGGCTGTGCAGACGGACGGTTTCCTCGTCGATGGCGGTCTTGTCCGCAAAAATCGCGGCCTCGGTCACAAGGCGTCCCTCGTCGATGCTGCGATCCCCCAGCAGCTCCTGCAGGCGGGTAGAGCTTATCGCTGTAGGCCTGCACGCGGCCCGCGCTGTTCTCCTCGATTTTGGCGACGAGCGTTTCAATCGTGGTCAGGCGGCCTGCAACATCGGCCTTCATCTTCTCGCCTTCGACGGCGCGCATTGCGACAAAGGCGTCCACGGCCTGCTCGGCCACTGTCCTGACGTCCTCCCACAGCTCGTCCTCATTCGTCGGGGCGGCAGTCTGGGTCAGCACGTCCGGGAAGCGGGACAGCATCCCGACGGAGACGTCGTTTTTCAGATCCATCCGCTCGGCCATCGCATTCAGCGCGGCGCGGTAGCCCTCGGCCAGCTGCCAGTTGACGGTGACGACGGTATCCGCCGCCGTGACGGTCTGGATGGAAAGGCTCAGCTCTACCTTGCCGCGGCTGACCTTGGAGGCGACGAGCTTTTTCAGCTTGTCCTCCAGAAATGCGCAGGAGCGCGGCAGGCGCGAGGAGTACTCAAAAAAGCGCGCGTTGACGCTGCGAAGTTCAACCTTGATGTCACGGCCATGCAGCAGCGCACCGGCACGGCCATATCCTGTCATGCTCAAAACCATAACCTACACCTCATAAACACATATATTTTATATTTTACTATTTTTGGGCGCAAGATGCAAGGCTGACGCCGGGATTTTGCAATATTTCACGCAGTTTTTGTGGCGCGGTAAACAAAAACCGCCCCCGCGGCAGAGCGGGAGCGGCAATTCTTTTACTTAGACGGGGTGAGACTTGTTTTCGTAGTCGGCGTGCAGAGCATCGACACCCTGCAGACGGGCGTTGCGCTTCTCAAAGAACTTGGGCGCGACCTGCGGGAACATGGCGTAGGTCAGAACGTCCTCCTCCTGGATGGCGTACTTGGAGGCCTCGGCCTTCAGCTTCTCCATCTCGGGCTCAAGGGTGTCGGCAAAGCGGCAGGTGATCGGCTGCTCGCCCTTCAGGATAAAGTCACTGAACTCCTTCTTAATGGGCGCGGGGGTCTTGCCGTAATCGCCGTGGACCAGGCCCTTGAACTCCTTGGTGACCATCTTGTAGCGCTCACCCATGATGACGTTAAAGACGGCCTGGGTACCAACGATCTGGCTGGTCGGGGTGACCAGCGGCGGATAACCGGCATCCTCACGGACGCGGGGAATCTCCTCCAGAACCTCCTGGAGCTTGTCCTCCTTACCGGCGTCCTTCAGCTGCTTGAGCATGTTGGAGAACATGCCGCCCGGCACCTGATACAGCAGGGTGTTGGCATCGACGCCCAGAGACTTCGGGCTGATCTGGCCGTTGGCGATGTACTTCTCGCGCAGCTTTGCGAAGTATGCGCGGACGACGTTCAGCTGCTTCAGGTCCAGACCGGTATCGTAATCGGTGCCCTGCAGAGCTGCGACCAGGCTCTCGGTCGCCATGTGGCTGGTGCCGCCGCTCAGGGGGCTCATGGCGGTATCGACGATGTCGGCACCGGCCTCGATGCCCTTCAGCAGGGACATGGAAGCCAGACCGGCGGTGTAGTGGCTGTGGATATCGACCGGGATGGACAGGGTGTTCTTCAGCTCCTTGACCAGGTCGTAGCAGGTGTACGGAGTCAGCAGGCCAGCCATATCCTTGATGCAGATGGAGTCTGCGCCCATCTCTTCCAGGGTCTTGGCATACTTGACGTAGTACTCGTTGTTGTGCACGGGGCTCAGGGTGTAGCTGATGCAGCCCTGCACATGTGCCTTTTCCTTGTTGGCTGCCTTGATGGCGGTCTGCAGGTTGCGGGCGTCGTTCAGTGCGTCGAAGATGCGGATGACGTCGATGCCGTTGGCAACAGACTTCTGCACGAAGTACTCGACGGCGTCATCTGCATAGGGGCGGTAGCCCAGCATGTTCTGGCCGCGGAACAGCATCTGCAGCTTCTGGTGGGGCAGCTCCTTGCGCAGGATGCGCAGACGTTCCCAGGGGTCCTCGTCGAGGAAGCGGATGCAGCTATCGAAGGTAGCGCCGCCCCAGCACTCGACAGAGAAATACGGGATCTTATCCATTTCGGGCAGGATGGGACGCATGTCGTCCATCGTCATACGGGTGGCCAGCAGAGACTGGTGCGCATCGCGCAGGACGACTTCCGTGATCTTGATCGGCTTTTTGGCCATGGTTGTCACCTCTCCCTTCGTTCTCAGTTCATGGAGACGAGAACGTCACCGGAGTTGACGGTGTCGCCCTTGTTGACATTGACGGAAGCAACGGTGCCGTCCTGCGGAGCGACGATCTCGTTCTCCATCTTCATGGCCTCCAGGATGACCAGTACGTCGCCAGCCTTGACGGATGCACCGGCTGCGACCTTGACATCCAGGATGTTGCCGGGCATGGGAGCCTTGACGGTGACAGCACCGGCAGCACCGGCAGGAGCAGCAGCCTTGGGAGCGGCAGCAGGAGCAGCCGGAGCCTTGGGAGCAGCGGGAGCGGCAGCAGCAACGGGAGCTGCGCCAGCGGCGGTCTCCTCAACGGAGACGCTGTAAGCAACACCATTGACGGTAATATTGTAATACTTCATGGAAGGACCCTCCTGAATCAATCATTTATCCTATGTACGTTTTACGATCGGAACGCTTACAGAGCCATGTTGCCGTGCTTCTTGGGCAGGCGGGCAGCACGCTTGGTGCTCAGCAGCTCAAATGCAGCCACAACGCTTGCGCGTGCGTTGGCAGCGTCGCAGGTCATATCGGCAGCGCCGCAGGCCACAGCATTGGCGGCACTGCACACCTCGGCGGTGTAGGCAGCAGCCTTGGCGTTGGTCGCAGCGATGATGTTGTCGGAAGCGTCGATCTCGCTCTTGTACAGAACGGAGACGGCAGCGTTGGGCTCCAGAGCGCTGACCACGCAGCCGTTGACGGCGATCTTCAGGTCGGCATTGGCCAGAGCGGTGTAGACCGGGCCCACAGCCTTGCCAGCCAGCAGAGCGACCTTTGCGGTGGTGGCGTCTGCATAGGTGGCAGCCAGACGGGCAGCCTCACGGATGCCGCCGGCGATGTCGTCGGTCGCGCTGGGAACGAAGCCCTTGGTGTCCACGATGGTCAGCACGGGGACGCTGAAGGCGTCGCACAGGCGGACGAAGCGGGAAGCCTTGGACACGCAGTTGTGGCACAGCTGCTCACCGGTCGCCACCACGCCGACCGCGTTGCCGCCGATGGTAGCAAATGCGGTGTAGACGCTCTTGCCGAAGCCTGCAAACAGCTCCACGGCGCTGTCCTTATCAATGAGGGCAGCAGCAGCCTTCTCCGGAGCGGCACCAGCGGCCAGGACCGCGGTGGGCTGCTCGAACTCGAAGATGGCGGGGCCGGTCAGGTTGTTGGCGGGCAGCAGACCCACGATGTGGGCAGCCTTCTCGGCAGCCTCGGCGGCGTCGGCAGCCACGATGGATGCCACACCGGCCTTGGCAGCGGCAGCAGCACTGCCGGCATCAGCCACCTTGTCGCCCTTGGCGGCAGAGGTGAACGGAGCGGTGAAGAACAGCTCTGCGCCCTCGGCCATGATGCACACGTCGGCATTGGTAGCGCTCAGTGCGCTGGTGCCGCCGCACACACCCAGAACCACCGCCACCTGCGGGATCACGCCGGAAACCTTTGCGATCTGCGCATTCAGCTTGGCATTGGCCGTGAGCACATCCAGGCCCTCGGCCAGCTTTGCGCCCACCGAGTTATAGAACGTGACGACCGGGCAGCCGGTCTGTGCGGCCATCTCCAGGACCTTGATGTTCTTCTCAACGTCCTTGACGGTAACAGCCTCGCCGTTCTGATAGACAGCGTATGCCTGCTGACCTGCTGCATAGCCGCAGGTAGCACTCACCGCACCATCGGCAAACAGCGCGGTGTATTCCCCGTCATCGAAAAACTTGGCGAGGATTTCTCCCTTATTGATCTTTGAAGCCATGATAAGACCTCCTGGTTGTCTGTGTGAGCTTTCAAAATTGGTTTTATTATACTGTTTTTGCCAGGAAATTGCAAGACTTTCTATAAAAATCCATCGAAAACAACATCTGTCAGCTGTAATCCACAATTTTTTAACGATGTATCGCCCTGCGCTTTTTTGCTTCCGCAAGCCCCCTGCAGTGCACCCGGCACCGGCGTAAAAAATTTTCTTTCATTTTTGGTAAATGTGCTCTCCATCCGCACATATCTTTTTGGTCAGAATTGTGTTACACTGATGTTACATTCCCTGCGGAATCGTAAAATCCGGGTAAAATCCGACAGACAATGCCATCCTCCCGCCCGGAAAACAACAAAAATCCACGCAAAAGAGGTCCGACAAACTTTGAAATCTTTCGCTTCTTCCCTGCACGCTTCCAACCAGACCTATCATTCTTTGCAGCGCTCAGCCGGTGCTCTGCTGCACCATGCCGGGGTCATCCTGCCGGCGCTGGTCGGACTGTACGCAGTCGCAACCAACCTGCTGTTTATCCCACTGATGCAGCAGCTCTGGTCGCTGACACTCCGGTTCGCGCCCGTGCATTACCTGAACAACAGCAATGCTTCGGACATTTTTGTCTCCCCGGCCATCATCCTGTGTCTTGTGGTCATTGCATTGCTGACAGCATTCTGGGCGCTGTATGAATTTTCGGTGCTGCTGCACGGACTGGAGTTGGCCCGCAGCGGCAGACCGGTGCAGCTGCCTGCCCTGCTGCGGGATGCGCTGGTGGACATCCGGCACACGTTTCGTCCGCAGAACTGGCCGGTCCTCGTATACAGCGCCGTGCTCATCCCCTTCACCAGCTTTTTCCTGACCTCCAACTACGTCACCCAGTTTGCCGTACCGGAGTACCTTCTGGGCGTACTGCGCGCCACCACACGTTATCATGCGCTGTATCTGGCGATCGTGGTACTGCTGGTTCTATTGTTTCTCTCCTGTGCGCTGGTGCTTCCCCTGTTTGTCCTGGAGCGCCGCAGCCTGTGGCAGGCCGTCCGGGAGAGCGTCGGGTTCGTGCGGCAGCGAATTTTCCGCACAGCGCTGCTTCTGCTGCGCTGGAATCTCTCGGCAGTCCTCCGTTCGGGCAGCCTGGCCCTGTGCGTACTGGCACCGCTGTACGCGGTCATTCTGGGCATCGGGCTCCAGAACACCACTGCCATGGTGGCGCTGTCCCGCGCCAGCCTGCTGGTCGAGGTGCCGTTCTTCCAGTTCCTGCTCGACTGCTCCATCACCATTGCGCAGTGCAGCATCCTGTTTTTGCTGTACCGCCGTCTGCGGGAGGGTGATGCCGTGCCGGAGGATACCCAGAATGGGAAGCCCGTCCGTGCGAAGGGCCGTCGCCTGCTGGCCGCTGCGGTGGTCGGCGTCACGCTGGTCACAATCGGCCTTTCCTTTATTTATATTGCCCTGCCGGCGGATGATGAGCTGCGCACCATGCTGGGCGGTGCGGCTCCCATCGTCACGGCACACCGCGGCTATTCGACGGCTGCACCGGAGAACACCCTGCCCGCCTTTCAGCTGGCCATCGGCCACCACAGCGACCGGGCCGAGCTGGATGTGCAGATGACGAAAGACGGCGTGGTCATGGTGACCCACGACACCAGCCTGCGCCGCTGCACCGGCCGCAACGCCAACATCTATGACCTGACCTTTGCACAGGTGCGGGAGCTGGATGCCGGGCGGTGGTTCAGTGCCCGGTACGCCGGTACGCAGATCCCCACACTGGAAGAGGTGCTGGACCTGTGCAAGGGGAAAATCCAGCTGAACATCGAGATCAAGCCAAATGCCGCCACCCCGGAGCTGGAAGCTGAGACCGTGCGCATCATCCGGGAAAAAGGCTTTGAAAAGGACTGCGTGATCACCTCCCAGAGCTACGAGACCCTTTGCAAGGTAAAGGAGCTGGACCCCGAGATCGAGACGGGGTATATTCTGGCGCTGGGCGTGGGCACCTATTACGACCTGCCTGCCGCCGACTTTTTCAGCGTGGAATCCACCTTTATTACCTCCGGCATGGTGCAGCAGATCCATCTGCGCGGCAAGACGGTGTCCGCCTGGACGGTCAATCGTGCGGAGGACGCCCGTGACCTGCTGAGCCTTGGCGTGGATGATGTGATCACCGACAAGCCTGAGATGGTACAGGACCTGCTCAATGAGGACGCCGACCTTGACCGGAACCTTGTGCTGATGCGTGACCGGCTCAAGGAACTGCTGGGCCTGACGGAAAGCGCCGACAGCGAGGTCGACCCGGATGACAGCGCCATTGAGGAGGTGCTGGAAGACCCGGAGGAACTGTTGGATCAGGCATGATCTTCTTCCCGGACAGACACAGCAAAGCCCCCGGCTCTTGATCGTGAGAGCCGGGGGCTTTTTGCGGGGCTTTGCGCCCGAAGGATCATTTCTGCAGGGTGTTCCAGGCAGGCATTTCATTGCGCAGCTTTTCCCACATGGGCATGGCCGTTCCGGCCTGTTTGCGCAAAGCCTCAAAGGCTTCGTCCAGGTACTGCATCTCCTTTACTGCGTGCATGGCGTGGTCGGAAGCACACAGGCGGCCCAGCGGAGTCTTGGCCATGGCAAGCACCATGGCGTCCATCTTGCGGCGGCCTGCCGTGCCGGGCTTGTAGCAGTCCGTATTCTCTGCGTCGTTCACCGGGATGCCGAGAGCCTTGAGCATCTCACAGCCCTCATAGGCGGCATCCAGAATGGCAGCGCGCTGCTGTTTGGTGGCGCGGGTCAGGTCCCCGTTGCAGGCATAGCACACATAGCAGACCGGCAGAATGAACGCAATGTGGCACTTGAGCCACTCGTCCATATCGCTGTAGAACGTCAGCTTATACTTTGTGCCGTCAAAGGCGGTCTTGAGCCGGATGCGGAAGGTACCGGAAAGCGGAGCCGTGGCACCGCCCACCGTCATGCCCACACCGGTGTGCACACTGACCACCCGATCGCGCTCCCGGCGGCCTGCGGTGTTCTGGAAGCCAAAGGCGACCTTGTCGGCTGGGCGCTGCATAGCTTCCAGAACCTGCTTTGCATGGGGGTCGTTGCCCACGAATACAAAGTAGGGGCTCCGGTTGGCCTTGAGGACGGGCAGCACATCCGGCAATTGACCGGCCTGCAGCACCACGAACACAAGGTCGTAGAAGTCCTCCGGGGCCAGGACGTCGATGGTGCGCACCCGGTCCACCGTGGTTTTGCGCTGCGCCCATTGGCGGATGACCAGACCCTTCTGGTCGATGCGCTCCTTCCACTCCCCGCGTGCCAGCAAGGTCACGTCGTTCTTTTTGTTCTGCAGCAGCACATGGGCCAGTTCACAGCCCAGCACGCCGGCTCCGTACACCAGGATCCTCATGCAGATGCGCCTCCCTCATGAAATGGTTTCCGGGTTTATTTTTTCAAAAACGAGAAAAAACCTTTTTTCTCGTACGGTGCACTCGATACGCCCTTGACTTCGTAGCCGGTGGCGTTGATGACATCCCGCAGCTTTGCCTCGTCCAGAGCCTGTTCCGAGTGGATCACCGTCTGGCCCTTGGTGTGGGAAGAGGCCACTTTCTTTGCCTCCGGAAATGCCTTGCGCACGGCATCGTTGACATGGCTCTCGCACATGCCGCACATCATACCGTCTACCTTTACCACTGTTTCGATCATTGTCTGTTCCCTCCATGATGGTTTCCGCGCGCGTTCGGCGGGCCGCTGAACGTTAGGGGACACTAACCACAGTTTTAAACAAAATGCTGTCGGGGTGCCCCGGCAGCAGTGCGGAGCGTTCCCCTTTTTGGGCCTACGGCCCGGGCTGCTCAGAAATGCGCGCGCAATGTACAGCTTCATCATATCACACCGGTAGGCAAATTGCAAGCCGTGCGGTGCAAAGGTCAGTATTCGACGCCTTTGCGGGCGGCAATTCCCTTCTGATAGGGGTGGCGGATGCACTTCATCTCGGTCACATAATCGGCGGCGTCCAGCATCCACTGCGGGGCGGCATGGGCCGTGAGCACACATTCCTGCCCAGCGGGACGCTGCAGCACCGCCCGGCGAAGCAGGTCCTTGTCCACCATATCCAGTTCCCAGGCGCTGCCGGCCTCGTCCAGCACCAACAGGTCTGCTTCCTGCGCCATGGCAACGGTCAGGTTCCGGTCCTGCAGGGCCCGCGTGGCGGCCTTTTCGGCGTCGTTCATCTGAAAGACAAATTTCTGCCCGGCCTTGCCCCGGTAGACCGTGGCCCCCAGCTGCTCCAGCAGCGGGATCTCCCCGCTCTTGCCGCCCTTCAGGAACTGCACGATGACCACCTTTTTTCCGCTGCCCAGTGCACGCAGCGCAAGGCCCATGGCGGCGGTGGTCTTGCCCTTGCCGTCGCCATAATACAAATGCAGCAGTCCCATCTGTTCCATACTGTTCTCCTTATTCGTTCTGTTCCATTTTATCCTATCACGCCCGGCGGCAGAACACAACGTTTCCGGAAAAATTTTCTCTTGACAGACACGGATTTTTTATGATACACTCCATGCAGTTTGTTCTTGCAAACGCACCGTTCCTTCTGGAACGGCGTTTCTTTTTTGCTCAAAAGTTAGTGCATTCTAACATTCGACATCTCACCGGACACAGAAAGGACCCTTGTCATGCATCCTCTCAAAAAAGCGTTTTTTGTCGCCCTCGGCTGCATCAGCCTGGCGCTGGGCACCATCGGCATTGCACTGCCCATTCTGCCCACGGTGCCGTTCTATCTGCTCACGGCCTTCTGCTTTGCCAACAGCTCCGAGCGGCTGCACACCTGGTTCACCCACACGACCGTTTATAAAAAGTACATCGGCAGCTATTTCCGCCGCCGCGGCATGACCCGCAAGGCCAAGGCGATCCTCATCGGCACGGTAACAGCCATCATGCTCCCCGGGTTCATCCTGATGGACAAGGTGCCCGTGGGCCGCGCCATTATGGCCATTGTCTGGGCGGGGCACATCGTCTACTTTGGTTTCAAGGTGCAGACCATCACCCAGCAGGAAGCGGACGATGCCATGGCACAGGCACTGGAAGAGTAAGCAATCGAACAGCAAAAAACGAAGCCGCTGCGTATTTTTCTGCGCAGCGGCTTCGTTTTCTTTCTGGGATAGGATCACTCGTACAGCGGGAAGTCGCGGGTCAGCTTGAGCACGCGCTCGCTGATCTCATCCTTCTTCTCGTCGTAGTGCCAGATGCAGTCGGCAATGCAGTCGGCGATGACCTTCATCTCGGCCACGCCCATGCCGCGGGTGGTGACCGCCGGGGTTCCCAGACGCACGCCGGAGGTGACGAACGGGCTGCGGGTCTCGCCGGGGACGGTATTCTTGTTGGCAGTGATGTGCACGCTGTCCAGACGGGCTTCCAGATCCTTGCCGGTGCACTCCTCGTCACGCAGGTCGATGAGCATCAGATGGTTGTCGGTACCGCCGGACACCAGCTTGACGCCGCGTTCCTGCAGAGCTGCGGCCAGAGCCTGAGCGTTCTCCACGATCTTGCGGGCGTACTCCTTGAACTCCGGCTTGAGGGCCTCGCCGAAGCAGACAGCCTTGGCGGCGATGACGTGCTCCAGCGGGCCGCCCTGGGTGCCGGGGAACACGGCCGAGTTGATGCGCTTGGCAATGACCGGGTTGTTGGTCAGGATCAGGCCGCCGCGGGGGCCGCGCAGGGTCTTGTGGGTGGTGGTGGTCACCACATCGGCATAGGGCACCGGGCTCTGGTGCTGGCCGCCGGCCACCAGACCGGCAATATGGGCCATATCCACCATCAGGAATGCACCGTAACCGTGGGCGATCTCAGCGATCTTCTCAAAGTCGATGGCACGGGGGTAAGCGGATGCACCGGCCACGATCAGCTTGGGACGCACCTTCTTGACCTGCTTTTCCAGCTCGGCGTAGTCGATCACGCCATCGGCATTGACGCCGTAGGAAACAAAGTGGTAGTTCTTGCCGGACATGTTCACGGGGGAGCCATGGGTCAGATGGCCGCCCTGGGACAGATCCATGCCCATGACGGTATCGCCCAGATCCAGCAGGGCGAAGTAGACGGCCAGGTTGGCCTGTGCACCGGAATGGGGCTGGACGTTGGCGTACTTGGCACCGAACAGCTTGCAGGCCCGCTGGATGGCGATGTTCTCCACCTCATCCACATAGACGCAGCCGCCGTAGTAACGCTTGCCGGGCAGGCCCTCGGCGTACTTGTTGGTGAGCACACTGCCCATGGCAGCCATGACGGCGGGCGAGACGATGTTCTCGCTGGCAATGAGCTCGATGTTCTGGCGCTGACGGGTCAGCTCCCGGTTCATGGCAGCCCCCAGTTCCGGGTCTACGGTATTGACCAGGCCGATGGTATCCATCATTTCTTTGTACATTTCAGTTACCTCTCTCTTGATACAGACAGATCGACGTCTTGTTCAAGCACCCGGCTCCTGCACACTGGGCCGCATTGCTTTGTATTATCATAGCAGAAAGCTGCAAAACCTTCAATCCTCTTTTCGCCAAAAGGCTTGCTTTTTTGGACTGAAGTGTTTATTATATTTGTATAAAAATGCATTGTCGATTTTGTGGATTTTTCAGCTTTCCACGATCACAGATGAAACGAGGTGTTTTGCGTGGACATCGCCGAGGAAAAGCAGGCCCAGCGCACATCCGGCAAAGCAGCCCGCCGGGCCCTTTCGCCGGAGCAGCGGGCCGCCGCCAACGCGGCGTTGTGTGCCCGGCTGTGGCAGCTGGACGCCGTGCAGAATGCCCAGACCATCCTGCTGTATGCGGCCTTTGGGGGTGAAGCCGGCCTTGCCGGGTTTGCCGCCGAAGCGGCCCGCCGGGGCAAGGTGCTGGCCTACCCGGTGTGCGGAGAAAACTGCTCCCTCACCGCCGCCGTGCCCGGCCCGGACGGCTGGGAGACAGGGCTGTACGGCATCCGCACGCCGGTACTGGAATGGTCGGTGCTGCTGGAACCGGAACAGCTGGATCTGGTGCTGGTGCCCTGCACTGCCTTTGATGCAGACTGCTTCCGGGTGGGCATGGGCAAAGGCTACTACGACCGCTACCTGCCCCGCTGCACAAAAGCGGCAAAGATCGGCATTGCATTGGAAGTTCAGCGCGTTGCACACGCTGCCGTGGATGAGCACGACCAGCGGCTGGACGCGTTTGTGACAGAGAGGGGTTTGTACACATGGACATGATGAACGAAAGCTGCAGCCGGTTCCTGGCAGAACTGGCCAGCAAAGCACCCACACCGGGCGGCGGCGGTACCGCGGCACTGGTGGGTGCCGCCGGTGTGGCACTGGGCAACATGGTGGGCTGCCTGACGGTGGGCAAAAAGAAGTATGCCGCCGTGGAAGCGGACATTCTGACCCTGAACGAGCGGGCCGGTGCCCTGCGCGCGGAGCTGGAAGCACTGGTGCAGGCGGATGCCGAAGCCTTTGCGCCGCTGGCCGCCGCCTATGGCCTGCCCAAGGACACTCCGGAGCAGGCGGCTCACAAGGCCGCTGTGCTGGAAACCGCACTGGATACTGCCTGTGCCGTGCCGCTGGAGATCATGGGCAAGTGCGCCGAAGGCATTGCACTTGTGGAAGAATATGCAGCCAAGGGCAGCGCGCTGGCCGTGTCCGATGCAGGCTGCGCCGCCGTACTGTGCAAGGCTGCCCTGCAGGCCGCCAGCCTGAACGTGTTCATCAACACAAAGCTGATGACCGACAAAACCCATGCCGCCGCACTGGATGCGCAGGCCGACGCCCTGCTGAGCGAGTATGTCCCGAAGGCGGACGCCGTGTTTACGCAGGTCACAAAGCAACTGCGCGTCTGATTGGGCGATGAGCCGGGAGTTTCTCTGAGGACCGTCCGCTGGGGTGGGACCCTGTTGCCCGTAGGGCAATAGGGCGGGCGATGGAATGGCCCGATTCGTGTCCGAAGAGAAAGCTCCCGGCCCGTCGCAACTACGTCAATCTGAAATGAGAGGAATACAAAATGGCAAGCATCCTGAAGGGCGCGCCCGTAGTGGCCGCCATGAACGAACGCAACGCTGCTCTGTGTGAGCAACTCAAGGCAAAGAGCATCGTGCCCACGCTGGCCGTGGTGCGCGTGGGTGCGCGCGAGGACGATCTTTCCTATGAGCGCGGCGTGATGACACGCTGCGGTAAGGTGGGCGTGGAAGTGAAACAGTATCTGCTCCCCGCCGACGCAGCACAGGACGACCTGCTGAAGGTCATCGCAGAGATCAACGCCGACGATGCCATCCACGGCTGTCTGCTGTTCCGCCCGCTGCCCAAGCAGTTTGATGACCGCACCGTTCGTGCCGCACTGGCTCCGGAAAAAGACATCGACGGCATCACCGACGGTTCCCTGGCCGGTGTGTTCACCAACACCGATCTGGGTTATGCTCCCTGCACCGCGCAGGCCTGCCTGGAGATTTTGAAGCACTACAATGTTCCCCTCTCCGGCAAACGCGCCGTGGTGGTAGGCCGCAGCCTGGTAGTGGGCAAGCCCGCCGCCATGATGCTGGACCGGGAAAATGCCACCGTGACCATCTGCAACTCCCGCACCCAAGACCTGCCCCAGATCTGCCAAGAGGCGGATGTGGTCGTGGTGGCCATGGGCCGGATGGGCGCTGTGGGTGCTGACTGCCTGCGTCCCGGCCAGACCGTGGTGGATGTGGGCATCCATCTGAACGACGAGGGCAAGCTGTGCGGTGACGTGCGCTTTGCCGAGGCGGAGCCTGTCGTGGATGCCATCACCCCCGTGCCGGGCGGTGTGGGCACCGTGACCACCTCGGTGCTGGTGGGCCATGTGGTGCAGGCTGCCGCCAAAAAGGCCGGGCTGTAACAACAATTTTCGGATGCAAAAACAGCGCCTGACGGTTTGAAATTTCCGTCAGGCGCTGCTTTTGTTTTTATGATGGTTTATCAGCCGTGCACCACGAGCAGCAGCAGAGCCGATGCCACGCACTGCAGGATGAGCCAGCGGGCCACGACCTGCTCGTCGCTCCAGCCCTTGTTCTTACGCACATGGTCGTGCAGCGGGGTGCGGGTGTTCTTGAGGATGGAGATGTGCAGGAAGCGCTTCAGGCTGATCTTCAGGATGCCCAGGCTGCCGTCCACGATGAACACGATGGCTGCCAACAGGAAAGCGAAGGGGTGGCCGCACTTCAGCGACAGGATGGCGATGAAGAAACCCATGGCGCGGCTGCCGGCATCGCCCATCAGCAGGGTGCTGGGCTTTGCGTTGGACCACAGGTAAGCCAGCAGCGCACCCATGAACACCACACCGGCGGTGCTGTAGTCGGCCAGCTCTTCGTGGTAGGCGATCAGGTAGGTGCCGATGGTCACCACCGCCAGACTGGCGGACAGGCCGTCCACACCGTCGGTGCAGTTGACCACGTTGATGCTGGCCCAGATCAGGATGACGATGAGCAGCAGGTACACCGCATACGGCAGGGTGAAGCTCCACTGCAGGAACTGCACGCCGCAGCCGTTGAAGTTGAGGTAGGTCACACCTGCCACCACGGCGATGACAAAGTCGATGATGCCTTTTTTGTACTCGTTCCAGGCCTTTTCGGCGGCATCGTCAAAGTAGCCGGAGAGCATGGAAGCGATGAGCAGCACGGTGTAGATGACATATTCCACCCGGAACGGCAGGAATGCCAGCGACACCAGCGCGATGCACAGCACGAAGATCAGGCCGGAACCGCGGGCCTTGCCCTTGGACAGGCCGCCATTGACGGCAAATTCACGGCCATGGTCGTGGGGAAGCTTGTTGTGGAACAGCGAATCGGTCAGCGCGGTGAGCGCAAATGCCAGCAGAAACGCTGCGGCATCCACTCCGCGCTGCCCGACGACAGACACCAGAGATTCGATCATATTTCTATTCTCCTCATTTCTTTTGCAATTCATGCCTTGTGTTGTTGAGTGTATCACGCCGCACCCAAAAAATCAATCACCGGGCACAAAAAGGCAGCAGATTGACTTTTGTACCATCCGCCTTTATAATAGGTGTCCGGACTCGTTATCCGTTTTTCTGACCCGTAAGGAGGAATCCATGTCCATTACCCTTGAACAACTCTCGGCCAAAATGCGGCAGGGCGAGCAGGTACCGCTGCAGCAGACGGCCCAGATCGTGCTGACCTTGAGCATCCCGTCCATTCTGCAGCAGATCGTGGTCACGGCCATGGAGTACATCGACGCTGCCATGGTGGGCCATATCGGAGCTTCGGCCACCGCATCCATCGGCATCGTCAGCTCCAGCACCTGGCTGCTGCACGGCATGCTGGCCGGGCTGTATATGTCTTTTTCCATTCAGGTGGCACAGTATCTGGGTGCCGACCGGCAGGAGGATGCCCGGGGCGTGCTGCGGCAGTCCATGCTGTTCAACCTGTTCGTCGGTCTGGCGGCAGCCGCTTTCGGCATTGGCATCAGCCGGTATCTGCCCGGCTGGCTGGGGGCCGACCCGGCCCTGCAGGCGGATGCCTCAGCCTATTTTGCCATCTGGTCCGCTGCCCTGCCCTTTACCATGGCCACAGGCACCTACTCCTCCATGCTGCGCTCCACTGGTGACGCCCTGACCCCGGGCCTTATCAGCGTAGCCACCTGCCTGCTGGACATCGTTTTCAATTTCTTTTTGATCAACCCCACCCGTACCATGGTGGTGGCCGGACGCTCCTTTACGGTATGGGGTGCCGGATGGGGGGTGCCGGGAGCTGCTTTGGGCACCGCCCTGGCTACGGCCATTGGCGGCTTGTGCGCCCTGGGCTTTTTGCTGCTGCGAGAGGGCCCTTTGTGCATCCGCAAGCCCGGCTCCTGGAAGATCACCCGGTCCTGCCTGCGGAATCTGTGGCGGGTGGGTGCGCCCCTTTCTGCAGAGCGAGCCGCCCTTTCCTCTGCTCAGGTTCTGCTGATCCGCATCGTGTCCGGGCTGGGCACCACCGCCATTGCGGCCAACAGCCTGGGCGTGAGCGCCGAAAGCCTGTGTTACATGGCAGGCTACGGCGTCCAGGACGCCTCCCTTGCCATGGTAGGCCAGGCCGTGGGCGCCCACCGGCGGGATATGGCCAAACGCATTGCCTGGCTGTGCACCGGTATGGGCATGGCCATCATGGCGCTGACCGGCGTGGGCCTGTATGTGTTTGCTCCGGCCCTGATGGGCATCTTCACCGCCGACGCCGCCGTCATTGCGCTGGGTGCGCAGGTGCTGCGCATCGAAGCCTTTGCCGAGCCGATGTTCGGGGCCAGCATCGTGGCC
>OGLJ01000854.1_pt1 | contig 30931 bp, 29 predicted proteins | sample 1572801 | NCBI WGS metagenome assembly OGLJ01 (sample SAMEA2581877, study PRJEB24529) | metagenome | biome: Human gut stool | place: China | collected 2011
AAGAAAATAAGACAGAGAATCCGGGACCTCTTAAGAGGCTGCCCCACCAAATAAAACGAAAGAGCCCCTGCGGCGGAAATGAGGAGAAAATGGATTACAAGAAAGCTGGAGTAGACATCGAAGCAGGCTACAAGTCTGTAGAACTGATGAAGAAGTATGTGAAGGAGACCATGCGTCCCGAAGTAATGGGCGGTATCGGTGGTTTCTCCGGAGCATTTTCCCTGAGTGCCATCAAAGATATGGAGGATCCCGTGCTCCTGTCCGGAACCGATGGTGTAGGCACCAAGCTGAAGCTGGCATTTTTAATGGACAAGCATGATACCATTGGAATCGACTGTGTAGCCATGTGTGTAAATGATGTGGCATGTGCAGGTGGCGAACCTTTATTTTTCCTGGATTATATCGCATGTGGACGCAATATTCCCGAGAAGATCGCTACCATCGTAAAGGGCGTGGCAGAGGGCTGTAAGCAGTCTGACGCAGCACTGGTAGGCGGTGAGACCGCAGAGCATCCCGGACTGATGCCTGAGGATGAGTACGATCTGGCTGGATTTGCAGTAGGTGTGGTAGAGCGTAAGGATCTGATCACCGGCGAGAACATCAAGCCCGGTGATGTACTGGTGGGAATCGCTTCCTCTGGTGTACATTCCAACGGTTTCTCCCTGGTGAGAAAGGTATTCGATATGACCAAAGAGAGCCTGGATACCTATTATGACGAACTGGGCAAGACTCTGGGTGAAGCACTGCTTGCTCCCACCAGAATCTATGTGAAGGCTATGAAGTCTGTGAAGAACGCAGGCGTTAAGGTAAAGGGCTGCAGCCATATTACCGGCGGCGGTTTCTATGAGAATATTCCCAGAATGCTTCCTGACGGCATCCGCGCAGTTGTGAAGAAGGACAGCTACGAAGTACCCGCTATTTTCCGTCTGATGCAGAAAAAGGGCAACATTGCTGACGAGATGATGTACAACACCTACAACATGGGTCTTGGCATGGTGCTGGCACTGGATCCCGCAGATGTGGACAAGACTCTGGAAGCGCTGAAAGCAGCAGGGGAGACCGCTTACGTGGTAGGTACCTGCGAAGCCGGTGAAAAGGGTGTGACCCTATGTTAAGAGTAGTCGTACTGGTATCCGGCGGCGGAACGAATCTGCAGGCGATCATTGATGCTATCGCAGCGGGCAAGGTCACCAATGCGCAGATCGTCGGTGTCATCAGCAACAACAAGACGGTGAAGAGCCTGGAGAGAGCACGTAATGCAGGAATTCCTGCGGTATGTGTGTCTCCGAAGGATTATGAGAGCAGAGAAGTATTTAACGATGCGTTGCTTGCAAAGGTGAAGGAATTTACCCCGGATCTGATCGTGCTGGCAGGCTTTCTGGTGAAGATCCCGGAGGCTATGGTGCATGAATACAGTAATCGTATCATCAATATTCATCCGTCTCTGATCCCCTCTTTCTGTGGTGTGGGATACTATGGACTTCATGTGCATGAAAAGGCACTGGAGCGCGGTGTGAAGGTCACAGGAGCCACCGTGCATTTTGTGAATGAAGGCATGGATGAAGGCCCTATCATTGCACAGAAAGCAGTGGCAGTGGAAGATGATGATACCCCGGAAATCTTACAGAGACGTGTCATGGAACAGGCTGAGTGGCTGCTTCTGCCTCAGGCGGTGGATGACATTGCCAACGGACGGATCTGCGTCGTAGACGGCAAAGTAAAGCATAACAAATGAGTAACTATTCAGAGCCAATGGGCGAAGTAATCACCATGAGCAAATAGCATACAAACATGTTATTCAGGAAAGCCTCGCAGAGGCGGTTTTGCGAATGGGGGTGAATAGTTACGGAATAAGGAGAAACATAATATGGGTATGAAAGTATTGATCGTAGGTGGCGGTGGCAGAGAGCATGCCATTGCAACCTGTGTTGCAAAGAGTCCTAAGGTAGATAAGATCTATTGTGCTCCGGGCAATGCCGGAATCGGTCAGATCGCAGAATGTGTTCCCATCGGAGCCATGGAATTTGACAAGATCGTTGCTTTTGCGAAGGAACAGGCCATTGACCTGACCATCGTAGGTATGGACGATCCTCTGGTAGGCGGACTGGTAGATGCACTGGAGGCAGAGGGCCTGCGTGCTTTCGGACCCCGTAAAAATGCAGCAATCCTGGAGGGCAGCAAGGCTTTTTCCAAGGATCTTATGAAAAAATATAATATTCCTACCGCAGCCTATGAGAATTTCGATAATGCGGAGGATGCCATCAAATATCTGAAGGAGCAGGCAAGTTTCCCTATCGTGCTGAAGGCAGATGGCCTGGCACTGGGAAAAGGCGTACTGATCTGCAATACGTTGGAGGAAGCTCTGGCAGGAGTGGATGAGATCATGCTGGACAAGAAATTCGGTGCGGCTGGTAATCGTATGGTCATCGAAGAGTTTATGACCGGAAGAGAAGTCAGTGTACTTTCCTTTGTAGATGGCAAGACCATCCGGATCATGACTTCTGCACAGGATCACAAGAGAGCGAAGGACGGCGATCAGGGACTGAATACCGGCGGTATGGGAACCTTTTCTCCCAGCCCGTTCTATACCGAAGAAGTGGATGCATTCTGCAAGAAATATATTTACCAGGCTACGGTGGATGCCATGGCAGCGGAAGGCAGACCTTTCAAAGGCGTTATTTTCTTCGGACTGATGCTGACACCGAACGGCCCCAAAGTACTGGAGTACAATGCAAGATTCGGTGACCCGGAGGCACAGGTGGTACTGCCCCGCATGAAGAACGATATTATCGAGGTCATGGAGGCTTGTGTGGACGGTACTCTGGATCAGATCGATCTGCAGTTTGAAGACAATGCTGCAGTCTGTGTGGTTCTGGCCAGTGATGGCTATCCGGTATCCTATGAGAAGGGTTATGTGATAAACGGACTGGAGAAGTTCAACGGAAAAGACGGCTATTATTGTTTCCATGCGGGAACGAAGCTCACAGACAAGGGAATCGTGACAAACGGCGGACGTGTTCTGGGAGTGACAGCCAAGGGAGCTACCCTGAAGGAGGCCCGTGCCAATGCCTATGCGGCAACGGAATGGATCACCTTCGAGAACAAATACATGCGTCATGACATTGGCAAGGCAATCGATGAAGCGTAAGACATGTCAGGATACAGAAGGAGTTGCAGATGAAAAAGACAGTACAGAGAACAAGTAAATTCAAGGCTTTCTGGGGAATGCTTGCATTGGTGCTTGTGCTGGGAGCAGGACTTTTTGCCGAGAATCTGGCGTTTGTCAGCCATGCGGAAAGCGCAGCCAAGGTAACAGCATCCAGTGCAAAGATCCGTAAGAGTGCGGATTCTTCCAGTGAAGTCATCGGCAGTGCGGCAAAGGATAAGACCATTTCCATCAAGAGCCAGACCAAGGGAGCGGATGGCTATACCTGGTATGAGGTATATGTGGATGCGAATACGCTGGGATATATTCGTTCCGATCTGGTAAGCATTACCGACGGATCTACCCCGCCGTCTTCTTCAACTACGACCACCACGACAACTACAACGACGACTACCACAGCAACACCGGCTCCGGCAGTGAATGAAACACCGGTGAATGTCACAGCGGTGGAGCCTGTAAGTGCTACCGTGACGGGCGGACAGTCGGTGCGTGTGCGCAGCAATGCATCTACCACGAGCCAGATCGTAACCACAGCAGAGAACGGAATGGCTCTGACCGTCACCGGACAGGCTACCGGTACGGACGGCAATACCTGGTATCAGGTGAATTTCATCGCCAACAATACCGAAGTGACCGGATTTATCCGTTCCGATTATGTGGCGTTATCCGGAGAACTGCAGGCACCTTCCACAGAGCAGCCTGCGGAAGAACAGCCTTCGGAAGAACAGCCCGCCGAGGATACACAGACCACTTCCAAGGACTGGGATACCCAGTTGCAGGGAGATGCATGGTATCTGTTAGATATGGTAGGACAGAAACAATACAAGATCGATGATCTGTTCAGCTCTATTGACCAGATTACTGAGATCAATGCGCAGTTTGAGACCAATCAGAAGAAGATCACCAGTCAGAAGGTCGTGATCATTATTCTTGTCATTCTTCTGGTGGCAGCGGCGGCAGCAGTCACTCTGCTGATCTTCAAGATCAAGGATATGACGGATGCGGCTGATTTCTCTGATGCGGAGGAAGCAGCACTTCGCAGAAGAAGAGTGGACAGACCCCAGACCGGCAGAGGTCAGGGTGGAAGACCGGCACCTCAGGGCGGCAGAACCCAGGGTGGCCAGAAAGTGATGCATGAAGTGGGAGCAGAGAGACGTCCCGCAGGAAAGCCCGCCGGACAGGGCGGCAGACCGGTGCAGGGACAGAGACCGGCAGGCCAGCAGGCAAGACCCGCGACACAGGGAGCCAGACCTACGGCACCCCAGGCCGGAAGACCGGCACCGCAGGGAACCAGACCTGCAGCACCCCAGACCGGAAGACCGGCACCGCAGGGAACCAGACCTGTAGCACCCCAGACCGGAAGACCCGCACCGCAAGTAGACAGACCGGTAAAACCGGCACAGAATAACGGTAATCCGCAGGATCCCGGTTGGAAGTCCAAGAACTTCATGTCCGATGATGACGAGTTCGAATTCGAATTCCTGAACTGGGACGGTGACGAAGAACAATAGGAATAAACAGACCGGAAACGGCATCTTACGAGAGTGGGATGCCGCTTTCTTTTTAAAATTTTGATAAACTTTCCCGGTCTGCAGTTGACAGCACCGCCCTCACTGTTATAATAGACGTATAACAATCGGTGACAGTGGGAAGGGAGTGATTTTGATGATAATAGAGATAGATTTCAATAGTGATGAAGCGCTCTATATGCAACTGCGCAATCAGATCATCATGGGAATTGCCACGTCACAGTTTCATGAGGGAGATTCCCTGCCGAGTGTACGGCAGCTGGCGGATACCATCGGGATCAATATGCATACTGTAAATAAGGCCTATACGGTTCTGAAGCAGGAGGGCTATGTCAAGGTCGACAGGCGAAAGGGAGCCGTGATCGCTCTGGATGTGGACCGTATGCGTGCGGTGGATGAATTGCGGAAGGAACTGCAGGTAATACTTGCTAAGAGCAGCTGCAAAAATATTTCCAGGCAGGAAGTACATGAATTGATTGATGAAATTTATGAAGAATATGGAGGACTGAATTGATGCAGTCACAGTTTACGGATAAAGCGCAGAATGCGCTTGCCCAGGCCGGCAGATGCGCCAGAGGCCTGAAACAGGGCTATATCGGGACCGAACACATTCTGGTGGGACTCCTGAAGGAAGATACCGGTGTAGCCGCAAAAGTGTTGGCGGATAACGGAGTAGAAGTGGATCAGGTCATGGAAATGATCCGGGATCTGATCGCCTTTGAAAACGGTGTGGCCGTGAAGGACAAAGAGGGATATTCTCCCAGAGCTGCCCGGATTCTGGAAGAGGCACACCGCCAGGCTGCCCGTTTCGGACAGAAGCAGACCGGCACGGAGCATCTGCTTCTTGCACTGATCAAAGAGGGCGAGAATGTTGCCGTGCGTCTGCTGAACACGTTGGGAGCCAATGTGCAGAAGATCTATGTAGATACCCTGATCGCCATCGGACAGGACGGCAATCTGTACAAGGAAGATCTGGGGAAAAAGGGAGACCGCAAGGCGAAGCAGTCTACACTGGAACAATACAGCAGAGACCTGACGGCTCTGGCCAGAGAAGGAAAATTGGATCCTGTGGTAGGCAGAGAAGAAGAGATCCGCAGAGTAGTGCAGATCTTAAGTCGCCGCACGAAGAACAATCCCTGTCTCGTCGGAGAACCCGGTGTAGGTAAGACCGCCGTGGTAGAAGGTCTGGCAGCCCGCATTGTGGCGGGAGACGTACCTTTTACCGTGCAGAATAAGAGAGTACTGACACTGGATTTGTCGGGAATGGTGGCAGGAAGTAAGTACCGTGGCGAGTTCGAGGAACGTATCAAGAAGGTATTGAAGGAAGTGACGGAGGACGGGAATATTATTTTATTCCTGGATGAACTTCATACGATCATTGGTGCCGGAGGTGCGGAAGGCGCCATTGACGCTTCCAATATCATGAAGCCTTCCCTGGCCCGTGGAGAGATCCAGCTGATTGGTGCCACCACCATTGCGGAATACCGCAAGTATATTGAGAAGGATGCGGCTCTGGAGCGCAGATTCCAGCCGGTGACTGTGGAAGAACCTACAGAGGAAGAGGCGGTCCGTATTCTGGAGGGCATCAAAGGAAAATATGAGGATCATCACCATGTGCAGATCACCCCGGAGGCCATTGAGGCTGCTGTCAGATTGTCCAGCCGTTATATCAATGACAGAAATCTGCCGGATAAGGCCATCGATCTGATCGATGAAGCTTCGGCAAGCGCAAGACTGAGTGCATTGGATGCCCCGGATAAAGCGAAGGAGATCGCTGACCGTATCCACGAGATGGATCAGGAGATGGAGAGAGCTATCCGCACGGAAGCATTTGACCAGATGGCAGAGATCAAGAAGCAGCAGGATGCGCTGGTGAAAAAATATGACCGCCTGATGAAAAAGCGGGAGAAACAGGAAGCGGGCAATGTTATCAGTATCGGTGAGAATGAGATCGCCGAGGTCGTTGCCCAGTGGACCAAGATCCCCGTACAGAAGCTGGCGGAAAAAGAGAGCGAACGACTGTTAAAACTGGAGAAGACGCTGCATAAGCGTGTCATCGGCCAGGAGGAAGCAGTGACCGCAGTGGCCAGGGCCATGCGCAGAGGCCGTGTGGGTCTGAAGGATCCAAACCGTCCCATCGGCTCCTTCCTGTTCTTAGGTCCTACCGGTGTTGGTAAGACGGAACTGTCCAAGGCATTGGCAGAAGCTATGTTCGGCTCTGAAGATGCCATGATCCGTGTTGATATGTCCGAATACATGGAAGGCCATTCGGTCTCCAAGATGATCGGATCACCGCCGGGATATGTAGGCTTTGAAGAAGGCGGACAGCTGAGCGAGAAGGTTCGCCGTAATCCCTACTCTGTTGTTCTGTTTGACGAGATCGAGAAAGCGCATCCGGATGTATTTAATGTTCTTTTGCAGGTACTGGATGACGGTCATATCACGGACTCCAAGGGACGCAAGGTCAGCTTCAAGAACACTGTGCTGATCATGACTTCCAATGCGGGTGCACAGCGTATCGTGGATCCCAAGAATCTGGGCTTTGCCACAGAGAAGAGCGAGACAAAGGATTACGAGAAGATGAAATCCAATGTCATGGAAGAAGTAAAGCGCAGCTTCAAGCCGGAATTTATCAACCGTATTGATGATATTATCGTGTTCCACCAGCTGAACAATGAGAACATGAAGGAGATCGTGAATCTTCTGGCATCCAATCTGTACAAGAGATGTGAGGATCAGCTGGGGATCCATCTGACCATCACAGCAGCGCTGAAGGAGCATCTGGTATCCAAATATGCGGATAACAAGATGGGAGCAAGACCCTTGAAGCGTGCGATCCAGTCCGTGGTAGAGGATGCTCTGGCAGAGGAGATCCTGCAGAAAAAGGTGGTACCGGGAGATAAGGTATCCGCCGGATTCAAGGATGGAAAAGTTGTATTTACCGTGAAAAATTAAGTATTTGTAACTATTCAGTCACTCAATTTGCAAAATTGCTCTTGCAGAGCGTTCCTTTTGCTCATTGAGGTTACTTCGTCCTATAAATTACGTCAAAGGTTCTTACGAATGCAAGCATTCGACGTACCTATGACACAATTTACATGACTCTGAATAGTTACAAAATAAATAAAACTTTTTGTAGAAAAACAGGGTGAGATATATTATACTGTATCTATTCAAACCCCATTCGCAAAGAACGAAAGAGAAAGATGTATTGCGGATGCAGTTACTTTCAGGAGGACAGACAGATGGCAGTAGTGGAAGAAATACTTCGCAGTGAAGCAGACGGATCTATCAGCTTTGGTAATCACAAGCTGGCCAAGAAGGCAAAAGTGGAAGATTATGAGCATGCAGGAGATCTGCTGAAGGTTAAGACCTACAATGAGATGACAAAGCTGGAAAAGAACGGCATGTTTTTATATGAATCTGTTCCCGGAACCAGTGTACTGGAGTTCAAGGAAGCTGACAAAAGTGTGGAGTTTATCGTAGAAGGTGACGAGGATTCCCAGATCACTGTAGGACTGAAGGACGATACCGAGTACGAAGTATTTATCGGCGGTAAGAACGTAGGAACCATGAAAACCGGACTTGGCGGCAAACTGAGCCTGAGCGTAGAACTGGAAGCAGCAGGTGAAGTACCTGTTAAGATCGTAGAGGCGTAAGGACGCACTGCAAAGGAGTCCAGGCACGGAGGATATTGTAGTACTTCGTGACTGGGCTTTTTTTAAATATTCAGAGTTTCCGGAGGCGGTTTTGCGGGGGCTGAATAGGTATTACAATGATTGAGGAGAGAGCATGGCAAAAGGAAAGACGGCCACTGTATTTTTCTGTCAGAACTGTGGCTATGAATCCACGAAATGGCTGGGACAATGTCCCGGCTGCAGAGAGTGGAATACTTTCGTGGAAGAGACGATAGATAAAACGGAATTGAAAAATACCGGAAACGGTGCAAAGAGAGACAGGAGAGAGGCTTCGGAGCCCTGTGTGCTGTCGGAGATCGCTATCCGGGAGGAAAATAAGACTCTCACCGGAATTAAGGAACTGGACCGGGTGCTGGGAGGCGGCATTGTGCAGGGATCTCTGACGCTGGTAGGCGGAGACCCCGGTATCGGTAAATCCACACTGTTATTGCAGGTCTGCCATAACTTATCCACGGCGGGACATAAAGTATTGTATATTTCCGGTGAGGAATCCAAGGTACAGATCAAGATGCGGGCGGACCGTCTGGGGGCTTTTTCGGAGCATATGCTGCTACTGTGTGAGACGAATCTGGATATCATCAGTGAAGTGATCCGCAAGAGCAAGCCGGAGGTCGTGATCATCGACTCCATACAGACCATGTACAACGAGAACGTGTCGGCGGCGCCGGGAAGCGTGTCTCAGGTGCGGGAATCCACCGGTATTTTGCTGCAGCTGGCAAAGGGACTGGGAATCTCAATCTTCATTGTAGGCCATGTGACCAAGGAAGGTACGGTGGCAGGTCCCAGAGTGCTGGAACATATGGTGGATACCGTTCTTTATTTTGAAGGGGACAGACATGCGTCCTACCGTATTCTGCGGGGGGTGAAGAACCGTTTTGGATCTACGAACGAGATCGGTGTTTTCGAGATGCGGGAAACGGGACTGGCAGAGGTCAAGAATCCTTCGGAATATATGCTGAACGGACGGCCGGAGAATGCCAGCGGCTCTGTGGTGGCGTGTACCATGGAGGGCACCAGACCGCTTCTGATCGAATTGCAGGCACTGGTGTGCCACAGTAATTTCGGCATTCCCAGAAGACAGACCACCGGTACGGATTTCAACCGTGTGAACCTGCTGATGGCGGTATTGGAGAAGAGATCGGGAGTGCAGCTGTCCTCCTGCGATGCCTACGTGAATATTACGGGAGGTATCAAGATCCAGGAGCCGGCCATTGATCTGGGAATCGTGCTGGCGATTCTGTCCAGCTTCCGGAATAAGGCATTGAATCCGAAAATGGTAGCTTTCGGAGAAGTGGGATTAAGCGGCGAAGTCCGTGCGGTCAGCATGGCAAAACAGCGTGTGGCGGAGGCGGAGAAACTGGGCTTCGAGGAATGCGTGGTGCCCTACGTGTCACTGGAAGAGTGCAAAAAAGGAAGCAAAATCCGTGTCATCGGCGTCAGCTCCGTGCAGGATGCCATGGACCGATTGTTCTAAAGAAGCTTTTTAGCATTTCATTATGAGGAGGACAAAGATATGGCCGTAAGAATAGGAATTGATATCGGCAGCAGTACCACCAAGATCGTAGCTTTTGAAGGTGAACATATGCTTCCGCCCATGGCAGTCAAGGCAGACAGCCAGGTGGCATCCCTCTACGGTGCTTTCGGAAGATATCTGTATGAGAATAATCTGCAGCTTTTAGATGTGGAAGGTGTCTATATCACCGGCGTTGGAAGCAAATATGTGGAGAAAGCGGTATACGATCGTCCGACCTATAAGGTAGATGAATTCGTTGCCACAGGAACCGGAGGCTATTATCTGACGGATAAAAAGGAAGTTATCGTTATCAGTATGGGAACCGGAAGCTTTTTCGTCAAGGTGACGGAGAATGAGATGAAGCATTTAGGTGGTGTCGGCCTCGGTGGCGGAACCATCTGCGGACTGTCCTCGATCATACTGAATACCGGGGACATCCATGAGATCGTCCCTCTGTCCCGGAAAGGTGATGTGGCAAAAATCGACCTGCGGATCGGCGATCTGGCCAAGGAAAAGCTCCCCGGCCTGAACCTGGACGTGACTGCGTCCAACTTCGGCAAAGCGGATGCCCAGTCCAAGCCTGAAGACATCGCGGCTGGTATCGTCCATATGGTCATCGAGAACATCTGCCAGGCCGGAATCCTGGCCTCCCGGAACACCGGCATCAAGGATTATATCCTCATCGGCGGTCTGACCAAATTCTTCGAGTGCCGCCAGATCATCGAAGACTTCAAGAGCCTGTGGGATGTGAAGGTCACTATTCCGGAGTACTCCGATTATGCTACCGCTATTGGGGCGGTGATTGCGCCGGATGCGGAGAAAGAGGAGATTTGAGAAATAAAAAAGTAAGAGGGATTGATTTCTCAATCCCTCTTGGTGTATAATCTATTTAGAAAGTAAGTCGGAGGTGAAAATTCCGATTTGCCCCCAGTAAAATACTAGAAAAGAAATAGCATCTACTTTGGCGAGGGGATGCTATTTCTTTTTGTTATTATCGTCACCATGTCTGTCAATGTATGATAAAGCTGCAAAGACAACTAACAACAGAGTAAGTACTTCCATCGTATTCATGGGCATCACCCTCCTTTGTAAGACTAGAGGGCATCTAACAATCGGAAAATCGCATCCGCTTTCTGTTCGATTACACAAATACAGTATAACATAAATCGAACGTATGTTCAATATCATGATGAAAAACATTCCTGTTAATTCACATTAAAATAACACCCCATCATGGCGTGATTCTTCAGATCGCGCCATGGTGAGGTAAAAAGTGTTACCAAAACAGAAAATAAAAAAAGCCGATAACATCGACTTTTGAAAGCAGGGGAAGAGGGGATCGAACCCCCGTTAACGGTTTTGGAGACCGCCGCACTACCGCTGTACTATTCCCCTATGAAATTGTATCAGCTGAATCACTGACGAAAGCTATTATAGCATAGATGTTTATCATTTAGCAAGTGAAAATTTTAAATTTTTGCAAAAACTTTTGCAATTCCGGGGAAAACCACAAAGAATACCTTATAACACAATTAAAGCAGCCGCAGGCGGGAAACCTGCAGCCACTTTAATTGTGTAAAAGGGGAATTCTTCCGGAAATCTACTTATATAAGCGGTTCGGCTCTCGCCGAACATCCTAAGTATATTACACATTTCGGCTTTTGTCTACTATTTTTTTGCATAAATTTTACAAAAAAAGATTGTGTTATGACAAAAACGGTGAGAGGAAATGTATATAATCAGATACATAGGGGGAAAAGCTTGCTTCCCGCCGCAGATTTCGTGTAATATAGGTAGTAAATGAGTATGAGAAAGTACGGCAGATAAGGGCTGTACGGAAATGAGGGAAAATATGGAACAGCATTTTAATACCCCGGCAGAAGTCATTGATAATAACATGAAGGCCGGAGAGGGCAAGGCACATCTTCCTCTGGGCAAGATGATCCTGTTAGGCATTATGGCAGGTGCTTTCATTGCACTGGGCGGAGCTACCAGCAGTACTGCGGCGCATGCTATTGACAACGTAGGTCTGGCCCGATTCGTAGCCGGTATCATCTTCCCTGTGGGACTGATGATCATTGTATTTGTAGGTGGAGAACTTTTCACCGGCAACTGCCTGATCGTCATGGACGTGGTAGGCAAAAAGGTGACCTGGTTCGAATGTATCCGCAATCTGATCGTGGTATATTTCAGCAACCTGATCGGCGCGCTGATCATTGATACCCTGATCTACTTTTCCGGAAATCTGGACTACACCGGCGGATTGCTGGGGGCTTATGCCATCAAAGTGGCAGTCGGCAAGGTAGGCATTTCTCCGCTGAAAGGAATTACCTCCGGTATCCTGTGTAACATTCTGGTATGTATTGCGATCCTGATGGCAGCGGCAGCTACGGATATCGTCGGTAAGATCTGGGCGATCTTCTTCCCGATCATGGCCTTCGTAGTCGGCGGTTTCGAGCACTGTGTTGCAAATATGTTCTACATTCCCGTAGGCATGATGGCTGCACAGAATCCCGCGTATGTTGCAAAGGCACAGGAAGCATACGGCCTGACCGCAGAGCAGATCCAGGGACTGACAGTACTGCACAGCCTGAACAACTTTATTCCCGTTACCATCGGCAATATCTTAGGCGGAATGGTATTCGTAGGAATCCCCTGCTACTTTATTTATAAGAAGAAGTGGCAGAAATGGCATGAGGAATCCAAGAACGCATAGGACGGGAAAGTAAATACAGAGCGGAACAGAAGCAGCTTGGGATAATGATAAGATCCCCGGCTGCTTTTTGCTTATACGATGTAACCGGTATAGCTTTATGTCTGCACAGGAGTTTGCAAGGGATGAACCGGATATGGATTTTCAGAATTATAAACGAAATATTAAATCGCATTTTTACACATGTAATATAAAAACATTAGAAAAAAGGAGATAAAACGAGAAAATAAAAGAAATGGTTATTTAAATAACGGTGAATGCGTTTGAAAAACTCGGCATATAAAACTAATATAAACTATAGAAATTAGCACTCGATAAAAATGAGTGCTAACAAATGAAAAAGAGTAATATGATATTTAAATAGTTATAAGGAGGCAGTTGTCATGAGTTTGAAACCTTTAGGTGACAGAGTAGTATTAAAACAGTTAGTTGCAGAGGAGACTACCAAGTCCGGTATCGTGCTCCCCGGTCAGAATAAGGAAAAGCCCCAGCAGGCAGAAGTTGTTGCTGTCGGCCCCGGCGGTGTCGTAGACGGTAAGGAAGTAAAGATGGAAGTTAAGGTTGGCGATCAGGTCATCTATTCCAAATACTCAGGAACCGAAGTAAAGCTGGATGATGAAGAGTACATCATCGTAAAGCAGAGCGACATCCTTGCAATCATTCAGTAATTGCAAACCTAAAAAGAAATTAAGACTAAGAACAAATAAATTGGAGGCTGATTATTATGGCAAAAGAGATTAAATACGGCGCAGAAGCCCGTGCAGCATTAGAGGCTGGTGTAAACCAGCTGGCAGATACCGTAAGAGTAACCTTAGGACCCAAAGGAAGAAACGTAGTACTGGATAAGTCCTTCGGCGCACCCCTGATCACCAACGATGGTGTTACCATTGCAAAAGAGATCGAGCTGGAAGATGCATTCGAGAACATGGGTGCACAGCTGGTAAAGGAAGTAGCTACCAAGACCAACGATGTAGCCGGTGATGGTACTACCACCGCAACCGTTCTGGCACAGGCTATGGTAAATGCAGGGATGAAGAACCTGGCAGCAGGTGCTAACCCCATCATCCTGAGAAAAGGTATGAAGAAAGCAACCGCATGTGCAGTAGAAGCCATCGGTAAGATGAGCCAGAAAGTAAACGGCAAGGAGCACATCGCAAGAGTAGCTGCAATCTCCGCAGGGGATGAGGCTGTAGGACAGTTGGTTGCAGATGCTATGGAGAAGGTAAGCAACAACGGTGTTATCACCATTGAAGAGTCCAAGACCATGCAGACCGAACTGGATCTGGTAGAAGGTATGCAGTTCGACAGAGGTTATATTTCCGCTTACATGGCAACCGATATGGATAAGATGGAAGCTGTTCTGGATAACCCTTATATCCTGATCACTGACAAGAAGATCTCCAACATTCAGGAGATCCTGCCTCTGTTAGAGCAGATCGTTCAGTCCGGCGCTAAGCTGCTGATCATCGCTGAGGATGTAGAGGGCGAGGCACTGACCACCCTGATCGTTAACAAGCTGCGTGGTACTTTCAACGTAGTAGCTGTTAAGGCTCCCGGCTATGGTGACAGAAGAAAAGCTATGCTGGAGGATATCGCAATCCTGACCGGTGGTACCGTGATCAGCTCCGAGCTTGGTTATGAACTGAAAGATACCACAATGGATATGCTGGGTCGTGCAAAATCCGTTAAGGTACAGAAAGAGAACACCGTGATCGTAGACGGTGAAGGCGATAAGGAAGCATTACAGTCCAGAATCGCACAGATCAAGAAGCAGATCGAAGAGACCACTTCTGATTTCGACAGAGAGAAATTACAGGAGAGACTGGCTAAGCTGTCCGGTGGTGTTGCAGTTATCCGTGTAGGTGCTGCTACCGAGACCGAGATGAAGGAAGCTAAGCTTCGTCTGGAAGATGCTCTGGCAGCTACCAGAGCAGCCGTAGAGGAAGGTATCATCTGTGGTGGCGGTTCCGCATACATTCATGCATCCAAGGAAGTTGCCAAACTGGCAGCAAGTCTGGAAGGTGATGAGAAGACCGGTGCAGGCATTGTCCTGAAAGCACTGGAAGCACCTCTGTATCACATCGCAGCAAACGCAGGACTGGAAGGCAGCGTTATCATCAACAAGGTACGTGAGTCTGAGGTCGGTGTCGGTTTCGATGCTCTGAAAGAGGAATATGTAGATATGGTAAGCGCAGGCATCCTGGATCCCGCTAAGGTTACCAGAAGCGCTCTGCAGAACGCTACCAGCGTAGCAAGCACACTACTTACTACCGAAAGCGTTGTAGCTAATATCAAAGAAGACACCCCTGCAATGCCCGCCGGCGGCGCAGGCATGGGCGGAATGATGTAAACACCCATAGAAAAAACAAGCGCCACACCTTCGGGTGTGGTATTTGTTTTTTATGGGTGTTTATCGAGAAAATCATAAGTGCGAAGCACGTGCTCTGCGAAGCAGAGCGATTTTCGAAGATATAAATGATAATGGTTTGTAAGCGAAAATATTGGTAGTCTGGGATTATTGACGTTTGGAAATATAAAGAATAATATATACTTGAGCTATATAATAGTGAAGAATAATGTGAGTTGAATGGGAGATAGGAATGACACAAAAGAATTATGTAGGGGAAACAATAGGTGAATTATCTATTTTAGAAGAATATGAACCTCATATTACACCAAATGGTTCCAAACAAAGAAAATTCAAAGTGAAATGTTCCTGTGGAGCAATTTGCGACATGCGTTTAGATAGCGTCAAAAAGAATAAAATGTGTACAACTTGTATTTGGAAGCAGAAAAGGAGAAATCTTACTGGACAACGCTTTGGAATGCTAGTTGTTACTTCTATGGCAGAAGATTATATTTAGCCATCAGGGTATCGCTTGGCACGTTGTAACTGCCTTTGTGATTGTGGGGAAAAAGTAACAGTTAACATGAGCAGTTTAATTACTGGTGCCTCTAAATCATGTGGTTGTAGGATTAATACTAGTGGATTACTCAAAGATAATAAAGAATTAATGAGCAGATATGATCATAAAAGAAATGCAGAATTACATTTAGACTTGGATAATATTACTGCTCGCAGTAATACAAAGGTACGGTGGAAATGTAATGTATGTGGTAATAGTTGGTTAGCACAAGTTGCAAGTCAGAATGATAAAAATAAAAAACATGGATATCCTTATTGTTCAGGAAATTTAGTTATAAAATGGAAAACGGATTTACAGAGTAAATTTCCGGATATTGTGAAAGAATGGAATTTTGACAAAAATATGATAATGCCAGATGCGGTTTCGGCTTTCTCGGGGAAAAAAGTCTGGTGGAAATGCAAAGAAGGTCATGAATGGCAAGCTACAGTATCGAACAGAGTAAATGGAAATGGGTGTCCTAGGTGTAATATTCAAAATGTAAATTCATTTTGTGAACAGGCAGTTTATTATTATATTAAACAAGCATTTCCAGATGTTGTTAATAGTGATATGCATACGGGAATGGAATTAGACATTTATATTCCTTCTAAAAATATTGCGATTGAATATGATGGTGAGGCTTGGCATCGGTCACAAAAGAAGAAAGAATAGATATAAGAAAGAATAATTTATGCAAAGAGTATGGAATTATTTTAATTCGTATTCGAGGACCTAAATTAGCTCCGATAGATGGATGCATTACATTTATAAGGCAGGATTCGACCACAAACGATACTTTAGATAACGTTATTTGTGATATACTACATTATTTAAATGTTTATGAAGTTAAAGTGGATACAACCGCAGATAGTTCTAAAATATTGGCACAATTTGTAACAAAGAAATATGAAAACAGTCTAGCATATGTTTATCCGGATCTTATCAAGGAATGGCACCCGACAAAAAATGGTAATCTTACACCGGATAAGATTAATAAAGCGTCTCGTTATAAAGTATGGTGGTTGTGCCCGAAAGGGCATGCATATCAAATGATTGTGTCAAATAGAACGAGACCTGAAAAAGTAGAAACGAACGGGAAAATAGTAAAAAGACATGGGTGCCCATATTGTTCTGGGAAAAAGATTTTAATTGGGTATAATGATCTACAGTCATTATACCCAGAAGTAGCAAAGGAATGGCATCCCCAAAAGAATGGTGATTTCATGCCAGATATGGTTACACCGGGTAGTCATAAGAAGGTATGGTGGAAATGTAACAAATGTGGATACGAATGGCAAACGGCAATAGAACATAGATGCTTGTCTGGACAAGGATGCCCTAATTGTTATAAAGAGAAACGGAGTTCCAAAGTAGTTTGTGTCGAAACAAGAGAGGTATATGCTAATGCTAAAGAAGCAGCGGAAGCTGCTAAAGTGAATTATAGTAGCATGATTTATAAATGTTGTAGAGGAGAGGTAAAAACAGTAGGTGGATATCACTGGAAATATGTAATAGAATAAATAGAAATGAGTCTAATGGAGATATTTGTTTTGCTAGTTTGTTCATCAAGATATAGAAAAAGAAGAAACAAAAATAAATATATAGATTTTGGCTTATTTGGATATAGGGAAATAGGGGGATATTTGTGGGAAAAAATCAAAAACACAATTTAAAAAAGAAGATCAAAATAGAAAAGGCTGGTATAAAAAAGTCGATAAAAGAAGAGAAGGAATCGATTAAAAGTAAAATACAATATAGAGAAGTTTTTAAAGTGGATAAAGAAACAAGTTTATTTGAAAAGATATTGTACTGGATTTTAACTTGTATATGTATAGGGCTATGTGTATTTATTTCTAGAAAAGGACATTTTTATGGTGTTTGTTTGTATATTTTGATATATGGGACTATCGTTTTGACTTTTGGAGCAGCATCGTATTCTTTCAACTGGAACGGTATTAAGTGGATATACATAATTATAAGCAAACCGCTTAGAATAGTGTTTACATATGCATTCAGATTTTTAGGAATTCAAACTAGTGTACAATACATGGCAAAATGTTTTACAGCGCTTGTGATATCTTCTTTTGTCAGTTTGAGTTTACTGAAAATATTGCCTAATTTTATACCATTATTTAAAAAGGTAATTATAAGCGTATTTTCTAATGCCGAATCAGCCGTTCACATGTGCATTGTATGTATCATTATAGCTTGTATTTTGAGTGGAATGTTGCTAATGTATGCTTTACTAAAATCATTTTTGGTTGTTTTTGCGGTTGGTGATAGGAATAGTAAATTGAAGATATTCGAAGAAGTGTGGAAAGAAATGAAACTGCTATTTTATCTTGCTACTACAGTGCTTCAATTTGGGGCAACTGCTAATGACATTATAGGGGCAGAAGGCAATTATTTGTTTGAAGCAGTTGTTTTAATTATGTTGGTGGACGAATATAGAGAGAAATGTAAAGAATAGGTACCTTATTTATATAATTTGCCTAAAACTGTTTTTGTAAAAGATTAACTGAACCGGAAGGTAATCTTACAAATTGGAAACTCGGATTATAATTCAGCAAGAGAAAATCATTATTTTATGCCTATAATATTCTAGCACAGTAGTTTGCAAACAGATTGCTATTTGCAAACTACTGTAATAGAATGAAATAAAGCAAGAAAAGATAAGGAGGCGATGAACGTGGCAAGAACAGCAAATGTGTTTGTGCGAGTTGAGCCGGAACTCAAGGAATAGGTGGAAAATGTTTTGGATCAGTTAGGATTTCAATGTCAAATGCAGTAGGCATGTTTTTATGACAGGTTGTCCTGCAAAAGGAGAAATCCTTTTGAAATGAAATTACCCAGAATGTCCCATTGGGATATGATTTTTAAGGTGTCATATTCTGCAGAGGAAAGACTGGATTTAAGAGATATTTACCAATATATTGCATATGAATTGTTGGCACTGGAAACTGCTGCTAGGCAAGCAGAACGTATAATGAAGGCAATCTGTTCTCTTGAACAAATGCTAATGTGACACAGATTATATGAGGGAGAACTTTGTCATAGTCAGGGATTACGTGTTTTGCCGATTGATAATTATTTAGTGTTTCATCTGTCGTATGAAAATGAGGCTGTTGTAAATGTTATTCGAATTATGTATGGTGGCAGAGATATTGAAAAGCAGCTGGATGATAATTGGAGTTTCTAGATTATACGAGGTTGTTTTCAAATCCTATGTTAATATGTCAGGTTGCCAGAGGGCAACACTTATTAACGGAGGTTTCAAAAATGAAAAAAACACAGGTAAAAGAGGCAACAATCAAAGCACTTGAACAAATGATCCGTCATGCAGACAAAGGACCGTCAGGCTTTTGGACGGACGCTTACGAAGGGTGTGGTAATCCGGAGATTTTTCCAGAGTTTGAGGATGGTTTGAAAAGAGGAGAACTTGTAAAAAAGGAACATTGTCTTTGCCCGTGGAATACTGCTGTTATGTATGGTGATGGGTACGGTGACATAAATACTGGTTGTTACCACAGCTGTTCCATTGGCAAGGCAAGACACTTGTCCGTGCAACAACTTAAAGAAGTTCTTGCACGTTTCAAAATGCGCCTTGAGAATGGTGATTATGATAATCCTAATCATTTAGAGTCATTGTTGACAGAAAATGAGAACAGACAGATAGAGAATTGCATTCTCGCAAAACAACGCGAGCGTGAGTGGGATAGGGAGAGTAAGCGGCAGAAGCAACTAAAAAGAGCAAATGCATTGATTCTCAAATACCCGAATAAAAAAGAGATTTTAACGACCTATTATGGAGAAGATAACTGGGTAAACGAAGATGGCGGCCTTATATTTTTTAAACCTGGTTCTCAAAAAAATGTCGTCGGGGCGGAAGAAATGTCTTATGATGAATATCTTGATGTTCAATTTGCTTCATTAGGACACCCTTATCGTTCCGGGTTTGCAAGGGGCTTTTTCGATAATTTATTTAATTTCAAAGGACAGATTGAAAAGGTCAATGCAAAGTACATTTGTTTTAAGCGCATTTTTATTAGTGGTATGTATTCGAATGGAGAGATATATGAAGACAAAGAAGACCATGTTTGGATGGACAAGTCCGGTTTTGAAAAATTTGGTGAGGGTGATAACATTTCGTTTGGTGCTGAGGTCTATCGTTATGTAAAAACTGGAAACGGAAAACGGATTGATTATGGATTACGCAATCCGGTAGGTATTCAGCAGATTGGAGAATATGAACTCCCCAGCAACGATGAGTTAATTCAGCAGGAAATCCGACAGATTATTTGTGAGACTTGCTTTCTGAATGAGCAGTGTAATGGAAACTATTGCACTGTTAAATCCAAAGAAAAGAATTTGCTTGAACAAGAAATGTTCGAAATAATAAAATTAGAGGATGTATAAGAGGGGGCAGAAATGAAACACTTTTTTCTTATGTGTGGACTGGCACTTGTTCTGTTACTGGGCGGATGTGGATTATCGACGTCCGGTGGTGAAAAAACGCAAAATATGCCTAGAGTTGAAACACTGAAAAACTGGTCTTTCCAATACAATGAGGAAACAAACGATTATAGCGTTTTCTTTGGCTTGACGGACAAGAACGATAATCCTTTGGCGGTCAGTGTTGATGTTGACATTCAAATCATAAATGATGAAGGTGAAGTCGTTTATACAGGAATAAAATCAGCTTCTCCCAATGATTATAGCTATTACACTAGCCAAGCAGTGGGGGAACAATATCTTGCTAATGTAAGAATTCCTGCGGAAGAGATTGTGCCTGGAAAGTCTGCGAAAGGGACGGTTTATTTTACCGTATACAAAGAAAACTCAATCCAATTTGACGAAGTGAATTGCGATGCCTTGTATTGCCTACCTGTTGAGGATGTACAAGTGCAATTTGATTCATTCCCATTAGATTTGAATGTAGAGGATTTTAGTGGTGGCAAAGCATCAGTAATTCAAATACAAGGAGCAGAATATAAATTTGATAAGGAATATTCTCCACGCTTAACGATTACAATTACAGGAGAAAAGAAAATCGGCAATGATAATTCCGGATATGATATGCTCAGTTATAAGTTATATGATGCAGAAGGGTATGTAGTTGATACCGGAAATATATATCTTCCGTCTCTAAGCGTTGGAGATAAATTTAAGGATGATTCGGTTATATTTTATGATATTACGCCTGGAGAAACTTATATATTTCGATTGTCTGAATATAGCTGGTAAGATTATTTAAAAGTTTTAAGTACTAAAAATTGTAGAATGAGATGCGGAAATAGTGTAATATAAAACAGTGTAACATCACAGAAGAGAGGTACCCCTATGAATCGTTTTGAATATATCGTAGAAAGCATTGACGGCGATTATGCCCATCTTCGCAGAATGGACATCGAATCCGATGAATTAAAGCTGGTGGCCCGTGCACTGCTTCCACCCGAGATTATGGAGGGCACGAAGCTGCTGTACGAGTGGATGCAGTACTCCATCATGGAATAATTCCGGAGGATCAATCTGTATTTAACGCAATATTTGTCATAAAATAAAAAGAAAACTGGCACGACAGAAGTCCGGGAAGAAGCTACACTTACAGTATAATTATGAGTGATAAAAGGAGATTTCTATGAGCGAACTGAGAATCTATCACAATCCTGTACAACGAGGCTTTTTTCCGGATCCTTCCGTGATCCGTGTCGGTAACGATTATTACATGGTGAATTCCAGCTTCCAGTATTTTCCGGCAATCCCCATTTCCCATTCCCGGGATATGGTGCACTGGCATATCATCGGCCATGCCATCACGAACCCGGAATGGCTGGACATCAGTGACATCCGGGATTCCCACGGAATCTGGGCACCGGATATCGAATATGTGGACGGAAAATACTATATCTATGTAACCTTGCGTCTGAATGCGGATGGCAAGCGTGACAATAACGTGATGCGCAGACAGCTGGTGATGGTATCTGACAAGCCGGAAGGCCCCTACAGCAAGCCGGTATGTCTGGAAGTGGATGATATCGACCCCTCACTTTTTGTGGATGATGACGGCAGCAGATATATGATCATAGCCAAGGCGGCACAGGCGGTTCCTCTGACTGCGGACGGACTGGCGGTGGCTGGTCCTGCGAAGACTGCATGGGAAGGCACAGGCGAGCGCTGTTCCGAAGGCCCCCATATCATGAAAAAAGACGGTTACTATTACGCTATCGTGGCTGAGGGTGGTACCGGCTACGGTCATGGAATCAATGTGGGAAGAAGTAAGAATTTCTATGGCCCCTATGAATGTTCTCCCTACAATCCGGTCATGCGTCAGAAGGATCCCACAGCCCCCATCCAGAGAGCCGGACACGGCAAACTGGTACAGGATCAGAACGGTCAGTGGTGGTGTTATTATCTCTGCGGAAGACCTAACGAGGGCAACTATACTACCGTAGGCAGAGAGTCTGCTCTGGATCCCGTACAGTGGACGGAGGACGGCTGGTTTACCGTCAACGAAGGAAAAGGTCCCAGCCTGACACAGATCGCACCGGATCTGCCGGAGTGTATTTATGAGAGAAATCTGTTCGACGATTTTAACGATACAAAGCTGAATCTGGAATGGGAGTTCGTCCGCAACCCGGATAACGGTTCCTGGTCTCTGACCGAGCACCCCGGATATTTCCGGATCTGGACCAGAGATGGACAGCTGAATGAGATCCGGGCGAAAAATACGTTGCTGCGCAGAGAACAGGAATTGTCCTACGTGGCAGAGACGAAGCTGGAGTTCTACCCGGATAAGGACGGAGAACAGGCGGGTCTGACCTGCTATTACAGTACTGCTACTTATGCCAGATGCTCCCTGTGTTATGAAGGCGGACGAAAGATCCAACTGGTCATCAACCGCAACCACGGGGAGGAATTGATAGCGGAAGTGGATAATGTGAAGGAGACCCCGGTGTATCTGAAGGTAGTGGTGGAGAAGCTGACCAGAACTTTCTATTACAGCTATGATGGTCAAAAATGGGAAAAGGTCGGAGCTCTGGAGAACTGTATTTACCTCTGCGACGAGGGCGTGCCCGACGATCCCAAGCGTCACACTGGTACGCTAGTAGGCATCTATGCCAACAACGGAGGCTGCGGAAGCCGCAAAGCCGCAGATTTTGATTACTTTAAATATGAGGATTAGACAAAAAAGAAGTCCTGGTTTTGGCTAAAAGTGCGAAAAAGTCGCAACTGTAAGAAATCTGTTTGCCAAATAGTCGAAATAATGGTAAAATGATTATGATCCGAAATGTAAGAGCTTACATTTTTGAATCGACAGGAACACATGCAACGCATAGTTTCATACATCTCTTTTCAAAGGATCCCGGGTGAGCAACCCGGGATTTTTTGTGTATCCGAAGCAGCCGGGAAGAATTACCCGATCCGCAGGTGAAACTTTTTGCAAAGATACAGCGTCAAAATAGTATGATGCCAGGGTGCTATGTGCCAGTGGCACATGTCTAGCACGGACCGGAGCGGAGAAGCGGGAGTGCGTAGCACGGAGCAATCAGTAGGCAGCAAAGTCGTTTTTTTTTGACTAAGACATAAAAAGCAAGATGTGTTACAATGAACACTGGATAAAATCATTGCATGCAATTTTCATAAAGAGAGGAAAGGATATATGTCGGACAGAAAAAAAGAACAGGCGGTGGAGCGTGCCCTGACGGAAGGATATGAGAAGTATTACCGTCTTGCCTATAGTTATGTACATAATGAAGCGGACGCGCTGGATATTGTACAGGAAGCAGCCTATAAAGCAATCCTGAAAAGTGACAGCCTGAAGGAACCACAATATGTGGAGACCTGGGTATACCGGATCGTAGTCAACGAGGCCTGCAGCTTCCTGCGGAGCCGGAAGGAGAGCACAGATGTGGACGAGATCCAGGCGGCAAGTGAAGATACCTATGAGAATATTGATTTGAAACGGGCCATAGAAAATCTGGATCCCAAGGATCGTGCCATCGTTGTTTTACGATTTTTTGAGGACAGGCAGCTGGAGGAAATCGCGAAGATCCTGGATGAAAATCTGAGCACAGTAAAGAGCAGACTGTACCGGGTGATGAAAAAGCTGCGGCTGAATCTTGAAGGCAGCACGGGGTGATCCCTAAGGCTGTTGCCATAGACATTCGCAGGATGCAGATGGATATAGGATATAGATAAGATATAGGAAGAGATAGCATGGCCGGTTCCAGGAGACCGGACAGATGGAGAATAGATATGACAGAACAGGAACAATTGAGACAGTTAAAAGAGGAGTATGAGAATATGACAATACCCGAGGCGGGACGGGAACGGCTGCAGGCAGGCATCGACAGAGCCCGGATGGAGAAAAAAAGAGCAGAGCGGGCCAGAAGACGTTCCACGTGGACTGCAGTAGCGGCGGCAGCGGTTGTGCTGATCACTCTGCCCAATACCAATGGACAGATTGCCTATGCCATGGAAAATATTCCCGTGTTGGGAGGTTTCTTCCGACTGGTGACGGTGCGGCAGTACAATTACAGTGATGAAAACCATGATGCGGAGATTGAACTGGCACAGATCACCTATGGAGAGGATACGGGGGAAGGTATTCCCGCGGGAGAAGGTTCTCCAGTAGGAGAAATGGCAGTGGGAGCAGCGGCTCCGGAAGGAATGGATGCCGGAAGTACGGAAGGCACCGGGAAGGAGGCCGCCACGGCAAAACTGTCGGAGGACGGTGTGCAGGAGATCAATCAGGATATGGAGACCACGGTAGACGGGCTGATCCGCCAGTTCGAGGATACCTTATCAGAGGAAGGGTATCATGGATTGCATGTGTCTCAGGAGGTTGTTACGGATAATGCACAGTATTACACTGTAAAATTGAGCGCTCTGGAGACGGAAGCCAGCGGCTACGAGCATAATCAGTTTTATACGATCGATAAACAGACAGGAAATGTGGTGGCACTGTCGGATTTGTTTGCAGAGGGAAGCGATTATATCTCCGTGATCAGTGAGAATATTAAGACCCAGATGCGGGAGCAGATGGTGGCGGACGAAGGTGTGATCTATTTTCTGGATGATGAAGACATGCCGGAATTCAACTTCCAGAGTATTACGGAGCAGACGAATTTTTATTTTAATGAATGTGGAGAACTGGTCATTGCCTTTGACGAATACGAGGTGGCTCCCGGCTATATGGGGGCACCGGAATTTGTGATTCCGCAGAAAGTGACGGCAGGACTTTTAAAGTAGACAAAAGAATATCTAAAAGGGAAAACTCCCGCATATCATGAAACAAAAAGATATGCGGGAGTTTTTTATGCCATTGATCGTGTTGGATGCGGGTCACGGTGGTGCGAACCCGGGGGCCACATATAATGGAAGAAAGGAAAGCGAGGATGTTCTGGCGCTGACACTGGCGGTGGGGAGTATTTTGGAGGAAAATGGAGTGGATGTGTATTATACCAGAACCACGGATGTCTACGAGTCCCCGTACCAGAAAGCACAGGAGGGAAACGAGGTGGGAGGAGATTATTTTGTCTCGATCCATCGCAATTCCAGTCCTTATCCGAACCAGTACAGCGGAGTGGAGAGTCTGGTCTATAACCGCTATGGGGCGGCAGCCAGGATGGCGTACAACATCAATGCCGGACTGGAGCAGGTGGGGTTCGTGAATCTGGGAGTGAATGAAAGACCGAATCTGGTGGTGTTGAACAGCACGAATATGCCGGCGGTGCTGGTGGAGGTTGGATTTATCAATACGGATGCAGACAACGAACTCTTCGACAGCCGGTTCGATGAGATCGCCCGTGCCATTGCTGATGGAATTCTGGAGAGTGTTCAGCCCACACTACATTCATAAAAGCGTCTGCTGCGCAGCAGGCGCCGCTTTGGCGGCTCACCTTTTATTTCATTTGCGTGGAGCTCCGCGCATAGAATACCGCAAACGAGACTTAGAATGCGAGCATCCTAAGTCTTGTCTGCGGCATCCTATGGCTGAACTTTTTACCTAAACCTTACAAATATCTTACCGTACTGCGATATTATGTGAATTTCCTTCATGCTAGTATGTCCTTGTAATCAAGAAAAAGAAAAAACAAACAACATGGAGGAACATTATTATGAGAGTAAGACACAGTAAAGGATTAGCTCTGGTAGGAACATGTATTTTATTTGCCATGAGTCTGGCAGCCTGCGGCAACAGTGACACTGCAGCAGATGCAGCAAACACAGCATCTTCCGCAGAAGTAAGCAGCGTTGCAGAGAGCACCGTAGCAGAGAGCAGCGTAGCTGCACCCGCTGAGACCACCACAGATCTGTCCGGCAGCATTTCCATGGTAGGAAGTACTTCTATGGAGAAATTAGCCAATGCACTGAGCGAAGCTTTCATGGAAGAATATCCTGATGTAACCGTAACCGCTGAGTTCGTGGGATCCGGCGCGGGCATCGAAGCTGTAACCAATGGAACCGCAGATATCGGTAACTCTTCCAGAAGCTTAAAGGATGAGGAAAAGGCAGCAGGCGTTGTAGAGAACGTAGTAGCTATCGATGGTATTGCAGTATGTGTAGACCCTGCTAACGAAGTAGCAGATCTGACCAAAGAGCAGTTGACCAACATTTACAATGGCACAGTTACCAACTGGAAAGAAGTTGGCGGTGCAGATGAGCCTATCATCGTGATCGGTCGTGAGGCAGGTTCCGGTACCAGAGGCGCGTTCGAAGAGCTGGTTGATCTGGTAGACGGCTGCAAATATGCAAACGAACTGGATAGCACCGGTGCAGTAATCGCAAAAGTAGCATCTACGCCCGGAGCTATCGGATATGCTTCCCTGGATGCTTTGGATGACAGCGTTAAGGCACTGTCCCTGGAAGGTGTAGAAGCTACCGCAGAGAACATCAAGGCCGGCAACTACTTCCTGAGCAGACCCTTCGTAATGGCTACTAAGGGTGAGATCTCCGAGCAGAACGATCTGGTACAGGCATGGTTCGACTTTGTACTGGGTGACGAAGGACAGCAGGTTGCTTCCGAAGTTGGTCTGATCACAGTAAAATAATAGCCGACACAGAAAAAGGAAAAAAGCGATGAATAGTGGAACACACGCTTCCGTAATGGGAAACAGAAAGAATAAAGCGGTCGTGGAAACTGTGGCACAAATAGTATTTACCATTTGTGCCTTCTTCGCCGTACTGGCGGTAGTTTCTATCACCTTATATATGATCATCAGCGGTACCCCCGCTATTATGAAAGTAGGTCTGGGAGAGATCCTGTTCGGCACGGAATGGATGCCAACGGCGGCAGATCCGAAATTCGGTATTCTGTGGGTTATCCTGACTTCCATCGTCGGTACGACGCTGGCTATCCTGCTGGGTGTGCCCATCGGCGTGCTGACGGCAGTATTCCTGGCAGAGGTGGCACCCAAGCCCCTGGCTGCCATTGTAAAGCCTGCGGTAGAGCTGTTAGCCGGCATCCCTTCCGTTATCTACGGACTGTTAGGAATCTACTTACTGAATCCTCTCATGTATAAATTAGAAAGACTGATCTTCCAGGGATCCACGACACACCAGTTCACCGGCGGTGCAAACCTGCTGTCAGCCGTGATCGTACTGGCGATCATGATCCTGCCCACTGTGATCAATATCAGTGAGACTTCCATCCGGGCGGTTCCTGCAGGGATCAAATCCTCCTCTCTGGCCCTGGGAGCCTCCCATGTACAGACTATTTTCCGCTCCATCCTCCCGGCAGCAAAATCCGGTATCGTGACGGCTATCGTTCTGGGAGTGGGACGTGCCATCGGCGAGGCTATGGCGATCACACTGGTATCCGGTAGCAGCGTCAATGTGCCGTTGCCATTTAACTCCGTGCGATTCCTGACCACAGCTATTGTCAGCGAGATGGGATATTCTTCCGGACTGCACAGACAGGTGCTGTTCACCATCGGACTGGTGCTGTTTGTATTTATTATGATCATCAATATCGTACTGAATAAAATACTGAAAAAGGGGGCGGATGACAATGAATAAGGACACCTTATATGTAAAAAGAAAACGCCCCACAGACATGCTTTTGCTGGCAGCCATTTATGTCTCTGCCACACTGGCGGTGGCACTTTTACTGGGAATTATCCTGTATGTCTTCGTAAAGGGCATCCGCACCGTTAACTGGGCATTTTTAACGACGGTGACCAGTGCCAGAAAGCAGACCACCGGTATTGCGGGTAACCTGTTGAATACCCTGTACATCATCGTGATCACTCTGTTGATCGCGACCCCCATCGGCGTGGGAAGTGCCATTTACCTGAATGAATATGCAAAACCCGGCAAGCTGGTCTCCATCATTGAGTTCACTACGGAGACACTGTCCGGTATTCCTTCTATTATTTTCGGCCTGTTCGGTATGATCTTTTTCGGAGAGACTTTGGGCTTCGGCTATTCACTGCTCACCGGTTCCTTTACCCTGACACTGATGGTGCTGCCCCTGATCACAAGAAATACGCAGGAAGCATTGCGCACCGTGCCGGACAGTTATTGTACCGGTGCGTTGGGAATGGGATCCACGAAATGGCATATGATCCGGACGATCCTTCTGCCGTCTTCCATGCCAGGTATCGTCACCGGCATCATTCTGGCACTGGGACGTATCGTGGGAGAGTCTGCGGCCCTGTTGTTCACTGCGGGAAGCGACTACAAGCTGCCGAAGTTCACCGGAGTTTTCGGAGATAATCTGGCAAAGCTGGCTCACAAGGCCATGGAGTCTGGTGGTACCCTGACCATCGAATTGTATTTACAGATGCAGAAGGGACAGTATGACAATGCTTTCGGTATCGGTTGTGTTCTGATCATTATCGTATTGATCCTGAACCTCCTGACCAAGCTGGCGGCGAATAAGCTGAGACGAGAGTAAGAGAAAATCACAAGAAGGAGAAAACATATGGCTAACAGTAAAATATCCGTGGAAAACTTAAATCTCCATTATGGAGAGAACCACGCACTGAAAGATGTAAATATGGAGATCGCAGACCACGCCATTACCGCATTTATCGGTCCCAGCGGCTGCGGCAAATCTACTTTTCTACGTTGCCTGAACCGGATGAATGACCTGGTGGACGGCTGCAGAGTCGAAGGAAAAGTAATTCTGGATGGAGAGGACATTTACGATAAGCGGGTGGATACCACACTGCTTCGTAAAAAGGTCGGCATGGTATTCCAGCAGCCCAACCCTTTTCCCATGTCCATTTATGACAACATCGCCTATGGTCCCAGACTGCACGGCATCAAGAATAAAAAGGAACTGGATGAGATCGTGGAGCGTTCTCTGCAGGGTGCCGCTATCTTTGAAGAGGTAAAGGATCGCCTGCACAAATCCGCGTTGGGACTGTCCGGTGGACAGCAGCAGAGACTGTGTATTGCCAGAGCACTGGCAGTATCTCCGGAGGTACTTTTGATGGATGAACCCACCTCCGCACTGGACCCGATCTCCACGCTAAAGATCGAGGAACTGATGGAGACACTGAAGAAAAAATACACCGTGGTCATCGTAACCCACAATATGCAGCAGGCAGCCCGTGTGTCGGATGACACCGCATTTTTCCTGGTAGGGGAAGTCATAGAGAAAAATGCAACCTCCGAGATCTTTGCAAGACCTCAGGACAAACGGACAGAAGACTACATCACCGGACGGTTTGGATGATTTTGGATGAGAAGATAGGAGGAATGGGAGATGTCACCCAGAGTATTATTTGAACAGGATCTTGAGACTTTGAAAAATAAAGTATCTGAGATGGGAGAGCATGCGGAGATCAGTTATGACCGTATGGTGTATGGAATTCGTGAGAACAAAGAAGACATTCTGAAGACACTGTTGAATACAGATCATACCATGGTGGATATGCAGCGAAGTATAGAAGCTATGTGTCTGAGCCTGCTGACCAGACAGCAGCCGGTGGCCAGAGATATGCGTCTGGTATCCGCAGCGCTGAAAGTGGTACCGGATATTGAACGGATCGGAGACCATGTGGCAGATATTGTGGAACTGTACCTGCGTATGGGCAACATGAATCCCGAAGGAAAACAGGAACATCTGTTGCTGGAGATGATGGAAGAAGCCAAGGAGATGATCCACAATTCGGTGGAGGCATTTGTGGAAGGTGATGAGGCAAATGCAAGAAAAGTAGTAGAACATGATGATGTGGTAGATGATCTCTTCAACGAAGTCAAAACGGAAATGATGCAGGCTATCAGAGAGCAGAACCTGGATGCGGATCGTGTGGTGGATTATCTGATGATGGCAAAGTATCTGGAAAAAGTGGGTGACCATGCGGTAAATATCGCAGAGTGGGCCATCTTCCGCATGACCGGAGATATGGGAGGTGCGAGATTGTATTAGGATTCGATAATCTCGGTAACGATGCAGAGCCCCAATTCGCAAAACTGCTCCTGCGGAGCGTTCCTTTTGCTCATTGAGGCTTGCTCGCCAAAGAACTATTGTTCTATGCTCTTACAGATGCCAGCATCTGACGAGCATAGAACAATAGTTCATGGCTCTGCATCGTTACAACTTTACATAAATTTTACATTCACTGGTAACGCATTTTACATAAGCAAGATAAAGTGTAGATAGAAACCGAAAATGTAAAGTATGTTATGTAAAATGAGAGGATTAGAGTATGAGCTTTTTTGATTTACTGAAGATGGTAGGAGGACTTGCATTATTCCTGTATGGAATGAATCTGTTGGGTGACGGACTGTCCCGGGCATCTGGCGGACGATTAGAACGCATTCTGGAGAAACTGACCAACAACCCGTTAAAGGCAGTGCTCATGGGTGCGGTGGTCACCGGTGTGATCCAGTCCTCCTCCGCTACCACTGTTATGGTAGTCGGATTTGTCAATTCCGGTATTATGAGTCTGAAACAGGCAGTAGGTATCATCATGGGTGCCAACATCGGTACCACGGTGACCTCCTGGATCTTAAGTCTGACGGGCATTGAGAGCGATGCTTTCTGGATCCGTATGCTCAAGCCCAGTTCTTTTTCCCCGATTTTAGCGATCGTGGGTGTGGGTATTTTACTGTTTTCCCATAAAGACAAATTAAAAAATGCGGCAACCATCCTGGTGGGCTTTGCAATTCTGATGTTTGGCATGGATTCCATGAGCGCGGCAGTTTCACCGCTGGCAGAGGTACCGGAGTTTACCAATCTGCTGATCGAGTTCCAAAATCCCGTATTCGGTGTGCTGGCAGGACTCATTCTCACAGCGGTGATCCAGTCTTCTTCCGCATCCGTAGGTATTTTGCAGGCACTGTGCATGACCGGAGCGGTAAGCTTTGGCGCAGCAGTTCCCATTATCATGGGACAGAATATCGGTACCTGTGTTACCGCCATGATCTCCGGTATCGGTGCTTCCCGCAA